>Ga0099364_10000047_pt1 | contig 174599 bp, 161 predicted proteins | sample TergutTh196P3_FD_73070 | JGI IMG/M metagenome (GOLD analysis project Ga0099364, IMG submission 73070) | Microcerotermes parvus P3 segment gut microbial communities from Pointe-Noire, Republic of the Congo - Th196 P3 | ecosystem: Host-associated > Arthropoda: Insects > Digestive system > Gut ... | reverse complement strand
GCATCAACATAGATACGCGGTACACGCTCAGGGATGACGCAGGTCATAGAGTGGAAGTTCAGACCCATTAACTCCTGTATTTCAAAAACAGAAATTAACTCACCTCCATTACGGCCAATGAGTGTGGCTTCATCATTAATTTTAACTTCCATACCTGTAATATCCACAAGCATCTGATCCATGGAAACACCGATAATTTTACACCTCTTGCCGTTTATTATTACATCGCCGCCTAAAAATAACAACTGCCTATTATAACCGTCTCCGTAACCTATGCTTATTGTTGCGACCTGCATTGGATGCTCAACCTTATGCGTGCGGTTATATCCGACTGTTTCACCCGGGAATACATCCTTTACATGGGTTACATAACAGTTCCATGAAAGAGTTTCCTCAAGGTTTAAGGCATTGAAGGGTTTTATATTTATATCATAACCAAAAAGAGAACTGCCGTTTCGGATATGGGTTATTCCTTCGTAGTCCTTTAACCATACTGCAGAAGAGCTATTAAAAGCATGGACATATTGCAAATTACATCCTCTTTCCCTTAATTGCTTAAGTCCTATCTTAAACTCTTCTAACTGCATTAGTGTGAAACTTTTATCTTCGCTTTCTGCTTCAGCAAAATGAGTAAAAGCACCGATTAACTTTATCAGGGGCATTGAGTCAAGTAAATCGAGGAGTCCGGTTAAGGAATCTCCTCTTCGTATTCCTATGCGGTTCATACCGGTTTCAAGCTTTATCTTTACCCTTGCCTCTTTCCCCCTGCGTACTGCTTCTTCATTTAACTTCCTTAGATAGTCTTCATGGTACACAGGGGTGATAAAATCATTTTCAATACAGCACTCGATATTATTGAAGGGCACACCTGCCATAACAAAAATATCAGTGTTTTTTGTTACGGACTTAATTTGCTCAGCCTCAAAAACTTCAGAGCATGCAAAGAAATTAAGACCAATGTCTTTATGAAGAAACTCGGCGATTTTTACAAGGCCAAGGCCATAGGCATTTCCCTTAAGAACGGGGATAATGCCTACGCTCTTATCAATATTAGCCTTAACCTTTTTATAGTTTTCCCTAATCTTTTTTAAGTCTATAAGGACATAGGAATTATAAACTTTAGGAGTATCGTACACAGATCATTTGCCCTCTTCTTTGCATTTTTCGAAAAGTATCATATCTGAAAAAGCTTCGAGCTTAATACGGACTCCTGTGACAACTTCTTCAAAATCGCATGCGAATTGCACGGGAATAAAGGTTTTAATATTTGCACCCGGGGTCATTGTAGAAATATAGAAATTGTCATGACCTGTACCATAGGGTAATAGATCCATATCCCTTTGTATTGCGTGAATGATTAAGGCATTATCTTTGACTTTAACACTGACATCTCCATACCCCGCATTCACATACTTTCCTGCATAATTTTCCAGGGGCCTTATCGGAGGTTTCGCCTTCTTTACTGCCTCTTCCTTCTTCTCGGCATCTGCTCTTAGGTCTGCCCTCATTTTTTCGAGGAAGTCGAAGTAGCGCTTGCCCCAGTCTATTTCAGAGAGACCAAGGACCATGTCGCAGATATTATAACCGATTGCATTGGGGGTCTGGTTGCCGCTCAAGTTCGTTAGAATCGAGAAGCCGATATTCTTCTTAGGAAGGAAGCCGACCTGGGACTTATAACCGTTGATAGTCCCCCCGTGGTGGACGAGCATATTTCCGCGATAGCTTTCAATGAACCATCCAAGGCAGTAATTTTCAAACTCGATTTCTTCAAAGGAAATCGGCATAAGATCGCCGGTTCTGATTATCATCTGAGGGCCGTGCAGTTGCTTGGCCATTTCCTCGGAGAAGATGCGCTTGCCTTCGAACTCGCCGCGGCCGAGCTGCAGCCTTACCCATTTATCAAGGTCGCGGACACTTGAGTGCATTACCCCTGCTCCTGCGACAGGCGCAAAGGGTATTTCTTGGGTTCTGACTATTTTATCGCCGATTAAGTCATAGGGAACCGATTCATGTTCGCTGCCCTTGCCTCTATATACTTTCGGGTCTGTATAAGTATGGGTCATGCCAAGGGGATTAAAAACCTTCTCCTTTAGGAAGTCCCCCCAGGGCTTTCCGCTTACATGTTCCACGATAACACTGCTGAGTGCAAACATGATGTTCTGGTAGTACATCCTTGTACGCGGCTCAAAGGACGGGGGGAGATGCTTCAATGTATAGGCGAGCTCTTTTAAAGTAAGGTCGGGCCTGTTAAACCAGACCATGTCATGCCGGGGAAGCCCGCCTCTATGGGAGAGGGCATCCTTTATTGTAAGATGATCTGTCATATAGGGGTCGTGCATCTTAAAATCTTTTAAGTGCTTTTTTACAGGATCATCGAGGTTTAACTTCTTTTCATCGGCAAGTATTGCAATGGATGTCGCAGCAAAGGCCTTTGTCGATGAGGCTATTGCGTAGATCGTATCGGGAGTTGCCTTGATACTCTTGTCAATATCGCTCAAACCTTCATTCACAAAGAAGGTTTCTCCGTCCTTAAAAACGCTTACCGAAATTGACGGTACCTTAAAATCTTCCTTAAGTTTTCTTACCAGTTCGGTTAATTTTTCTTGCATGGCTCACTCCTTTAATAATACATGATGCATTATGCATTGCATATTCTATGCCTGATTCCCCCCGGTGTCAAGGGAAATTAACGATCCTGTCAACGAGCACCGGCCTTAACGATGCCTTCAGCGTATTCGTCTGCAGCCCTGCTTGTGCTTATCTTTTTTTCCTTTGCTAAAGAGATGATCTTTAATGCCGTATTATAGATATCATCAACCTTTTTATTTACAAGATTTACATCGTAGGTCCTTTCTATTGCTTCCATACCGCAGTTAATTACGCCGCCTGCATTTGCGATATAATCCGGAATATAAAGAATATCCAGCTTATTCAGCTCATCCCCTGCTTCGGAGTCTACAAGTACATTATTAGCCGCTCCTGCGATTAGCTTACATTTTAGCTTCTTTACGTTTTCGGTATTAAATATAGCGCCGAGGGCACAGGGTGCAAAAATATCGCAGTCTGTTGTGAGTATTTCTTCTGCACTTACAGGGATTGCTCCAAGTTCCTTTTTTGCCTTTTCAACTGCATCACTCTTTAGATCGTAAACTTTTAACTTAGCCCCCTCCTTATGCAGGGACTCGCAGAGGGAGTAGCCGACGCTTCCAAGGCCCATGACGGCTATAGTCTTGTCCGAGAGAGAGTCAGAGCCGAACTTTTCCCTTGCACCTGCCTTCATGGCCATATAGACACCCCTTGCTGTAAAGGGGCCCGGGTTCCCGCTTATTGCAGGGGTTCCGCATACGAACTTTGTGGTCTCGTTTATCATTGCAATATCGGCAGTGGAAATATTAACGTCTTCGGCAGTAAAATACTTGCCGCCAAGGGTATCCACAAACCTTCCGTAGGCATGGAAGAATTCCTTCGACTTAAGTTTTACAGGGTCTCCGATAATTACAGCCTTGCCCCCTCCAAGCTTAAGGCCCGCTGCAGCACTTTTAAGGGTCATTCCCTTGGAAAGGCGCAGAACATCAAAAAGAGCCTCCTCCTCCGACGCATAGTTCCAGAACCGGGTTCCGCCAAGAGCGGGGCCTAAGTTTGTATTGTGGATTGCAATAATGGCCCGCAGCCCTGTTTTTTCATCACGCGCAAAAACAATTTGCTCATGGCCATAATTATCCATTTCCTTTATAACGTTCATTGATATTAGCCTCCGAATTGTATATAATATGTCGCATGATGCATCATGCAACGATATTGTACCTTGTAAAACCCATATTTGCAAGGGCTATTTTCTTTTTTTTGACATAGTTTATTTTTTATGTTATATTACCGGCATGGGTAGGACACACACAAGTGGAAATTCAAAAAGTAAATCTAAGTGATCAGATATATGATAATCTGAAAAAAAGCATCCTTACAGGCAAAATCAGCCTTGGAGAGAAGCTGATAAATAGAGAACTGCAGAAAAAATACGGGGTTAGCTCCACTCCTGTAAGGGATGCGATAAATAGGCTCTATATAGACGGGCTTGTAGACAATATAACCAACTCCGGAGCCAAGATAAAAAATCTGAATCTTGAGTTCATGCTTGAAGTAAACGAGATGGTTACCCTGTTTTGCTGTGCTTCTATAGAACTTGCATCAAAAAGAGCAGACAAGACCGCAGTTTGCAATACAATTCCGAAAATTATTGAGAAACAAGAAATGATACTTGGCTCTGATAAGTACTATACATACGATTATCAGTTTCATAAAACGTTTTTTGACCATTGCGGGAATTCCCAGCTATTTAAATGCTATGAGCAATACCGTATTTTATGGGAAATGTTCCTTGTAAAGTTTAATTTTAAGGAAGAGCAGGCCCTTTCAATAAAGGAGCATAAGTCCATTTACGAGAATTTTTGCGATGGGCACTATAATAAAGCAAGTGAAATCGTTAAACAGCACTTCCTTCGAAGCGAAGAAATAATGAAAAAACACATGACTTAGGTTTATGGAGAAAAAAATGAGCAAAGAACAAGTCATAAAGGTAATGGATCAGCATGCAGGTATGGTCAAAGGTAAAATCGGGCTGGGTTATAAAAACTTTAAAACCGGCGATGAATACTATATTAATGGTGATGAGCCCTTCCCCGCCGCAAGCACCTTTAAGGTTCCGGTATTGATTGAGCTGTTTAGACAGGCAAAGGAAGGCAAGCTTTCTATAACCGATACTTATACCCTAAAACCTGAGGATATTGCTCCCGGAAGCGGGATACTGTCATTTCTTACCCCCGGAATGTCCATGAGCCTTAAGGATCATGCTATGTTAATGATGATAATAAGTGATAATACATGCACGGATGCCCTGGTCAGGATTCTCGGGAAAGACAATATCAAGGCTGCGATAGAGAGCATGGGATTAAAAAACACCCGTGTTGATTTTAACTGCAGGGAGATCATCCATTCTTTTGCAAATATTCCATTGGATCTTAGTATTGATGAAGTGAACAAGCTTTTTAAGGAAGAAAAGTTCGAAGCAAACTATGCTTTGTTTACCGACATGACCCTCCCAAATGATATTTCTTCACCAAAAGACATGATGACCATGTTTACAATGATATATAACGGGGAAGTTGTGAGCCCGGATGCCTGCAGGCAGATGATGGACATAATGGAGAAGTGTCAGACCAATACACGTATACCTGCATTACTGCCTATGACAGGGCCGAAGGCAGTCAGGGCCATTCATAAGACAGGTACCCTTCAGTTTGTAACAAACGACTGCGGGATAGTGATCACTCCTCAGCATACCTACGGCCTAATGATGTACTATAATAGCTTCACAGGCGACAAGGGTGATAAAACCTTTGTGAAAAATGATGCCATCCTGGCAGAGATTTCAAGGGATGTTTACAACGCCCTCCACGGTGCTTAAGAGCCAAGGCCATCGTGCTAACACGATGGCCTTGACAAATAACATAAACGGATTTACGATCCGGAGAGCAATGCGTAATGCATCGCGCGTAAGAAAGGGGTGTACTTATGCCGCAGGCAATTGTTGAAACGAAAAACCTAAAGAAATATTTTAAAGTGTCTGCGGGAATGCTTCATGCCGTAGACGGAGTCAATATAAACATCGAGAAGGGAAAGACCCTTGGCGTGGTCGGAGAATCCGGCTGCGGCAAGAGCACTCTTGGACGGGTAATACTGCAGCTCATTAAGCCCACAGACGGCGATATTTTTTTCGAGGGAAACAGCATAACAAAACACTCGGCTAAGGAATTCAGGAAGGTGCAGAGGCAGATGCAGATAATCTTCCAGGATCCCTATTCCAGCATAAACCCCCGCATGTCAGTGCAGGAAATTATCGCAGAGCCAATGCTGGTAAACAAGGTCTATAAGACAAGTGCCGAAGTCTATAGCCGAACTGCCAAACTGATGGACACGGTGGGTCTTGCAAGGAGGCTTGCAGGTTCATATCCCCACGAGCTTGACGGAGGCAGACGCCAGAGGATTGGCGTAGCGCGGGCCCTCTCCCTTGACCCGAAGTTCATTGTCTGCGATGAGCCGGTCTCGGCACTCGATGTTTCAATACAGGCCCAGATTTTGAATCTTTTAATGGATCTACAGGATGAGTTTGGCCTTACCTATCTTTTTATCACCCATGATCTAGCTGTTGTAAAGCATATATCGGACGAAATTATGGTAATGTATCTGGGGAAATCTGTTGAGCAGGCTCAGGTAAAACAACTGTTTGATAACCCCGTACATCCGTATACACAGGCCCTGCTAGATGCAATCCCAATCCCCGATACTTCAATGAAAAACCGTAAAATAAATGTTGTAAGGGGCGAAGTTACAAGCCCGATAAACCCTAAACCCGGCTGCCGTTTCGCACCTCGCTGTCCGAGAGCGATAAAGGAATGTACGGAGAAGGACCCTGAACTTCTTGAAATATCACCGGGTCATTTCACCGAATGTATACTCTTAAAAAAATAAGGAGATAGAAATGTACGACTTAATAATAAAAAACGCAAATCTAATGGACGGAAGCGGTTCCCCTGCCTTTAAGGCGGACCTTGCCGTTAAGGGAGACAGCATCGTAAAAATAGGCGATCTCTCTTCTGCAGAAGCAAAGGAGTCTGTCGATGCTTCAGGATTAACCCTGGCACCCGGCTTTATTGATCTGCATACACATTCGGACATGAACCTCCTTATTGACGGTGAAGCACATTCCCATATCCTTCAGGGGGTAACGACCGTTGGTGTCGGGAATTGCGGCACTTCGGTTGCTCCCCTTAATAAGGAAATGTCGGAAGAAACAAACAGGCTCGTTAAGAGTTACTACCCCGATGCAAAGCCCTATGAGTTTTCCACCGTTGGCGAGTTTTTTACAGAACTTGAAAAACGGGGCATAAGCCAGAACATGGTCTTCTGGGTTGGGCAGGGTAGTATAAGACAGTATGTAATGGGTTTTAAGGGTGATAAGGCATCGGCCGAAGAACTTGCTGCAATGAAGCAACAGGTAAAGAAGGCAATGGATGACGGTGCCATCGGCGTATCGACGGGCCTCATTTATGTGCCCGGTGTCTATGCAGAAAGAGAAGAAATAATTGAGTTGATAAAAGAAACAGCTCCATATAAAGGCATTTATTCATCCCATATAAGGGGAGAGAATGATACTGTCTTCGATGCCTTAAACGAGGCAATAGATGTTGCAAGAGCAGCAGGAGTGCCATTGCACGTTTCCCACTTAAAAATTATGGGGAGCCATATGTGGGGAAGGTCTAAGGAAATGCTAAAATTAATCGAAGATGCAGTTGCATCAGGAGTTGATGTTACTTTTGATCAGTATCCGTATAAGGCAGGCGCCACAGGTCTTAACGCGGTACTGCCGCCTTGGGCATCCATAGGCGGAAAGGAAAAGCTCATAGAGCGATTAAAGGACCCCGCCGAGAGGGCAAAAATTCGCGCAGATATAAGCAACCCGGACGGAATAGACGGCTGGTACAGTCTCTGGAAGGGAGTAGGATGGGAAAATATTATGGTAACGGGCTTCCCGCCGGACAAGTCTCTTGAAGGCAAGTCTGTCGCAGAGATTGGAAAAATCTGGGGCATGGACGGCTTTGACGCCTGCTTTGAGTTGATCTTGAAAAAAGACGGAGATCGTGCAGACATCGTAATTTTTTCAATGGGAGATGAGGACATCGAAAACATAATGAAGCATCCTCTGCAAATGGTCGCTTCCGATTCCATCGGTCAAAGAGCACCGGGTGACCCTTCCGAAGGCCAGACCCACCCGCGCGGCTTTGGCACCTTCGTAAAGGTGCTTGGTGAATATGCCCGCGAGCGCAAGGTAATTTCCATGGAAGAGGCCGTGCGAAAAATGACATCAACGCCGGCAAAAAGGGTCGGAATTAAAGACAGGGGTTTACTTAAAGAAGGCATGAAAGCAGACTTAGTATTATTCGATGCAAAGACCGTCAACTCAAACGGAGACTATACAAACCCTCGTATGTACCCCACAGGGATTCATAAGGTGTGGGTGAACGGAGTACTTGCATCTAAGGGAAAAGAACATACAGGTGCAAGGCCCGGGAAGGTGCTTAAACCCCTGCTCTAAAAAAAGGCGGTGTTGCGAAACAGTCGCAACACCGCCGGGCAAGACCTAAATTAATTTACTTTAAACTAATTTCTCCAGCTGTTTTCTCTATAGAGTACAGAGGCAGTGCTGCGATGCACATAATTTAAGTTTCTGTCATGAGCCATAGGGACCAAACGGAAGAACACAGGGGCATAGACCGCATCACGCTGTAAAATCTCGATGAGCTCCGCATAGACGCGCAGCCTTGCAGGGACATCTATAGTCGCTAAACCCACTTCGAAAAGTTCGTCAACAACCGGATTTCTGTACCTTGCAGCATTTAAACTTGAATTAATAGCATTTGAATGATAGATAACCCTATGTGCATCCGCATCGGGGAATAATTGAACACCCATAACACCAATTGCATAGTCTCCCATCAATACACTTCCAACATAGGTTGCAGACTCGCGCAATTCAACTCTTGTGGTTATTCCGACATTCCTAAGTGCATCTTGGAGTACAACTGCAACATTTTCAAAATAGGAGCCTCCAAGGGTTAGAATGGGCGGGAGCTCTAGGCCGCTCGGGTAACCTGCTTCTGCTAAGAGCTGCCTTGCCCTCTGCGGGTTATAATCAAATGATGTAAAATTTTGGGCATAGCCAAAAACAAGCTCAGGATTTCCCATTGTTAAGGCAGGGGAAGCAAGGCCGTCGAAGGCAAGAATCACCATGTCATCGCGATTAATTGCATGGCTTATTGCCTGCCTTACGCGCACATCGTTAAATGGGGGAATCTCGTGATTCATCATGATATAGGTGGTGTGATTCATGGGATATAGCTCAGTAGTCCATTGATTTTGAGCTACAATCGTATCCCAGTTTGCGCTTGGAACCCCAATAATATCAAGTTCCCCTGATTCAAAGGAGATAAGAGCTGCCGCAGCATTCCCGTATACAGTCCAGTTGAGGGTCTTAATCGGGGGAGCACCCCTCCAGTGATTCTCGTTTGCAGCAAGGGTAATGCTGATATTCCTGCGCTGGGAATCGAATACATAGGCACCTGTTCCGCAGGCCACTTCCAGAAGATCTCCTACGCTTTGCACGAATCTATGGTTTACCATGGCGAGACTGCCAACATAAGTTGCAAACAGAGCCGACACTGATCTGGCCCTTACTTCTACTGTATAATCATCGATTTTCCTGACACTCTCAATTAACTCAGTCTGTGCAAACAGTACAGGAGATTCAATGGCCCTTTCAAGGGAAAAAACAGCATCATCTGCAGTAAATTGATCCCCGTTACAGAAGGTGACCCCCCTACGCAGGTGGAAGGTATAGACAAGCCCGTCTGCACTGACAGTAAACCTTTCGGCCAATTGTGGTGTCAAACTCTGGTCATCCTCAACCAGAAAAAGGCTTTCGTAAATCTGGTTAACAATTAAGCTGTCGACTATCCTTGTGATATAATGAGGGTCCAGGGTTGTAAAAGCTTCAGTTACTGCCATGTTCAAATCTGTCCTTGCAGCCCCCGCTGTGGTTCCCGTCTGACGATTACACGAGGGAACAAGCAAAATAAGAGATGAAAGGAATAAAACGAATAATAATTTCTTCATTGGATAATGGCTCCTTTTATGCATTATGCATTACGCATGGTAATATAGTTTACTGTACACCTCTTCGCCCGCCTGTGTCAAGGTGATCTAACCGGATGCATTTGGCATAACTAATAGCTTGACAAAAAACCACTGACAGATTTATAATGCATCATGCATCATGCGTTATCCGGTAAAAGGAGAAGAATACCAATGAAAAAAGCAATAATTACATTCTTTCTTATTGCAATGATACTGCTTATGGCAGCTTGTAACAGGCCGGGGCCGACCGTTACACAGGCAGGAAGGACAGATTTGAATCTGGTTACAATAACAGAGAACTTCGCCACCCTTGACCCGCATTTTATGGATAGGGCTGCTGATAGAATAGTAGCTGCTCAGATTTTCGAAAGACTTTTTCTGATTGAAGATGATCAGAGCCTGACTCCCCAGCTTGCCGAAAGATATACGGTGAGCGCCGACGGGCTCACCTATACCTTCCACCTTCGCAGGGGGGTGACCTTCTGTAACGGAGATGTCTTTACAGCCGATGATGTAATTTATTCTCTTGCAAGGGCTCAAAGATCTCCTCAAATGTTCGTCTGGGTTCAGCAAATAGAAAGCTTTAGGAAGATTGATGATTATACTGTCGAAATAAGGTCAAACACCCTTTCTGCACTTTTTGCAACCTATATGTCTTCAATCTACATCATAAACTCTAAGCATGCTGAGAGGGTTGGTGATATTACTGAAGACGCCTGCGGTACGGGTGCATATATGCTTGAATCCCAGCGCAGAAATGTAAACCTTGTACTTACAGCAAATGAAAATTATTGGGGTGGTGCTCCTCCTATTAAAACCTTAAGATGGGAAATAATGGGGAATGAAGCATCTGCACTTATATCATTTGAAGCAGGGGAGCTCGATATGATAGGCGTCCCAAGTGCAAACTGGGATACCATTGTCGCACAAAATAAATGGACTACAGATCTATTGCCAAGGAATCATATTACATACATTGTCATGAACCATGAAGTAGCACCTTTTAACGATGTGCGTGTAAGACAGGCAATAAACCATGCAATTAATCGTGATGATATGGTAATACTTGCAATGGACGGGCTTGCAATGCCGGCCCTTACAATGGCAAATCCTGACTTGGTTTTTGGCGCAACGAATAATGTAACAACTCATGATTTTAATCTGCAAAGGGCAAGGCAGCTCTTAGCCGAGGCAGGTTATCCGAACGGCCTTGAAATACCTCCAATCCTGACAATGGGCGGAATGTTTTTTGAGGCAGTTGCCGTAGTAGCACAGGATGCACTCAGGAATATTGGCATTACAACAAGGGTTGAAATACGCGAGGCAGCTTCCTATGTCCCGACATTATTTGCAGGTGACTTTGCAATTGCTGTTCTTGGCATGAATACCAGTCAAGACTACGATTTCTTCAGGAGACTTTATCACTCAGCCTTCATTAATAATGTGAATATATCAAGATATTCCAACCCCCGAGTGGATGAGCTTTTTGACACCGGTCTACAAACAATTGATCCACAGGCAAGGCAGGCAGTGTATGCTGATCTCATCGGCATAGTACAGCGTGATGCAGTATACGCACCTGTCTTCTTTATGATGGATGCCATTGCCCACGACCCAAACCTTAATATTAGGCTGCGAGCAACGGGATCACTTTATAAAGAGTTTAGCTGGGGAAATTAGGGTTAATCGTGCTTAGCAAGGAAGTCTGCAAGTACGCTTAGATACCTTTCCTTCTCTTCGCAATGTGCCAGATGGCTGGAGTGCTCAAAAAGCTCCCAGCGTGAACCGGGAATGCCGTCGTGGATGTTTTTCGCAATCCACGGCGTGCATTCGTCCATAAGCCCCGAGGTTATTAAGGTTGGGACTTTTAATTCACCAAGCCTTTCCCTATAGTCCCAGCCTTTTAGAGTGCCTGTGCAGTTAAACTCACTCGGGCCCCAGGCCGTTAAATAAGACTCATTGGGTTTTTCAAAGCCTTCGAGGATAAACTTAGGCATCGGCTTTATATTGCAAAGATGGCGGCCGTAAAACTCCCAAACGGCCTTTTCGTATACGTCCCCCTCATAAACACCGCTTTCCTCTGCTTCAAAAATTGCATCCCTCATCTCGGGCGGAAGAAGGCCTGCAAGCCTCCTCCCCTCCTTACACCACATATCACTCGATGCCATTGTAGAGGCCAGGACGAGGCTTTTAACCTGTTTTGGCTTCTTTTCGATATAGGTCTGGAGGGCAAGCATGCCGCCCCAGGAGTGCCCGAATAAATGGAAGCTATCTAACTTTAGTTTGTCGATTAAATTAAGTAGCTCTTCAACCCAGGTTTCAGCCTTCCATAATTCAGGGGCCGAGGGGATTTCAGACTTTACCGCCCCAAGCTGATCATAGTAAATAATGCTGCGACCGGAAGCTGAAAGCGGATCAAGGTCTCTAAGGGTCTTGCTGCCCGAGCCCGGGCCCCCGTGCAGGGTCAAAAGGGGAGTTTTCCCGGCTTCACATTCCCCTACAATACAGTAATAAGTCTTATAGTCCCTAAACTCTATATAACCTTCTTTGAAACTGCTCATAAGGCGCTAGATTTCAAAGATGAACTCAATTTCAACACCAACGCCGTGGGGAAGCTGGTTAACACCGATGGCAGAGCGTGCGCCAAGGCCGTCTTCCCCCCAGATCTCTTCGAGTAGACCCGATGCTCCGTTAATCACTTCAGGCTGGCGGGTAAAGCCTTCGGCACTTTGGACAAAGCCGAGGGTCTTAATAAGCCCCTTAATTTTATTTAAGTCTCCAAGGAAATGATGCAAATTGCTCAAAGCTCCCATTACACAGGACCTTGCAGCTTCCTGCCCCTGCTCCACTGTAAGTTCTGCTCCGAGTTTTCCGATATAGCCGATCTCTCCATTTACCCTTGGCACCTGACCTGAAACATAAAGACAGTTTCCTGCCTGCCTTACAGACTTATAAATCCCGCCCTTACCCGGTAATTCAGGCAGTGTTAGATTTAACTCTTTTAATCTTGCATATACATCCATTATTATCTCCTTATCTGTGATTTCATCACGATTCTATCATAAAATGGTCTTACTAAGTAATGATGCAATCAATTGAGCAGCGACCTCTCCTGTTTGATTCCCGATATCGAGAATGGGGTTTAGCTCCACCACTTCAATCCCAATCAGCTTATTGCTTGCTGCAAGGAACTCGCAAAGGAGATGCGCCTCCCTAAAGGTGAGCCCCCCGTTCACGGGCGTTCCGACCCCGGGAGCAACAGAAGGGTCAATGGCATCAAGATCAAAGCTCAACTGAATGCCTTCGGTGCCCTCCCCTGCAATCGCAACAGCGTTCTTTATTACCTCGTACATTCCGTGTCTATCGATATCGGCAATCGTAAAAACAGAAATGCCTGCCTTTTTTATCAACTCCCTCTCCGGTTTATCGATTGAGCGGGCCCCAATTATAACTGTATTCTTGGGACTTATATGGGAGCTTTCCTTCTCTTTAAACGGCAGGATTTCATCAGGACCGTTCCCTGTAATTGCAGAGAGGGGCATCCCGTGAATATTCCCCGATGGCGAACTCTTTGAATTATTGAAATCCCCGTGTGCATCAACCCAGATAATTCCAATATTGCCGTAATACTTCTGCATTGCAGTTGCAGAACCTGCCGCAATGGAATGGTCGCCTCCCAAAATCAGAGGAAAACCTCTGCGATCAAGTGCAGCAAGCACTCTTTTATAGAGTTCCCAATTAATCTCGTTTATTATGTGTATATTTTGATTATTAGGACTTTCTTCAGCCTGAAGCTCACTAGTTGTAATATCACCTGTATCATATACATTAAAGCCAAGTTCTTTTATCATGCGGTGAAGCCCTGCATATCGGATGGCACTCGGGCCCATGTCAACACCCCTAAGAACCGCGCCCTTATCCATCTGTGCGCCAATAATTTCAATGTTTTTCATAGCATCCGGTTGTACCCCCGATGATTAATATTGTAAAGTATTAATATATGAGTCAATACATAATAGAAGGCGGTTTCCCGATTAAGGGAAAGATTAAGGCAAGCGGAAACAAGAACGCAGCCCTGCCTTGCATAGCCGCAGCTCTTTTAAGTGATGAGCCGGTAATTTTGCGAAATATCCCTGATATTGAAGATGTCCATGTGATGCTCGAGATTTATAAGGCCCTTGGAGGGGAGGTTTCTTCGATAGGGCCGAATGCCTGGCGCTTAAATATCGGAGACATTAATAGCTCTACGATTCCGGTTGAGTTTGCAAAGAAAATTCGCGCTTCCATCCTCTTTGCAGGCCCCTTACTTGCAAGAACAGGAAAGGTTATACTGCCTCCCCCGGGGGGAGACGTAATCGGGAGGAGGAGGCTCGACACGCATTTCCTTGCCTTAACCGAACTTGGCGCAAAGGTAGAAGTAAACGATACCTTTACTTTTAAAGCAGAAACCCTGAAGGGAGAAGATATTTTCCTTGATGAAGCATCGGTTACTGCAACAGAAAATGCGATTATGGCGGCGGCCCTTGCAGAGGGGACTACGATTCTGACGAATGCTGCAAGCGAGCCCCATGTTCAAGACCTATGCAGGATGTTATGCGAAATGGGAGCATCTATCGAGGGTATAGGGTCTAATATCTTAAGAATTACAGGCAGAAAAAAGCTTACCGGCTGCGATTTTACGATTGGGGCTGACTTTATGGAAGTGGGCTCATTTATTGGCCTAACAACTGTAACGAGGGGGGAGCTGACTATAGAAGGGATAAAACCGGGAGACATGCGCCCTGCGAAGATTGCATTCGGGAAACTTGGCATCCTTTGGGAGCATGAGGGTGATACCCTGCATATCCCACCGAATCAGGCAATGGAAGTTAACCACGATTTAGGCGGGATGATTCCAAAGATTGATGATGCCCCGTGGCCCGGCTTCCCACCCGATTTAACCAGCATTATTACGGTTGTAGCCACTCAGGTTAAAGGAACCATCTTGGTCCACGAGAAAATGTATGAGTCAAGGATGTTCTTTGTAGATAAACTGATTGGAATGGGTGCTCGAATTGTACTCTGCGACCCCCATAGAGCCGTTGTATCAGGCCCAACTCGCCTGATTGGCTCAGAGCTTCACAGCCCTGACGTTCGGGCAGGCATGGCCATGATCATAGCTGCAATGTGCGCAGAGGGAAGGAGTACAATTCATAATGTGTATCAGATTGAAAGGGGCTATGAGAGTATAGTAAAGAAGCTTTCGGCCCTTGGAGGGAGAATAAGTACGCTAGATATACATTGACAACCCCGCAATCCATATTTTATGTTATAACTTACAATTAAAAGCAAGAAGGAGTTTTTATGAGTTTTTCCACCGATCTAATCAGAAATGTTGCATTCGCAGGGCATGGAGGTACAGGTAAAACAACCCTTTTTGAGCGCTTGCTTTACGCAGGCGGGGTGATCACAAGGGCCGAAACCGTGGATTCAGGGAAGACGGTCAGCGATTATACCCCCGAAGAGATAGATCGAAAGATTTCAATCAGGACGGCAATGGCCCATATAGACAGAGACGGAAAGAAGATCAATCTATTCGACACCCCGGGCTCTTCAGACTTCACGGGCGATGTGATTATTTCCTTTAGGGCAAGCGAACTCGTTGTTTTAACAGTTGACGGCCAGACCGGGGTTCAAATTGAAACAATAAAGTTAATGCGCGGTCTTGAAGGCACAACAAAACCAAGGGCTGTCTTCATTACCCGTCTGGATGGTGATAGGGCAGATTTTGAGAATGTCCTTGCAGACATAAAAGAAAAGTTTAAGATGGATCCTGTTCCAATTACCATTCCAATGGGAAAGGGAAAGGATTTTAAGGGCGTAATTGATGTTTTAACAGGGAAGGCCTATATCGCAGGGGAAGACGATCTTGAAAAGGAAGTCCCCATTCCCGGCGAATATCAGGATGCAGTGAATGCCGCAAAGGAAAAGTTGATTGAGGCCGCCGCAGAGGGGAATGACAGCTTAATGGAGCAGTACATCGAGAACGGCACCCTTTCTCCTGAGGACATGCAAAAGGGCCTTGTACAGGCACTTGCAGAAAATAAGTTCCTCCCCGCATTTTCAGGCGTTGCCTTAAGAAACTCTGGTCTTATCCCATTTCTTGACTTCATTGCAACAGTAGCCCCGAGTCCTCAAGTCTCCAAAGATATATCTGTGGGCAAGGACGGAAGCGAAACAGAAGTCACGATTGATTCGTCAAAGCCGATGGCAGCTCTTATCATAAAGACTTCCTACGATCAATTTTCAGGAAAGCTTTCATGGGTAAAGGTGATAAACGGCAAGCTGAGCGCAGACTCGGATATCATTAATGCTACAGATGGCAAGAAGGAGAGGGTTGGCAAACTCTATACCTGTCAGGGGAAGAAACTTGAAGAAATAAGAGAGCTCTCTGCAGGGGATGTCGGGATCATAACAAAGAGTGCCACATTAAAGACAAACGACACAATTTGCTCAGCCGAAACAGGCCTTATCTTTAAGCCTCTAAATCTGCCTGAGCCTGTTCACTCAATTGCGGTTAATGCCACTGCAAAGAAAGATGATGATAAACTCGGGGAATTCCTTGTAAGGGCCGCTGAGGAAGATAAGACCTTCCGTTATATTTTTAACGGTGAAACAAAGGAAACCGTAATTTCCGGGATGGGGGAACTCCAGATAAATATCATCCTTGATAAAATAAAAACAAATCAAAAGATCGAAGTTGAAACTCGTGTTCCCCGGGTTGCCTATAGGGAGACAATAGGGAAGAAGGCAAGTGCAGAGTATACCCATAAGAAGCAGACAGGCGGTCACGGGCAGTACGGTAAGGTAGTCCTTGATATTGGCCCCCTTGCAAGGGGAGAAGGCTATAAGTTCGAAAACAAGATTTTCGGAGGTGCAGTTCCGAAGAACTATATTCCGGGTGTTGAAAAGGGCATTGCAGAGGGCATGGCTCACGGGACGGTTGCACAATACCCCACAGTCGATGTGGAAGTGGCCATTGTTGACGGTAAATACCACCCGGTAGATTCTTCAGAGCTTTCCTTTAAGCTCGCAGCAAGGAATGCCTTCCGCGAAGCAATGAGGCAGGCGAACCCGACTCTGCTCGAGCCCATCATGAACCTTTCGGTCTTTGTTGAAGACAAGTACTTGGGCGATGTAATGAGTGACCTCTCAGGCAAGAGGGGCAAGATACTCGGCCAGGACTCGGCAGGGGGCATTGCGGAAATCAGGGCGGAGGTGCCGCAGGCAGAGCTCCTGCGCTATTCCATAGACCTAAGGTCGATTACTTCCGGCACCGGTTCTTTCGGCGTGGCTTTCAGCCACTATGCCCCGATTTCAGGCCGCATAGCAGAGGATGTGATCAAGGCAGCAGAGGCCTTCAAGATCCAGGAAGAAGAAGAATAGACTATTTTCTCGTTTATTCTCTAAGGATTCTGTTCTCGATTTCCTCTTCAAACTGCCGGGTATAAAGCTCGTAGTAGTGGCCCCTTGCAGACATGAGTTCCTTATGAGTTCCCCTCTCGATGATCTTTCCGTCATGCATTACCAAAATGGTATCTGCATTCCTTATGGTTGAAAGGCGATGGGCAATAACAAAGCTCGTCCTTTCTTCAAGGAGGGTGCGGATTGCGTTCTGCAAGAGCATCTCCATGTCGGTATCAACAGAGCTTGTTGCCTCATCCAGGATGAAGATCCTCGGATTTGCAAGAACTGCCCTTGCAAAGGAAATCAACTGCTTTTCCCCTGTCGAAAGGCGATCACCTCCCTCCCCTACTTCACTGTCATAACCCTTATCAAGTTTGGCAATAACTTCATCTGCATGGACTATTCTTGCAGCCTCTTCCACTTCTTCGTCAGTTGCATCCAGCCTGCCATAGCGAATATTATCTCGAATTGTTCCTGAAAAGAGGTGAGGGGTTTGCAGTACATAACCCAGGGAGCTGTGAAGCCAGAGCTGACTGCGCTCCCTATAGTCAAGGCCGTCAACAAGGATTTCACCTGTATTCGGTTCAAAGAAACGGCATACAAGGTTTACCATGGTTGACTTGCCCGCACCTGTTTCTCCGACTATTGCCACGTAAGTTCCTGCCTTAACATGAAGGTTAAAATTTTCAAGCACATTTTCATGTCCATCCGGATACATAAAGGTAACATCGCGGAACTCTATATCCCCTGTAATGGGTTCCCAATTTTCTTTTTTCGCATTAAATGTGTCACCGTATTTAGCGATAACATCCTCTCTGTCTGTAATTCCGGGCTCCTGCACCAAAAGGCCATCAACCCTTTCAACATTCGCCTGTGTTGAAACTATGTCTGTTAAAATACTTGCAATATTCTGAATCGGGTCAAAGAAACTTCCTGCATATTGTAAAAATATGGCAAGGGTCGCAAGGTCTGCTCCAAGCACTACAATTTCCCAGCCTCCATAGCCAAGAACCGCAGCGCTTGCGGCAGAGCCTATGAAAATAACAATGGGAATAAAAATAGACCTTAGACGTGCCATGTGCTTTGCATGGAAGAGGTATTCCCCTGTAATCGCCGAATATTCTTTTAGACTCTGCTTTTCGGAAACCAAAACCTTGACAGTTCTTGAACCGGTTATACCTTCGTTCATTGCACCGGTCATTTTGGAATTGAGCTTTCGTATGATACGATTTACAGAAAGGATACGCTTCTGAAAGAACCAGGTTATAATTGCAAGGGGAGGAATTGTCAAACATACAATAATGGCCAACTGCCAATGAACTAAAAACATTGCAATTACTACCCCGACACAGTAGGAGATGGACCAACTAAAATCAATAACACCCCAGGCAACAAGTTCGCCTATTCGGCCTGTATCAGAGTTTGTCCTTGCCATCATATAACCGACAGGAGTCTTGTTATAATATGAAAGACTAAGTTTCTGTAAGTGTAAAAAGATTGCATTCCTAAGCGATCTGCTTATCCCTGTTTCTGCCCTTAGCCCCATTGCAACAAATACCCGTACACTGACTCCCTGAATGATCATAAGCAGTACTGCGGTTATAAGTATTCTGCTTAATCCTTCCATGCTGCGCGGCTGAATATTCTGCCTTATTGCAAAACCAAGCAGTAAGGGAAATAAAACATCCACTGTCGCAAGGACTAACATAAGAAGGGCAGTGTAAATTAGCAGCCTCTTCTGAGGCAGTATAAATGGAAGCATCTTTTTCCAGATGCTAAGGGACATGGGTTTATGATAATCAAAATCTTCAAAATCAGCCATTGTAATCCTCGGTGACACCGTCGGTGATACCGTCGGCGATACCGTTTATATCACCGTTGGTAAGGCCATCTGCAAGGCCGCGTTGTAAATCAAAGATTCGGCGATAGCTGCCGCCTCTTTCCAGTAATTCTTCATGAGAGCCAATATCCTCCACGGTTCCGTTCTTCAAAACCAGGATCTTGTCTGCCTGCATTAAACTTGATATTCGGTGCGAAATAATGATCACAGCAGTATTTTTTATTCCGCGCAATGCGGAGCGTATCTTTGCATCAGTTTCTGTATCTACAGCAGAAAGGCTGTCATCAAAGATCATTATCGGGGCATTGCCTGCAAGCATGCGCGCAATTGCCACCCTCTGCTTCTGTCCGCCTGAAATTGTAACTCCCCTCTCTCCAATTACGGTATCGTAGCCTTCTGCGAAACCTTCAATTGTGTCATCTATCATGGCAATTGCTGCGGCCTTCTTTAATTCTTCAAGGTTCATTTCAGGGTGGGACATTGCAATATTATCCCTTATTGACTTTGAGAAAAGGAAGGGTTCCTGGAGGCATAGCCCAATCGACCTCCTAAGATGGGGTCTTGCAATTCTTCGAATATCTATCCCGTCAATGCTGATTGTGCCCTGCCCTTCTTTGAGTTCATAGAGCCGGCCAAGGAGATGAACAAGGGAGGATTTGCCCGAGCCTGTTGCGCCAAGTATTGCAAGACTTTCCCCGGGGCTTAGGCTGAAAGATATGTCCCTTAAAATGGGCTCACTGTCTTTATAACCGAAACTCACACGGTCAAAGGAGACTTCTCCCTTAAGATGGGGGGTAAGTGCATCGGGGGGATCTGTTTCAGGAATGGCAGAAAGTATGTCTTTAAGCCTGCCTGAGGCAACAAGGGTTTTTGAAAGCTCTGAGAGAATTCTGCCCAATCCGCGTACGGGCCAGATCATAAGATTGCTGTATGTATAAAAGGCGATAAAGGTTCCCGGGGAAAGATTACCATTCACACTGCGCCAGACACCCGCTCCGATTATAATTGCAAGCTGAAGGCCGACAAACATGTCTCCTGCACCCCAGAATAGACCGAGCATCTTTCCTATGCGAACCCAAATATCCTGGTAGAGCTTTGTTTTTTTGGAGAACTTATCCATTTCAAAGCTTTCCCTCCCAAAGGCCCTTACAACCCTGACCCCTGTATAATTTTCCTGTGATGCTGCCTGCAGATCTCCTTCTGCTTCATCTGCTTTTGTAAATTCCTTGCTCACCTTGCGAAAATATACAATGGAGAAAACCACGATGATGGGGATTACAATCAGAGACATCAATGTCATAAAGACATCCATGGAGAACATCATAAAAAGTGCAATTGACACAATAAAGAAGATTCGCACAAGGTCTAACAATTGGTTTTGAATAAAGCTGCGAATATGATCCACGTCGCTTGTACATCTCTGAATTATGTCTCCTGTTTGACAGCTTACATGCCAATCGTAGGGTAATTTTTGGATATAACCGTAAAGGGTATTCCTAAGTTTCCAGGTGACAGTCTCTGCAATTTCTATAATCGTATAACGGCGCGCAACTGTGCAGAGTGCAGAGAGCAATGCCGAGAAAAGTGAGAATATGGCACAGATCCAGATATTCTGCTTTAGGAACTCAAGTCCTCCAAGAGCCTTGACAATACTATGAACAAATGGAGGTGCGACAAGGGGCAGATCTCCTATAACTGAATCTATTGTCATCCTTATAATCTGGGGATTTAGAAACAAAAAGAGTATGGTTCCCAATGTTGCAAAAGTAAAAAATAAAAAACGTAATCGGCGGCCTTCGCTCGCTGCAATAAGCAGTCCTATCCTGCCGCCTTCCCATGGTAGCTTCATAAATGTATTAACTCCGTCTTTGAACCTTGCCGTCAGCAAGGCCTATAAAAATTTCGGGCCGCCAGGGACTCAAGGGTCGCAGTGACTGCGACAATGCATTTCCTGTGGCTTTAGGCCCTGTAAAAAAACCGTTTTCTACGACTCCGGGAATTTGGTTAAGCTCCCTTTCAAGGGCGTTCACATCAACCTTATCCTTAAACCGTATATCAAAAATCAAATTGCCATGCTCGGTGATTACCGGCCCTGCCTTCCTCAGTGCCTCTCTAAGCATTACTTCGGCCCCAAGGCCTTCAAGAGCCATGCTTACCGGAACCCTTGCTTCAGGGATAACTTCCACAGGCACAGGGAATTTAATGCCGAGGTTCTCAACAAGTTTTGACTCATCTACAACAACTGCAAAGGAAGCAGACATATAGGCTGCAATCTTTTCCATAAGAAGGGCACCGCCGCCGCCCTTAATAAGCCGGTTTTCAGGATCAACTTCATCTGCACCATCAATCGTAAGATCAAGAGTGCCGCCTATTTCTCTTGAGTTAAATGTAAATATGGGTATTCCCAATTTTTCACATTCTATTGATGTTTGAAAACTCGTAGAAACTGCAAGAATATCTTTTAGTTTCCCTTCTTTCATTAAAAGGCCTATATGCCTAACCGCATGAACCACTGTAGAACCGGTTCCAAGACCAATCCTCATGCCGCTTTTGACAAGGAAGGCCGCAGCTTCCCTGCCTACATTTTCTTTAATTGCATTCTGTTCCATAACTTACCGGCTCTATATTTTTACCCTTGAAATCAATGAGGGCGGATATTCATCACCCATAAAATGAGTATACTGAAATTGTGTACCTTTGCGAAGCATCTCTTGCCCGTTTATTATCCTGCAACCTGCTTTTTCTGCTCTTGCAAGGCAGCGGGTTTTTTCCGGTTTATAGACAAGGTCTATGACAACTTCCCTTCCCGAAAACTTATAAAATTCCATTACATCCTCATCTTCATGACCTTCCATTCCCACAGAGCTTGCCTGTATTATAATATTAGAATACTTTTCCATTAATTTTGCCCCGTTTGAATCGAGCCCTGCCCAGGCAAAACGGTAGGGCTCGGCAAGGGCCCTTGCACGTGCCACTGTTCTATTAAGGATTAGAGCCTTTCCCCTTAAGCGATGCACTTCAGCGGCTATGGTGCGGGCAATTCCGCCTGCCCCAACAATGGTTAGCTTTCGTCCCCTAAGATCCTTACGCCCGATAAGAGAAAGGACCGAGTCTGAAAAGGCTGCAGCATCAGTATTATATCCCATCCAACCATGCCTGCCTGCAATAATTGTATTACAGGCACCAATGGAAATTACATCTTGAGATTTATATACAAGGTAACGGAGTATATCTTCTTTATATGGGACAGTAATTGCAATGCCGCTAATTCCGATTTCTTCCGCAAGTAATAATAATGATTTTAAAGAATCTGTCGGCATCGGCAGGAAGACTGCATCACTCTGTTCCATATCAAATACTGCATTAAAGAAACGGGGGCTGTCCGTTTCATTTACCGGATAGCCGCAAATTGCAAAGACCTTGGTTTTTTTTGTAATCTTCCTGAATCGGTATAATTCTGCAAGTTCAACAGGTGTAATATCTCCGATAGCGGAAGAGGTATAACTTATTTCAGAGCCAAGAAACTCGGCAAGTATTTTCGTATTAATTCCAAACTCTCCGTCACAGTGCAGGATCTTCCTAATATCTTTTGTTTCTTTTGCCGCCTTATAAATCTTAATCAGATCGTCCAGGGAGCGCGGCGTCATGGATACCTTTGCAATTTCATCACCTGCCCGCATTAACTTTGCAATATTACCTTCCGGGTTAGAATCAACTCCGTCAAAATTGTATCTCGAGCGGATTATCCTCGTACCAAAGGTGCGAGCGGCCTCTTCAAGGGTGGGAACATCAAGGTCCTCTTCCAAGTCCACATAGGCGAAGTTCCGCCTCTGATCGGCTTCGGCATAGGCTAGCCCTTTGGCAAGCATGGTTATCCTCGATCCTTCGCCCCCTGAATAAAGACCTCCGTCTATACTCCGCCTAATGCTCAATATTATTGGGACATCCACCATTTCAGGGAAACGCCGGATATGCAGGCGCTCGTCAGGATCAAGGCAATCAACACGCAGCTCTGCTAAATCAATATGATTCCTGTTATTGTTTAGAATTTCCACATTCCGGGCAAGGGTTTTACCTTCCAGGCTAAGACAAATTTTTGCCATTTAATTCCATCCATTCAATTCAGTGACAAAAGAAAGGGGTTAAAACCTAATTGGGGGAATCCCGATTATAGATGATACGGTTTCCCTGTGAATTTCACGGTTCAGCATATAAAGCACAAGTACTGAACCTGCAGGTTGAACATAGGGAATGGTCAGACGCCCGCCTGCATAGTTTACCGAAAAGAGCCTGTGCTGCTCGCCGTTGGGGTGAACAACGTCAAGGCGTATCAATAGGGGATAAGGGTTTAAAGCCATTTCATAGGAAAAAAGGCCGAAAACATCATTCTGATACAGTATGCCCGGGTAGGTCAGGCTAATCATCACCCTTGTATCTGATGATGCAAAGACATCACCCTGCGGATCTTGGGATACTACAGTACCCGATGCCTCTGCTCCCTGGGCCGAGCGGAGGGAAAACTCAAAATCGATGCCGGTTAGGCTGATTTGTTCAAGGGCATCTTCAAAATCAAGGCCTACAAGATTCGGGAGTCTGGTCATAATATGCTCAGGACCCCTGCTCACAACAAGGTCCAGCGTTATAGGGCCCGAAATACTGGCCCCGGGCTCGGGATTTTGCTGTAAGACGGTGCCTGCACTCTCGGAGGAGTACTCATACATCACAGGCTCCCTCAAAGATACGAGCTGGGAGACAGGTACACCCCCTAAAATGCCTGTTTGGTCAGGAATAAAGGTAAGAAGATCCACTCGAACTTCATCAATATTGCGTCCTATATAGTTTTCAACCGTACTAAGCATTACTCCCTGGCTTACAACAAGCTGAATTCTCCTTCCTGCCCTGACTATTGCCCCTGCTCTCGGAGTTTGCTCTAAGACGAGGCCCCTGTCGGCAGAGCTCTGACTGTATCGCAGTTGAATTCTCGGGTAAAGTTCCTTGATTTGCAGTTCCAGAAGCGCGGCGGTAAGTTCCTTTCCCTCGACATCGGGGACCATGGTCTGCTCTGCTCCCCTTAGATAGATAAAAAAAACAGAAATAGCAACGATTCCCACCAGCATCACAAGCCCCGCCGCCATTAAAATAAAAAGCCTAAGATGGTTCGCCACATAGTTCTGAATGGCATCAAGTTCTGTTTTAAAAATGCTCATACAATTATATTAAACAGGAAAAACAATACTTTGTCGAGTGAATGTCTTGCACTGCCTTAAAAATAAGGTTAACATTAATAATAATGAGCGAAGAAGAAAGACACAGCATATTAATTGTTGATGATCAAAGTTCGAATATAGAAGCCTTAAAGCAGATTTTAAGGTCTGAGTACACTGTTTACACAGCAAGCAGTGGAAAGAACGCCATAGAACTGGCCGAAAAGCTCCTTCCCGACTTAATTTTGCTCGATATAGTCATGCCTGTAATGGACGGATATACGGTAATTGCAGAATTAAAAAACTCAAATACTACAAAACACATCCCGGTTATCTTTCTTACAGGGCTAAACAGTGATGATGAAGAAGAAAAGGGGCTGCATCTTGGGGCCGCAGACTATATTACAAAACCTTTTTCCCTTGCAACGGTCAGACTTAGGGTAAGGAATCAAATACAGATGCTTATTCAATTGCGCACAATTGAAAGGCTCAGCATAGTCGACCAGTTAACTGATATGCCGAATAGGCGCGGCTTCGAGAAGCAGTTGAACTCCGAATGGGCAAGGGCAATAAGAGATAAAACCATAATGAGCATCCTTTTTGTGGATGTAGATAAATTTAAGAACTATAACGATAGCTTCGGTCACAGGCAGGGAGACATCGCCCTGCAGACCCTTGCAAGAGTGTTTAAGGACACCCTAAAACGCCCCGGGGACTATAGTGCGCGCTGGGGAGGAGAGGAGTTCATTGCCCTGCTTCCGAATACTGATGTAAACGGCTCCCTGGAGGTTGCAGAGCATTTGCGCAAGAATGTTGAAGATGTTCAAGTTCCATGTACCGAGGAAAATGCCTTAAAAATTACCATCAGCGTCGGTGTGAACACCATGATCGAAGGAAAGAGCAATTCCATCGAAGAGTTTATCTCAAATGCGGATGCTGCACTTTATAATGCAAAGGAAAACGGGCGGAATAGGGTTAGTCATTTCCGGCAAATCTAGGAATGCTTTTTTAGCTCTCCTGCTTCTTTCTTCTTGAGTTTACAAAGCGTGAGAAGTCATTAATATTTTTTACAACTATTTTATCCTGAAAAATCTCGATACGCCTTTGATTCGCAAAGGTGCTTAGAATATCCCTTGTTTCATTTTCTGTCATACCTGCCCAGTGGGCAATATCATTCACAGAGCTATTAAACTCCCGTCTTTCGGTGCCCTTATCCATGTCCATCCTGGTTTCATCCAGCATAAGGAATACATCGGCAACTTTAGCCTGTGGTTCCTCAAGGGTTAGAATCATGAACCTTCTCTTTGCATCGTAGATGCGCTTACAGAACATTTTAAGGAGCTTTAGCGCAATCTGGGGGTTCCCGAGCATGAGGATTTCAAAGTTTTGGCTGTTAAATTCCAGTACATTTACTGTATCGAGGGCAATTGCGGAGGCGGACCTTGGGGAGTTTTCAAGTATTGACATTTCACCGAACATATCGGAGGGCACAAGTATATCAAGGTTTTTTTCGATATCTCCTATCAATTTAACTAATTGGACACGGCCCGACTGGATCAGGTAAAAATTATCCCCGGGCTCAAACTCGGAAAAAATCATCTCGCCCGGTTGAAAAGTACGTGCAAACCTGCCGAATGCGGATAAATTCATATCTGACATACTATGCCTCCAGCTCATTAAGAGCCTTTCTTGCTCTCTCTAAGGTGGCTTCCTTTGCAATACCCGTCATTGAAAGTATTTGTTTATAAAAGGTGATAGCCTGCTCCTTATTCCTGGTTTTTTCATAAGACTGGCCGACATAAAATAAGGCATCGGGAAGAATCTGATGCTTTGGATACTTGGTAATCATCATTGTTAAGGCCCTTATGCAGTCCCCGAATTTATTCAGGAAGAAAAGGCAGCGCCCGCTTTCAAAGGTACTCAAGGTAACATACTCGGCATCTTCATTTGCATCGATTATTTTCTTGAATGCAAGATAAGCCTGCTGATACTTCTGCTGAGATATGAGCATTTGAGCATCGCGATATACCTTTGCTATGCCTGTTTCGGGGGTAAAATCCGGTTTTGCTGTGCTGACAGGGCTCTTCTCGACAATGGGCGCAGCGGGCGCTGACCTGGACAATAGGTTTTCTGCCTGCTGCATATTGCTTGCTGCCTGTGAGGCATTTATTCCCGCAGGATAATATGTTAAATAAGCTCTAAATACATATCTTGCCTGGGAGAATTTCTTGGCTTTCAAATAATATTCGCCAAGATTATATAGGCCTGCCTCAGGGTTCGTATGATCTTCCTTCTCCATAAGGCTTGCAACCTGTTTATGCACCTTCCTTAACTGATTGGAAAAAACCTTAAGCATCTTCATTATTATCCTGGTATTTGCCATGGATAAGGCCTCAAATTCGGGGACGGTAAAAGTCATAAGGGTGGAATTTTGAAGGGCTACGGCATTTTCTTCTCTCGGGAAGCGGCCTAAGGCCGATTTTACCCCAAAGAATTCGCCCGGCTGAACTATATCGTTAACATCATCTCCTGTTTCAATGTCCTTGTATGCAAGGTTCACCTTCCCGCTCTGTAGAATGAATACCTTATCCGCCGGATCGCCCTGGAAGTAAATCAGGGAGCCTTGACTAAACTGTAGGGGCTTCGGCATTAATATTCCTCCGGCACTATTAAATTTGACCCTTTTCGTGTAATTTGTCAATTAGATGATAGACCTTCATACCCATTCTACTGCATCCGACGGGAGTTTTTCACCATCTGCCCTGATGCAAGAGGCAGCAAGACGCTCATTAAAAGCAATTGCATTAACAGATCATGATACTGCGGCAGGGCTGATTGAAGCAGAAAGGACAGCAAAGGAGTTGGGCATAATTTTCATTCCGGGAATTGAACTTGAAATAATCTGGCCTTCAAGGGGGGAGTTCCATCTTCTTGGCCTTGGCTTAAGCCGGCTTTCCCCCGGCTTTATAAAGGCTGTAGAGGAGATATCGAGCCGCCGCGAGGAGAGGAACCTTGAAATCCTTGAAAGGATGAAGGAGGCAGGAATAATAGCAACCTATGAGGAAATAAGCAGTTTACCCGGAGAAGAATTAAAGAGTGAGTTTCAACGCTCAATCGGAAGGCCCCATTTTGCATCATTCTTGATTAAGAGAAAAATAGTAAGGAACCGTGAACAGGCTTTTAAGCGTTATCTCGGGAAGGGGAAGCCTTTCTATATCTCGAAAGAGGGAATGGAATTTGAAAAAGCTATTGAAATAATAAAGGAATCAGGGGGGAAGGCGATTCTTGCCCATCCAATGTCATTATATACCGGCTGGGGAAGGCTCCCTGATTTATTAAAGAGTTTTAAGGAAAAGGGGCTTGACGGTATTGAAGCCTGGCATCCTGCGGCAAAGGTATCTTCCTGTAAGAGGCTTGAAGAAATCGGGAGAGGTCTTGGGCTTATTATTACAGCGGGGAGCGATTTTCACGGGGAGGCTAGTCCTGACAGAAAGCTCGGCCTTACTGCAGGGGACAGGAAAATTGAAGATTTTTATCTTGAAGAGCTGCTCGATGAGCTGCCGGGTTAATAGAAACTATTCGCCAGCCGAAAGTATATCGTAAGGATCATCCCCAAACCTGCGATGTTGTATTGCTTCAAGAATTTCATGGGTATCGATTATATCCTTCCCTCCAAGATCTGCAATGGTTCTTGCTATTTTCAATACGCCATGACAGGCACGCCCCGAAAGGCCGAGCCTTAGACTTGCAAGAGAAAATATCTCACCTGCCTTCTTTGATAAAAGGCAATGGGCTTCGATTAGGGCGGGCGACATATCGGCATTTCGCCTAACCACACCGAGGCGATTTTTATGGTGATATTCGGTAAATCGATTCCTTTGAACTTCAACAGCCCTTATAACCCTTTCCCTGATTGTATCACTCCCCTCTTCTCCCTCCCCTCCCCTTGTTAAAACATCGGGTTTGCTTACGGGAATTCGGAGTTCTATCCTGTCAAGAAGGGCCCCGCTTAATTTCCTCCAATACCTGCGAATCTCATCGGGTGAGCAAAAGCACCCGGCAAGCCCCGGGTCCGAACCTTGGGCCGGGAAATCTGCCCCAAGACGGCCGCAGGGGCAGCCGTTAGCCGCAAGGATGAGCTGAAAGTTTGCAGGCAGTTTCATCGGCCCTTCTGCGCGGACTATTGTGATTTGCCTGTCTTCTAAAGGCTCCCTAAGTGACTGTAATACAGAAGCGCGAAACTCGGGCGCCTCATCTAGAAATAGGGTGCCAAAGTGGGCCAGGGTAATCTCCCCGGGGCGGACTATCCTGCCGCCCCCTAAAATGCCCTCGGTGCTTGCACTGTGGTGAGGAGAGCGGAAGGGCGGCCTATTGATAAGGCCCCCTGAGATCTGCCCTGCTAAGCTGTGAAGCCTTGTAACCTCGACAGCTTCATCGGGGCTAAGGGGGGCCATAATTCCCGGGAAGCATCTTGCGAGCATTGTTTTACCCGAGCCCGGGGGACCGAAGACAAGGAGATTATGCCCGCCTGCAGCAGCGATTTCGAGGGCCCTTTTATACCTGCTCTGGCCCTTCACTTCAGAAAAATCCCCAAAAAAAGAATTGTCTTTGAATGAGCTTTTTTGAAATGAAACAGCAGGAAGCTCCCCTGTCTGGGCCCTGACATTAAGGGCATGGTAGAGCTCTGCAAGGGTGGCAGGGGCAAAGAAGCTAAGGCCGGGGAGCAGGGCAGCTTCCTCTGCGTTTTGCAGGGGTACGATAAATTCAGTGATTCCTGCCTTAAGCCCTGCAGAGAGAGCCGCAAGGACTCCGCGAACGGGACGTACCCTCCCGGATAATTCAAGCTCTCCAAGCACCATCAAATTGCCCGGGATTGAAACAAGCCCTGCGGCAGCCATTACAGATATTGCTATCGGTAAATCAAGAGATGCCCCTGCCTTTTTAACGTCAGCGGGAGCAAGGTTTATTAAAATACGGTCGGAAGGAAATTTGAAACCTGAATTACGGAAACCTGCTCTTATCCTCTCTCTCGCCTCCTTTACAGCCCCGTCGGCAAGGCCGGTAATATCGATCCCGGGAATTCCCCTGCGTATATCAACCTCTACCCTTACGATAACTCCGTCCGCCCCGAGGGGCGCATAAGCTAAAACATGCATAAAGACCTCCGCCTATATACTGCGCGGATATGGATTTTGCTTTAACTTTTAAGGAAAAATCGAGAAAATTGTAGGATTTTTTTCATTCGACAGGCCCCTGGGCTTCTCCGGGCCCGGGCAGGCCTCGGGCAGGGCCTGCTCCGGTCCTGCTCCGGGTTTAAATAAGCAGATGCCTTACTTCAACACCCAGCTCTTTTGCCGCCTTTTTTGCCTGCTCCCTTCCTGCGACAATGATGGGATACGTTAAGCCGCTTTCGTGGGCAGTGCGAATTGATTCTGCGAGATGCTCATGGACTGCGTAAACCTGATCCCTTGTTGTATTGATAAGGTTCTTAATATTTTTTAATCGCTGTTTATCACTTATGCCCCACATGAATCTAATAAAGTTATCGTATCCTTTTACGGCAGGGCTTAGAGGCTGCTTAACTACCGAATATGTACCGATTATTGCCTTTGTTAAAGCGTCTTCGCTCAATGAATCGTTTTTATAGTAAGTCGGGTCTCCAATTATTGAAGAGAATTTTTGCAGTGATTTTATGGGATTTGGATCATTGGATGTAAGAAAGGTAAAATGATTGTTTACATATTCGGAAAAAACTTCAACAACATAGGCCCCACCCTTTACACGAACCTCATCCCAGAGAGCTCCCGTCGAAAGAATATGACTTAAAATAAATTCTGCACCGTTTAAAGGAGAACCGTACTTTGTTGATTTTATCGAAATGGAAGCAGAAGAAACTTCCAGAGAAGGAGAAGTAAAAACTTCAGCCTTCCCGGGTTTAAATGCAGAAAGGGATAATAAACTTTCATAATCAGGGTAAAGTTCATTCCTTGGCATTGGCGGACCAAAGGAGCTAAGAATCTTTGCAGATTTTTTAAACTTATTTATGGGAATATCGCCTACGAGGTTTATCAATACGCCTGCTTTTTTTATCCTTGACTGAATGGAGGTGAGTTTTTCGCTTATCTCTTTAATATCGAGACTTATCAATTTATGCAGGAAAATATTTTGATCAAAGCCGTCCCATAAAGAATCAATTAATAGACTTCTCGAAAAAAGGCGCTTGGAAAATTGTACTGCATAATGTGCACCTGAATAGGCAATGTCAGAACTTAGATCATTCTTTAGCTCTAAAACCAGATCTTTAAGCCTTTTAAGGTCAGAAAAATCTGCCTCTGTAATAATTCTATATGCAAGATCAATTGCAGGGCCGATTTTTTCATCAAGTGCTCTAAAGCTGAAACTTACCCAGTCTCTCCCCCTTATGTCGAAAGGCCCCCCGGGAAATTCTATTATCGGAGCCGTCTCGTTCAATAAAGAGAAGCAGCCGGCATTTGAAGAAAATCTCCCGACTGTTTTTGCAAGAAGAGAAGAGACAAGGGTATAATCCATACCCGGAAGTCCCATAGAAACTGCTATGCTTGAAAAAAATGGCATCCACATATAATCATCAATGGGAAAAATATCCAGGGGAAATAACATGGTTACATAGCTTATTCCGTTAGTATAAATGGGATGAAAGATCATTGGTAAACCGTGAACATCAATAAGACGTTTTCTTTGAATACTAATTACCTGCTCAAGATCATCTCTTTTTAGATGGGGAATAATTTCATGGGTATCCGGGGTACTTTTCTCTTGATGGTACTCCTGCAGTTTGGCAACTTTTTTTACTATCTTTTCTCTGTCTTCAGTTCTTAATGCTGCTTCTCTTTCCTTAAGCTTTAAGGCACTTGCTGCTTCCTTCTCTTCTTTAAACCCCTTTTTCGGCTCAATTACAATAAAGGCCCTGTGATTATTTTCAAGAAAATACCTGCGAATCATCTTTTCTAAAAAGCGCGGGTCTTCTTTTAAACGGCGTTTCACTTCATTAAACGCAGGGAGGAAAAGAAGGGTATTCCAGGGCTCTGCCCCGTTTAACCAGGAATTATAGACCTTGGTCATCCAGTTAAGGGAGAATGGCCCGCCTGAACGCCTAATCTCCCTGAAAAAGAACTCTGCTCTAATAAGGGCAGTTTCAACTTCCTCCTTAGGCAGTCCCTCCCTTTCAAGACGTTCCAGCTCATTCATTATAAGATTCTTTACCTTTTCCCTATTCCTTTGCGATACTCCCCTAAGCCCTGCAGTGAAAGACACCTCCCTATATTCGACACGATGCCCCGATGAAGGAGATATATCTTCTCCAAGACCCGAATCGATAAGCGCCTTATTTAGCGGAGAGCCGTTATGGTTTTTTATAGCCATAATCAATATTGAAAGGGCCATATTTTCATAATGATCTGTAATATCGGTGCAAAGCCAGGATAATAAAACCGTTGATTTTTTTTCTGTTATTAAGGGGCATGGAACCGTATAACTTACAGGGCTTTCCCTGCGTTTAATTTTAGGGAGACCTTCAACTTTCTTTCCCGGAGGAAGGGACGAGAAGAAGCGCTCGTTTAAAAAGTTTAACTGTTTTTCAGTCGGAATATTACCTGCAAGAAAAATTTTACAGTTTGCAGGAGTATAATGCAGGCGATGGAATTTTTTAAGATCATTAAAACTTAAATCCGGAATATGATCAGGGTCGCCTCCAAATTCATGATCGAAATGAGTATCCAGAAAGAGAGACTTGGTGATCCAGCGGTCTGCATAGGAGTCGATGGTTGGATAGGCGTCTTTGACCTCATTATAAACAACTCCGTTTACCTTTAATTCTCCCCTTTCATCAAAATAAAGATGATGCCCTTCCTGCATAAAGGTCCACTCGGATAATAGGGGTCTAAAAATTGAATCGCCGTATACGCTCATCAGATTAAAATAATCATGCTCATTTAAGGAGCTTGCAGGATAAATTGTACTTCCGGACATGGTCATTGCATTTAAATAAGTGTTTAGACTGCCCTGTGCAAGAATATTAAATGCATTTTTAATTGGGTAATTTTTGGAGCCGCCCGAAAGCACAATATGTTCTAAGATATGAGAAACTCCTGTTGAGTCTCTGCTTGGTGTTGTAAAGGCAAAAGAAAAAAGATTCTCTTCATCATCATTATAAATATGAAAAACCTCTGCCCTGCTCTTTTCATGAACTGCTAAAATGCCTACTGAATCAAGCTCTTTTAAGTCAACAATTTCGAGGATCTTAAAACCGCTTTCAAGAAGACGGCCTTTGCGGAGATCGGTTTTCACGTAATAATATCCTCACCTGTGAGCAAGAGGATGCGTCCGTCTTCAAGATTCAATCTGAACCATGCAAGGAATTCTCTGGTCACTGCTTCTATTTCGATTTTAGGAACAGGTCCCATAATTTCATTTTCTTCCTGTACACGTTCTGTCCTGCCCTTGGAAAGGTTATAGTATATTTTATTACAGAAATCGTCGGAGCGGCCGCGAAGCAGAAGAGCAACTTCCCTATCGTCCATGGTTCTTAGTTTTTCCTGTATTGGTTTATCCGAAGCATTGCATACATCATCGAGGGTATAAAGACGAGCTTTCATTTCCCTGCCGATAAAGGGATCTTCCTCTTCGAGCTTTTCAAGCAACTGACTACCAAAGCCGGTTTCGGAATGCTTAAGAATTGCCGTAAGTACTCCCATCCCGTCTATCTCTGTTTCGGTATCGTCTTTCCCGAAATGCCGGGCCTTCTCTTTTAGGGCTGCAGAGACCCTTTCAATAACTTCGGGGGAAATATCATTAATGCGTGCAATGCGCTTAACAATTTCAAGTTTCCTCTCCTTTCCGATATTTCTTAGAATATCTGCAGAGAGCTTAGAGGGCAGTCTTGAAAAAACCATTGCACAGGCTAAGGGACTTTCATCCTTAAAAAGAAGGTTTAACTGTTCGGGGGAAAAATCTGAGAGAAAATCGAAGGGGTTCTCTGCTGCATCGGGAACCGCCTTTACAAGCATTGCCTCCCCTCTTTCAGGGCCAAAGGCTGCGTATAATAGTCTTCGGGCCTGAGCAGGACCCCCGCTCGAAGAGCCAAAGTATCTATATGCGGGGGAAAGCAGATTCCGGAATTCCTCAAGAACTGACTCGGCTTCCTCTGTGCTTATGGTCTTAATCGAAACAAGCTCTTTGGAGATCGCTTCAACCTGTTCAGGTTCAAGCTGTGAAAGAATTTTCGATGATTCATCACTTCCAATAAGCAGCATGAACTGTGCAGTTCTTCTATACTTTGAAGCCTTTGGCGTTTCGGGAGCTTTTGGAACATCGCTCCTGCCGGTTTTTATCAGGCCCGGGCCTTCCTTCTCCATTATTTTCTTATATGCATTAATGCCTTCGGCTTTAGATTTCTTCATGATAGTATAATAAGTCAAATAAAAAGAATAGACAATGCAGTGCCGGACAAGCTATAGTATAGAAAGGAGGGTGTATCAATGAAACTATACAGCCGTAGACAACTGGTTTTTTCCTCAGTTTTAAGCGGATTGATTATTCTACTCTTGGTCATTGGATTCGGTTTAATTAGGATTCCGGGTTCAGCAAGAGATGAGCCGGAAGTCCAATTGACGGAGGTTAGAGTAAATGATCCAAGAATAAACATAGATACCTTTTTTGATGAAGTCTATAATTCCTCGTTCAATCCATTGCAGCGCAATGTAAATGACCTTATAGGATTTACAGAGGAAGAGCGCTTAAACATCACTATTTATGAAAGGCTTAATGCAGGTGTTGTAAATATTACAACCGAAACCGTTGCAATTAACTGGTTTTTAGAGCCTGTTCCCCAGGCAGGAAGTTCAGGCTCAGGGACAATCATCAATACCCGCGGATATGTTCTTACGAATAACCATGTTATTGCAAATGCAAACAGGGTCTTTATCAACCTTGCAGACGGCAGTCAATACGAGGGAACAGTGGTTGGGACAGACCCCGAGAATGATATCGCAGTTCTCAGGTTTGATCCCCCTCCGGGCCTTGAGCTTACGGTCATACCCTTTGGCAGCTCAGATAACCTTATGGTGGGCCAGAGGGTCCTCGCAATAGGCAATCCCTTCGCACTCGAAAGGACCCTGACTGTGGGCATAGTCTCAGGCCTGGGCCGCCCGATTCAGATATCCCGAAACCATATAGTGCGCAATATGATACAGACCGATGCCTCGATTAACCCCGGAAATTCGGGCGGCCCCCTTCTAAACTCCCAGGGCCAGATGATAGGCATTAATACAATGATCTACTCTCCAAGCGGGGGCTCTGTGGGTATCGGCTTTGCAGTACCGATTGACACTGCAAAAAGGGTCGTAGCGGAGATTATCGAGTTCGGCAGGGTACGCCGCGGCTGGATTGATGCAACCGTGGTTCAGCTCTTCCCGGCCCTCGTCCGCCATGCAAGACTCCCTGTAGAGACAGGGCTCCTTGTTTCCCAGGTTCGCAGAGGGGGCCTTGCTGAAAGGGCAGGTCTTCAGCAGGGAATTGAGCCGGTGCAATACGGCCGCAGCGTCATATATCTTGGAGGAGACATAATAACGTCAGTAAACGGGATGGTTACGAACTCTCTCGCAGACCTCTATTCTGCACTCGAGGATAATAGGCCGGGAGATATAGTCAGGGTGGATTTAATCCGTGCAGGAAACCCTGTCTCCTTAACAGTAACCTTGGCAAATAGGGAAGAGGTTCTTGGCAGATAGGAATGGAACTGCTCATTACCGATAAGGAAAAAAAGGCCCTTCTTGCAATCGCAAGGGAGACAATAACTGCGAAACTGGAGGGCCGTAAACCTTCTTATAACGAAGCTGACCTTCCTGAAGCCAAATGCGGGGCCTTCGTGACCCTGCGTAATCGGCAGTCAAGGCAGCTTCGGGGCTGTATCGGGAGAATTTTCTCCAATGAACCCCTGCCCCAGACCATTCGCACAATGGCAATACAGTCCGGGTTTAACGACCCCCGCTTTCCCCCACTCTCTCGCGAGGAATTAAGAGAAGTCAGCATAGAGATTTCAGCAATCTCGCCAATGGAGCCCTGTACTAACCCCGAAAAGGTGGAAGTAGGCGTTCACGGCCTCTATCTGATCTACTCGGGCCGCTCGGGCATTCTCCTCCCTCAGGTGCCCTTGGAGCAGGGTTGGAATAGGGAAGAGTACCTTGAATATATTTGCATAAAGGCAGGCCTTCCTGCAAATTCGTATAGTAAAGAGGGAGCAGAGTTTTATACCTTTACTGCAACGGTTTTTGAGGAAGAGTAGAAATAAATCGAAAAAAATGCTATAATTCCATATCAAAATATTATAGGAGCATGATATGGGATATAAAGTTGAGATTGGAATTTCAAACAAGCATCTACATTTAAGTGATGCAGATTTAGAAGCACTCTTTGGTCAGGGTCATAAGCTTACAGTAAAGAAGGATCTGAAACAGCCCGGTCAATATGCGGCGGATGAGCTGGTAGACATAGAAGGTCCAAAGGGCGTTTTAAAAAACGTACGCGTTTTAGGCCCAACCCGCAAGGAATCCCAGGTGGAACTTGCTGCGACAGATGCAAGGGTACTCGGACTTGAGCTTCCGGTTCGAGAATCGGGCGCTCTCGATGGAAGCCCCGGCATCAAACTTATAGGCCCTAAAGGTGAAATTAAGCTTCCCAAGGGTGCAATCATAGCCCTTCGCCATATACACCTGTCAACAAGTGAAGCAAAAGATGCAGGAGTGGAAGACAGGCAGATGGTTACTGTAAAAACATATGGAAGCAGGCCCCTTATTTTCGAAGACGTCCTAATAAGAACTTCAGACAGCTTTGTCAACGAAATGCATGTGGACACCGATGAGGGAAATGCCGCAGGCATAACCAACGGAGATATTGCCGAAATTATCTAGGATCCCTCTGTGCATCCTTTTAAGACACCCAAGCCTTAGATATTTTCTAAAAGCTCAGCTCTCTCATTAAAGCCGATTGCTCTGAAAATCTCGGCAGACCTGGTAAAAGCTGCCCGTGCATCATCGCTAAGGCCCATTTTTGAGTATACGTCCCCGATTGCCTGCCAACTCGTTGCGAGGCCATAGCTGTTTTCGATTCTGCGGTCAATGCTTATCGAGGCTTGGAGTGCATTGAGTGCACCCCCGTAATTTCCCCCGAGGGAACGGATGGATCCTATTACAAACCAGGCATAAGCTGAATCTTCAAGACTGCGATTCCTCTCGTAGATATCAAGGGCATTTCTTACTGCAGCTTCCGCTTCGGCCCACTGCCCGGCCTGCCTCTCTGCAAGGCCAAGGGTAAGGTACCAGGCGGCATTTGTAAGAGGGTCCTGCCTTGCTGCAGGTAAAATTTGCCTCAGATCAGGCCTTAAATCGGTTCTACTGCCTGTAATCCCTCCGGCTTCCCCCTCTGCAAGTAAAAATAAAGAGCCCCTTATCCCGTGAATCCTTGCAAGGGCCGCAAGACCCGGCCGGTTAAATGCATCCCCTTCAAGTGCGGCACTTTCCCACCTTGAAAAGGCTTCTTCGGTTCGGCCCAGGGAAAAAAGAATATCTCCAAGACTGATTGCAGTCCTAATTCGCAGTTCCGGATCATCTGCACTCACCGCAAGACGGCGGCCCTCCTCAAGAATGCTTAAAGCCTCGGAGAAACGACCCCTGTTTGCGGCATGGTTAGCAAGCTCTAATTGGCTAAGGGCTGCATTTCTGCTTGCGTTGATCTCCACAACTTGAGCCGGAGAGGAGGAGCAGCCAAGCATGATAATAGAGATGAATAGTAGTAATAACCTCATTCCGGTCCTCCTTAATTAAAACCCTAAATCTCTCGGGTTTACACCGGGCCTTACAGGTCTTTCAGGGACGCCTCCCCGTAATAAGGGGTTATTTGTCAGTGCAATAAGGACATCTTCTGCAACCTGAAGTGTGCTTCTAAGTTCAAAAATAATACCGGCTAACTGCGGAAGCTGAGTCGGGACAAAGGCTGCTGCCTCTGAAAGGCTATTGAGGGTTGAAGAAATGGAATAAAGTGAATCCAAGAGATTCACATAAACTTCCCCTTCTGTATCAAGCACTGTATAAAGGAGGCCGTCAGGTTCGTTTAAGGCTGCAAGCATTATCCCAACATTACTTAGAATCGGCTGAAGTTCAGCCTGCAATTCGCTTATCGTCCGTTCCAGAGTTGGTGGAATATCTTCAAGTCCGAAAGCAAGAACCTGAAGGCTTCCTACAATCTTCCCGATTTCGGTTATATCGCTCCCGGGCCCAAGGGCCTCGCCAAGAAGGGAAGTAATAAGGTTTACGTCTTCAAGTATGGAATTGACCCTATTCATTATCGAAGAAATGCTGTCATCCTGCCTTGGTTCTTCTGCAATCCCCATAGAGATGAGCTCCCTCGCTTCAAGTGAGCCTAAAACAGGAAGAAAAGAGCCTGTTGGAAGGGGATTTCCCCTCCCTGCATGCAAAATGAACTGATTCCCAAGTCCGACAGGGCTGACCATCATTTCCACCATCGAGCCAAGCCTTACCCTATCACTATATTCCTCATATATTGAAAAAATAACCATAACATTATCATCTTCAGTAAGGTAAAAATCTTTCACATTGCCTACTGCAAAACCCCTATAAAGAACGGTCATATTGCGGCTAAGCCCTGTCGCAGTGCCGAGAATTGTGTTGTACTCGGGATCGTTTATAAACCATCTCTGGGTTCTGCCAAGCATAATTACCAAAAATACTAAGAAAACAAGAGATAAAATGATGAAGAGTCCGACTATTTGGTCAGCAAAACGTATTTTAAACTTCATGATGCTATTCCCTCTTCTATATGCCTTGCAAGACTCTCATCTTCATCCAATTGTTGACGGGTTAAACTATAAAATAACTCCCCGTTTTTTATCATGATAATATGATCAGCAAGGTCTCGGACTATTCGGAAGTCGTGGCTTACAAAAATGACGCTTTTTTCTTCCTTTTGGTGACGTTTCACAAGGTGCATGAGCCTATGGGAGGCAGTTTCATCTAAAGATTCTGTCCATTCATCAAGAAAGAGCAGTTGAGGCTTACAGATTATTGCCCTTGCAAAGGCAATAAGTTTCTGTTCTCCCATCGAGAGCAGGGAAGGCCTTATTCCAAGCTCTCTTTTATAGCCCACTTCCGAAAGAACCTCGCTTACCCGAGTATTAATATCATTTATACTCATAAGCGGGAAGTGAATCTTCAAGGGCAGTTCCAGGATCTGGTTCAGATTCTGATTTGACCAAAGGGCAGAATCTTGAAAAACAAAGGCTGCTTTGCGGCGGAAATCCAGATTTTCTTTACGATTCATGACATAAATATCTCTGCCCTTAAAAAATACATCCCCTTCTGAGGGAACAAGGATCCCTGCCGCAATTTTTAAGACAGTGCTCTTGCCGCTTCCTGAAGGGCCAATAAGGGCGATGGATTTCCCTTCTTCAAAGCAAAGGGAGAAATTTTTTACGATGTTCTGATCCTGAACAGAAAATGAAACATTCTTTAATTCGATAATTTCTGCCATTAATCACCCTTAAATTATAAGCAGCATATAATACATTGCTGAAAGCAGTATATTAAGAAAAACACACCATCCCACTGCTGCACCCACCGACTTTAGCCCTGCCACTGGTACCTCTGTCCTTGCAATTCCAACATCAAAACCCCTGCTTATGGCTACAAAGGATATTATCATCCCAAATCCTATACTTTTTATAATGGAAAATAGAAGATCACTCAAGCTCAAAATCTCAAGAAGGCTTCCAAAATAGTCTCCTGCAGGCAGTGAGGTGAAAAATTGGGCCACCCCGTAAGAGCCTACAATGCCAAAAAGATTAAAAAATACATTAAGCATGAAAAGTGATATGGTAACGCCAAGGAATCTTGGGACAGCAAGGTGTTCTATCGGGTCAACTCCCACCGAAATATAGGCCTCAACCTCATGGGAAATTACCATTCCTGCCATTTCCGTTGCAATTGCGGTGGCCGAGCGGGCTATTACAATGAAGGCCATTAGCAGGGGGCCAAGTTCCCTCGTAAAAATGATAATTAATAGGGTATAGATAAGCCTTTCCTGGGAAAGGGAGGCAAGAAAGGGAATGCCTATTATATTAACCATGGTTCCTATGCCTAAGGCCAGGATTGCCGTAACAGGCAGGGCTTCGACAAAGGTAAAGAGGATCTGCATGGTTAAAACCCTGCGCGCCGCCTTTCCCCTTATAATAAAACTCCCCACACCCTTTAAAAGGCGTACAAAAAGGCCCAATCTATAGAGTGACGGTTTCAAGAGTACTCCCATAATTCCGATTATATAGTATAATTAAAGAATGGATAAGAACACATCCGATTCTGCAAAAAGTAATTTTCTTGCAAGAATGAGCCATGAAATGAGAACCCCATTAAATGCAATAATCGGAATGTGTACCATAGCCCAAGCTACAAAAGACAGCGAGAAGGTCGCCGAATGTCTTGGTAAAATACAGGAGGCATCGGCAAACCTGCTTGGAATTATCAACGATATACTTGATATGGCTAATATTGAAGCAGGGAAATTAAGAATTTTAAATGAAAAGTTTAATTTAAACGGAATGCTGCAAAATATAGTAAAAATGAAGAGCTTTAATATTAATCAAAAAAGACAGAACCTTATTTTGGACCTGGATTCTAATCTGCCTGAAAATATTATTGCCGACGAGCATAGAATGACTCAAGTTTTGGACCACCTTATTTCAAATGCAATCAAGTTTACAGGCCCTGCAGGCAATATAACCTTTTCGGTTAAATTGGTAAAAGAGGAAGAAGCCAATTGTACTCTTAAATTTTCAGTAAAGGATTCCGGAATAGGCATTTCAAATGAGGGGCTAAAGAATATTTTTGCCCTTTTTGAACAGATTGATGGGGGAATGGCTCGGAAGTTTGAAGGTCTAGGGACGGGACTTGTAATCTGCGACAGCATAGTTCACCTTATGGGCGGCAGGATTAACGTTGAATCTGAGCCGGGGAAGGGTTCCTGCTTCAGTTTTGAGCTTAGCATCGAGAAGGAAGTTATCCATGCCGATGATTCTTCCGACAGCGGAGGCGGGTTAAAGTTCAGTAAGCATACCATCCTCTTAGCCGAGGATGTGGAAATAAACAGGGAGATTGTAATAGCACTTCTTGAAGATACAGGTGTTAAAATAGAATGTGCCGAGAACGGCCTTGAGGCCTTTGAGAAATTTAAGGCCTCCCCCTCCCTTTACAGTTTAATCTTTATGGACATCCACATGCCTGAAATGGACGGTTATGAAGCAACCCGCAAGATCAGGGAATTTGAAGAAGAGATGGCGAAGCAAACTCCGGAGCTATTATCGGGACGCCCGCAGGGTGTCCCGATAATAGCCATGACCGCGAATGTCTTCAAGGAAGATGTTGAAAAATGCATTGAAGCAGGCATGAACGCTCACCTCGGAAAGCCGGTTGATATCGAGGAAGTATTAAAGACGATGGAAACCTTCCTTCTTACTCAACCTTAAACTTTGCAATTTCACTGCTTAAGACATTGATATTACTCTTATTCTTCCTGCTTATCTCGTTTACCTTCCTAACGGTACTATCGATCTGATCGGTTCCCATGGCAACTTCATCCATGCCGCCTGCAACTTCAGTCGTAATCTGCCTAAGGCTTGTGCTTTGGAGAATTACCCCCTTGCTTTCTGCGGCCATTTCTTCAGAGGCGCTTCTTACAAGGCCGGTTATCGAGTTTAGCTTGCTTACTGCATCAAGAATCTGCCTGCTCCCTGCTTCCTGTTCTTCCATTGCACTGCGAATCTGGGTTTCCTGATTTGAAACAGTTCTTACATCCTGTGCAATTGTCTCAAAACGATCGAGGACTATTCCTGTGGACTTTGTTATCGTATCTATGGAAGTCTTAATCTTCTTTAGGACTTCACTTATCGTCTTTGACTGCCTTGCAGAATTTTCCGCAAGCTTACGAATCTCTGCCGCAACCACTGCAAAGCCCTTTCCTGCCTCTCCTGCATGGGCTGCTTCGATGGCCGCATTCATGGAAAGAAGATTGGTTTGACTTGAAATATTCTCCATCACCGAGTTAATCTCAAGGAGCCCCTCAGATTCTCGTGCAATCTCCTGAATATCCCCCGATACCTTCTGTAGGTCCATCCTGCCCGTCTCAGAAGAAACACCAAGAGAAGCTATATTAGCCTCGTTTTTAACAAGGGTCTCAGCAACAGCACGGATATTCGCAAGCATCTGTTCTATTGAAGATGAGGAGCGTGCAACACTTTCCACCTGGACAGTGATATGTCCGTTAAGTTTATCAAGGCCCGATATTATCTTCTCCATCGAAGAGGAGGCAGCAAGCACTTCATCTGCCTGGGTTAAAGAACGTTTCTTGACATTCTGGATGTTTTCATTTATTTCGTTGATGGCAGATGTTGTACCTGTCATATTTGAAGCGAGCTCATCTCCTGTCTCTTCAAGAGAAACAGCCTCATCACGGATGGTTTTTAAAAGCTGACGGATTCTCTCAAAGGTCCTATTGAAAAAGTTAGCAAGGTTTCCTATTTCATCCTTCCTGTCTATATCAAGCCTCTTTGTAAGGTCCCAATCCGTTGAAATTTGGGTTAGTATATTCACTATTGTATTTAAGGGCTTTAAAAAGGTCACAATTGAAATATTAAACACTATAAAGATTGCGAGTAATAAAATCGCAATAACCACAAATAGGATGGTCATACCTGTAGCAAGATAATCCTCCACGCTCAGGCTCTGAATTGCAACAGCATACCATCCGAGAGCAGGCACGGAACCTATGGCAATTTCTACATTATTATGAAGGTAGGTTACAATTTCATTGCTTCCAAGGTTTTCCACAATCTGAAGCACCTCTATTCCCATTGGGCCAAGTCTTTCATCTATTGTCACCTTATCCGCAACAAGCCTTGAATCCCTTGCACCTGTAATCTCGTTAAGATTATTGAAAAAGTAAAGTGTAGCAGAGCCCCTATATCTGTCGTAGATAGTATCGACAAAGGAAGTAAGATCAATGCCTGTACCCAAAATACCTATGGGCCTTCTATTATCGTCATAAACAGGAGCATTTATCCATAGATTTGTAACATCCAAATCGGGATTATAGTTAATATTAAAGTTATAGCTCTCTGTTTCAAACATGGTCATAAGATACCAGTAATTATCCGGATCATTTGGATCAACGGTGAAGGCATAGGCATCATCGGAATAGAACATCTTATCTATATCGTTAACCCAGAACACCGAATTTGCGGCAAATGCCCTGCGGTATCCTGCGATCTCCAGGAAGGCCATTTCACTTAACTGCGGATTATAGGGGTCTGCAAAATAACTTTTAATAATGGCTGAATCAGCCATCTTAAGTGCAATGGCAATTTCCCCGTTTACGGAGGCTTCGAGTGTAATTCTTTCAAGCTCAATTATATGACTTAGAGCACTGCTTACATTACTATGAACTATCCGTCTCATGGATAATACGAAGGTAAAGCTTCCGCCTATAAGAATTACAGCGAATAAAATAACGGAAAAAGCAATAAATTTACGTTTTATAGAGCCATGTAATATAATGGGATTTGAGTCCTGTGAATCTTTCATAATTAATCCACCTCTTTTGAGCTACTATACTATTCCTATTGCCCCCATTTGTCAATTCCGGTAATATTTTTTAAAGAGAGGATTTATCAATGCAAAAGAGAAAGATCATAATTATTGGGGCCGCAGGCAGGGATTTTCATAATTTCAACTGCTTTTTTAGGGATAATAAAGAAACAGAGGTTGTAGCTTTTACAGCCGCTCAGATTCCGGATATTTCAGGGAGGAAGTACCCGGCTCAGCTCGCAGGAGAGCTCTATCCGAACGGGATTCCCATATACGAGCAGGAAGAGCTGGAGCAGTTAATCAAGAAACTTGATGCCGATGAATGTATTTTTTCATATAGTGATGTAAATTATAATACGGTCATGGCCCTCGGGGCAAAGGTTAATGCTGCAGGTGCAGACTTCACATTGATGGGCCCAAAAAGAACCATGCTAAGTTCAAATAAGCCGGTAATTGGAGTCGGTGCAATCCGTACAGGCTGCGGGAAAAGCCAGACCTCGCGCAGGGTAATCGAAATACTCATGGCTTCCGGCTTAAAGGTGATAGCCGTCCGTCATCCAATGCCCTACGGTGATCTCGCTGCACAAAAAGTTCAACGCTTTGCAAGCATTGCCGATCTGCAAAAGCATAACTGCACCATTGAAGAAATGGAAGAATACGAGCCCCATGTGGTACGCGGCAATGTTATTTATGCAGGTGTTGACTATAAGGCCATCTTAGAGGCGGCTGAAAATGATCCTCTCGGCTGCGATATAATAGTTTGGGACGGCGGGAATAATGACTTCCCCTTCTATAAACCTGACTTAATGATTACTGTAACAGACCCTCACCGCCCGGGGCATGAGCTTAATTATTATCCCGGGGAAGTGACTCTTCGCATCGCCGATGTAGTCATAATAAATAAGATAGACAGCTCTGACTTTGAAAATATACAAGAAGTAAGGGCTAATATTGAAAGGGTAAACCCAAAGGCGATGGTAGTCGATGCTGCTTCAACTATAAGCGTGGACAAACCTGAACTAATCCGGGGTAAAAGAGTGCTTGTAGTCGAAGACGGTCCAACCTTAACTCATGGCGAAATGAAAATTGGTGCGGGCATAGTGGCCGCAAAGCGCTTCGGTGCAAAGGAAATTATTGACCCAAGAAATTTTGCTGTTGGAAGGCTCGCAGAAACCTATAAAACCTACCCGAATATTGGAACCCTATTGCCTGCAATGGGTTATGGAGAGCAGCAGATGAATGACCTTGCCGCAACCATAGACAGATCAGACTGCGATTCTGTTATTATTGCAACTCCTATAGACCTTGGAAGGGTAATAAAAATAAATAAGCCGAGTACAAGGGTGGAATATTCCTTACAGGAAATAGGTAATCCAAATATGGAAGATGCGTTAAAGGGAATAATAGGGAAAATTAAAGGTTAAGCTCTATTTCCTAAATCGAACCGGTTTTTCTCTCAAGCAGGGCTGTGGCAAATTCCACTTCGGCAATACTTATTTCAAGGCGGGAGGCAATCAAGGGAGCCGGAAAACCTGCCTGAACCATGGAGATGATCTGTTCGTTTCTTGACAGCTTTTCATCCGGGACCTGCTCCTCGTCCGACGGCAACGCCGACGGCAAGGCCGACGGCTCGGTTAAAGGCAAGGCCGAAGGAGATGCCTGCGGCACAGGAGCGACCGGCTCCGGCGGCTCGCTGAACAGATCCTGCTCAACCTTCAGCCTAAAATTTTTCCCGAGGTCCTGATAGCTTGGTGCAGCAATGACCTGTTCATAAGCTGTATTTGCATCCTTCACCTTCTCCATCTCTTTAATATATGCAGAGGTGAGTTTCTCGGTTTCTGTAAGAAGATTTTTAAGGTCTCTTTCTCTATCTTTTATAAGGGATATATCTCTTTCAGTAACTTCATTAATCGATCTTAAAATTTTATTTACTTCATCATTAATCTCGGCCAGCACATGCTCCTTTGCAGTCCTCTTCCCAAGATAAGACTTGAAATAGAAGAAAGAAAAAAGAGTAATAAAAAATGCTGTAATCGAAAAAAACAATGCAAAAGAAGAAGACATTATATCACCCTTCAATATCCAGATTCTTACCCAGGGCAGGGTCCTTAATTATCTCAGGGCGCTGCACTTCCTGTTCCTCTTCCTTCTCTTTCTCATTTGCCTCAGGGGCATCATACGCGCCGGACTCTTCCCTGTTTTCGTCTTTAATTGCCATTGTTTCCTGGCCCATGTTCTGAGCCTGATTCACCGATTTAACATTCTGCTCAAGTTTTCTTTGGGTATCCGCCTGATGCAGGGCATCCTGCATTTGCTGCCCCTCTCGAATATTGGCCTGGGTTCTGCCAACCTTGTCAACTTGAGAAAAAATTGCCTGGAGATCAAGAGGTTGAATAGCCATCGGGCACCTTCCCTGCTTCTTCATCGGGTTCTTCATACGGTGCCACTCTGATAAGGCCATTTTCAAGCACAAATGTAACTGCCTTATACTCAGTGCGAACATCGTTCATCTGATCCCGGATAATGATCCTGACCCCCGGATATACCTTACCTGATGCAGAAATCTTTCCGTTTGCCGTAAGTGAAGTCAGATAACTCTGGATTTTTTCGGCTTCTTCATTATTTTTTACAAGATCGGACATGAGCATTTGCCTTCTGTCCATAAGTTCTCCAAGCTTAGCTTCCTTATCCTCAGGGAGAGACTTCCTTTGCTTCTTAATATTGATAAGAGTCTGCAGATCGCGCTGGATTTCTCCAAGCTCACTTTCCATCTCTTCTTTTTTACCGTTAAGAACTTCCAGTTGAGACTTGCTTTTCGGATCAATTCCTACTTCACAAATAGTTTCGGTTCCGCTGGTAGGACTCCCAAGACTCTTTGCATTGATTTCCTCACAGGCCCTGAGCTTTCCTCCAACTATGCTGGCTCTCTTCCCCTGGCAAATTATCCTCTTATTGGCATCAACATTGGAATTAATAATACCATCGGAGACAACCACCATATTGCCAACTTCGATATTGCTGTTCTCGATAAATCGGGCCCAAAGTGATCTGCCGGCCTTAACCAGGGCAGAACCCTTTCCTGCAATACCCTGATGAACAATGATATCTCCCTCAGCATCAAGGTCAGCCTTAGAAACAGTTCCATTCACTTCGATGTTACCTGCAGCCTTAACTGAAAATCCGTCTTCAACATTACCGCGAATAACAACTGTTCCAAGAAAGATGATATTCCCTGTCTTTAAATTCACATCTCCTGCAACAGTGTAAACAGGCTCAACATTTACCTTTCCCCCTGCAAGAACAACCTGACCATTTATGTCTGCAACAATGGTCACACCGTCTTCGCCGACATGGACATTTTTCCCAAGGGGTAGGGGAATGTCCTTACCGTCCTTTGCAGGAATAAACTTTCCTGTAACAGTTCTTCCGTTAACCCCCCTTTCAGGCGGCATTTTTACCGCAAGGGGCTGTTTTTCAACAACGTTCTTTATAATATTAATATCTTTAAAATCTATTCTTCCGTCACTGCCTTCCCGCAGTTTAATTTTTTTCTGATCTGTTTCAAAATTATACCGCATATAGGCATTCTTGCCGTCCTTCGGCTTTAGCCCTTCGGCAATGAGGATCTTCTCTTTATAAATAGGCCTGTCTGCAAACTCCCTAAGATACTCCTCGTTTATGCCATAGATAACCCTATTATTTCTGAGGAAACTGATAAAAGTCTCAAAGGAAATATCGCCGCCTCCGGGCCCGGGCGGAGTTACCACCATTAGGGCCTTCGATTCTGCTTCGGCAATTTCAACAGAGACTGTACTGTCGTTAACGATTCTATGCTCATAATCAGCTACCTTAACATACTCACCTGTAGCATCCTTAACAGCGGCAGAGATATTCTCCTTTTCATAATCCTTGATGCCTCTGCTTTGAATAAGCCTGAAAGCCTCTATATCCTTTACCTTCGAGCCCCTCCCAACCGGCGGAACCACCTTAAGGAAGACACCTTCAGAGCTAAGGTGTACGAAGCAATCACCGTCCTTATTATCCTTCGAGGAATAATCAAGAGAATCATCATCGGTGAAGCGGGAAATATCGAGCTCTTCTTTCTTTGCGAAGATTCTTTCATAGGCTTGAATCGACCATAACTTTTTCCCGCGGCCCATAAAGCCGGGCTGGCCTCTTTCGGTAACTTCATAGTCGAGTCTGCGCAGGGGAATGTCCAGAAGTATTGCCGCCTTGCTTACTGCATCTTCAAGAGTATCCCCTTCCGTAGTAACAAGTCTGATATTCCTATCCTGCTCTAAGCGATCCTTGACAATCTCCTGAAGCCGAACAAAATCAACCATTGATATTGCTCCTTTTACACTATTCCTTTGGGACTGTTTCTCAATTTAAACCTAAGCCTCATTATGGCCTTGGTATGAAGCTGAGAAACCCGGGATTCGGTAACTTCAAGCACCTGACCTATTTCTTTTAATGTGAGATCTTCGAAATAGTAAAGTACGAGTATTTTTTTCTCTTTTTCGGGGAGTTCATTTATCGCTTCGACTATGACCCTGCGTATCTCATCTCTTTCGGCAATTACTTCCGGGTTTAAACTCGCAGGTGACTCAATACTGTCGCCAATGGACATTTTATCGTTTTCATCACCGGAATACCAAACCTCGTTTATCGAAAGAATTGAAGTGCCGGATATTTTCTGCAAGGTCTTCATGTATTCTTCTTCGCTAATACCCATTGCATTTGCAACTTCTTGATCCGTTGCAGTTCTTCCAAGCCTTGCTTCAAGGGAGCCGATGGTATCCTCAACTTCCCTGGTTTTCTGTCTTATTGAACGCGGCACCCAGTCTATTGAACGCAATTCATCAAAAATAGCGCCCCGTATTCGGGTCACTGCATAAGTTTTGAACTTTACATTTTTTTCAGGGTCAAATTTATCAATGGCATCCAGAAGTCCGAAAACCCCAAACTGGACTAAATCATCAAACTCAACATTATGAGGCATGCCAACAGCGACCTTACCTGCAACATATTTAACAAGGGGCGCATATTGTTTTATGAAGGCCTCACGAATTTTTAGATCCCCGTTTTTACGGTACTGAATCCAGAGTTCATCTTCCCTCTGTTGTTCGGCCGAGGCAGCTGCCGCGTTAGCGGCTGAGCTTACTTCTTCCCTGGTTCCGGGACTTTTCCCCATAATCTAAGCCTCTTTATCCTTTAATAGCACTGTTCTAAGCCCTGATGCTATATCTTTCGGAACAAAATCTCCTGCCCATCCCGCCTGATCCTTCGCGGAACTGCTCTTCTTAGATGCAGGTGCCGGTGAAAAATCACTCGACTCAGGTTCTGCATCCGACGAAGAAGGTGCGAAAGCTCCCGCCATAGTATCCAGATCGGGCAGCAGATCGTCGGAACCTGAACCCCCCCCGGCACCCGGAATAAAGAAGTCAGGCAGATCAGGCACTGCCTGCTTTTCTACAGGTGCCCGCTCAATCACGGGTGCCTTTGCCTGCACGGAAATTTCCTCCACCTCTCCACTATCAGTATAATCGCTTATTTGATTTTGATCTACATGGGAGCTTTGTTCAGCGGAGCTTTCGCCGAGGGGACTTTGCTCTGCCACGCTTTGGCTCATAAAGCCCCGGTTTCCTTCCCCTACAGAAACTGAACTAAGGCCTGAAATATCATCCAGTTCCTTATCTGAATCATTAGGACGGGCTCCTACGACAGACTGTTGAGCATAGCTCACGGTAGCTGCGGGAGGGTCGGGCGTATAATCCTGCGGAGTAGCAAGGGGCTCTTTCTCGGAAATATTTACCCGTGAGCCCGGGAGAAATTCATCCTCGGCAGGGCCCCCCCCTTCAAAAAGCTCGGGCAGGAAACGATTCGCTATAATCTGGATTACGGCAAATAGCATAAAAAAGACCCCTGCAAATATTACAGGTCTAATAAAAATGACGGGCATCGGCGAACGACTTAGGATTCCGAGTAAAAATGACAGAAGAAAAGCTACTCCTGCCGCTACTATATTAATTTTAAGGTTAAACACCCTGCTCCCTCCCTGCCATTATTGCCTTTTAAAAAGCCTTTTAAACATCGAAGCAAAACCTCCGGTTTCCCTAAACTCACTTTTCTCCATTTTACCGACTATATGCTGAACACAAATACTTGCCTTGCATCTGGGGTCAATAACCATAAAGGGCCTTTGTCTTAAAACCGCCTGGGGTACCACATGGTCATCATATATAAACCCAAGATAATCAACCTTTAGGTTCAAGAATTGCCCTGCAATATTTGTCATCCTGTCTGCAACCTTTTTTGCCTCTGCCGCACTTTTTGCACGGTTAACAACGAGTTTTAATTCCATATCAAGGCTGTCATACTCTGTTGCAATAATCTTGATTATACCGTATGCATCGGTAATTGCAGTCGGCTCAGGCGTTGTTATTATAACCGCATCATCTGCTGCAGCAATAAAGTCAAGAACATTATGCGATACCCCTGCACTTGTATCAATAATTATAATGTCTGCAAAGGAAAGAGTATTAAGCTGTTCAATGAACTTCTGTCTTTCTTCATCGCTTAAATTTGCAACCTGAGAAATGCCAAGAGCACCTGCAACAATGGAAATGCCGTATTCGGTTTCAACAAGGATTTCCTTCATGGATTTCCCTCTGCGGATCATGTCATAAATATTATACTTTGGCAGCATATTAAGCATTATATTTACATTCGCAAGCCCAAGGTCAGCATCCATTACAACGACTTTCTTTCCGAGTCTTGCATAGGCTAGAGCCATATTAACAGATACATTTGTCTTTCCGACACCGCCCTTCCCGCTGGTAATTGCAATAATCCTCGTCTTTCCCTTTTTGGAAAGTATAGCTCCCGGGGCCCGGCTTTCTCCGGCTTCTTGAGTCTCCTTGGCCCCTGATTTTTTCCTCATTATTTCACGAAGTTTTTCAGCCTGATCTTCCATTTTATCTCCACTTCTGCATAAGCTCCTGCCCCTTAGGGAGGAACCTTTCTTCAAGTTTGGTTCTGTTTACTTTAAAACCTTCAAGGCGTGTTAAAAATTGAATGGCTGAAGCCATGCAAATATCTGTCGGCACCTTCTGCCCGTTTGTAATATAGGATACCGCCTTTTGCCTCTCTGAAAGTGCACTAATTATATTGCCTGTTCTTATTGTTTCATCTAATTTAGTAACAATTACCGACTTATAACCGAAAATCTCAAAGATCCTTAAGGTTTCATTTATATCGCTTGCCTTTGTAGTTGCTGAAAGTATAAGATGCACCTCGGTTTGAGTTCCGCAGGCATCAAGGAGCATTTTCATTTCTCCAAGTTCTACGGGATTCCTCGGGCTCTTCCCTATGGTATCAACGATTATCAAGTCGCTTTCCTCTGAGTTAAGCGCAATGGTTTTTCTCAGTTCATCGTAATCGCTTGCAGAATAACATGGGAATTCCATAATGCGTGCATAACCTTCAAGGTGCTGGATTGCACCAATCCTATACGCATCTATCGTAACAGTAACAACTCTGCGCTTATGCTTACCCTTTTCAAAATTAATGCCTAGGTTAGCCGCAAGTTTGGCAACCGTGGTGGTCTTCCCAACCCCTGTAGGACCAACTAAAATGACGATCTTGGGTTTCACATTAAACTCAATACTCCTGTGAATATTTAAACTCTCTCCTATCCACTCTAAAATTATGTCCTGTATATTATCGTAATTTTCAAGTTCACCCGGTGAAAAATCCTTCCGTGCCCTATCCATAATAGTCTTGCGATAAATAGGAGAAAAATCGTTTAAAATGAGCAGGTCTTCAAGACGGTTAAGAGTAGGATGCTCCTCCCTTGAACTTAAATGGCCAAGGCTTTCAATCATTTCCTTAAGGGACTTTAACTCCGTCTGTACTTCCTTTAATGCCTTTGAATCCTTCCCTGCAATTTCTTCAAGAATCTTTCCCTTATTCTCTTCAAATTGCTTCTTTTCTTTTTCGATAAGATTCTCTTTAACCGCCGCAGGTATCACGGATGCGCCGGATATCACCTGTGGTATCACCTGCGGAGAGGCTGCCTCTCTCGCCGCATTTTCCTTTGCGGCCTGCCTTGAAGTGCTCGGGATAATACCTGTTATCTTAATCCCATCCCTAAGACGAAGATTCAAGAAACCGCTCGGAATTTTTACGGTTTCGTGCATTAGAATTGTAAGGCGATCTCCGTATTTCGCACGAGCCTTTCTTTCTGCCTCATCATAGGTAAGTGCCTGCTCAATAAAGTACTGCTGCATTTCTTCCTCTTACTTTTCCGCTTCCAAAGCAATAACGCCGATGGATTCTACAATATAGTCTTGGGCAATTTCTGCCACTGAAAGTACTGCAACCTCAGGGAGTTCTCTTTCCATTGCGGTTTTTACCAGGTATCTGCCCTGATACGAGCATAAAATGACCGGGAAATAACCATGGTCATGAGATGCCTGAACTGATCTTCCAAGTGCTCTTATCCAAGCACTGTGCAAGCCGGGCTCCATTGCAGAGAAAATTTCCCCGGTCTGGGTCTGCGCCTTGCTATCGACAATCTTTTGTTCGAGGGAGGGATCAAGAGTCATAACATGGAGAACCCTATTCTCATCTGCATACTGATGACAGATCTGATTTGAAAGGGCCTGCCTTGCCTTCTCGATAAGAAACCTGGTATCAGTTGTAAGCGGAGCATAGTCTGCAATGGATTCAAGAATTGAAACAACATTTCTTATTGATACCTGTTCTTTTAAGAGCCCCTGGAATACCTTCTGAATATTACCAAGAGAGAGGCCCTTTCCGTCCCTGCCCATAAGCACTTCGTCAACTACGGCCGGGTAATCCTTTCTTATTCCGTCTAAAATAGACTGAGTTTCCTGCCTTCCAAGAAGTTCTGATGCATGCCTCTTAATAATTTCGGTAAGATGGGTTGCAATTATCGAAGGCGGATCAACTACGGTATAACCTGCCCTTTCAGCCTCATCCCGCCTGTCTTCGAGAATCCACAGTGCGGGAAGTCCGAAGGCAGGATCCTTTGTCTTCTCTCCGGGCAGCTCTTCTTTCGCGGTTCCCGGATTTATACAAAGAAAATGACCCATCCTAATGGTACTTTTCCCGACATCAACCCCCCGAATCTTAAAGCAATACTCTGAAGATCCAAGGAGCATATTATCGATAATCCTAATCTTGGGAATTACTATACCCATATCAAGGGCGATCTGACGGCGCATTGCCTGCATCCTCTCAAGGAGTTCTGCGCCCTTATCTTTATCAACAAGAGGTATAAGGCCAAAGCCAAGTTCAAGAGACAATTGATCGGGGGGCTCCATCTGCGGGACATCAACCTTCTCGTCCCTTGCCTTCCTTGTGCTCTCTCCTACCCTGCCCATGACCTCTTTAAAGTCTGCTTCCTTCTTATGCTTGCGCCTAATCCTTAAAGCAGTAAAGCCAAAAAGAGCTGACATCGGTATAAGAACGAAATGAGGAAAGCCGGGAAGTATTGCCATGCCGAAGAGAACCCCTGCACCTATCCAATAAACCCTTGCACTATGGGTAAACTGTAAAACAACCTGCTCGCCAAGATCCCCCGGGGATGCCGCGCGGGTCACCACTATACCCATTGCCGTTGAAATCAAAAGGGCCGGAATCTGGGAAACAAGACCGTCACCAATTGTTAAAGTGAAGTAAGTACTTACAGCTTCCGCAATAGGCTCACCGTGTATGGTTACCCCGACAATGATCCCCGCAATAATATTTACTATAATGACAAAAATTCCGACCTTTACGTTTCCGCTTATAAACTTACTTGCACCATCCATGGAACCGTAATAGTCTGACTCCTTCTGAAGAGCATCCTTTTTTGCCGTAGCTTCCTCCCGATCAATTGCCCCGGACGAATACTCGGCATCAATTGCCATCTGCTTACCGTTAAGACTGTCAAGGGTAAAACGTGCGGCAACTTCGGCGACCCTTGTTGCACCCTTTGTAATTACCATGACTTGCACTGCAATTATAATGATAAAGATGATAAATCCTACAACTAGGCCTTCGCTCCCTGCAGAGCCTACAACGAAGCTCGAAAAGGCCCTTATCATCCTTGAATCAAAATTCGCTCCCTGAGTTAAAATTAACCTTGTGGAAGAAACATTTAAGACTAAAGAAAAGATTGTCAGAACTAATAATACAGTCGGGAAAAGAGAGAAATCTGTCGGCTTCCTATTAAAAAGTACATTAAGCAGTACCAAAATTGAAAGTACGAGGTTGAATGAAATAAAGGTATCGAGTAAGAAGGTCGGCATTGGGATGATCAAAGCCCCAAGACAGGCCACAACTGCAACAGCTATAATATTCTTAGGATCGAATATGCCGGGCAAATTAAACCTTGCTCCTCCCGGTGCATCTCTCTGTGAAGTTCCTTGTTTTACTACATCAGCCATTCATTACCTCATTCATACAACGTTATCAATAACTCTGCCTTTTGCCTGCTTCTGTTCAAGGCTGAGAAATCTTCTAAGCACAAGGACAACCACATACCAGTATTTAATGGGAATCTCGTCCCCGAGCCGGGTTTCATAATAAAGGGCACGGGTCAATGGAGGATGAGAAACCACCGGAACCCCGTTCTCCTTTGCCACTTCTCGAATTTTAAATGCAAGCTCATCCTCTCCCTTTGCAATAACTCTTGGTGCACTTTTTAGATTCGGATCAGGATTGTATTCAATTGCCACTGAGAAGTGGGTGGGATTCGTAATTACAACATTGGCCCTCGGTACATCATTAAGCATATTTCGCGATAAAAGTTCCCTATAGCGGTGCCTGAGCCTTGCTCTTACCTCAGGGTCTCCCTCATCCTGCTTTAACTCTTCCTTTGCCGATTCCCTTGTCATTTTAAGTGAGCGCCTAAACTGCCAGCGCTGGAAGAAGACATCAGGAATAGAAAGAACCAATAGAAGTATTGCAACAATGATAAGCAATCTGCCAGCTAAGGACGCAATAATCGTAACTGCTGTCCAAAGATCGGCCTTCTGCAAATTAACAAGCTCATGGAACTGGGAGCTTATAAGGACATAGGCCACGGCCCCAATTACAACAAGTTTAAGAATGGACTTTGCAAGATTAAAAAGCCCCTCCGATGAAAAAATCTTTTTAAAATAGCGGCCGAACTTTGGAAGTATCCTTGAAAATTGGAGTTCAATCGGCTTCGTTGAAAAGAGAAAACCCACCTGTACTATATTTGAAAAAAGGGCTGCAATTACGGCAACAGTAAGAATGGGCAATGCAATACGAAGAAAATAATTGATAAAAATCCCTGCAACAATCCTATCTGTAAGGGGGTCAAGCTCATTAATCCTCGTAAAGAAAAACCTAAGCATCTCTGCACAGGTTCTTAAGATCCAGGGTGCAAGCAGGAAGATGGCAATTGCGGGAAGCAGAAGACCAAGGGCTGCAACAAGCTCCTGGCTCTTTGCCACCCTGCCCTCTTCCCTCGCCTTTCTGAATGTAACTTCCGTGGGCTCATGGGTACGGCCCTCATCTTCCGGGTCTCCTCCCTGGGGATCGGAGAACCACTGTAAGTCCATTTCAAGGGCGGTGCGTAGAAAATCAGCTTGGAGCAATTTGGCACGTAGCAGTTCATCACTCACTATGTGCCTCCTATGACTTCGCCTATCGGTTCGCCGATGCGGATATAGAGGGTCTGGAGGGTTTCAAACCCTGAGCCGATTATTCGACTGAACAACTCTGTCATAAAGGGAAGAGCTGTGAATATAAGGAGCCATGCTACGATAATAGCAATAGGAAAACCTTCCGAAAGAATATTAATTTGGGGGGAGGCCTTTGAAATAAGCCCTGTGGACAGGGAAATAAGGAAAAGGGTTCCAAGAATGGGTATGCTTATTATTATTGCATCAAGGAAAAGCCTTGAAAGCCCTGACATTACCATGGTAACGATGTTCTCGGTTCCGCTTATAAGACTTACCACATTAATAGTCTGCAAGGAACGCCAGAAGCCGCCTAGGAAGAGCTGCCTGAACCCGTCAATCGTGACAAAAATGAGCATTGCAACGAGGTTTAAGTATTGGCCGAGGAGGGGGTTTTCTATCTGGGAGAGGGGATCGAAGGTTTCCGAGGCTCCAAAGCCCATTTGAAGGGAGAAAAACTGCCCTGCTGTTACAAAGGCCGCAAAAACTATGGTCATAAAAAAGCCGATAATAATCCCGATTATAGCCTCCCCTATAACAAGAAAAACAAAACCAAGGCCAAAGGGCGCAATAACCCAGTCCCTAATAAGAGCCGAAGAGAAGGCGGTGTATGCGGCAAATCCTGCAAGGCCGACCTTTGCCACCTGGGGAATAGCATCAGAGTTTAGGAGCGGAGCTACCTGGATCATCGCAAAGGCCCTTACTGCAACAAGGAGGAAGGCAGGTGCATAAGCGACAATTTCCCGTATGGCGTTATCTTCAAACAAGCTCGCTCTCCTCTTACCTGACCATTTCAGGGATTCTGCTGAACAGTTGAATCGTATAGTCTGAAAGCCGCATGAAACCAAGGCCCCCAAGCAGGGCAAGCATCAGAAGAATCGTGAATACTTTTGGTACAAAGGTCAGGGTCTGCTCCTGAATTGAAGTCGTAGCCTGGAGTATGGCTATGGTAAGCCCTACAATAAGGGCAGAGAGCAGAAGGGGGGCCGCCAATGAAAGAACCTGAAAAATTCCTCCCCTTAAAAGCATAGTTACATCACCAATACTCAACTTTTTCCTCCCATGTTCACATAAAAGAACGAACCAATTGATTCGTTAAAAGGCCCCAGCCGTCAACTAAAATGAAAAGGATCAGCTTAAAGGGCATAGAAATCATAATCGGGGGCAGCATTATCATACCCATGGACATAAGGGCGCTTGCTACCACCATATCAATTACAATAAAGGGGATAAAAAGGAGTATCCCCATCTTAAAGGCAATTGTAAGTTCGTTAAGGATGAAGGCAGGGATGAGCACATAGGTGGGCACATCCGATAGGGTATTCGGCCTGTCAAGGCCCCTCATCGCCATAAAAAGGCGAATATTCTCGGGGCTCCCCTGTAATTGACTATACATAAAGAGCCTAAGGGGTGCCTCTGCCTCCCTATAGGCCTCTGCAACTCCAATATTTCCTGCAGCAAGGGGCTGAAATGAATTATCATAAATCTGCGTAAAGGTGGGCCACATTATAAAAATAGTCATGAAAAGCGCAATTCCCATAAGTACCTGGTTCGGAGGAACTTGTTGGAGGGACATTGCTCTCTTTATAAAGTCAAGGACTATTGCAATCCTAAGAAAGCTGGTCATAAGTATTAAAATACTTGGGGCAAGAGAAAGAAGGGTCAGCAATAGGAGGAGCTGGAGGGAAAAGGCAACCTCCTGACCTGTCTGCGGGTTTCTTATTGAAAGGTCAAAAAACGGAACTATCGGATCGGAGGGAACAACGGGAATGTCCATTGTGCCCTCTGTTGCACCCGGAAAGGGGAGCCCCCCACCGGGATCGACAGGCAAAGGCACCCCGGGGCCCGGTATAATCTGGGCTTGAATACTCCCAATCGAAAGGAGGGCCAGAATTGCAAGGGCAAAAATCCTCTTCATTAAAGCCCCCCGAGTCTTTCCCGTTGTTTTCGCAGGAAATCTGTATTAAATCCTGCTGCGGCAGGGCTTGGGCTTCTTCTTCTTAGAGACGGATTTATCTTAGATAATAAAGATCTAAAATCCGGGAAGCGCGGAATTTCAATTTCCCTGTTTGCCTCATCTATGAGCATGGACTGAAGAGCTTCCTCATCGTCAATTTCTGAGATAAGGTTCACCCCTCCCTGGGAGCCTCCAACCAGCCAGGCCTTGGCACCAAGGGAAATGACAGCGGCATAAGAGTCATTGCTCAACGGTATGCGGGCAAGGACTTTAAGATAGGGATCACGCAGTTCCTGGGGGCGTGCAGCGCGCTTGATGAAAAAGACAATACCGTAGATTGCAAGGGCGGCAAGGGCCAGAACAAGAACCATCCTAAAGATCACAAAGCCCGTTGGTTCACCTCCGGGACCTTGAGCTTCAGGAACTTCCCCGAGGAAGATTATACTTTCATCTACCCTGCCCGATGTGCTGACAGCTCCTAAAATTTCTTCAGGGCTTAGGCCCCCTAATTCCGGATCTTCCTCTTGGGCATATAGACCATGCACACCCATGAAGAGAGAGACCACCATTAAAAGGATTATACAGAGAACGCACCTATTTTGTTGATATGCTTTCAGTTTTTCCCCTCCCAAGTCAAAACTGACTAAATTAAATTCTTTCCATCATAACATTATCATATAAAGTAAAAAAAAGCAAGAGAAAACGCAAAAATTCTTGAATTTTTCCTAAAAGGAGCGGGTTTTACCCCATATCATTCATTCGTTCTTGGGGAGAAACTATTTCCGTGACCCTTACACCGAAGTTTTCGTCTATGACTACCACTTCACCCTTGGCAATTAATTTATGGTTTACCAATATATCAACGGGTTCACCTGCCAGCTTGTCCAATTCTATGATGGTTCCCTCTCCCATGCCCAGGATCTCTTTGATAAGCTTCCTTGTTCGACCCAGTTCTACGGTCATTTCCATGAAAACGTCCATGATTAGACCGATATTTCCTGCCTCTTGGGGCGTGGTATGAGGAATTAGGTTGGGGAATTGAACCGCCTGTACATTTGTTGGATTAGCCATAGACATTCCTCCCATTTGCATTCCCTGCATTCCCATTGCTGCTCCCATCGGGGCATTTGCTTTCATTTCCGGAATTACCGGTATAAGGTCTCCGATAAGTGCCTTTGCAATATCGGAGGCAACAGACGGACCGTATACTTCCCAGACCTGGTGGGTATTTCCGTCGCCAAGATCAAGTTCATAATTTGCAGAAAGGAAATCCCCTGCAGGAAGAGCCGCGGCAGCCTTCTTTATATTTGCCGCCTCGGGTGCAATTGGTGCAATGGACTTATTATTTGTCCTCTTGGTAAGATCAGTAATCTGGGTGCTTACCAATTGGGAAATAACCTCCCCAATCACCGACATTGCCATATCATCCATTTCTATGTTTTCTTCCTTATTCATGAGTGAGGCAATGGTTCTTGCCGTATCTTCAGGCAATATGAACATATGCTCACCCGGGAAACCGGAACTATAGTCTATTTTAATCAGGGTGATAGTCTCAGGAAGTGCCTCAAGGAGGCTGTCCCTGTCTGTATATGCTACTTTCGGTTCTTTTAAAGCGACAGTTGCGCCTGTCATCATGGAAAGGTTTGAGGATTCGGCGCCGATATTGGCCTTAAGGAATTCCTCAAAGGCCTTCCTCTCCTCTTCACTCCCCCCGCCTGCCGGGCCCGGAGCAGAGGCCATACTTGAGTCTACACCTGATAATAAAGCGTCTATTTCAACCTGCGAAAGAGCGCCATCACTCATATTAAATCCTCCCCATCATTTAACATATCCTCAAATTCGTCTTGATCGACCTCGGCAAGTTTTTTGATAACCTGTACCGCCATTTTCTTCCCGATTACACCGGGGCGGCATAAAAACTTTTTCCTGTTGCCCACATTTAGAGAATATGGATCCCCTACTCTTGTATTATAAAGCTGAACAACATCACCAACCCTAAGGGAGAGCACCTCCCTGATTGGAATGTTTATTTTTCCAATTTCAGCTACTACATTAACATCGACTGTTGCGAGCTTATCCTTTAGTACATTGAGATTCTCTGTAGTGGTACTCTTATGTACGGCGGAGAACCAGAACTGGGTTGAGAGCTTCCCGATTATGGGCTCTATGGTAAGGTAGGGTATACAAAAGTTTATCATGCCCTCAACATCGCCTACCTTGGTTTCAAGGGTCACAAGGACTACCATGTCAGTCGGCGGAACGATCTGGGCAAATTGCGGGTTAGTATCAATTTGGCCGAGGCGGGGTCTTAGATCGATGACCTGGGCCCAGGCTTCCCTCATATTGCCGAGAATGCGGACTATGATTCCTTCCATAACCGAAGACTCAATGTCTGTAAGCTCATGCTGAATCTTGGTTCCCTCTCCCGATCCTCCGAAAAGCCTCTCGATTATGGAGAAGGTTACAGCCGGGTCAATTTCCAAAATGGCATTTCCCTTAAGGGGGTCCATATTGATAATTGCGAGGGTTGTCGGAGTCGGGATGGAGCGGATGAATTCCTCGTAGGTTAACTGATCCACTGATGCAACATGGACATGAACCATTGAACGGAGCTGGGCTGAAAGGCTTGTTGTGGTAAGACGTGCAAAGGTATCGTGCATCATGGAAATTGTGCGGATCTGCTCTTTGGAAAATTTATCCGGCCGCTTAAAGTCGTAGATCTTTATCTTACGCGTATCTGCGGCAGGCCTGATATCCTCAGGCTCATTGTCCCCTGCGTTTATTGCGGTGAGTAGCTGGTCAATTTCTTCCTGGGATAGTACTTCTGTCATACCCTAATCCAACTTAGTTTATAGTATTTTGAGTTTAATAGCAAGCAGGCTAGCAATTATTATTGCTTCGCATAACAATTGCTTACTGCGTGCAGTAATGCTACGCATTACTGCATTTGCATTACATCAAGCTGCCTGAAGATAATTCTTCTGGCCCTTGCAGTACTCAAAACCCTTGTATTGAGCTGTTCCATTATTTCCTGTTTCAGGCGGGCCTCATTTTCAGGCCCCAGCTCCTCTGCCCTTTTTGAACGGAAGTAAACACGCACAAAATCCTGCAGCTCAGGAAGTCTTGCAATAAGCTCTGTTGCCGCAGCATTACTGTCCAGATCATAGCCTATCTGGATATCCACTACCACCGAATGGGGTATCGGGTCTCTTGTTGTGGTTCTTATGGGTCCGATTAAACTAAAGTATGTATACAATGGCTGTGCGCCCACAAACGGATTATTACTTGGAATTATGGTCTGGGACCTGCCGCCTCTATTGAGAATATTAAAGGTAATTACCGAAACGGTAACTATAAAAATTATGGCGCCAAGCCCAATTGCCACGAATTTCAGCAAATTTGGCAGTAAAGCTGCAAGACCGGAGGCTTTTTTTGATCCGCCTCCGCTTGGAGCATCACCACTATCGTCAGAAAGATCGAGGTCGTCACTCATACCTGCCCCCTATGCAAGGATATCATACTAGGTCTCATTTTTAAATCCGCCTATTCTACTGCGATATTCAATTATCCGGTTAATCAAATCATCGACCTTGTCCCTGACAATTACATGCTTGCCCGAAAGCATAAACAGTGTAGTATCAGGGCGAAGTTCAATGGATTCAATCTGATGAGGATTAATATAATACTCATCTCCGTTTAATCTTGTTACTATAACCATATTCTATACTACCTCTTCAGTGTCAGAACCTCTTGTAAAAGCTGATCTGCTGTCTGAATGGTTCTTGAGTTCGCCTGGAAACCGCGCTGGGTTATGATCATGTCCGTAAACTGATCTGCCATGTCTACGTTTGACATTTCCAGAGCACCTGCCACTATCCTGCCCTTTCCTGCAATTCCTGAAGTTCCGATGTCGGCAAGACCCGAGTTTGGAGTCCTACGGAAATTATTATCTCCTGCCTTTTCAAGACCGCCCTGATTTGCAAATGTTGCCATTGCAATCTGTCCGAGGGGCCTGGAAGTTCCGTTGGAGAAAATTCCTGTTATAAGTCCGCTTCCGTCAATTCTGAAGTTCTCCATGTATCCCATTGTACGGCCATCCTGCTCGAAGATCCTGGTGGAGCTTCTTTCGGCAAACTGGGTCATGGAATTGGTTAAACCGCCGATTGTACCAAGGTTTAACTGGAAGGTCTGGCGCACCATTGCACCGTCATCTTCGGGAGTTGCACTCTGAACATCATAAGCCACGTTCATAATCACCTGGCCGAAGTTCGATTCATTTCCTGCGGCGTCAATGGCATTAAGAAGGGTTCCCTGATTGTTGAAGTTGAGGGTAAAGATTGCAGGGCCTCCTGCTTCAGGCGGAAGGATGCCGAGTCCTGCCGAGGCATTTGTCGGTATATCGCTTTCGGGGTTAACCGAAACCCTTGCTATCCAGGTATTATTCTCTCCAAGCACTCTTGAAAATTCAACCTGCAGGGTATGAGCCTCGCCGAAGGAATCGTAAATTTTCTCCTGGGTTGACCAGGTGCCTTCACGAATCTGCAAGTTTGTTGCATCTTCGGGGATCTCGGGAGTTCTTTTATCAAGATTACTTGCAAAGTTAACTATGGTGGTTGCCCTTGCTGCATCTTTTGCACCCACAGGGATTATAAGGTTTTCAATGCTCCTTGAAGTATCAAGGAATTCCACCCCGTCTACATCTTGGGCCATCCAGCCCTGCACCCTCATACCGTTTGCAGGATTTACAAGCACACCGTCCCTGTCAAGGGAGAAGGCACCCGCGCGGGTATATAGCTCGGTTCCCCTATCATCAAGGATAAAAAATCCCTGACCCTGAATTGCAAGGTCCGTTCCGACATTGGTGGTTTGCAGTGCACCCTGGATATGCAGGGTGTCAATCGAGGCCACGGTCATTCCAAGACCAACTTCTTGCGGGTTTATACCGCCAAGCACATCGGTGGGACGGGAAGCGCCCTGGAGCTGCTGATAAAAAATATCCTGAAAGTTCACCCTATTACGTTTGAACCCTGTCGTATTTACGTTGGCAATATTATTACCAATTACATCCATTCTGGTCTGGTGATTCTGAAGCCCTGAAACACCGGAAAACAAAGATCGCATCATATATTAATCATCTCCTCTATCAAAAACCATGCTAACTTGATCCCAGTTGTAAAACCTGCCATTCACAAGAATCTGAGGCATTTCATCTCTGGTAACAGCCTGAACCGGGCCCTGAACTATTGATTCGCCCGAGAAAATCTCCACATTCTTACCTAATGCATTAACCGCTTCTCCTGCCCTAAGCATATTTGCCATTCTGGTAAAATCCGCGGCCATATTGGTCATGGCTTCAAGGCTGGAAAACTGGGCCATTTGAGCAATAAATTCCCTGTCCTGCATTGGGGCTGTGGGATCCTGATGGGCTAACTGCGTAAGTAGAATTCGAAGAAAATCGTCTTTACCGAGAGTTTGCTCCGGGCTTGTGGTGCTTAAATTATACTCATTCGTAAGCCTTCTATTCTCGGCTTCAACAATAGCAGCGGTAGCGGCCATGTCTTGGGCACTCATAATGGATTGTAAAGCCATTGTGCTCTCCTATACTAATAAATTTACTGCTCTTTTTTCACTATAAGCAGCGGAAATGCCTCCCTGGCCCTGTATATCCTCACTTTCATAGCGGGAACCAAAAAACACGGGATTAAATGAAAGCCTTTCTGCTTCCAAATCCCGCTCCCTATAATTTCCATCATCCCCTGCCAAGGACATTTCAAGGCTGGTTTCACCATAACCTGAATCCCTGAAGGCCCTTTCAAGAACCGGAAGTTCCCGCTCGAAAGCACGGAACGCCTCACTGCTTTGCAAAATGATTTGCCCCGTTATCTTGTTTTCGGACATTTGGAGATGTATCTTTACATCTCCCAGGCTTGCAGGGCGAAGAGAGAGGCGTATTGTGCCTTCTCCCCCGTTTTTAATGATAAAACTCGCATCCCTTACTATGTCAGTAGAAAGATTCTCCCGTATCTCCTTTGCAAGGGCATCTTCAAAACTTATGTTGCCGGTCGTGCCCTTAGGCGCATCAAGACCCTTTCCAAGGCGCAGATCCACGGGGATTTCAATTTCGGAGCTTGCTGCCCTTAGGGACTCTTGGAATAAGGGGTTAGTTTTTTCTCCGGCATTTGCTTCCTTGAAACCTTCTTTACCGAAAACCTGCTCTGTTCTAAGATCCCTGACTGTAAAACGACTCTTCCCGGCTGCAGAAAGCCTTGCCTCAGAAAGCCTTACATCAGAAAACCTCAATGGATCGCTTTCATGAAATCTCAGCCGGGTATCTTCCTTTCCTTCCTCCTTATTAAAAGAAGGGTTAGAATTTTCGGATGCAAGACCCTGGGGGCTTCCGTTAGCCCTATTCTGCCTGATTTCTGCAATTACTTCCTTTGGAAGAGCTTCTGCATTTCGATCTTTAATGTTTAAACGGCTTAGTTCGAGGTTTGATTCACTTTGTTTCGCGGCTAAATTTGATCCGGTACTTGCATCCTGACTTGCAGAAGATTCCCGGGTCGTAGTTTGAGTCAGGTTCTTCTCAAAGCTCGCCTGCTCCAATGCCTGCGTCACCGCCTGCAATACCGTCGTTTGTGCGGCTGCAGGGACAGAGGAATCCTTGCCGGATTCCGGAAAAGAATCCTTGGAAGGCTCTTTAATCAGATCGTTTACGATAAATGCAAAGGCATTATCGATAGAAATATTTTCGGGCTCATATCCCGATCCGGTCTCATCAAGGAGAGAAAACACATTTTCCCAAGTGTCTGCTTCTCCTTCGACCCCTTCCGTATGTATGCCTGCTTCAAGGTTTGAACTGCCAACAAGGGAGCCCTGAGCTAAACTCGAAAGGACTTCGGATTTTTTATCGGGACTCTCTGTCTCTTTATTTGCCTCGGGGTTTTCTTTTAACTCTTTGAGTAATTTGGCGAAAAATCCGGGCGGTTTTTCCTGTTCCCCTGCAACCGGTTCCTGCACGCTCGTTTCATAGCGGCTTTCGTGGGTAATTTCGGGGATCAATATGGGGCTTGATATCTGAATCAATCCCGGCCTCCTAATAAAAGATTGCTAAAAAATAGCTTTAGGAAAACCGGGCAAGTATTTTTCCGCTAGTTAAAGGGTGCAGGTCTTAAGACCATCATTCGGCTCAGCTCAGCCGCCCTTTGCGGTTCCATAAGAGACAGCCAAAACGGCACAATGGAAGAATCTCCTGCTGCCTCTGCAAGCTCGTCAGTTTTCCTTAGTACGTCGATTACGTCTTGATCACCCATTGCTTCCAATATGCCAACCGCTCGCTGAGGCGGCATATTTACAAGATTGATGGCATTTCGTTCAACGTTCCTATCTCTTATTTCGGCGTCTGAGAGCAATGCATTGAAGGAATTCTCTCTTTCATCGAGAGATCTTTGTCTTTCTTCAAGTTCCTGGGCCATTTGTTCTATCAAATTCAATCGTAACTGTATATCCATTTCCCGTCTGTCAAGTTCAACATTACGCATCTCAAGGGCTTCAAGACGCAGAGCAAAGCGCTCAGCATCAAGGCTAAGGAGCCCGTCATCCCTTAAGTCGGGCTGGGTCCTCGCATCTCCTTCAGGAATAAAACGGCCAATAAGGGGGGCATCACGAAGTAAGTTGAAAATGGGGCCGAGTGTCCCCCTTGCATCAATAACATTTAAATAATCAAACCAGAGTATACCGCCTCCGGCAAGAATCAAAATGAGAAAAATTAAAACTATAATTCTGCCCAGTACACGCACACCATACCCCTCTCTATATTAATAACCTGATTATAGATATATTGTCAAATGCCGATATTAGAAACATGAAAAGGTTTATCATTTTTACACTTTTATTCATGTTCATTATTTCATTTTCGGCTGCACAGAACGTAACCGGAGTCTCTTTTCGCGAAGAAGGTCTTGCATCCTGGTATGGGAGGGGATTTGAAGGAAGACCCACCGCAACGGGCGAAATTTACGACCCGAACCTCCTTACGGCGGCTCACAGGTCCCTGCCCTTTGGAACCGAGGTGACAGTCACAAATCTGCAGAATATGCGCCAGGTGACAGTCCGGATTAACGACAGGGGCCCCTTTGTCGATGGCAGAGTCATTGATATTTCTGAAGCTGCAGCAAGAGCCCTGGACCTTGTTCAGGCGGGGATAGCACCTGTTATAATAACTTCAAACAATGTCGCGCTTCTTTCTGCCCCAATGGCACTTGAACCTCGAATTGAGGCAATTATAGCGGCCCCTGCAGGGCCGGCCCCCTCCCCCGTACAGACCACTCCGGCTACAGGGGTCTTCTTCCCTGCACCTCCCGCAAGGCTTACGGGAACCATACCAACAACAGACAGCAACGGCCTTTACCGTATTCAGGTAGGTGCATACTCAGTCCCAAGAAATGCAATAGATGCATTTGACAAGCTGATTAATGCAGGCCTTAGCCCGAACTTTGTTCAAAGCGGAGATTATATCAGCGTGGTTTTAGCAGGTGTAAGGGCTATTGATATTGCGCAAATTGCACAAAGTCTTGGGAATGCAGGCTTCCCTGAGGTCCTTGTCAGGGCGGAGAACTAGGGAGCTTTGAGCTTATATAGTCCAATCTCTCCTTATTAAGGGTGACCTTGCTCCCCTTGGCAAACCAGTAAACTAGGGCAATTGTTTCCTTATCGAGCTCTATTGCATGAATGCCTTTTTTACCTATTGCACTGCCTGAATTAAAGAGACAGGGAAGGGGCAGTACGTCTCCGTAAAGGCTCTGCTTTCTTCCTTCAAAAAGAGCCCTATGGGTATGGCCTATCACTGAAATACAATTATTCGCAATGGAAAAATTATAGGCATGACGCTCAACCTTAAATCGTCTTCGTGGACTGCGTGCGGAAGAAATATTCCGTATTCCCATCGGCTTCAAAAAATACCTTTGACAGAATTTTAGCATGCTGTTAAAAACCGTATAAATAACCGAAGACTGATGGCCGTGATAAACGTAAATCGGGATAATGCCTGTTTCTATGCAAACGGAATTATAAAGAGGATACGGATAATCCTTTTCGAAAATTAGGCCCTCATCATGATTACCAAGGGTCTTATAGAGCCTTCCTACTGAAGAGAAAAGGTCAAATACCCTATACATATCCGCCCATTCTCTTTGAATGTCAGAAAGAGAATTTTTTGCAAGCTCTTCTATGTCTCCATTTAGAATAAGAGTCCAGCCTTTTTTAAAATAATATTTTTCAAGCATACGCACTGCGATTTCCCCGTTATTGCGAAAGTCATCCCGTCTTCCGCTTCCCATATGAAAATCGCTTATAATTAAAAGCTTTCCGTTCCCCTTACCTTTGCGGAGATCGAGAGTTGCCCCATTTTCAAGGAATTTGCTCATTATATCCTTCATATTAGCCGGAATTCGAGGTGTTGAATAGACTATTATATGATAAAATATTTTCATGAAACTTAATGACAGCGAACTAAGAAATAAGGCTCAATGGGATAAGGCAGGCATAAGGCTGCCCGGTTTTGACAGAGCCGGAATGATTTCCCAAACAGAAAAAACACCGCAATGGGTTCATTTTGGCGCAGGAAATATTTTTCGTATTTTCCCTGCCTCTTTACAGCAGAGCCTTATTGAGAGGGGAATTGAAAAGACCGGTATTATCATGGTTGCAGGGCGCGACGGGGAGATTATCGAGAAAATATTTAGACCCTGCGATAACCTAACCTTGGGAGTTACTCTAAAGTCAGACGGTGACATAGAGAAGACGGTGATAGGAAGCATAACAAAGTCCCTATGGATGGGGAAGAAAGAAGATTTTGAAGAGTTAAAGCAAGTATTCAGAAATCCGGTTCTACAGATGGCAAGTTTTACGATTACAGAGAAGGCCTATAAGATACCCGAGGGAGCAGGAGCAGAAAATTATCTTTGGACGGTTACTGCTCTTCTATACGAACGTTACCTTGCAGGGAGGGCACCACTTGCAATGGTAAGTATGGATAATTGTTCAAAGAACGGAGACGTGCTTTTTTCGGCTGTGGAGACATTTGCGATTAAATTGGTCGAAAACGGCATTGCTGAAAGGGGCTTCCTCGATTATGTGCGTAATCGTGAACTTTTAAGCTTCCCGCTTTCCATGATCGATAAAATTACCCCGGGACCTGATATTGGTGTAAAGGATTTGCTCGAAAGAGACGGCTTTACAGATACAGAGTTTTACTCGAAAAGCAGCTCAACAGCACCCTTTGTCAATGCAGAAGAGACAGGCTACCTCGTAATTGAAGACTCTTTCCCCAACGGCCGTCCTGCACTTGAGCAGGCAGGGGTATACTTCACAGACAGGGAAACGGTCGACAGGGTTGAAAAAATGAAGGTCGGCACATGCCTTAACCCCCTGCATACAGCCCTTGCTATTTTCGGCTGTCTTTTAGGTTATACGAAGATATCCGAAGAAATGAAGAACCCCCTTCTCGTAAAATTAATCGAAGGAATAGGTTATACCGAAGGGCTGCCCGTAGTCATAAATCCCGGCATAATCGATCCGAAAGAATTTATTGACACTGTAATAAAGGTTCGCCTCCCAAATCCCTTCCTGCCCGATACCCCGCAGAGGATTGCAACAGATACCTCACAAAAGATCCCGATTCGATTCGGGCAGACAATTAAGGCATACTTGGATCAGGGAAGAAGTCTTGAAAACATGGTCTTTATTCCCCTGACCCTTGCTGCCTGGCTCCGCTATTTACTTGGAATAGATGATAGGGGTAATAGTTTCGTGCCAAGCCCCGATCCCCGCTCAGATGAGCTTGCTTCAATGCTCAAAGGGATCAGAGTTGGAGAGCCGGGGCCTTTTAGAGAAAAGCTAAAACCTATTCTGACAGACCCGACCCTTTTTGGGGTTAATCTTTATGAGGCAGGCTCTGCAGAAAGCCTTGGTGAAAAGGTAGAAAGGTATTTTACAGAGCTTGTTTCAGGCCCCGGAGCCGTGGAAAATGTTTTGAGGATTATGTAAGATGTTTTTTTACAACACTCTTGTTCTGCCATTTACCGAATATATAATACAACGTAATCATGGCAGCCCCTGCGGCCATAGAAATTCCCATTGAATGAAACAGGCCCATGTAGTTAAACGGTATTATTGCAAGCAGATAGGCAATGGGTATTCGAATCAGGTTGCTGAGGATCGCGGTAATAGCAGGTACTTTTGCTTCTCCGGCACCGCGTACCGCACCGGTCAAACAATGGTTAATACCCATAAAAACATATATGAATGACAAGAATCGCAGCCCCCGAAAGCCCATATCAAGTACATGCCGGTTGTCCGTAAAAGCCCGCATAAAGTAAATGCCGAAAAAATACATGAGAACACCCAATACAAAGCAAAGACCAATGGTAATCTGTATGGACTTATAGGTGCCTTTTTTCGCCCGTTCCACATCTCCGGCTCCAATATTCTGACCCACAAAGGTTGTAACCGCCACACCTATGCCCATAAGGGGCATGATTAAAAAGCCATCCGCCCGCTGGATGATCCCGTTGGCAGCAATGAAATCGGAGCCAAAACTATTGGCAAAGGACTGAACGATAAGCATGCCCATGGACATGGCAGCAGCCTGTACGGAGCTTGGAATACCCAGCCGGAAAATCTGTACTGCCATATACTTGTCAATACGTTTCATACCTCTTAGAGTCAATTTAAACCCGTATTTTCCCCGGATAAAACGTATCACAAGGATCATGCCTGAAATTCCCTGAGCAATGGCGGTAGCAATTGCAACTCCCGCTACACCCCAGCCAAATCCGGCAACAAACAACACATCCAGTACCAGGTTTATCACACAGGCTGTAATTAACGAGTATAAAGGCCAAGTGGAATCTCCCAGGCCGCGGAGAAGCCCCGCACTCATAAAATAAATAGTGTTTCCCAGGGTCCCGGCGAAGATCAGGACTAGGTATAATGTTGCGTCATCAAGTATGTTGTCAGGAGTGCCTATCCATTGCAGTACAGGCCTAGATAGGGGTATGCCCAGCACTGTGACAACTGCTGCAACCAGAATGCAGATCGAAAAGGTGGAATTAACAGCCCGCTCCAAGGCTGAAAAATCCTTTGCACCCCTATACTGTGAAATAAGGACAGTCGCCCCCATGGACAGACCCATGAAAAGGGAATTAAACAGCATCATAATGGGAAAACTGACCGTAACCGCTGCCAGAGCATCGGAACCGATAAATTGCCCAATCACTACGGAATCGGTCACATTATACAATTGGGTAAAGAGATTTCCCGCCACGATCGGGAGGGCGAAAAGTATCAGCTTTTTGGTGACCGGGCCCTGTGTTAAATCAGTTTTAGAAGAAATCCTTTCCGATGACATATTACTCTATTTTAAACTTCTCAACTTCATTCACTAACTTTGCGGCAGTTTCACGGTTTTTATTGGTTAATTCATTAATGCTGTTTACAGCCTTATTTACCTGCTCAACCCCTGAAGCCATTTCGTTCATGCCGCCTGTAATCTCCTGTGTTGTCTTTTCAAGATTATCAGCTTCCTTCATAACTTCCTTGGCACCATCGAGCATTTCCAAAGAGCCGCCCTTTACCTGCTGAGTAGTCTCGTTCAATCTGGATATGGAGTCGAGGATTTGCTTTGAGCCATGCCCCTGCTCCTCCATTGCATTGCGAATATTCTCTTCCTGCTCAGCCACGGTTTTAACGCTTGAATCAATGGCTTCAAATCTTCTAAGTACGTTATCTGTGGATTGGGTTATTTTGTCAATGGAACTTTTGATTTTTTTAAGTACTGCACCAATGGTCTTTGACTGTACACTGGAATTTTCTGCAAGCTTGCGGATTTCATCGGCGACTACTGCAAAACCTTTGCCTGCCTCACCTGCATGGGCTGCTTCAATTGCAGCATTCATGGAAAGAAGGTTTGTCTGACTGGCTATGCCCTGCATGACAGAGTTTATTTCCAAAAGACCTTCGGACTCCCGTGCAATTTCCTGAATATCTGAAGACACTTCCTGCAGGCCTGCACGACCATCTTCAGAGGCCTCGGTGAGCTTTTCCACATTCTCTCCGTTTTTGACCAAAGTCTGTGTAACCGACTGAATATTTGCAAGCATTTCCTCAATGGCGGAAGAAGATTGAGTAACACTTATAGTCTGTACTTCTACATGGCCGTTTAACTTATTTATGTTAGTTGTTATTTGCTCCATGGTGGCATTGGTCTCGGTAACAGAAGCACTTTGGTTCAGCATCCTGGATTTGATACTTTGGATATTGGCGGTGATCTCGTTCATAGCCGCTGCTGTTTCGGTCATGTCGTTTGCCAAGGAGGAACTCATTTCGGTGATCCCCCTAGTTTCTATACTGACATGCCTGACCATTCTTCTTATCTTTTCTAAGGTTAGGTTAAAGTAACGGGCCATGCTGCCAATTTCATCTTTTGAATTAACATCGATGCTCTTTGTAAGGTCTCCTTCGCCCTCTGAAATATTTTTAAGGGTATCGGTGACTGTTACTATGGGTTTGGTCAAGAAATTGTAGAAAAGGTAGGCTAAAGCCGAACCGATTACGATAACTATTGCCGCAATTATAATCGCAAATGTACTCATTGCCCACACGGGTTCCATAATGGTCGATTCAGCTTTGGCAAGCATTAAGGTCCAGGATGTATCTGAATTGCCAATCGGAAAGGGGCTAAGGTTGATAAATGTATCTGATCTCATGGAAGGTGAATAACCTTCAAGCGATAATGGTTCGCCGTTGCGTACAGCTCTCTGAACATCACTAAGCCTGTCTTCGAACATGGTGGGTACTTCATGCAGTAAGGACCCGATATTATCGGGGAGGTAGGAAGCAATGATAAACCCGTTATCTGCGTAAATTGACATTGCTGCTATGTCTGCATTTTCTGCTATAAGCCGCTCAACAGTGGGCTGCACCATTACAAGGTCCACAAGGCAGGACACCATGCCCACTACCTGATTGGTATTTGCAGAGATAATGGGCACAGAAATCCTGAATAAATAGGCATCATTACCCCATACCAATCTATAGGTAGGAGCCTCTATTCGATCTCGTCTTGCATTCGGCCCGTTTATATGGGCCATAACATCGCCTATGGCCGCATCAGCAGTGGTTCGATAGCTTATAATGTCCCTGCCGTCTTCCCTTGAAAAAGATATTGCATATTGACCTGATGCAGTAGAACCTGCGCGGCCTATCATTTGGGCATCCATGCCGTCTATGGCATTTGGCCTCCAGATTGTATTAACAAGGAAGAAAACCTCTTCTGCTTCTATAACGTTCTTGAGCATCTCGTCATAGATATCCCTTCTGGTTTCAGGGGCAAGGCTTTCAAAACCGGCCATCACATTTGCGACAGTCCGTAATGCCCTTACATGGCTGTTTATCCTGCCGTTCCAGTATTCTGATTGCTGTTCATTAAGGTAATTCATAGCGCTTATGCTCAGATCAATGCTTATATTTGAGGCTCTGTTTACCAAAACAAGGGAAATTGCCACCGCTACGACCACGGTCATAGCAATCCCAATAATTGTCAGCTTAAACTTAATTTTCATTTCCTCATCATCCTTTTTTTGAGTAAAAATTAATGGATTTTTTATTAATTTTATTTTTATATTGGCTTTTAATTAGGTTTCACCCCTCTTAGAGTATACTTTTTTAGCCATTTTGTCAACATAACCAATAATATAGTTATTATTTGGAACTATTCAATTATACAGTGTTGAGCTTGAGGTTTTCTTCCAAGTCCTATATCTTAAAGTATATGACGATTTGGTTTGCATCGGGGAATCATCATAAAAAAAAGGAATTATCTGATATTTTATCCCCATATTCAATTAATATAAAAATCCCGTCCGAGGCGGGGATCGAGTTTAACCCGGAGGAATCGGGGACTAGTTTCCTTGAAAATGCCATGATAAAGGCTAAGGCCCTTTACGATTTGGTAGGGGAGCCGGTTATTGCCGACGACTCGGGGCTCTGCGTTGATGCTCTCGAAGGCAGACCCGGGATTCATTCGGCTTATTATGGCGGAGAAGGTCTCTCGTCAATTGAAAGGAATGCCCTCGTCCTCTCTGAGCTTGGGGATAATCCAAATAGGGGGGCCTGCTTCGTCTGTGCAATGGTGCTTTACTATGCCCCAAACCGTTTCTTTATTGCGCAGGAGCCTTTATTCGGAAACATCGTTAAGGACATGGAAAGCGCCCGTGGGAGCGGGGGCTTTGGCTATGACCCGATACTTTATATAAGTGAATATAAACGCACGGTGGCAGAGCTTACGGAAGAAGAAAAGAATAGGATAAGCCATAGAGGCAGGGCAGGAATTGCAATAGGGCGCTTACTTGGATGATAGAAAACGATCTTAATGCTCCCCAATTAAAAGCGGTTACTTTATTGCAGGGCCCTGTTTGTATAATTGCGGGAGCAGGCTCGGGGAAGACAAGGGTTATCACTTATCGCATTGCGCAGATGCTACAAAAGGGAATACCCCAGTCAAATATTTTAGCTCTTACCTTTACAAATAAGGCAGCGCGGGAAATGGAAAATAGGGTGCGGAGCCTGACAGGGAAAAAGCTTACAGCCCTTACTATGAGCACCTTTCACGCCTTCGGAGTAAAAATCTTAAGAGAAGAGATTGAAGTCCTTGGCTATAGAAAAAACTTTTCGATTTACGATTCCACAGATAAAATAGACCTTATTAAGGAATGCCTTAGGGAAATGAGGCTCTATAATGAGAAGGTTGACTTAAAGAAACTTGAAGCATTCTTTTCAAATATTAAAATCGGACAGGGCGGACAGCCGGGAATGGATGAACCTGAACAGCTCATGTTACCTGCATACGATGAATACCAAAAAAGTTTAAAAGTTTATAATGCTGTAGACTTTGATGATCTATTGGTGCTTCCAATAAAGCTCTTTACAGAACACCCTGAGATTTTACAAAAATACCGTGAAAAGTATAAATATATCCTTGTTGATGAGTTTCAGGATACAAGTTTAGTTCAGTATAAGCTCTTATGCCTGCTTGCAAAGAGCGATGAAGGGAAAAGTAATATCTGCGTGGTGGGAGATGATGATCAGTCTATTTATTCATGGAGAGGTGCAAATTACGATAATCTCTTGCACTTTGAAAGGGATTTCCCCGGGACTGTAGAAATAAAACTTGAAGAAAATTATCGATCTACTACCACCATACTTGAAGCAGCAAACGGGCTTATATCGCATAACATAAACAGGAAGGGGAAAACCCTATACTCAAATATGGGAGAAGGAAAGCCAATAATCGTATCCTACCCCGACAATGAAAATATAGAAGCTGAAAACATATCTCTAATGATAAAAAAACTTCGCAATACCGAAAACCGAAACTATAATGATTTTGGAATTTTAGTTAGAACAAATAACCAGTTTGATGTAATAGAAGAAGCATTACTTGCATCCAATATACCATATAAAGTATCGGGAGGAACAAGTTTCTTTGAGCGCAAGGAAATAAGAGACATACTCTCTTATCTGCGCTTAATTGCAAATCATGATGATGATGTTAACTTACTTAGAATAATCAATACCCCAAGGCGGGGAATTGGTAAGGCAAGTATTCAGGGAGCGGCAGCAGAAGCAAAGCAGAATAGCAGTAGTTTATACAGGGCCTTTTCAAGGATAAGCAGGGCAAGGAATGCAGGCCAGGGAAGTTTATTTTTGCATGAATCGAGCGGGACCGGTATTGATGAGTTTCTTGAATTGCTTCATGCAGGCAGGGAGGCATTTTTTGGCCCCGGAGTGCTTTCAAAGAAGGTGAGCGCCTTTGTCGATAAGATTGACTATTGGAGCTATTTAGTCAGCGAGTATAGCAAGAACGAAAAAATTGCACGTTGGAAGTTAAACAATATTAAGACATTGATTAAAATGATTGAGGACTTGGAGAGGGTAAAGGCGGAGGATGAGGGCCCTGAAGAAAACATATCACTCTATAATTATTTAAATCGCATAAGCTTAATAACAAGAATAGACGGGGACGATGATGATGGGGACGGCGGAAAGGTAAGTTTAATGACCATTCATGCATGCAAGGGCCTTGAGTTCCCTGTAGTTTTTATAGCAGGCGCAGAAGAAGGTTTTATTCCCCACGAAAGGAGTGAGGATGTGGAAGAAGAGCGCCGCCTTTTTTATGTTGCAATTACAAGGGCTCAAGACAAACTCTATATATCTTCCTGCAAGAGGAGAATAAATAATAGGAATCGCACAAGCAGTGATGCAGAGAGGGGGCCATCACCTTTTTTAAATGAAATCCCCGGCCACCTTATCGGCAATGAGCAGGAAGAGATAGAAGATGATGATGCTTTTATTAAACGCCTAAAGGAAAGGTTTAAGGCTTAACTTGTATACTAGTATACAAGTTAAGCACTACTGCTTGCGCCTGAAAATGCGGTAATTAATACTCGGGAAAATATTATTTCTTTTTTCCAAATGGGTGAGCCATTCAGTATTTATATAGCTTGAGCCAAGGGCCTCGTATATTGTAGTAAAGTTTCTTAGAGAGCTCTCAATGCGATTTCTTGCATAATCATGGTCTTCCTGCTTATAAAGCATCTTTGACCAATCGGAAGCAAGGACAAGCATGAGCTCGCGGGCCGCCTGATTTAAGGCCCGTTCTTTCAAACCTGTATCGTCGGGGAAGCGCTCTGCAATTTCAGCCATGCGCTCGATTGCCCTCATGGTATGGCGGTAGAGCCAGTCATTGGATGCATCGAGCCACATTTCCGCATATCCGTTTTCGCCAAGAGATGAGAATTCAGGGGCAGCGGTCTGGAAGGCTGTTGAATCGAGTTTGCAAAGATATTCTGTTGGAGTCATGAACTGGAGGTTCGCACCCTTGGCTGCTTCACGGAAAAGGGCTTCGATGAACTCGGGGCCCTCGTACCAGAAACGCCCGAGGCTGTCTGCATCGAAGGCGCAAAGACTTAAGGGAGGCCCTTCAATTAAAGAGGAGGCCTCTTCCAGCTTTGAAAGCCTATTCTCGATAAAGGTCTGGGCCTGGCTCTTCACCTTCTCCATTGCAAGTGCATGGTTATAAATCTCCTTGCCCGAGCCGTCTTCTCCGGTTGCCCAATACTTATAACCGGTCTCGCTCCTTGAACCCTCAGTGCCAAGGAAGGGGCCAAGCCTGTCGTGAGGCAGTTCAAAGCCCTGATCTCTTTGCCTGTGACGGAAGGCGGGGTCAAGTGACATCATTAAAATATCTTCGCTTGCATAAAAATCACGGCCAAGGACTATTATGCCCTGAGGAGTTTTTACGGGATAGAAACAGCCTTTTTCTGCAGGGGGCCGAGCGAAGGCAAGTGCATGGGCATCTACAATGGTGTATGTGAAGTTATAGTTCCTAAGCCAGGTATCAAGGTCCTCATTCCAGCCAAGCTCAGGGGGCCAAAAACCCCCGGGAACCTTCCCGAACTCGGTCTTATAGGTAGAGATTGCAAGCTCAAACTGGGCCTGCATCGCCTCGGGGTAGGAAGTATAAAAAGGGAGAAAGGCATGGGTTGCTGCTGTTGCCAAAATTTCCAGCCGGCCCTTCTTTTGATAGTAATCAAAGCCCTTAAGAATGTTTTTTTCAAGCCTTTCTGTGAAAAAAAGCCTTTTCCCAACGATTCTATTATAGAAATTCATTATAAGGGAATGCAATTGCTTGTCTTCTGAAGAGGATTCCAGCTCCTGGGCCCCGAATTCGATCTGTTTATCGGTATAATCAAGGTAACGTTGAATCAATAGCTCATCAGAAAGCATGTGCATTAGGGCAGGTGATAGGGAAATGCTCACCCTGAAGGGAATTAAGTCACGGTCAAGATGATCAAAAACCTCAAGAAGGGGGATATATGTCTCGGAAATCGATTGGAAGAGCCATAGTTCCTGATATGGGAGCTGCTTTTCAGGGTGACGAACAAAGGGCAAATGTCCGTAAAGGATCAACGAAAGCACAGGTTGATTACTCATAGCTTTTTGTTCGATGCAACCTTTCGTTTTTGCGGAGTATACGGAAATCGTCATACCCGGAAAGAGTGATGAGCATTTCTGCTCCATCGCGGTATTCGGGAAGCCCGGGGAGCCTTACGGGGTTTGAAGCGGCAAGAACGGTTTCGTTTCCGCCTAAGCTTACGCAGAGCTCCACTTTATACTGCCTGTCATTCGTCCAAGAGGTCTTGCCTGCCTCAACCGGGGTAAGACCGAGATACCTTGCAGTATCACTCGGTTTAACTGGGACAGTAAAATTATCTCCCTCCTTTAAAGGAGATACTTTAAGATGATAACCGTTGAAATCAGGCGCATCCTCAAATTGCTCCTTATCGGAGGCCTTAATTTCCCAAAATACAAAGGCCCAGAAGGGGTCACGGATCATTAGTTCTATATAGGTGATGTTATACTGCTTTGGAAGCAATACCGATTCAAGTTCAACAATATCTTTGGTATCCTGCTCCCGGTCGCCTTCGTATGAGCTTTTAGTTTCAAGGAGCTCTTCAATCAGGGAGAACCTGTCTGATTGCTCGTTGAGCACATCGATTCCCATATTCTCGGCAAGGCTAAAAAGTTCGGCATTGGTCAACCTATTCAGATGTGCTCGGGTAAGGAGATCTTCTACCATTGGAAGTATCATGAGAAATGATAGCCCTAATGTCAAGATAAGCGCAGAGCGTTCATCTGTGTCAAACACACCCGGGTGCGAAATCCCCTTCAGTCGGGCGCACAACTTTGAGTATTGGCCGATAGGAGCAAACGTAATATAATCAATGAGATAGTTGAGCTAGAGGAGGGCATAGCCATGGCAAGCAGTGTGTTAATGAAAGTCAGCCGCGATGAAGAAGAACGTGCCCGTATAATGAGGGAAGAAAAGACCGAGCTTGACCGCATAAGCTATATAGCCAACGCAATAGAAGATGCTCGTACTGAAGGTCGTACTGAGGGTCGTGCTGAAGAACGAGAGTATTTCTTAAGCCTTCTTTATCAAGGTTTGACTATTGAAGAAATAAAACAGCGCCTGGAACAATAAAAACATTATTCGAGGAGCAAGAATAGCTCTAACGTATTTAGAGTGGCACTGATCTACCAACACTAGGCGATTTCGGTGATTGACACCAAGACGCCAGCTCCTTACTTGTTGAATACTGTTTTTTATGATAGAATGTATGTGTGGACATCAAGATTGAGTACAACGAATCTGCTTTTGAACATGGAGTAAGCAAGGAGAGTATAGTCCATGCAATTAAAACAAAGGTCTATGATGCCCCGTTGCTCGGGTATTCTAATAAATATATTCTTATAGGATTTGATATTAACGGAAACCCTTTAGAACTAATGTATAATCCGGATGACAATGATGTCTATAAAATTTACGTATTTCATGCAATGAGAGCAAGAAAAAAATATCTAGCTAAACTAGGTTTTAGGAGTGAAATGCTATGAAAATGACCGAACAAGAAGCACGGGAATTATCAGATCTGTTAACTCGCACTGATCCTGAAATTGGCCCTAATGGAACCGGTTATCTAAGTTTGCTGGAAGCCCGTCATATGGGTCTTGATAATTTGACAATTAACTATTTAATGACTAAAGCCTCTGAAGCCCATAAAACACCTGCTCAAATAATAGGTGAAATGGTACGTGAAAAAATCGCTGCTGTGGTATAAACGTTTATTTTATCCATACAACGGTCTCTCACCGAACCTTTACTTTAATTTTCTCACACGAAAGCACACGATGGGCACAGAGGAGGGGTGAAGAAACTTCGAAAAACTTAACCCCCCACTCTGTGACCGCCGTGGTCGTAGCAGACGGCTTATCTGTGTTAGACACGCCCGGGGGCGAAATCCCCTTCAGTCGGGCTTCCGCCTTCAGGGTATCCCGTCCCCGGGCGGCATGAAAGCTGCCTGCTTCCATCACCAAGAACATGCCTTTGCTCCCTTCTCCACATGTGAAGCCTCTTGCCTCAGACTATTTTTTACAGTATGTTTAGTGTATGAATGTTGTCGTTGAATTCAACAAATCGGCATTTCAGCACGGCATCAGTAAAGAGGATATAATTATTGCCTTTAAAACTAAAATAAAAGATGCTATCATAGAGGAACTTCCTGAAAAATATGGTGTTATTGGTTTTGATCGTGCCGGTAATCCTCTTGAAATTATCTACTATCCGATTGACGATAACACAATTTATGTTTTTCACGCTATGAAAGCAAGAAATAGTTTTATAAAATTGCTTGACCTTTAGGAGTAAATAATGGCAAGAATGACCGATGAAGAAGCGATGGCGCTTAGTGACTATATCGCTAATAATGAAATTACTCTTGGTCCTAATGGCAGCGGCTGGCTCGCTCAACGGGAAATTAAGATATCAGGTTTGTCCAATTTATCCATCCAATACCTTTTGACCAAGGCGAAGGCTGTTAACAAAAGCCCTGTCCAGATCATTGATGAACTGGTAAAAAAGGAACTGGCTGCTACTTCAGCATAGTTCCCATTGTAATTTACCCCAACGAATCACCGTTTTGGTTTGCACGGCGCACACGATGGGCACAGAGGAGGGGTGAAGAAACTTCGAAAAACTTAACCCCCCGCTCTGTGACCGCTGTGGTCGTAGCAGACGGCTTATCTGTGTTAGACACGCCCGGGGGTGAAATCCCCTTCAGTCGGGCTCCCGCCTTCAGGGTATCTCACCCCCGGACGACCGGTAAGCTGCCGGGTGCTCATTGCTCTCTACTCTTAACTCTCCTCAATAATGGTTCCTTCCAATGTCCCAACAATAGTTGTGTTTGTGGTGTTGACCGTTACTGTGCCGGTGGAGGTGTCGGCTCTGAAAATTGCAACTCTATTTGCTGCCGCTGCTTCAACTGTGCCGCCGTTGATAGTTACTGTGCCAGCAGCGTTATGGTGAATTACTCTGGCGTTTGCGTGATCTGCGGTGTTTGTTACCGTGCCACCTTCCATTACAAGCTGATCAGCGCCTCCTCTGAGAGTAATCGTGCCTCTGTCAGCATCCATTGAACCCGAGATAAGCGTCCCACCACTCACTGTGATTTTCCCATCGCCTCCGTTAAAAATCGCAATACCAAAACTAGTTGTAATACGTTGTGTCGCCTCAACCAAACCTCCGCTTATATTCACAGTGCCGGTGGATGTGTTTTTAATTGCATAAACAGTGTTATTAGTATTGTAGGTGTTTCGTACTGTGCCGCCGGTAATGGTAAGAGTGCCGGATCCCGTTATTTCAATCGCGCCACCGCTATTATCACCAGTAGACTGTGCGGTAACTGACGCACCTTCTCGTACGGTTACTGTTCCGGTGGAAGCATGTAGTATCGCTGATCCACCGCTACTGGTGTTTGTTATAGTACCTTGTATAATAAGAGAGATATTTTGAACAGCGGGGTAAGACGAAAAGATAGTAGCGGTAGGGTTTGTCGAAGTTGCACCACCCGTAATGGTAACAGTTCCCCAAGTAGAACTTCCATCGTTTTGAAAAGCCATACCGGTTTGGCCAAGGTTCAAGGCTGTGCCCGTGCCAAACTGTATGGTGCAGTTCGTACCATTAGCATTGGTCCTTATATGGGTCAATTTTGCATTTAGATCAGTGTCAACCCCGACTGCTACACCTGCTCTGGTTACACTAGCTGAATTGCCGGTGCCGGTAACGACATACACAAAAGGTGCGTAAACGGTGACTGCCGTGCTTGTCTTGGTGTTGGTACCTGCTGCGCTGACTGTTACGGTATAGGCTCCGGGCTGGGTCGTCGTGAGTGTGGAAGATGTGGCACTTGACACAACTGACCCGTCCCTTCTCCACACGTAAGTAGTAATGGTTTCACTCCCGTCATAAGCTGCGGTCAGTGTCACTCCGGTTTCAATGTATGTAACGCTACCCGTGGTAATGGTAATATCGCCATCCAATTCATCGAGAGTTGCTCCTGTTACTACAACGGGCTCGCTGGTTTTGCTGTTAAAGCCTGCTGCACTGACTGTTACGGTATAACTTCCTTCCACTGCAGGTGAATAGGTGTTTGAATCAGTGCCTGTATTTGTTGTGCCTCTCTTCCACTGGAAGCTGACATTTTCAGGTCCCGTATAGGTTGCAGTTAATACTGTTCCTGTGGTTACGCTTGTGTTCGGGCTTATGCTGATTTCACCTGTAAGGTTTGACGGGCCTGAGGGGCTTGAGCCGCCGGGGCGGCTTCCGCTTATGGGGGTATATCCTATGGGAGCAAAACTAAGCTTAGTGCCGCCTTCAAGAGGAATGCTTAACAAGTTTCTTAAAAGCCCTTGAGAACTTGCCGTAAATCTCTCGCCGCCCCCTGTCGGTATAAAGGTAATGTAAATGCCGTTAACCTCTATGGAGCCCCGCGAGATCACCGAAGGCGGAGTTACATCGGTATAGCGAAGGACATAACTGTCCCCTGTTGCAGGGCTCAATACCGGGGTGACGGTGGAGCGCTCCACAGTCCTGGTCGTGCTAATTTCCAGCTCCGCTGCCCTGTCCTCTGCACTGCCTCGAATTATTAGCGGCTCGTAGGTGGGGCCGCTGCTGCCGGCGCTGTCGCAGGCAAGCAATGTAAAGACAAGCACCGGAATAATGATTAAAAAGCCCAAATTTCTTAATTTTATCATTAAAAACTCCTTTAAAATTTAAAAAACCCGGCTCTCCAATAAGAAGAGAGCCGGGAAAATCATGAGAATTTTGGAAAAATAGTGAAAACGAAAACTTTCTTCTATATTAAATGAAGACAGAAGACAGAAGACAGAAGACAGAAGACAGAAGACAGAAGACAGAAGACCGCTTTATCAGTATATTGCTGCTTGGCACGCGGGTCAATTATGTATGTTTGCAGATACATACCCCCAAAGTATACTATTTTTTGACAAATGTCAACTGAAAGTGTATATCTTACCGCTATAAGGGTGATTGGCGAATTGCAAGGGAATTTAACAGAAGTTTAACATTGCTATCATCATATCCTAACAAAGAAAGGGCATTTTTTATTCAACATTTTTTATAGGAGTTTTAGATGAAGAAAGTTTTGATTGTAACTTTGGTTTTAGCATTGATTTCAAGTTTTGCCTTTGCAGGCGGCGGAAGACAAGCTACGCCCGCAGCCGAGGCAGTAACCATTTCTGTGGGCGGCTCCACTTCGGTAACCCCGCTTATGGAACTGTTCCAGGCTGAATATGCAAGGCTGCACCCGAATATCACGATCACAGTCAGCGGTACGGGCTCGGGAGACGGGATAACCGGATCTGCAAGCGGAATGTACGATATAGGTATGTCAAGCCGTGAATTAAGGCCTGCCGAAATTGGAACAGGTCTTGACCCTATTGTTATTGCAATTGACGGTATCGCCATAATTATCAATAACGGAAGCCCCATTGCCAATTTGTCTCCTGATCAAATAAAAGATATATATACCGGTGTAATTACCCGTTGGGAGCAGCTTGGAGCAGCGGCAAACGGGAAGAGCGGCGGCATTGCTGTCATTTCCAGGGAGCCGGGCTCGGGAACAAGGGGTGCATTCCAGGAGATTCTTGATTTCACAGATGCAAACCTTGTAGGAAATGCCATCATCCTGGATGGGACCGGTGCAATAAGGTCGGCAGTGGCAGGAAACCCCGATGCCATCGGCTATATTTCTTCCGGATCGGTGGATAATTCGGTAAAGGCCCTGAATGTTAACGGATCTGCACCCACTGTAGCAAATATAAGAAGCGGTACATACCAAATTGCAAGACCCTTTATTCTGATAATCAGAAGGGGTGTTGCTCCTACTCCCCCTGTAAGAGCATTTCTTGACTGGGTATTGGGCCCCGCCGGTCAAGCAATAGTCGCAAGGAGCTGGGTTAGTGTAAACTAAAGAAGAATGATTTCGAGGCGTCTGACTGATATATGTTTTGCATGGGCCTTCAGGGCATTCTCCTTTACCGGAGCTCTTGCCTTGGGGGCTATTGTTGTTTTTATCTTTGTTCAAGGAGCTGAGCCTTTTCTCTTTCCGACAAGTGAGAATCTTCGTCTGGTCGTTGAAAGGGTGGATGAACTTACAGTGAACGGTGTTCTTTACGAAAACCGGCATGAATTTATTGAGCTGCCCCGAGACACAGAAACTATAATAATCAATTTCATAAATAGAGAAGAAGAACGCACATTAATTTTCAACCTTTCCCCTCAGAGAAATTATCGCACTACCCTATTGCTTCCAATTGATGCAGGAACTGACGGTGCAGTTTCATCCCCCGATGCCTATACTTTTTCTGTGAGTTATCCGGGGAGCCTGCCGGGTCTTAATCAAAGGATACATATTATCCTGCCTGAGCCGCCATATAATTTTTTTAGATTCATATCGGGCAGGGCCTGGCTTCCAACCGATGAAAAGGTCTACGGGATTCTGCCAATGATCCTGGGCAGCATTTTTGCCTGCATTGGCGCCCTTCTTTTGGGGGTGCCGATTGCAATTCTCTGTGCGCTTTTTATGTCGGAATTTCTAAATCCAAAAATCGCAAGCATTTTTCGCGGAGCAGTGGAGCTGCTTGCGGGCATCCCTTCAGTTGTCTATGGCTTTTTCGGCCTTATGGTAATCGTGCCCTTTATCAGAAATACCTTTCGCATTCCCGCGGGGAGCAGTCTTCTTGCGGCGGTGATTGTCCTTTCAGTCATGATCCTTCCAACGGTCATTGCGGTGTCGGAGAAGTGCCTTAAGGCCGTGCCCCGATCACGGAGGGAGGCATCCCTTGCGGTGGGGGCGAGCAAAATGCAGACGAGCTTTTTTGTGGTGCTTCCCCACGCAAGGTCAGGGGTCTTTGCGGCAATTATTCTCGGGTTTTCCCGCGCCGTGGGGGAGACCATGGCAGTGATTCTTGTTGCAGGGAACTCTCCTCAGATGATAAGGAGCCCCCTTCAGAGCATCAGAACCATGACTGCCACCATAGCCCTGGAAATGGGTTATGCCGCCGAAAGACATGCAAGCATGCTGTTTTCGGTGGGAATTGTTTTATTAGTGATGATTTTTATCCTTAACAGTTTTGTTCTTTTCCTGCGCCGTAAGGGAGGAGAAGAAGATGAATAGAAGAAAAACAAGAAATACTGTAGATAAAATTCTTTACGGCCTTATGGTTTTTGCCTCCCTTGCGGTCGGAGGTTCTTTAGTCGGCATTGTCGTTTATATACTTGCCCAATCAGCCGGGATGTTAAGGTTGTCAACTGTTTTTGGACCCGGAGCTAACAGTTTCCTTCCAATGATTGTTGCCACTTCCATGACTGTAGTGGTATCCCTGACTCTGGCACTGCCGGTAGGAATCATGACTGCAATATACCTTAACGAATATGCAAAGAAATCGAATAAGGGCTTTTCGCATAGCCGTTTTATTCGTCTTGCAATAGATACATTGGCGGGCATTCCCTCGATTGTATACGGCCTATTCGGGCTTTTGCTCTTTGTCCGCATCTTCAACCTGGGTCAGTCAATTGCCGCAGGGGGCCTGACTTTAAGCATAATGATACTTCCTGTTATCATAAGAACAACAGAAGAGGCCCTTAAAACAGTGCCCGGTTCTTTCAGAGAGGGCTCCCTTTCCCTTGGGGCAACCAAGTTCCAGACCATAATCCATGCGGTGCTGCCCCCTGCCCTGCCCGGTATCCTTACCGCGGCCATTCTTGCCACAGGGAGGGTTGTGGGAGAATCCGCACCGGTCCTGCTCACAATTGGCATTGCGAAGCATCTTCCAAGGTCCATCATGGAACCGGGCAGAACCCTTACCATCCATCTTTACTATCTTACCAAGGAAGCGATTAACCCGGATGATTTTGCCATGGCCTTTACTGCCGCTGCTGTGCTGATTATCCTGATTCTGTTTATAAATACGGCGGTAAAGCTTATAGGTCTTATTTTCAAGCAGACCGGGGAGAACGTGGACTGATGCCGGAAACCGAAAAAAAACTCAAAGTAACAAATCTGGATTTTTTCTATGGAGATTTCCAAGCATTGAAAAGTGTTTACTTTGATCTGAATAAAAATGAAGCTTCTGCTCTCATCGGCCCCTCAGGCTGCGGGAAGTCGACTTTCATACGGGTCTTAAACCGTATGAACGATTTAATTCCGAACTGTCGAATTACAGGAGAGGTGCTCCTTGACGGCGAGGATATCTATGGCAATATTGACGCAAGTGAGCTTCGCTCCCGCGTGGGCATGGTTTTTCAGAAGCCTAATCCCTTTAATATGAGCGTTTTTGATAATGTGGCATACGGGCCGCGAAGATGCCGCATGGAGGGAATGCGGAATAAGGCAAGGCTCGCCGAATTGGTGGAACATTCCCTTAGAAAGGCCGCACTTTGGGATGAAGTAAAAGACCGATTGAAAAAGTCTGCGCAGAGCCTTTCAGGCGGGCAGCAGCAGCGGCTCTGCATTGCAAGGAGCATTGCGATGTCTCCTGAGATTATCCTGATGGATGAGCCCACGAGCGCCCTGGACCCGATTGCCACAGGAAGAATCGAAGAGCTTATCGGGGAATTGAAACGGGATTTTAGCATCATCATTGTTACCCATTCAATGAACCAGGCTGCAAGAATAAGCGACAGGACTGCTTTCTTCCTGTTAGGGGATTTAATAGAATACGAAACAACATCATCGGTGTTCACAAATCCCAAAGATAAGCGCACCGAAGACTATATTTCAGGCCGTTTCGGTTAGGAGTTTTTATGCAAACAAGAGGCTTGCTGAGCGAAGAATTAAATATATTACGAAGGGAACTTGCCCTAATGGCTGCAAGAGTTGACGACGATCTTGGGAAGGCCCTTGCTGTTTTAAACAGCGGGAGCAGAGAGCTTGCAGATGAAGTAAAGGAAAGCGGTAAAATAGTTGATGCAATGCAGTTGAAAATCGAAGACATGGCTTTAGTGCTCATGGCTACCCAGCAGCCGGTTGCAGGGGATCTGAGGGAAATGATAACCGTTTTCAAGTTGACTTCTGCTCTCGAGCGCATAGGTGATTATGGGGTGCATCTTGTAAAGGCTGCGGTAAAACTTTCAGGCAAGCCACCGTTTCGTTCAATCGAAAGGATTGAGCGCATGGTGTTAACGGGGCAGAAAATGCTCAAGGCAGCATTTTCTGCCTATCTCGGGCGGGATGCTGTGGCGGCGAGGGAGGCCGCCGGGATGGATCATCTGATCGATGATGACCATAAGGCCCTGACAGAAGAGATCTTAAAATTGATGAAGAAAAAGCCTGAACTGGTCAAGTCGGCCGCAAGATTATTGAAGCTTTCAGGGTTCATGGAAAGGATGGGGGATCATATAACAAATATTTGCGAGGGGATTATTTTCATGGTCGAGGGGAAACACGAGGAGCTCAATGACTGAGAAGATTTTAATTATAGAAGACGAAAGTGAAATACAGGAAATGCTCAAGTTCGCCTTTGCAAGGGAGGGCTGGAAGCTGATTCCGGCAATTACAGGTGAAGAGGGCATTAAGATTTTACTTGAGGAAGAAGTTAACTGTGTTATTCTTGACATAATGCTCCCCGGCATTGACGGCCTTAAAACATTGAAAAAAATCCGTGAAATGGAAAAGTGCAAGAGCCTCCCGATTATCCTCTGTACGGCAAGAGGAGAAGAGACAGACATAGTTGCAGGCTTAGAGCTCGGTGCCGATGACTATGTGGTAAAGCCCTATAGTCCCAGGGTGCTTGCCGCAAGGATTAGGGCGGCTCTTAGGAGGGTTGAAGTTTTAGAAAAGGCGCCTGCCGGCGAAAAGTCTTTCTTTGAGCAGGGGGAAATTAAAATAGACATAGAGAAACACAATGCATTCCTTGGGGAAGAAAGCCTTGATCTTCTTGCAACAGAGTTTGCAATTCTTACTCAATTTATGAGTAAGCCTGACATTGTTTTTACAAGGAGCAAGCTTATTACAGCAATAAGGGGAGAAGATTATCCTGTAACAGATCGTTCGATTGATGTGCAGATTGCAGGATTAAGGAAGAAGTTAAAAAATCACGGCAAGATGATTGAGACGATTCGAGGTGTTGGTTATAGGTTAAAAACCTAATATAATAAGAAAAATTTCTATTTAAGGAGAAATAAATGAGTAAACATCCGATCGCAACAATTGAAATGTCTAGTGGAGCTAAAATTATAATAGAGCTATTCCCCGAAAATGCTCCGAATACCTGTAATAGTTTTATAGACCTTGCTAAACGCGGCCTATACGATAATAGGGAAATAAAGCGTATAGTGCCGGGCTTTGTTATTCAGCCGAGTTACTCTTCCTTTGATAAGGACCCTGAAATGGAGTATTCCATTGCAGGCGAATTTGCGGCGTCAGGGTTTGAAGGCGGACTGCCGAATGAGTACGGCTCTGTCGCAATGGGGGGTGACGGCGTAACAGCATCGGGCAGTTGCTTTTATTTTACAATGTGCGAAGAAGAGCGGCTTAAGGGGAATTACCCTGTATTTGGAAAAGTAATTGAAGGCATTGATGAGCTAAGGCGAATTGAAAGTGTTCCGCTAAAGCCTGTCGAGCATGAGAGGGCTGACGTAAAAGTGAACATTCCTGTTACACCTGAAATAATGGTGAAGGTTAGCGTTGAAACGTTTGGCGTGGACTATCCGCCGCCTGTAAAGCTCCCGCCAAAAGAAGAAGAATAAAAAAAAGAAGGGGAAAGTGAAAGGGTTTTATAAAAGAAGTTTTATTATTGTATCAGGAGCAATACTCTTAATTTCTGCGTATTTTATAATAGGGGTGCTCCTTTACTCAAACAATAGGTATAATGAAAGCAGTTATAGAACCCTTGAAGATTCTGTAAAAATATTAAAGCAATTTACTCAACCGGGAGTTTTTGAAGGCAATGCCCTGCTCAGGCAATGGGTAATAGACATTGGTGATTTAAGCCCGCATCGCATTACCCTTATCAGAGCGAACGGACAGGTCATTTTTGACACTGAAGCCGACTTAAGCCTTATGGAGAACCATCTTGACCGCGAGGAATTCCAAAACGCGGTGAGGACAGGTACCGGAATTGCGCGAAGACAATCTGCAACCCTTGGAGAGTATCATTTCTATGCCGCAACTGCAATTTACGACTCTACAGGGAGTTTAGCAGGGATCTTGAGGTTATCACTTTTAATACCCGGGTTTTATTCGCGCCTTCTAAGCTCAACCCTCCCCTATTTAATTTTTGGTTTTATTATCATCCTTGGTGCATGCGCAGGAATTTTTCTTTATTCACACCGTCTTTCAGAAAAAGTTGAAGAAGAGCTCGACGAAGAGCTAAAAAATAAAACAAGGGAACTGCACCGAAAATCCGAGGAGGCCGAGACAGAGAGCCTGCACAGGGAAGTCATTCTAAACAGCATGTTCGAGGGGATAATAACACTCGATAATAAGCTGAATATAATTCTTGCAAACCCCCGTCTCTGCTCTCTTTTTAGGAAGGACAGAAATGTCAGGGGTATGTCATTGCTTGAGTTCTGTAATTCGGCAGAGCTTAGCGAAGCGGCAGTAAAAGTCCTTGAAACGGGACAGGCAAATGAGCTTACAATAAAGAGATATCAGGCAGGTGTACAACAATATTTCCAAGTTTTTGCAGCTCCATTAAAAGACGGTGCAGTTATGGCATTAAGGGATATAAGCCGCCTCGTAAAACTCGAACAGGTGCGCAAGGATTTCGTTGCAAATGTCTCTCATGAGCTAAGAACCCCCATCCAGGTGATTCAGGGCTTTGCTGAAAATATCCTTGAATCTTCGAAAACAGAGGAGATACATCACTTTGCAGAGATAATCGCAAAGAATGCAAGGAGCATGGATAATTTATCGAACGATTTATTGACTCTTGTAAGCCTTGAAAATGAAGATACTAACCGCCCCTCCCCTGAAATAATGGAGGTGCTTCCTCTTATTTCTGAAGCTGTTGATCTGCTTGCCCTGCCTGCTCATAAAAAAAATATTAAGATCAATGTTAATTGTTTGGCGGATCTAAGAGCAGAGCTTCACAGCTCCCTCTTTGTCCATGCCCTTGTTAACCTCCTTGATAATAGCATCAAGTACTCTTCCGACAATTCGAAGGTAGATATAAATGCCTATTCCGAAGAGGAGAGCTTAATAATCGAAGTTAGGGATCGGGGCATGGGAATTCCTTCCGAGCATCTTGACCGCATCTTCGAGAGATTTTATAGGGTGGACAGGTCGCGCAGCAGGGAGGCAGGGGGAACGGGTCTAGGGCTTTCAATTGTGCGCCACATAGCCCTCCTCCACCACGGCACGGTGGAGGCAGAAAGCCATGCAGGCGAGGGCTCGGTGTTTAAGCTCCGGTATCCTCCGCCGAGTCCCGTTAGGGACGAGGTTCCCCTCCGGATATAGTGATGCCGTCGAAGCAGCACCAGGGAAGAATGGTATAACCGTTAACACAGCGCTCGGATGATATCGCTACTATTTTCTGTAGTACATCAACTATATTAAAAGAAACCATTGTCTCCTTTAAGGCTTCAGTAACCTTACCGTTCTCGATATAAAAGCTGTTCTTTGCAACCCCCGATATATCACCGCTTGCACTCGGGGCTGCACCCGAGAACCGGTTGAGCAGTACTCCTTTGTCTATGCCCTTGATAATCTCGGCAAGGGGGGTATTTCCTGCAACCACTTCGATATTGTCATATGCAGTGTTTGCAGCCCTCGGCTTCCCTGTCTTATTTGCGCCGTAAAGAGAGAGGGCGAAGGAATTAAGCACTCCGTCCTTTATAAGGTCGAAGTCCTTGCTCTCATAACCATCGACAGTAAAGCGCTCTCCTGCAATAATGTCAGGGTGATGCGGTGAAGCACGCATTGTCAATTTGGAATCTGCAACCTTGGTGCCAAGAGAATCCTTCCAACGGCTTGTACCTTCTACAAGGGGCCTATCCGAAAGGAAGCAGCCGAGAAGAGTGTCCCAAATCATGTCAGAGCAAGCAGGGGTAACAATAACCTTACCTACAAACTTTCCGTCTATCATGCGGGTGTCAAGAGATTTCACAGACTCTTCCAATAGGGTGCGCTGCATGTCAATGTCCATAAAGGGTTTATCAAGAGAAGAAAGGCAGGCTCCCATATAGTTAAAAGATGATGATTTCTCTCCATCTTTGGCCGAGAACATGGTATTAATACCGTAGTATTCAGAATCAATATTGAATTCGACCCCGTTGGAATTTACATACACAGTCTTTGCACTGTTAAAGTCTGTCATCATCCCTTCAAGGATTATTTTTGGGAACTCATCCCTTACCTGTCCAAGGAAGTCCTTTGTTCTTGAAAATAGGGTGTCCATGCTCGCACCGCCAATATTCATGTCAAAGTTCTTATTTTCGCCCTTTTCGGCAATGTCTTCGGCTTCATCGGGGACTGCAGAAGTGGTAAGGGCAATGCAGCCTGCTACTGCTTCGATAATTGAATCCTTATCGAGCTTATTAATCTGCATTACACCCTTTCTGCCGTCTTTTATTACCTTGATGTTTAGGGAATCGTTAAAGAGGGTGCGCAGCAATGAAAACTTGTTTGCTTCAATATTGAACTCATCCTTGCGGCCCTTTGAGACCCTGCAGGCAGCCTTGTCCGCGCCGGCTTTTTTTAGTGCTTCTAAGGTATATTGCGCTACTTCTTTATGGGTCATTATCTGCCTCCTATACTTAAATCGCAACGAATGGCAGGGCCGCCCATGCCGCAAGTCATTGCCTGCTTCTTTCCGCAGAAACCGCTGCATTCCCAGTTCATGTCATCTGAAACCATGTCTACGGTTTTGAGCATTTCGAAGGCAGTGCCTGAAATATTTGTTTCGCGGATTGCCTTGCCGAGCTTTCCTTTCTTAATTTCATAACCTAGGGTAACAGAGAAGGTAAACTCTCCTGTGGTATCTGCCTGGCCATTGCCTGTTTTAACGATATAGTAACCGTCATCAACACTTGCAATCATATCTTCCTGTTTGCTCTTCCCCGGCAGTATTGCAGTATTACGCATTCTGATTAGGGGCTCATCGGAGAAGGTGAAGGCCCTTGCATTACCTTGGGGCTTTACGCCAAAATGCTGGGCGCTTTCCCTTGAATGCATATAGCCCTTTAGAATGCCGTTTTCGATTAATAGTGCATCCTCTGCAATTGTCCCTTCATCATCGACATAGACAGGGAGGGGGCAGGGCTTACCGAGGGCCGTGTGGGCAAAGTCTACCATTGTGATGAGTTCGCTTGCCACCCTTTTATTAAGGTTATCTGCTGCAACTGAGCCTCCGAGAACAATGTCAGCCTCTACCGTATGACCGACTGCCTCATGTGCAAGCATTCCTGCTAAATCAGGGTGCAGAATAATCTTTCTAAGGCCCGCATTTGAGTAAACCCCTTCCCTTTTTTGCATTAATTGCTCGTAAAGGGTATCCAGTTCCGGCGTAAGTTTAGTCGGGTCTGTATAAAGTGCATCAAAAAATCCGAGAGCTGAAAATCCGTGGCGAAGCTCTATCGGGACCCCCTCGTCATTTTCTGCTGTCATGCCAACGTATATTGTACTGCGGGGTTGGAAGAAATGACTGTCAGCTCCGTCGCTCATTACAAGGAGCTTTTCGATGTCAAGGCTGTCTGCCATAATGGTACGGCTTGAAAGGTTTTTATACTTATCCAAAATTAGGGCATCAAGGGCTTTTGCAAAGTCTATCATTATATTTTGCCCTACATCCTTATCCGGCTTGATTTTCGGCTCGAACTTGCCGGATTGCCCTTTAGGCAGGGGCGGAAGGCCTTTTTTTACCTGTCTGTCCATGAAGGAGGCATTTTCCGTGGCTGCTGCAAGTATGTTCCTTATGCTCTCTTCGGAGTATTCGGCCCCTGAGGCAAATCCGTAAGTGCCCCCACGATAAACACGGGCAGATACTCCGCCGCTTGAGTTCTGAGTGTTTTGGACCATATTGCCTGAAAGAAAAGTAACCCGTTTATTGGTATTAACTTGTGCTCGCAGCTCGGTATAGTCCTTAAACGCCCCCTTATGAGCGCTAAGTAAATCATTAAGCATGAAAATCCTCCTAAATTAATTAAAACAGAGCAGTGCTCATATATTTAAGGCCGCAGTCGTTTATCACTATACCTATTGCCTTACCTTTTTCTTCTCCCTTTAAAAGTTTAACTGCCGCCATGAAGTTCGCCCCGGAAGAGAAGCCTGAGAAAATCCCTTCTTTTTTGGAAAGGAGTCGGGTCATGTTTACAGCTTCCTCGTCGTTAATCGTGACATAGCCGTCGATTAAACCCTTGTCGACAACGGGCATCTCCTTTGCATAACCGCCGCCCTGAATGCCGTGGCTCGATCCTTCGATGATTTCACCCTTATAAAAGGCACCGCCGTGGGGCTCTACGGCGTAACAGCGTATTTTCGGGTTATGACGCTTTAAAGCGCGGGAATAGCCTGTAAAGGTGCCGCCTGTGCCGATAAAGTCGGCAAAAACTTCGATTTTACCCCCTGACTGCTCCCACATTTCATCTGCAGCACCCTCCTGGGACAGGGCATTATCCATATTCTGAAATTGATTTAAAAAGAAAGCTCCTGTTTCCTTAACGAGGCGTTCGGCCTCGACTTCAACGAGTCTTAGATCCTCGCCGGATACCTTGCCCTTAACTGCCCCGGGGGCCTGATCGACAAGGACAACCTCCCCGCCGAAACTCTCTATCATCTTTACCCTTTCTATGGAGTTGCCCCTAGATAAAACGCAGATAAACCTATAGCCTCTTGCAGAGCAGACAAGGGCGACTCCGGTTCCGGTATTACCGCTCGTCATTTCAAGGACCGGCTGACCGGGCTTTAAGAGGCCCTTCTTTTCGGCAAGTTCGATCATCCCAAGGGCAATTCTGTCCTTCTTCGAGAAGCTTGGGTTTAGATGCTCCAGTTTGGCAAAGACTTCCCCTTCGAGGCCAAGCTCTTTTGTGATTCTATCAAGGCGGAGAAGGGGTGTTTTCCCTATTGCCTGAGTGATGTCCGTAATAAATTTTTCCATGAAACCTCCAAAAAAAAGCCGATAGGACGGCAGGATTGCCCTGTCGGCCTATCGGCAAATAAGTATCATTAAAGAATTATGGGGCAGGCTGCTCCACTACACCGTTTGGTGTGACAACTTCTTTAATACTACCATTCTGCTTGACTCCGATAAAGGCAATAAAGGTAATAAGTAATACTATAGCAAGGCCTATACCTATGACAAGACCGACTATATAGGTTGTTTCACTGCTGCCTGTAATAGCGGTGACAAGGGGCCCCAAGGTCTCAGTGGCTGTGAAGAAGTAGGAAGTCACCACCGAGGTCATAAAGGCTGCAGGGATTAGGGCCACACAGTAGAGTTTTCCTGTTTTTGCAAGGTATGCTGCTGCTGCCCAAAGGCCGATGGTTGCAAGGGTCTGGTTCGACCAGGCGAAGTAGCGCCAGATGATGTTGAAGTTGGCCCTGTCTGCAACGGCAAACATTACAAGGGCAATGCCGATGGCATAAAGAGGAATTGAAATCAGGAACCTGTTTTTTATCGGCTTCTGATCCATACCGAGAATGTCGGCAATGGTTAACCTTGCACTTCTGAAGGCAGTATCACCCGAAGTTATAGGGGCTGCAACCACACCAAAGACTGCAAGGATTCCTCCAACTACACCTAAATATGTTATGGAAACATTTGTGACAATATTGGGAGCTGTAGGAGCTGCAGCACCTGCAACGCCAACATGGTTAAAGTGGGCCATTGTAACTGCGGCCCAGATCATTGCAATTATCCCTTCAAGGATCATTGAGCCGTAGAATACCTGGCGGCCCTCTTTTTCATTTTTCAGACAGCGTGCCATTAACGGTGACTGTGTTGCATGGAAACCCGATATTGCACCGCAGGCGATTGTAATAAAGAGGAAGGGGAAGATTCTCCCAAGGATATTCGTATCTCTGTCAGGTCTCATATTCTGAAATGCGAACTCAGGGATGGTCCTTACCTCCCCTGTAATGAACATCATTGCAGTAATGCCTACTGCCATGATTAAAAGACAGGCACCAAAGATTGGGTAAATTCTACCGATTATTTTATCAATAGGTAAAACGGTTGCAAGTAAATAATAGGCAATAATTACTGCAATAATAACATAGAAAAAGCCTATACTTGTAGGATCTATAGCGCCTATATGTGAATGACCAAGCAGGGTTCTTAGAACCTCGGCAGGGGTGTAGACGAAAACAACGCCCACGAAGATTAAAAGTACGATAGAAAAAACTCGCATTATTTGGCGGGGTATATTTCCAAGATACTTACCGACAATTTCGGATATATTTTGGCCGTTACTTCTTAAAGAGAGCATGCCCACCTTATAATCGTGGACTGCCCCTGCAAAGATACAGCCGAAGACTATCCAGGCAAAGGCGGCAGGGCCGAATAGGGCGCCTGCAATTGCACCGAATATGGGGCCTGTCCCTGCAATGTTTAAGAGCTGGATAAGCACCGTTTTCCACTTTGGCATCGGGACAAAGTCCACCCCGTCTTCAAGGCGATATGCCGGGGTAGTAACTTCCGGTCTGATGACAAATACCTTTTCTATGAACTTGCCATAGATAAAGTATCCGGCTACCAAAAGGAGAGAAAAGAAAATGAAAGAATACATAAGTCCTCCAAAAAAACAGTATATTTAATTTTATTGCCCATACCCCCTATTTGTCAATTTTTTTTCTGCTCCCTTTGTGTTAAATTAATATATAATAAACAAAGACGGGAGGTATAAATGCCGGAAACCGAATACAAGAGACCGAGCTGGGATGAATACTTTATGGAAGTCTGCGATGCCATCTCAAAGCGTGCAACCTGTGACAGGGGGCGATCAGGCTGTGTGATTGCAAGGGGGAATCAGCTCCTTGTGACAGGCTATGTGGGAGCACCTGCGGGCCTCCCCCACTGTGATGATGTGGGCCATCAATTTAAGAAAATGCTCCACGAAGACGGTCAGATCACCACCCATTGCACAAGAACCGTACATGCAGAGCAAAATGCGATATGCCAGGCTGCAAGACAGGGTATTTCCATAGAGGGCAGCACCCTCTACTGCCGTATGACCCCCTGCAGAACCTGTGCCATGCTTATCATCAATTGCGGGATAAAGCGGGTTGTCTGCCAGAGGCGATATCATGATGCAGAGGATACCGAAGCGATGTTCGAGACTGCGGGCATAATCTTAGAGCATCTTATTAACGAGGTCCAGGAATATAAATAAATCGAATATAAATAGGGGAAGGAGGCTTTTATGGCAAAGATCGCATTTATTGGAGCAGGGAGCTTTGAGTTTACAAGGAACCTTGTAAGGGACATTTTCACTTTCGATGCTTTTAAGGATGCGACTATCGCCCTAATGGATATTGATGAAACTCGCCTTGAATACAGTAAAAAGGCCGTCGAAAAAATAATCAAGGCAGGGAACTACGGTGCTAAAGTAATTTCCACGATGAAAAGGGAGGAGGCCCTTGAAGGTGCTGACGGGGTTCTATGCACGATCCTTTCAGGAGATGTTGATGTATGGCGCTATGACATCGAGATCCCCAAGCAATACGGTGTAGACATCAATGTGGGCGATACAAGGGGCCCTGCGGGCATTTTCAGGGCTCTAAGGACAATTCCTGTGATGCTCGATATATGCAAGGACATTGAAAAATACTGCCCCGATGCCATCTTTTTAAACTATACAAACCCGATGGCAATGCTCTGCCGCGCAATGCAGAGCCGCTTTCCCGCTCTTAAAATAACGGGCCTCTGTCATTCGGTGCAGGGTACTGCCGGTATGCTCGCCCGCTGGATTGGGGCAAGGAATAGCGAAATTACCTATACCTGCGCAGGAATTAATCATCAGGCTTTCTATCTTGACTATAAATGGAAGGGGGTGGATGCATATCCGCAAATCAGGGAGGCTCTTAAGAGGCCTGAAATTTATAATGAAGAGCAGGTAAGAAATGAGCTGTTTTTGCTTCTTGATTATTATCCGACTGAATCCTCGGGTCATAACTCGGAGTACAATGCCTGGTTCCGCAAAAGGCCTGATCTAATCGAAAAGTTCTGCACCCACGGCACAGGATGGAACCCCGGAGCTTATGCTTATATCCTTAAGCAGTACGAGGAGAGGAAGGATACTTGGCAAAGTACTATAGAAAAATGGCTTGAAATTCCGAGTGTGAGCCTGGATAGGGGTAATGAATACGCTGCCTATATTTTTAATGCGGTTTTTGGTGATAAGACCCTGTTTAAATTCAACGGTAATATCCCAAATAAGGGCATAATTGACAATATGCCGAAAGGTGCCTGCGTAGAAGTCCCTGTCCTTGCATCCCCCCTTGGATTTGAACCGGTTAGAATCGGGAAGCTCCCCGATCAGATTGCGGCAATGATCTACCCTGCAGCTCTTTGCGAAGAGCTTACTGTGGAAGGGTGTTTCTCGGGGGAAAGGCAAAAAATTCACCAGGCAATGGCCTTCGATCCCCTGACCTCAGCCGTGCTTGGCCTGCACGAGATTAGGGAAATGACGGATAAGATGTTCGAGCAAAATAAAGATTATCTGGGGCAGTTTAGATAGTAATATCAAGAATTAATCGAAAAAAAAAGCAGGGCTAAAAGCCCTGCTTTTATCATCAATATAAACTAATACTACCAACCGGCGGTTTAACAACCAGCGGTTTACCAACCGTCTTGCATATCGTCAGGATCGCGGTTATCTTCTGCGAAAAGGTCGGTTACTGCCCTTAGATCATCAAGGTAGAAATAGTAGCTGCCATAGGCCTGCCAGGGGTCAAAATCAACACGGAAACCGGTAATTCTAATTCCCATATCATTATTATAATGATAATTCCTCTGGACTATGCCGCCCCAGCCGTCTTCTGCCTGAGGGGGAATGGCTACAGTAATTCTTTTCCAGCCCTGGAAGTTCAGCTTACCCATATAAAGCTCAAAGGGGCGGCCAAAGAAGTCTTCAAGAAGGAGCACGAGGCTATGGTCGTAATTACGGCCAACTGCCCATACGGAAACTGTTTTCACGATTCCTTCAACATGGAGAGGCCTTACGGGCCTGATGAATGCATGGGAATAACCACGGCGGAGGAAATCCACTCTGGTACCAAGAACGTGCACATCAGGAATATTTAAACCTTCCTCGTCCGGGATCGTTTGCTTGCCCAGAGGAGAACCAAGGAAGAGCCTTGAAGTTGCATATCCGTCATCCGAAGACATTGAGGAAAGCCAGAAGCCGTCCCTTTCAAACCTGTCTATCGAAATCTCTTTAAGAAACTGCTGTGCAGAATCTATGCCAAGCCGCTCGGGGCTTATTGCTCCGATTTCAATGCCCATTAACTGACCAAAGGCACCTGCGGCAACAGAAAGAACCAATACTAATATTATCAATCGCTTCATATCAGGCCTCCTTAATTCCTTACCCAAAGTGCCCGAACATTATCGGGATCGGCCAGATCGTTGCCATCGTATAGGCTTTCAAAGGTATTTGTGAGAACCTTCATCTGGTTGAAGTATACGTAGAAGTTATCTACCCTTTCATTGGGTTCGGTCCAGATCCTGAACTTAACAAAGTGCAGACCTGCATATCGGGGTAATACCCTTCTGGATTGAGGTATTCTGTCGGGAATATTGACGTTCAGGTTTCTCCAGCCTTCATGGTATAGGGAACCCATTTCAACGGCGTGTACAACACCTGTATGATCCCTGAAATACGCTTCGAGACGGAGGTTCAAGTTTGCACCCCAAACCCACATATCAAGAGAATGGACTCTGCCGGGCATTGGAATTTCAAACGGAATGGGTGTTTCCCCATCCTGTCCTGAGCCGGTTTCTATCGGATAGACATCTATCCAGTTATGACCTCTGCGGTCAAAACTTCCATGGATCCCCAGACTCCTTAGATCGAGATTGTTCGGGTTATTACCAAACAACTGCCTTGGATAGGCTTCTACATAAGCCCTCCTGGGAAAAGGATTGTCGTTATCTCTTGCTATAAATCGACTGGCATCCAAAGCCCACTCAAAATCGTACCTGTAGGTCCTGCCGGCGATTGCCCACTCACGGACCGTATACCCGGCGAAGGGTTCAATTATCACCGAAAGGTAATCTACTGTCCTTGGATTTGCGAAAACAGAACCCACTGCTAAGCACATCACTATAAGCAGGATAACTGCTATGCGCAGGCGCACTGCCCTGAAACTGCCTTGTTTCATCCCATACTCCTTTCTCCGATTATTTGGGAAATGCGGATAGAATTAATTATATTTCTTTGACACTCTTTTGTCAAATGGCTTTTGAGCATAAAATACCCTTTTTGCCTATTCCGGTATATAGCATTATCGGCTTGTTTAGCCGTTTAGCACCCGTTTTTTTCCTAATATTTAAGTATCAGGTTGATAAACCCTGTTCGTCATTACATGCCGCCTTATAAGGCGAAAATCATTTCGGGGGAGCCTGTTTCTTAAAACCACAGGGACAGAGCCAAAGAGCAGTTCTTCCTCATTAGACGCGGCATTGCCTGAAAAGACTCCCGCCGCATTCCTGAAGGCCCTGCCTGCAAGAGTCCAGTGAGAATCGTCAAAAATGACCTTTACGGTGTTTGGAGTAAATCCGGGATCAATCCAGGAGAAGAGGATAATCGGGATATCGAGGTTGGCTTCAAGAAATCTTATTGCGGGTCCTGCCACAATAACACAGCCTATATCGGAGAATGCCGTAAAGTTGGCGGTTGCATTTGCAAAACCCGGGTCCCCGGTATGCCCCGCTTCCTCCAGTCCTGCCCTGAAAGCATCTCTATACTCATCGGCAAGCACTCCGTCACTGAAAAAGAGAACCCCCTGCTCACCTGCAATGGGTGCTGCGGCAAGCCCTGCCCTGTAAAAATCCAGCATTTCATCGGTTCTGACACGGATAAAGGGCTCCTCGATATGGGATTCAGGGCCTCCCATCACAAAAATGAGTATATCCGGGTTGTTTTCTGCGAAAATTGCGGCCCCTTCAGAGTATCTCTGAGGGAAAAATACGGCCGCAGGCAGATCGAAGGACTCTTCCACTGCAATGGCAATTAAATCGGGCCCCGCACTTTCGGCAACATAGACCGGGATCACCCTGCGAAAGAGGGTGAAAGCGGTCAGCCCCCTTTGCCGCGTAAGGCGTTCAGGGCCGTAGAGCCGGTTGAAAGAAAGATCTGTCACGATAAGGATGGGGGCACGGAGCATATAAAGGGAGAGGGCTCCTATTCCAAGAAAGAAAAGAAGGAGAATAATTATAATGGAAATTTTCTTTCGGGAAACGGGCATATCCTAAAGATACTCTTTTTACTTGACCATTGGCAATCCTTACCCTACTATAGTTAACATAAGGAGTTTTATATGACGAGTTATACCGAATTGGGACTTTCGAACACTGTGGATCTTTTCAAAAAAGCGGTAAGCGGCGGATACGCTCTGCCTGCTTACAATTTCAATAATCTGGAACAGCTCCAGGCCATAGTTCAGGCCTGTGTTGAGACAAAATCACCTGTGATTTTGCAAGTTTCTGCAGGGGCAAGAAAGTATGCGAATCAGAATCTCTTAAAAAATATGGCAAAGGGAGCCGTTGAATATGCAAATGAGCTTGGCTGTAATATTCCAATAGTCCTGCATCTGGATCACGGGGACAGTTTTGAGCTGTGTAAGGACTGTATTGAGACCGGTTTCTCATCTGTAATGATAGACGGTTCCCACTATTCTTACGAAGAAAACGTTGCTTTGACTAAAAAAGTGGTCGAATTTGCCCATTCCCGCAAGGATTATGTCACTGTCGAGGGAGAACTTGGTGTTCTTGCAGGAGTAGAGGATGATGTATCATCCGAGCACAGTCATTTTACCCAGCCTGATGAGGTTGAAGACTTTGTAAAAAGGACAGGTGTTGACTCTCTCGCAATTTCCATAGGCACAAGCCACGGCCGAACCAAGTTTAAACCCGAACAATGCACAAGGGACGCAAACGGAATCCTCATTCCCCCTCCCCTGCGTTTTGATATACTCGAAGAAATCGAAAAAAGGATCCCGGGTTTTCCGATAGTCCTTCACGGTGCATCCTCTGTTCCTGCCGAGTATGTGGCAATGGTCGAAAAATACGGCGGAAAACTTAGTGACTCTGTCGGTATCCCTGAAGAGCAATTGCGCAGGGCGGCAAAAAGTGCAGTTTGCAAGATCAATATTGATTCCGATGGCCGTCTTGCAATGACTGCCCTTGTACGCAAGGTCCTGACCGAACACCCGGAGGAGTTTGACCCGAGAAAGATCCTTGGTCCTGCAAGGGATGAGCTTAAGAAACTCTATTCACATAAGAATATCAATGTACTTGGGTCAGCAAACAGGGTTTAAGAGTCTGTTTCTTCACTTGTACTGATAAAAGATATGACCACAGCCGCTATCATAGGGGCTGTGGAAGCAGAAAAAAGCAGAAAGCCGATTATATTCCTTTGGGAAAAGAGTGCCCAATAGGAAGTAGCGGCAGTGAACGGAATGATCACCGCCCCTGAGCATGCCAGAATGGTCAGGTAAATATTGCTGCCCTGCATCATCAGCTTAATAAAAAAGGGTACTCCAACTGCTATTGCCGCCCATAAAATTGGAATTAGCATGAGTAAAATGGGGTCCCCTGTAACACTTAAGAAAAGAGTATGTACAATAGCTCCGGGCAGGAGCCACATCAGGGTAATATTTGCGAAAAACTCGACTTCTTGAATTAATCCAAGCTTAAAGAGCAAAATGCAGATAAGGAGGGGTAATACTGCAGGGAGGGCGAAAAGTTCTAAACTGCCGCTAAGCCATCTTAAGAAACCGAATCCGCCCCCATCGATTAGGGGCCCGAAAGCGATCACAATGCCTGCTATAATACAGCCGCCAAGAAATGCAAGAAGCTCATAAAGCGCATTTTTATTCTTAATACTGCTGATTGAACACCAAAAAAGATAGAATAGGGGTATCCAAAGTAAACTAAAAAGGCTCACGATTGTATGTTAACATAAGGCAGGGTCTTATTTCAACGTACCTGCTGTCTATAGACATTTTTTGATAATTTTGTATAATTAATTCTAAATCTTTTATTCCCGGCCCCGTTGGAGTAAAAGAACTCTAGGAGGTCAGTTGTCGGATAAGGATCTACGGATTAATGAACAGATTCGGGTGCGTGAGGTACGCCTCATTCGAGATGGAGAACAGCAGCAGGGAATAATTTCCACCTTGGAAGCTCTCGATATAGCACGAGAACAGGGCCTTGACCTTGTGGAAGTTGCACCAAATGCGGTGCCCCCTGTAGTTAAGATAATGAACTACGGCAAGTTCAAGTTCGAGAATGAAAAAAAGGTACGGGATTCAAAGAAAAAGCAAAAGCTTCTAAAATTGAAAGAAATCCGTATGCAGCCAAAAATAGATGATCATGATCTTGATTTTAAATCCAAGCATGTTAAGGATTTTTTGGGTGAAGGAAATAAGGTTAAAGTAACGGTTCGTTTCAGGGGCAGGGAAATGGCCCATACCGAACTTGGCCTTGATGTTTTAAATGATGTACTTGCAAGAATTGAGGGAGAATATATTATGGATAAGGCACCTGCCATGGAAGGCCGTTTTATGTCCATGATTTTGAGCCCAAAAACCAAGAAATAAGACCGGATATACGGTTTTTAATATTTTTATACCGAGGGTGGCTATATGCCAAAGATGAAAACAAAAAAAAGCGCGGCAAAGCGTTTTTCATTCACAGGAACGGGCAAGGTAAAGTATAAGAAGCAAAACCTTCGCCATATTCTTACAAAGAAGTCCACGAAAAGGAAGCGAAATCTCCGGAAGGCCGGAATTCTTTCTGATCACAATGTAGAAGTCGTAAGAAAGCGCCTTCTCCCATACGGGTAGAAACTAGGAGATAATTATGCCAAGAGCAATAGACAGTTCAAAGCGAAAAAATCGCAGAAAAAAAATACTAAAACTGGCAAAGGGATATAGGGGCCGAAGAAGTACCAACTATAAGGCTGCAAAAGATGCGGTAACAAAGGCCCTTACCCATGCATACAGGGATCGCAAGGATAGGAAAGGAAACTTTAGAAGGTTGTGGATCATCCGTATCAATGCCGCATGCAGGCCGGAAGGCCTAACCTATTCCAAATTGATTAACGGTCTTAATAAGGCAGGAATAAACATTAACCGTAAGGCCCTTGCTTTCATGGCTGTGGAAGACTTGAACGCTTTTAAAGCGGTGGTTGCACAGGCCAAAGCTGCTTTGGGGGCCTAGAATGGTAAGCCTGGAACAGGTAAAACTGCTGGAATCCAAGGTCTCGAATGTCATCGAGTATGTGAAAAAGGCTAATGAAGAGAATGCTGCACTGAAAAACAGCCTTGATTCATACCAAAAGCGGATCGAAGAGCTTCAAGCGATGGTCAAGCAGTTTAGTGATGAGCAGGGTAAGATAGAAGAGGGCATTCTTTCTGCACTGGACAGGCTTAACCAGTTCGAAGATGCTGTTGAGGGCGTGCTGCACCGGAGCCGGGACGAAGGTTCTGAAGAGAAAGAGGCAGAATCCGGAGAGCTGGATATTTTTTAACGAATGATCAAGAGCGAAATACGCATTGATATATTGGGAACAGACATCACAATTTCCGCCGATAAGGACCTTGAATATCTGGAGAAGATCCTTGAAAAATATCGCAGGAATATTGAAAAGATAAGACTCGCTTCAGGCCTTAACGACCCCCTAAAGATTGCCGTCTTAACAGGTTTCCTCCTCTGTGACGATCTTGAGAATGCAGGAAGTGCCGAAGAAAAGCCTCGACAGGACTCAAGCGAGGCAGAAGAACTCACCCTTAGCATGATTTCACGCCTGCAAGAGCTCATCCCCAATGAAGAAAAGGGAAATGCATTATCAATCTATAAACTTGAAAACAAGATAAAAAACTATGACTGGGGCTCCCCTGAATGGATCCCGGAGCTTCTTGGAAGGAAAAACTATAGTAAAATTCCGTTTGCAGAACTATGGATGGGTGTAAATCCCTTAGGACCTTCTACAGTAAAAATTATTAATGATGATGGCAGAGAGGAAGAACTTCTCCTATCGGAGCTGATTTCAAAAGACCCTGAAGCCTTTCTCGGAAAAGAGCTCGCAGAAAAAAACGGGACCCTACCCTTCCTTTTCAAAATTGAAGCTGCTGCAAGGCCCCTTTCAATACAGGTTCATCCTAACAGCGAGCAGGCAAGGGAGGGCTTTGAAAGAGAGAACCAAGAGGGCATCCCGGCAGATGCCTTAAACAGAAATTTCCGCGATAAAAACCGGAAAGATGAATTACTTTGCGCCCTGACTCCCTTTGCCGCCCTCTGCGGCTTTAGAAACCCGATAGAAAGCAAAACCCTAATAAGCAGACTCTTTATTGCAAGCCAAGGCGCACTTAAGGCAGGAATGGAAAGCCTTTATACAAGCTTAGACAGAGAAGAGCCGTATAAGCACTTTCTTGCGGCACTTTTTAACCTAAGCACTGAAGCAAAAGAAAGCCTTGGGCCCTATATTAAGGCTCAAAGCCCCATTACAGGCAAGGACTTCCCTGATAATAAGGACGTATGGACCCTTTGTGCATTTCTTGCAGAGATATACCCCTCCGATGCGGGCATCCTTGCGCCTCTTTACATGAATTTAATAGAGCTTAAGCCCACAGAAGCCATATATCTCCCCGCAGGAACTCCTCACTGCTATATCCACGGCATGGGCCTTGAACTTATGACTGATTCCGAAAATGTTATAAGGGGGGGCCTTACCCATAAGCATATATCAAAAGAAGACTTTTTTAGGATAATTAATTTTCAAGAGTACTCGCCTGAAATACTTTCCCCTCCAGAGCCAAACCCCGGATTTTTTACCTACCCCGTTAAAACAGAAGAGTATTCACTGTCTATTTTAAATGGAAAAGAAAATGACACAATATATAATGGGGAATATTCTTCAATACTCTTTATAAGCAGCGGAGCCTTAATTATCCGTGAGGAAGCAAAAACCCCCGAGATGCAGATTAACCGCGGCGAATCGATTTTTATTCCGAAGGGGAAGAGGTTAATTCTAAAGGGGACTTATACGGCTTATTCTGCCTCAAGTAAGGTTTAATGAGAATCCTTATTGATGCAGATTCATGTCCGAAAGCGGCAAGGGAAATGGTACTCCGCTTTGCCTCTCGACTCAAAATTATTGCAATTTTCTATGCAAATAGAAAGATACCCGGAATCCCCGAGACTCAAATGGTTATTTCCTCGAATGATGAGGGTGCGGCTGATAAGCTCATCATTAAATCGGCCCTTAAGGACGATTTGATTTTAACGAGGGACCTTCCTCTTGCCGAAAGCTTAGTGGAGGCAGGGAATACAGTTATGGATGATAGGGGCAGGGTATTTACCTGCGAAAATATTAGGGAGCTTCGTTCAATTAGGGATTTTACGGTGGGTCTTGCAGAAAGCGGCCTTGGGATCGAAAGGACAGCCTCTTACGGGAAAAAGGAACTATCATCCTTTGCTAACAGCCTTGACAGGGAGCTTACCCGGCTTAAATCTCAATCGGCTTCGGGATAGAGCTGCCTAATCTGCTTGATCCCGGGAAGTACTTCAAAGAAAATCTCTATCAACTCAGGGTCAAATTTGGAACCCGACATTTTACGCATTTCCATAAGGACATCTTCCTCTCCCCAGGGCTCCTTATAGACCCTTCTTGAGCATAGGGCATCGTAGACATCTGCAAGTGCTACTATACGCCCTGCCAGGGGGATTTCCTCCCCCTTCTTGCCTATTGGTTTCCCTGTGTCATCGAAATCTACAGGCATCCCCGTAACGGGGTCTACCTTGCCGGGATATCCGGTACCGTCCCAGTTTTCATGGTGCGTAAAGGCGATGTCCCTCGAAAGGCTGTCAAGGGATGATTGAGAATCGCCAAAGAGGGCGGAGCCATGGACACAGTGGGTTTGCATAATAGAATATTCTTCGGGTGTAAACTTGCCCGGCTTTTTTAGGATTGTATCTGAGATGGCCACTTTCCCGACATCGTGAAGCATTGAAGCCGTTCTCAAATTATCTTTAAACTTATTCCTTCTTTCTTCACTCTCTCCTCTGCGGGTTGCCCAGCGATCGTAAATTTCTGCCGCATAACCTGCAACCCTATTAACATGGGTGCCCGTCTCCTTTGGATCACGGAGCTCAGCCATTTTAATCATTCTAAGAATCATGGTTCTTGTTAACTGGGCCTTCTGTAAGGCTGCAATTGCATTTACGGCAAAATGGGTAATAATGGTCTCGTCATTTTGCGAAAACGGAACCACATTACCGTCTTTATCCTTTGCGTTGATTATCTGGATTACACCGAGGAGCCCCCCCTCTGTCCCCTTAAGGGGGACTGCAAGGATTGACGTGGTTTTATACCCCGAAATCTGATCGTAATTAAGTCCGAATGAATACGGAACATCAGGCGGAAGATTATAGGCATCCCTGACATTTACCAATTGCTGTGTCAATGCACAGTACCCGGATATTGTTTTATCGTTAATCGGAAGGGAAAAAACCGAATAGATGAGTTTCTGCCCCGGGGGAAGCTCATTTTGAATGGTATCATTCTGGGAATATCTCATTACGAGCTTTTCTGTCTTTATTCCCTCATCATCCAGAATCTCTTTTACATAAATGGTGCCGGCATCAGCATTGACCACCTTCCTTGCTTCACTAAGGACCCTTTCAAGAAGTATGTCTAAATCCTGTATCTGACTGAGTTCAGAGTCAATATCTATGAGTGTTTTGAAAACAGCTTCATTTCCGGCCATTACTTTTTTCTAGTCCTTCCTTCCCGTACATTTTATTAGGTGATAGCCAAACTGTGTTTGCACTATATCTCCCACAGAACCGGGAGAGAGCTGCTTTACGGCAGTTTCAAAGGCAGGAACCATTTTCCCGGGGCCAAACCAACCGAGATCTCCTCCTGATGACTTTGAAGGACAACTTGATTTCTCCTTTGCAAGGGTCTCAAATGATGCCCCGCCCTTTACCTGTTTTAAAAGCTCTTCTGCTTCTGCCTTGTCCTTAACCAAAATATGACTTGCCCGCCATTCCATACTAATCCTCCTGTTTCCACTGTGCTATAAAATGTTCATGAGCTGCAATAATTGCCGCAGTACTCAAAAGTTGAACTTCTCCAAGGCCTTCTGCCCCTTCCATTATATAAAGATGCTGAAGTACTCCCTCAAGATCCTTTATGGTACACGTTTTATCCTGCTCCTTTCGGCGCTTAAGGGCCCTAAGCTCCTGTTCAAAGACCTCATTATACTTGACTTCCCTCCAGCTTATAGAACTTTCTGAAGATGTCATTCACCAAACTCCAAAAACCTTCTTATTCTATTTCCGGGGGAAGGAACGAGCAAATTATTTATCCTAACCATTCGGATTTCCCTTCTTTCATTCCAATTGCCGGTATCATCAAGATCATATTCAAATCTATAATCAAGGGAGGCATTCTCATTTTCCTCCCAGCCTGTAATTCTTACAAGTTTATCATTTGCATCCCATTGTAATACAAAGTTCCCGAAACCATTCTCATCCATATTAGAGCTATCCACCGGCCGTCTCTCCCAGTACCTTGGAAGGTCTTCCCTGAAATAAAGAGCCCTAAAACTTCCCACCGGCCCTGTAATCTCCGTGACAAATCCCCTTGAATCAAAGAAGAACTCTGTGGCATCTGTAGGGTTGTGAAAATCGCGGTATGCCCTGATTTTGCTTACAGTATCTATTTGAGTCAGTGAGTAGTTGAAGGCTCCAACGAAATTTCCGTCTACATCGTACCAGGTTTCGGTTATTTCGCTTGCTGTATGGGTTAGGTAGATAAAGTACCATACCCCTCCCCCTGAAGCCCTGATAATCAGGGGATAGGAATCGCTGCGTTCAAGAACTTCAAGTCTCCAGGGATCGCCTCCATGGATAAAATTAATTATGATTTCCTGGATATCCAAAGAAAGACCATAGGCCACACTCACCTGGGCCATTCTTCCTTCAAGCATAAAGGGAAACCTTTCTACCCTGCCTCCCCTGCCTACACGCAGTTCCAGAAAAAGATCTTCACCGGCAATGGCGGCCCTTGCGATAGCTCCGGTCTCTTCATCAGTGCCGTACTTAAAGGAATCGGGCGGAATACTTAAAGGCCAATCCGGACGCCATAACTCCCTTTCAGCATGAGTAAGTCCCTCGAGAATAAGCGCGAGGGGAATCTGCTGGGCCTGTAGAACAGGGACAGAGAGTAAGGCTAAAAATAGAAATAGCCAACGCATATTAGTATTATATGCGAGTCAAGGGGCCTTGCCCAGCCTCCTATCGAGATAGATCAATAAAAAAACCATTATTAACGAAAAAGGAATAACCATCACCTGAGTGACCTGATTCTGCTGGTAAAAGAGGGGAAGGAGCTTAATAGGCACTGTTAAAAGGCAGGCAATAAAAACATAGGCCCAAAAGAACTTTGAGTACTTAATTGCCTTTTGGCGTTTCACTTCATCCTTATGGAAGGCAATGAAAATTCCTGCAGGAACAAGAAGTAAAAAGAGGGGGTTGGCAAAAATAATATTGATATTTTGGAAGGTATAATCATGATCAGAAAAGAACTGCATGAAAAACAGCATGCTGCCTGCAATGCCAAGCAGGAGGCTTGAAAGGGCCTGAGTAAGGCCAAGGGTCATTCTGAAAGCCCTTTCTCCTGCTATTTTAATGGAAAAAAACGAAAGAGCCGCAAGAAAAACAAGGCTTGCAATAAGATTCCTCGGCCATTGAATGCGAGGGGTATCAAGAACGGCAGGGCGGCCTATGGACGTATTTAGGATTTCAACACTGCTTACAAGGGCTCTTTCCCGCCCCAAACTATCAATATAGGTAAACTCATTTATCAGCTTCCCGATTTCTGAAGGAAGGAACATATCATCCCAGACTGTTATTGGCCTGTCGATAACCTGCCCCATCCAGAAGTTCAGTAACCAGTCAAAAAATGGATTAAACCAGGTATGCCGCCTTACATGCTGCCTAAAAGTAAAGTTGCTTGGTATTTCTCCGTAATGGGCATAAAGACGCCCCTCGAGCCCTATGTCAAGAATATCTCTAATCCTTGTTGCGCAATTATCAAGAAAGTGATGGTAGCGGTAGTCTCTATTTTCGGGGAGCATATTTATTTCTGCAAAGCGAAGGACTTCTTCCTTATTCTGCGGAGGAAGATCAAGGGTATAAAGAACTATGTCTCTATTTGTGCGAAAATAGACATTAAAGCTGGATTCGGCAGTGGAAACCATGCAGCTATAGGTGGGCCTTCCCATTGCAAAATCAACAAAAAAGTTATCGCTGTCAAAAGAGAAAACGCCCCAGTCAAAGAACCAAGACCTGCCTGTAAGATTATCTTCGACTACAAGGCCGATATGACCCCACCAGAAGTAAAGCTCATTCCCGGGGCCTATTACGGCAATCCTTAAGGTGACATCATCCCCCCGCCTGTAAAAAATACTATCCTGAGCATGAAGGCAGAGGGGAAGAAACAGTAAAATTAAAACTCGAGCTAATCTACCCACCGTAGACTGCAATCATAACACCTGCAGCAATGGCGGTTCCGATTACACCGGCTACATTGGGGCCCATTGCGTGCATCAGAATAAAGTTGCTCGGGTCTTCTTCAAGACCTACCTTATTGGAAACCCTTGCAGCCATCGGAACTGCAGAAACTCCGGCAGAGCCGATTAAGGGGTTGACCTTATCTTTTACGAATAGATTCATCAGCTTTGCAGCGAGTATTCCTCCCGCAGTGGCAATAGAAAAGGCAATAAGACCCATCACTGTAATTATTAAAGATGAGGGGTTTAGGAATCTTTCAGGGGTCATTTGGCTTCCGACTCCAAGGGAAAGGAAGAGTGAGACTATGTTCAAGAGTTCATTCTGTGCAGTGTCTGAAAGCCTGGCAACTACGCCGATTTCTTTAATAAAGTTTCCAAATGCAAGACCGCCAATAAGAGGGGCAGCAGAGGGAATTAAGAGTATTGCAAGAATAAAGACAGTTAAGGGAAAGGCAATTTTCTCTTTCTTGGAGACAGGTCTTAGCTCCTTCATCTTTATCAGCCGCTCTTCCTTAGTGGTTAAGGCCCTCATAATCGGGGGCTGAATTACGGGAACAAGGGCCATGTATGAGTAGGCTGCAACCGCCACCGTAGCCATTAGATGAGGGGCGAGCTTTGAGGCTATGTAAATTGTTGTAGGACCGTCTGCACCTCCAATAATCGAAACAGCACTTGCTTCAAGGAGGGTGAAATTAACGCCCGGAATATAATTTGAAAGTGATATAAAAAGGAAGGTTGCAAAAACGCCGAATTGAGCGGCTGCACCAAGCAGGGCTGTCTTTGGGTTCGCTATAAGAGGGCCGAAGTCGGTCATCGCTCCAATACCGATAAAGATGATAAGGGGGAAGAACTCGTTCCCTACGCCTGCATTATAGATAATATTTAAAAAGCCCTGATGTTCAAGCATCATTAGTTCGGGGTTCCAGACTCCGGGCTCTCCCATTCCCGCGAAGGGGATATTTGCAAAAATTACACCAAAGCCAATGGGCACAAGGAGCAGCGGCTCAAAGTTTTTCGCTGCCCCAAGGTAGACTATACCGAAGCCGACAAGGACCATTACGAGCTTCATCCAGCTATAGATTTCCATTTCATCGCCCGAGGGTGTCATCGCCATATCACCAAAATTGGTGATAAAGGCATAGATACCTGTGGTTCGGATAAACTTTTGCGCGAAAGAAAGGAAGTCTACCCTGGGGATATCTTCGCTTTGGGGAATAATGGCGTTCGGATTCCTAAATGAGGGCTCACCTGATGTAATACCTGTGGATGCATGCGCCCTTGAAGAGAAGGCGGTTGTGGCAAAACTAAGTGCAAAGGCGCAAATAATTATAATGACACTTACTTTAAGCACCCAAACCGGATCAACTTTTCTGCCGACCATGTAAATCCCCTTATCGAATCTCGGCAATCGGCTGCTGTGATGCTACCTGTGCGCCTGCCGTAACAAGAAAATGCACCTTTCCTGCCGATGCTGCCTTAATTTCAAGCTCCATTTTCATAGACTCCATGATGACAACATTATCACCTGACTTTACATCGGTGCCTTCGGGGACTGCATGCCTTAGGACGACACCTGCAACAGGGGCGAGTACTGCAGCCCCTCCGCCGGAAGCTGCAGGTGCGGCTTGAGGAGCCGGAGCCGGTGCGGGCGCGGCCTGTGGGGCCATGACCGGCGGTGCGACTGGCGGCGCAAAAGGCGCTGTGGCAGGCCTCGGCGCTGCCGGAGCGGCGACGGGTGCACCCGAGGTGACCGAGGCGGCCCCAGCGGGGGTGACCGTCACATTGTAATTTACTCCGTCTACGGTGACAGTGTAATTGGCAGCCTGACCTTGATGAGAGGCAGGTGCATTATAGAGATTAGATTCGGGTTTAAATACCATGGGTCCTTCCTTACGTTTCTTGAAGAAGTCAGGTGCCACCTTGGGGAACATTGCAAGAGTTAATACGTCTTCGACTGTAACCGTGCCGGTACCCAGAAGTTTTTTACATTCTTCTTCGAGTTTATTATATTCGGCGGGAATATCGTCCGCCGGGCGATGTGTAATTTCCTTTTCCATTTTAAGTGCATCCAGCGCCTTCTTTACCACATCGGAGTTCTTTGGAGCAGGACACGCACCGTACTTACCTGCCATAAGATCCTGGAATTCACCTGAAAGCCTGTTATAGCGGCCAAAAAGCACATTGAAAACTGCCTGTGTTCCTACAATCTGGCTTGTCGGGGTTACTAAGGGCGGATATCCTGCATCTTTTTGTACAACTGCTATCTCTTTAAGAACATCATCCATTTTATTTGATGCATTTTGCTCTTTTAGCTGGCTTTCAAGATTGCTTAACATGCCCCCGGGTACCTGTGAAACCAGAATTCGGGTATCTGCACCCATGAAACTCGACTCAAACTGCTTATAGTTCTTGCGTACTTCACGGAAGTAGGCGGCAATCTCAAGAAGCAGGTTTACATCTAAGCCGGTGTCATATTCGGTTCCCTTGAGAATTTCCACCATGGTCTCTGTGGGACTATGGCTCGGGCCCATGGACATTGAAGAAATTGCAGTGTCAAGGATGTCTGCGCCTGCCTCGACGCATTTTACAAGCGTTGCAACAGACATGCCGGAAGTGGAGTGGGTATGCACTTCCACAGGGAGGTCAAAGTTTTTCTTTAGGGCCTTTACGAGTTCATATCCTTCGTAAGGTTTTAAAAGACCTGCCATGTCTTTGATGCAAAGGGAGTCAGTGCCGAGATTAACAAGCTGCTTTGCAAATTCCACATATTTTTCGACTGTATGAAAGGGGGTAATTGCATAGGAAATGGTCGCCTGGATATGCTTCCCTGTCTTCTTTGCCGCTTTTATCGCAGCTTCAAAGTTCCTCGGGTCATTAACTGCATCGAAAATGCGGAAGATATCAACGCCATCCTTAGCCGCATATTCCACGAACTTTGCGACTACATCATCAGCATAATGCCTATAACCAAGAAGGTTCTGCCCCCTAAGGAGCATCATAATCGGGGTTTTTGGTAACTTCGCCTTTAATGTTTTTAGCCTTTCCCAGGGGTCTTCATTAAGAAATCGGATACAGGAATCAAATGTGGCTCCGCCCCAGGCTTCAAGAGAGAAAAAACCTGCCTTATCCAGTTTGTCACAGATCGGTAACATGTCGGCAGTGACCATTCTAGTTGCAAAGAGAGATTGATGTGCATCTCTTAGGACCAATTCAGTCAACTTTACTTTTGGCATGCATTCCTTCCTTTTGTGTCCTTGACTGTAATTAACTATATGATAGTATTATACTGTTAACTTGCCTTTGTGCAAGGGCAGTTCTTAGAAATTATTTGAAAAGGATGCAATTAATATGGATAAAGAAAAGATTATCGAGAGGGCGAAGGACTATATAAGAAGAGAGAATGATAGTCACTTCAGAAAAGAGGTGGAAGACCTGCTTGCTGCAGAAAACTTCAAGGAATTGGAAGACAGGTTCTATCAAAATCTCGAATTCGGTACCGGGGGCCTAAGAGGTATTATTGGAGGCGGATATAATAGGATGAATTCCCTTGTTGTAAAGAGTGCAACCCAGGGGCTTGCAACCTATTTACTAAAGGCCTTCCCCGATAAGGCGAAATCCCCCGGAGCACTTTCTGCTGCAGTGGCCTTTGACTCAAGGCATTTCTCGGCAGAATTCTCGGAGTCAACTGCGTTGATTTTCGCGGCTAACGGCATAAAGTGTTATCTCTTCTCGTCTCCAAGGCCAACCCCGGAACTTTCCTATGCCATTCGTCAACTTGGCTGTCAGACCGGCGTTGTGGTCACAGCGAGTCATAACCCACCGGCTTATAACGGTTATAAGGCCTACTGGACAGGCGGGAGTCAGGTAATCCCCCCCCATGATAAGGGGATTATTAATGAAGTAAATGCTGTAACTGAAATCAAGGAGATGGCCCGAGAAGAGGCTCTTGCGAAGGGGCTTTTGGTCATAATCGATAAGGAGATTGATAATCCCTATCGTGAAATGGTAAAAAATTGCCTATTTAGACCTGAACTTATCAAGGAAAAGGCAAAGGAAATTAAGATAGTCTATACACCTCTGCACGGCACGGGTGCCTTCCATGTGGAAGGGGTCCTTGGAGAGCTTGGCTTGAATGTTATTACAGTGCCGGAACAGCGCGAAGGTGACGGTAATTTCCCGACAGTGGCATTTCCGAACCCCGAGGAGGCAGCGGCCCTTGAGATGGCTATCAATCTTGCAATCAAGGAAAAGGCGGATTTGGTCATGGCAACTGACCCTGACTCGGACCGCTTTGGGATTGCGGTTCCAACAGCGGGTAAAACCGGCGAGTTTACCCTTGTCACAGGGAATCAAATTGGTACCCTTATCGCAGATTATCTATTCCTCTCGATGAAGGAAACGGGGAGAACGCCTGCTAACCCTGCAATGGTCAATTCGATAGTTACAACCGGAATGCAGAAGAAGGTCGCCGAGCATTACGGGGCAAAGTGCTTTGAGTGTCTTACGGGCTTTAAGTGGATTGCGGAGGTTTGGGCAAAGTGCGAAGATACCGGCTCAAATACCGTGGTTTACGGTACTGAAGAAAGTTACGGCTATAATATCTCAGGTGATGTTCGCGATAAGGATGGAATTTCGGCAGCGGCTCTTACGGCAGAGATGAGCCTTTACTGGCGCAGCAAGGGGATGAGCCTTTTGGACAGGCTTGATGAACTTTACAAGATCTGTGGATATTGGGAAGAAGTGGGTATCTCCAAATACTTCCAGGGTATTGAAGGCCCTGCCATTATGAAGGGGATAATGGAAGAATATCGCAAAAATCCCCCGAAGAGCCTTGGAGGGATCGAGATTGCGAGAGTAAGAGATATAAAGAACGGAGCAGACGGCCTTGCACCGAGTGACGTGCTTCAGTTCTTCCTTAAAGACGGCACAGTGGTAAGCGCAAGACCCAGCGGCACAGAGCCAAAGATAAAGTTCTACGCCACCTGCTGCGCAGAGCTTGCCGGCGGCGGCCTCGCAGGTGCGAAGGAAGAGGCGGGGAGGAAGCTTAAGGCTATCGAGAAGGATATTAGAGCGGTAATTGGGGAGTAGGTTTACACTGAACATAGAAATTTTTCTACTCTGTGTTTTGGTTCTCACAGAGCTCACGGAGAAGCACGGAGGACACAGAGAGTTATTAGAGTTGGCTCACTTTTGAATTCCTCTGTGAGCTCTGTGCCCTCTGTGAGCTCCGTGTGAAAAATTTCGAGTTGCCTGAAAGTTGTGTGAAACAAAGGGAGAAAATGATGAAATTAGAAAAGGAAGTTCTGGACTATATAGAAAAACACAGAGAAGAGGCGTTCGAGCTTCTTGTGGAAATGGCGAAGATTCCCTCTCCATCGCATAACGAAGAAAAGAGAGCTGCGTTTTGTAAAGCTTGGCTTGAAAAGCAGGGGTGCAAGGGGGTTTATATTGATGAAGCCCTTAATGTGGTATACCCGGTTAACTGCGATGATAATCCCCTTATGGTCTTTATAGCCCATAGTGATATAGTCTTCCCTGACACTGAAGAGCTCCCTTTGAAAATTGAGAATGACAGGATCTACTGCCCCGGGGTTGGAGACGATACTGCAAATATAGTTGCAATGCTTATGGCAATAAAGTATATAACTGCAAATGGTTTACAGCCTAAAACCGGAGGTATACTCTTTGTCGTAAACTCCTGTGAAGAGGGCCTTGGGAATTTGAAGGGCTCGAGGAAAATTATCAAGGACTTTGGCAAGAGAGTTACAGAGTTTATTTCTCTTGACGGCGGTTGCCGTAAGATTACAAACGGATCGATAGGCTCAAAGCGTTATCGCATTGAAGTTACCACAGAGGGCGGACATTCTTTCGGAAAGTTCGGGAATAGGAATGCCATACATTATCTGGCTTCTCTTATTAACACTCTTTATACGGTAAAATTGCCTGAGAATAGTATTACAACTTATAATGTTGGAACAATCAGCGGCGGGACTTCTGTAAATACAATTGCCCAACAGGCTGAAATGCTTTACGAGTTCCGCTCTGATTCTAATGATGCCCTCGACGAAATGGAGAAGCACCTGAATGCTGCAGTTGAACTTTACAGAGCCAAGGGTGCAGGTGTCAATGTAGAAGTTGTAGGGGAGCGCCCCTGTACAAGGGATGTGGACCCGGAAAAGCTGCAGGCTCTTACGGATAAAGCTGATGCGGCAATTCGCAATTACTTTGATATAGAACCCAAGTTTGATTCAGGTTCAACCGACTGCAATATCCCATTATCAATGGGAATCCCTGCCATCGCTGTCGGCTGTTACCTTGGGGAAGGCGCACATACTAGGGAAGAGTTTGTCGAGATAAGCAGCCTGCTCCCGGGCCTTAAGGTGGCGTTTGAGTTGGTGCTTGGGTATTTTTGATATTGCTTTTTGCCCAAAAAATTATTTGCTTTTTGCATAAAAAATCACTTGCTTTTTGCCCATTTTTTATATAAGATCAAGATAAGAAGAATTTTATGTCACTAAAAAAAGCAGGATACAAAATAAGACTTGTTGATAAAAAACTCCGTGAATATCTTAAACTATTCAGTGCTGTTTCCGTAGAGGGTCCCAAATGGTGTGGGAAAACATGGACATCCCTTAATCACGCAAACAGTATCACTTATATAATGGATCCTGCAGGTAATTACAATAATAAAACTAGGGCAGAGCTTAATCCTTCTCTTGTATTGAAGGGAAAGATTCCCCATGTCATAGATGAATGGCAAGAGGTTCCCGGGATTTGGGATGCAGTTAGATTTGATGTTGATCAAAACCCGGGCTTTGGCAAGTACATTCTAACCGGTTCTGCTACTCCTGTGCGTAAATCATACAAACATAGCGGCGCAGGCAGAATCGCTATAGTGCGGATGCGCCCCATGACACTATATGAGTCCGGTGATTCAGATGCGTTAGTGTCTTTTATTTCATTATTTACAGGTAAGAAAATCAGCCCTTTTGCAGCTGATATTGACCTCCCGCGCCTTATCAACATAACTATTCGTGGTGGTTGGCCCCGGACGCTTAATCTGCCTGTCAGGAAGGCCAGCAGCGTTTCTGTTGAGTATATTAATGCAATTTTAAAAAATGATTTATTCGGCGGAAATTTTTCAAAACGAAATTCAGTGAAACTAAATGTCCTACTGCGCTCATTGGCCCGAAATAATGCAACAACAGTAAGTGAAACAACTATAGCAAGAGATATTACCGGTGAGGAAAGTAAGGATCCCGGTAGCAATGAAATGATAATTTCCCGCAACAGTGTCACAAGTTATATAGCCGATCTTAAGCGCATCTTTGTAATAGAAGAGATTCCAGGTTGGATGCCGGGTATCCGCTCAAAGACCAGGATACGAATGTCTCCGAAATTGGTTTTTACTGATCCCTCTTTGGCTATTGCAGCCCTTGGTATTGGAAGGCGGCATTTGATCGATGATCTAAACACCTATGGTTTTATGTTTGAAAATCTTTGTCTGCGCGATCTTTGTGCATACGCTGAATTTTACGATGCCTCTCTTTATCATTACAGAGATAACAGCAATTTAGAGGTTGATGCAATTGTTGAGATGAAAGATGGCTCATGGGGAGCCTTCGAAATAAAACTTGGCGAAAATCAGGTCGAATCTGCAGTTCGGACTTTACTTAGATTGAAGAAAAAGATGGCATCAGATGGGACAAGAGAACCATCATGCCTTGCGGTTATCACAGGTGGAGGATTGGGTAGGATGTGTGAAGATGGCGTTTATGTTATTCCGATTAATGCATTAAAACCATGAGAAGAGGCACGGAATAGAAGGGAGCCGGGGTATTTTTAGGTAAACTCCCTAACAATCTGTATATACCGCCGGGTATACTCAGGGAGGTAGATTCCTCTGCGGTATGCTGCCACAAAGCTGGTCATTGTCTTTGGATTACCTACCGAGAAGAAGGCGGGCTTTTCCTTAAGGGTGATATGGCGTAAATGGGTTTCGCCTACAAAGGTGACACCATAGCCGCCTGCTGCAAGTTCAACAGAGGCCATTATATTGCGTATACTAAGAGAAAGCTTCGGCTCCATATCAAGATCATGGAAGACCTGATCTGTAATATGTCTTGTACGCTGGTCGTGCCGTTGAAGGATAAAGGTTTCGTTTGCCAGCTTTGTAAGATCAATCCAGGGATACTTGCAATTAGCTTTGTAAACACTTTCAGTCACCATTGGATGATCCGCTTTCATCACTAGTACAACCTCTTCTTCTTGGATCGTGTCATGGTCAATGTCGGGGTGCCTTATTGGCAGGGTGAAAAAGGCAAGGTCTATTTCACCTTCTAGAATCATTTCCTCAAGAGCTTTTGAATCTGCCTCTTTCACTGTGACCTTTACCCTTGGATACTCCTTCTTGAAAACAGGGAGAGTACATGGAAGCATATAAGTCCCCCGTGTAATCGGAAAGGCTATTTTCAATTCCCCAATATCTTTTTTTAGGATATCCGACAGCTCCTCATCCAGTTCCTTTTTCATGCTTAACATTGCCTTAGCTTTTTCCACATAGCGCTCCCCTGCATAGGTAAGGAGGAAACGATTCCCAAGTCTTCGAAAGAGGGGCTGACCCAGATAGTGTTCTATGTTCTGTACGAACTTGCTCAATGTGGGCTGGGAGACAAAGACCTCCTCCGATGCCCTCGTGATATTTTGGTTCTTTGCAATCGAAACAATGTACTGTAATTCCCTGAAATCCATATAATCCCCCTTATTCTTAAACTATGCACACAGGCTATAAAAAATATTCAAAAAATGAATTAGACCTATGGCAAATTCAGAGCTAGGATAATACATAGAAGACCTAATGACAAGGAGTTTTTATGCAGAGAAGCATTCCCTGCATGATTTTCAGGGGCGGAACCAGTAAGGGTTTATACCTTCTGGAGAAGGATCTCCCCCCTGAAGGAAAGGAAAGGGACGAAGTTTTAATGCGACTTATGGGCAGCCCCGACATGCGCCAGATTGACGGCCTTGGTGGTGCAACATCGGTAACAAGCAAAATTGCAATTCTTGGCCCCTCTAACCGGGATGACTCTGATGTCGACTATACCTTTGCCCAAGTTTCTGTGGATAAGCCTTTGGTTTCTTATGCGGGAAATTGCGGGAACATGTCCTCAGGGGCAGGGCCCTTCGCCATTGAAAGCGGCCTTGTTAAAACCGGAGAAGATTTTACAAGGGTAAGGATTTTTAATACAAATACCCAAAAAATAATAATAGAAGAAATTGAAACCCCGGGCGGTGAAGTCAATTATTCAGGAAGCTACGAAATTCCCGGAGTGCCCGGCTCCGCAGCCCCTGTAAAAGTCCTGGTTCAAGATCCGGCAGGGTCGGTTTGCGGCGGCCTGCTTCCTACGGGTAATACAATTGATGAGCTTTCGATCCCCGGTTTTGGTTTACTAACGGTATCTATAGTTGATGCCGCCAACCCCCTGGTCTTTGCCCTTGCTTCCGATGTCGGGATTAGCGGGAAGGAAACCCCTGAAGAGATCGATACAAATTCCGACCTCCTTGATCTATTGGAAAAAATTCGCGGCGAAGCTGCTGTTAAACTGGGCCTAATAAATAATGCAGAAGAATCCCCCTTGAAAAGTCCCGGGGTACCCAAAATGACAATCATCGCCCCGCCGGGTGCATATACCGTTGCTTCAGGTGAACTAATCCCTTCAGAGAGGATAGACCTTCTTGGGCGTATGATGTCCATGCAGAAAACCCATCCCTCCTATGCTCTGACAGGGGCAATGTGCACCGCGGCGGCGGCGGTGATTCCAGGCACCCTGGTTTTTAGAACAAAGCGACAAGAAGCCGAGCCAAAACGGCTCCGCATTGCTCATCCGACAGGAATACTCGAAGCCGGAGTCGAGCATAAAAACTTAAACGGTGAAATAAAAATCCTAAACAGTTATGGGTTTAGAACTGCAAGACTTTTAATGAAAGGTACGGCCTTTTTTTAAGACCGCTTTTAAAGTGATAAAGAGGTGAGCATGATAAAGCTAAGTGATGGCGGAGTGTTTCTCATAAACGGCAACACCCTCCTGAACAATGGAGCAGATGCACTTAATCACATTCAAAAAATCACAGGCAGGACTGTTACAAGGGAAGATAGTCGACAGGGAAGTATCAGTTACTCCATTCTCCAAGCTCATAATACAGCAAAAAACTCTAGTACTTTAAAATTAAAATTCGATTGCCTTGCATCACATGATCTTACCTATGTAGGGGTATTACAGACTGCCAAGGCAAGCGGCCTTAAGCAATTCCCCCTACCCTATATTCTTACAAACTGTCATAACAGTCTCTGTGCAGTGGGCGGCACCTTAAATGAAGATGATCACTGTTTTGGGCTAAGTGCAGCCAAAAGATATGGCGGTATTTATGTCCCTCCCCATCTTGCTGTGATTCACACATATATGAGCGAAATGCATGCTACAAGCGGAGGCATGATCCTTGGCTCCGACAGTCACACCCGTTACGGCAGTTTGGGCTGTATGGGAATAGGAGAAGGGGCCGGAGAGCTGGTCAAGCAGCTCCTTGAAAGAACCTACGACATCGACTACCCGGAAATTGTCTGTGTGAATCTGCACGGTAAGGTCCACCCCGGGGTAGGCCCGCAGGATGTAGCCCTTGCGATAATCGGCGCAGTATTCAAAAACGGCTATGTAAAAAATAAGGTGATGGAATTCACAGGGGAAGGCCTTGCAGGCCTTTCTGTAGATTTTCGTCACTGCATTGATATAATGACCACCGAAACTTCCTGCCTAAGCTCAGTCTGGGAGACTGACAATATAACGAAGGAATTTTTCCTGCAACATGGCAGGTCGGAATTATATAAGGCCTTGAAACCCGGCCCTGTGGTCTACTACGACGGCCTTGTTGATGTAGATCTGTCAGAAATCGTACCAATGATAGCTCTACCCTTTCATCCTTCCAATGTTTATACGATTGATTTTGTAAATGAAAACGCGTCCGATATAATGCGCGAAACAGAAAAACAAGGCGAAGCACTTATACAAGGAAAAGACCTTTCCTTTAACTTAACTAACAAAGTACAAAAAACAAAAAACGGTATAAAGATCAAAACCGATCAGGGGATTATCGCAGGCTGTGCAGGGGGGATGCGGGAAAATATAATGGCTGCTGCCGAGATTCTAAAAAAAGGAAAGTTGGGCAACGAGAACTTCGCCCTTTCCATTTATCCGGCTTCCCAACCTATAATGATAGACTTGATGCGAAACGGCACCTGGATGGAACTGGCCCAAGCCGGTGCGGTATTACGAAGCAGCTTTTGCGGGCCATGCTTTGGCGCAGGAGATGTTCCTGCTAACGGTCAGCTTTCTATACGGCATACAACCAGGAATTTTCCAAACCGCGAAGGCTCAAAGCCGACTGAGGGGCAGATTGCTTCGGTGGCGCTTATGGATGCACGCTCCATTGCTGCAAGTGCAATCAACGGCGGTATTCTTACACCTGCCACAGATATGGTCGAAACCTATCCGGATTATAAATTTGATTCAACGGCTTATAACACAAGAGTATATCAAGGCTTTGGTAAGGCCCTTGAAGATGCACCAATACAGTACGGCCCAAATATCACAGACTGGCCTTTCATTGGTGCCCTGGAAGAGCATCTTCTTTTAGGAATAGCCTCAGTCATTTTAGACCCTGTTACAACCACCGATGAATTAATTCCATCAGGTGATACATCCACTTATCGCTCCAATCCTTTAGCAATGGCTCAATATACCCTTTCAAGGAAGGACAGGAACTATGTAGAGCGAGCACTCGCTATACAGCAGATCGAAGAAAAGCGTCTTACCGAACAGGAATTACCCCTAATTATAAATGAAATGATGAATAGTGCAGCCAATGCTGCAGGAACCGATCTTACAGTGAAAAACACAGGCTTTGGCTCGTTGATTTATGCAATCAAACCCGGTGACGGTTCTGCACGGGAGCAGGCAGCAAGCTGCCAGCGTGTGCTGGGCGGCACAGCCAATATCGCAAAAGAGTACGCGACAAGGCGTTATCGCTCGAATCTTATCAATTGGGGCATGCTGCCATTAATTATGGAAGGAGATCAGAATTTTGAAGCAGGGAAGTATATTTTTCTCCCCAATATCCGCACTGCCATTAAAACCGGGCAGGTAGAGATCAAGGCTTTTTATATAGGAGATGAGGTCGCCCCGATGAAATTCACGTTAGGCGATGTTACAGAAGAGGAGAGGAATATACTCCTTGCAGGCTGTCTTATCAACTATTACAAAACTGATTTCGATTATAGAACTGATATTAATCCGTTAGGTGCTATCTAATGGAATGATATAAACAGCGTATCAAGTTTGAGCGCAGCAACGACTTTTTCCGGAGAAAGCCGTTGCAAACAATCCTAAGGAGGAAATCCTATGTCTCCATTAATTATTGGCGGTATCATTTTAGGTGCAACAGTAATATGTTTTTTTCACCCAAAGATACCTAATGTGCCTGTGGCTATTGCTGCAGGTTTTGCCTTTGTTCTTACAGGAATTTTGCCGGCACCCACTGTTTTTAACAGTTTTACCAGTAACACAATCATACTAATGATAGGGATGATGACAATCGGCGGCGCAATGTTCACAACCGGGCTTGCAGGCTGGATTGGAAAAAAGTTAATGGGTCTTACGGGCACTAAAAAAGGACAGATTCAGTTGGCGATTTTTTTGACCACTGCCATTCTTGCTCCCTTTGTCACAGGAACTGCCACATTGATGATCATGTATCCTCTGATTTGCAGTATTGCCATTTCCACAAAGACCTCCATGTCTGACATTGTTGCCTTTCAGATGTGGGGGAGCTCCACCGGATCGGCTTTTACCTTCACAGGTATGGGCATGATAGGAACCACAGCAGCAATCCTTGAAGCTAATGGATACCGTATATGGAATTTCTTTGAAATTGCCTATTATGGTCTGCCATCAAAGTTAATCACTGTAGTTCTAATTTACTTCTTCGCTAACAAATTCCTGCTGAAAGGTTACAAATTTAAGGAGCCGGACGCTGCCGCTGCTGCAGGAACCAAGGATCTGCCTGAAAAATTCACATTTAAGATGGGAGTGGTAGCATTTATTCTTGTCGGCACCTTACTGGGCTTTGTAATAAATAACCCTGCCTTCCCGCCCCATGTAGGCGCAGTTCTCGGCGGGTTAGCCTGTCTCTTTACCGGCACCTTAACACCCAAGCAAATGTACACATCAATTAGCTGGGATGTAGTAATGCTTATCGGAGGCATGTCCGCCTTTGCACGCGGATTTGAAGCTTCAGGTATGAGCAGGGTTATTGCTGATTCCATTATGTTCCTAACCGGTGCTAATCCTTCACCTATTTTAATGATTTTCATCATTTTAATAACGACCAGTCTTATTTCACAATTCATGTCAGATAACGGGGCAGCAGCATTAATGGCTCCAATTGCCATCACATTGGCAGTGGCCCAAGGGGTGAATGTACATGCTTACGTTTTTGCAGCTCTTGCAGGGAGTTTCCTCTGTCACCTGTCAATTATGGCAAGCCCTTCAATGGCATTTACACAGCAACTTGGCGGATATGATAACAAGTACTTCCTGAAATATGGCGGAGTTTTTGAGTTAGTACCAAACCTGATAGCAGCAATGATAATTATACCTCTTATTTATCTATAAGAGACTTTTTATAGGAGGAAAAGTATATGAGTGATGAAAAGAAGAGCCCCGAGATTGGGGATCACCCGGCAATTGTGAAGATGCGGGAAGAGCATTTTGCAACACCCGGTATCAAAGAGCCTTTTACCCTGACCATGTTAGGCGATATAATCCAGACAAATCCCATATCTCACAGGTCAGACCCGGAAGTCCGCGCAATTCTTGATCCGATAAAGAATAGCGATGCGGCTGTCGGAAATATGGAATCCAACTTTGGAGATTATCGCAATCAGGGCAGCCGTATCGGAGGACTCCAGGGCTGTAAGGAAGTTGCTGCGGATTTAAAAGCCATGGGTATTGGCCTTGTGGGACGAGCGAGTAATCATACAACCTCCCAGGGTGTTGAGGAAATGTTGCAGGGAAACAGCTATCTGCAAGATGCAGGGGTTTCCTATGCAGGTTCAGGCATCAACCTGGAAGATGCTAGGGCACCTCAATACATGGAAACTCCAAAGGGACGAATTGGCCTATCGGCTGCAGTCGTTTCTTTCAGAGGAAGAGTGGATTATCAGTCATCCCGTACTGCTGATGGCGGGATGGAGATGGCAACTTATCAGATGGGAAACAGGAATGGCTTACCGGGGATTAACTTCCTTAGAACGACTCCCGCAGTGGTGCTGCCCCCGGAGCTTTTTGAAGGCATTTTAAAAATTAAAGAGTACGAAGCCGAATACGCAAAGAAAATGATGGCAAAATACGCCGAGCATGCCACATCTGACGGTGCTGAAGTTCAAAAGGTTTTGGAAAATCTTTATGGAAAAATCGGTGATCCGAAAAAGCGGCAGATGATCTATACCCAAATGTTTGAAGTCGGAGATCGTCCCTGCGGCCTTAATTATCAAGTTAACGAGGATGATCTTAGGTTGAACCTTCGCAGCATACGCCAGGGTAAGGAGTGGTCTGACTTTATGATCGCAACTTTACATACCCATGACAATAATAATGTTTTAAGGCATCTGGATTTCTTACAGGAAGATCCATCCGAATTTCTTGTGAACTATGCCCATTCGGCAATTGATAACGGAGCAGATCTCTTTTTTGCAACAGGGCCTCATCTATTAAGAGGAATTGAGATTTATAAGGGCAGGCCTATCTTCTATAGTCTTGCAGCCTTTATTTACCAGCTATGGGGAACTCCTGCAGGCCCTGATCGTTATACCGATTATCACCTTAATCCATACTATAGCGAGTCCACCGAGACCGAGATCAATATGCATGCCTGGCCCCCACATTCTGTGACAAAACATAAAGATCTTAAGAACATGGAGTCGATGGAATCGGTAACAGCACAGCTTGATTATGATAAGGGTAAGTTAAAACAAATAACACTGCGCCCTGTTGAGTTTGGATACGATGTACCCATATCTCAGCGCGGCATGCCCCGAAAACCAAAGCCGGATGTTGCAGACAGGATCCTAAAGCGTATACAGCGTATGTCGGTTCCTCTTGGAACAAAGGTAGACATTCAGGGAGAGATCGGAGTTATCAAGTTTTAATGGAAGTAAAACAAAGCGGCGTAGCAGGAACCCTTGAGTCAAGTGATGTAATGGTTACTGTCGAGCCCGGCGGAAAGGGCATAGAGATTGAGCTTATAAGTATCGTTGAAAAACAATACGGAGTTGAGATCCGCCGGGCTATCACAGAAACCTTGAAGGAGCTGGGTGTAGATAACGCAAGAATAAAAGCTGTGGACAAAGGTGCTCTGGATTGCAGTATTCGTGCCAGGGTTAAAACTGCTGTTTACCGAGCCTGCGGGAAACCGGCAATTAAATGGAAGGTATAGATGAAGCAACTTCGCAGAACCATGCTCTATATCCCGGGGAACAACCCCGGGATGATCCGGGACGCAGACATCTATAAATCCGACTGTATAATTTTTGATCTTGAGGACTCAGTTTCGGTTAACGAAAAGGACAGTGCCCGCTTCCTGGTATTCGAGGCCCTCACAAGCCTTACCTACCCCGGCAAGGAACTTGTAGTGAGGATTAACGATCCAAAGACCGAGACAGGCAGGGAAGACCTAAACGCAATCGTGCGAACAGGTAAGGCCGTTATACGCCTTCCAAAAACAGAAACAGCCGAAGACCTTATTTACTGCGAAAATATTATTGAAGAGATTGAAAAAGAGGCCGCTCTCCCATTAGGTTCTACCAAATTAATGACCGCTGTTGAAAGTGCCGCAGGGGTACTTAATGCAAAAGAGATTGCCTTGGCGAGCAAGCGGCTCCTTGCCATAAGCATAGGGGCTGAAGATTATGTTACCGATTTAAAAACAAACCGCTCACCTGAAGGGACTGAGCTGTTTTTCGGGCGAAGCATGATTCTTTTGGCAGCGCGGAATGCCGGGATCGATGCAATTGACACTGTATTCTCGGATGTAAATGACGAAGATGGGTTACGCAGGGAGACCATGCTCATAAAGCAGCTGGGCTTTGACGGCAAGAGCATTATCAACCCGCGTCAGATTAAAATAGTACATGAAGTTTTCACACCTACTGAGAAAGAAATAGAACATGCACTTGCAGTGCTAAAGGCAATCAAGGAGGCTGAGCAGAAAGGATCGGGAGTTATTTCGCTTAACGGAAAGATGATAGATAGGCCTGTAGTTCTAAGGGCAGAGCATGTACTGGATCGGGCAAGAGCTGCAGGTAAGGACATGAACTATGAAGAATAATTTAAAGGGAGATAAGCTCGTAGCAAGCATTGAAGAGGCTGCAAAGCTCTGTGATCTAAAAAACGGACAGACCATTTCATTTCATCATCATTTTAGGGACGGTGACTATATCGTCAACATGGTAATCCAAAAACTAGCAGAAATGGGTTTTAAGAATTTGGTGCTTGCGGCATCATCCCTTACAGATTGCCATGTAGATTTAATCGAATATATTAAAAGCGGGGTAATCAGCCGTATTGAAACATCGGGTCTGCGGGGGAAATTAGCCAACGAAATTTCAGAGGGGCTTATGGATACACCTGTGTCCTTCCGTTCTCACGGTGGCAGGGCCTTCGCGATCGCTAACGGCAGCCTTCCAATTGATGTGGCCTTTCTTGGCGCTCCTTCCTGCGACCCGGCAGGCAATGCTAACGGTTACTGCCGCGATATTGAAGATGCAGTTATGTGCGGCTCCGTGGGTTATGCGAAGTGTGATGCACAGTATGCAAAGAAGACAATTATTCTTACGAATAACATCGTACCTTACCCAAATATTCCCTTTGGAATCCCCGAATACGATGTGGATTATATAGTTAAAGTTGACGAAATTGGAGACCCGGCCGGTATCATGAAAGGTGCTACCCGCTTTACAACAAATCCCAAGGAACTCTTAATGGCAGAGCTTGCCTCTGATGTTATAAAGGCCGCAGGTATTATAAAAGACGGCTTTTCCTTCCAGACAGGCACCGGTGGTGCTTCTCTTGCGGTTACCCGCTTCTTGCGCGAAAAGATGCTCGAAAAGAAGATAACAGCCGCCTTTGCACTGGGCGGCATTACAGGCTCCATCGTGGATCTCCATGAAGAAGGACTGGTAAAAAAATTACTCGATGTCCAGAGCTTTGATTTAAAGGCTGCTCAATCCCTAAAAAACAATCGCTTTCATCATCAGATTTCTGCAGAATACTACGCAAGTCCTGAAGGTCCGGGAGCAGCGGTAAACTTCCTTGATGTTGTGGTTCTTTCGGCAACAGAAGTAGATGTAAACTTTAATGTTAATGTGTTAACCGGCTCTGATGGCATTATACGCGGGGCTATCGGAGGCCATCAGGATACGGCATACGGTGCAGGTCTTACAATCGTCGTTTGTCCCCTGACACGGGGGCGCCTGCCATGCCTTGTTGACAGGGTCGGCTGCCTTGTGACTCCGGGTAAGACGGTGGATGTGCTTGTTACAGAAAGAGGCCTTGCAGTAAATCCACTGCGTAATGATCTGAAAGAGCGTTTCATTGCAGCAGGGCTTCCTGTCCTACCGGTAGCAGAACTGCGAGAAATGACCGAGTCCATTACAGGCAGAGCTGCCCCAATAGAGTACACCGACAAGGTCGTGGGGATTGTGACCTACAGGGACGGCAGTGTCATTGATCAGATTAGACAGATTCGATAATTCGGGTAGAATGAAGACCATATTGCTGTTTGGTGGAGCATGCGGTGGAAATAAATTACGGCTCTCCCTTTAGCGGAGAGCGATTGGAAAAACTAAAATCATTTCTTACGAAACAGGGCCTTGACTATGATGAGCAGCAACAGTTTTCTCTTTGCATCATGGACGGCCCGAAAATAATCGCAACCGGGGCACTAGATGTAAATGTGCTTAAATGTATTGCCGTGGATCCCGCGCATCGGAATGAGGGGCTGGCTGCACGTATCGTAACTGAATTGATAAATAAAGCAGCTGAACAGGGTCAATATCATCTTTTTATATTTACCGGCCCTGAAAACAAAGAGCTCTTTTCCGGCCTTGGTTTTTATTCCATTGCACAAACCAAGAAAGCATTGTTAATGGAAAATAAAAAAGATGGTATAATAGATTTTGTTTCAGGTTTACAGAAACCGGATGGAGGCAAAATTGGGGCAATCGTGGCAAACTGTAATCCCTTTACGAAGGGGCATCTTTACTTAATCGAAAAAGCCGCAAGAGAATGCGATATCCTTCATCTTTTTATTCTCTCGGAAAACAAAAGCTTTTTCTCATCGGATTTACGCAAGGAACTCGCTGTTAACGGTACCGCACATATTCCTAATGTGATTGTTCAACCCACAGGCCCCTATATTATTTCGGCTGCAACGTTTCCCAAGTATTTTATTAAAGATGATGCTCCCGGAGGTGTAAATGCAGAACTGGACTTGAAAATTTTCGCAGAGCATATTGCCCGCCCCCTTGGGATAAGCCGACGTTATGTGGGAACAGAACCTAATTGCCGTTTAACCGCATCCTATAACCGGAAAATGAAGGAGACCCTTCCACAATATGGCATTGAAGTGGTGGAAGTACCCCGACTAGAGATCCAGAGCAGTGACCACTCTAAGGCAATTAGCGCAAGCAGTGTGCGCAATTTTCTACTGGAAGGAGCAATGGCCGAGATCGAAGCCCTTGTACCTCCTGCTACATATAGGTATTTACTAGAGTATGGCAAGCATTCCTGAACTTGAAGGCTCGGTTCCGGTTTCCCTTGAGGAAATACTCGAAGAAAGGGAAAATAGAGCTAACCACCAAAGGCAACTTTTAGAAAAGTACACCTGCACCCTGCTCTGCCTGACTTTAAATATACCGGGGCCATGCAAAACCTTCCCTCTTGCTCGTCGCGCTTTTCTTGAAGGGCTAAATACTGTGCGGTTAATACTTGAAGCAGAAGGGCTACAAATTGTCCATGAGGAATTGACAGAAAATCCTGCCGGATATACCGGTTATATAATTACTCAGTCAGCTCCCGAAAAGGCGAAAGAACTAAGTACTTTTATAGAAGAAACACACCCGATGGGAAGGCTGTTCGATATTGATGTAATAAGTGCCTCCATGCAGAAAATCTCCCGCGATAAGGAGCGATGTTGCCTCCTATGTCCAAAGCTCGCCTTTGAATGCAGCCGCAATAGGACTCACGATATAAACGATCTGCAAAGAGCTATAATCAATTTAATGAAGGTTTTTTTCCGCAAGCACCTTGGCAAACTCATTACAAAGGCGGCTATGAAGGCCCTAATGGCTGAAGTTGCTGTCACACCAAAACCCGGATTGGTTGACAGGGTAAATAATGGCTCGCATAGGGACATGGACTTTTATACTTTCATTGATTCAACTGCAGCGGTTCTATCCTATTTTAATGAATGTGCTTCCATGGGTTTTGATAATGACAGGGAACTACCTGCATTATTCGAGGCCTTACGTCCCGGAGGCAAAGTAGCAGAAGTGCTTATGAAGCAGGCCACTAATGGTGCCAACACTCACAGGGGAGTTATATTCAGCTTTGGCATAGTGAGTGCAGCCTACGGTGTCTTGTACAAGAAGAGCGACATTGTAAAACCGGAAGAGATCCTCGACACATGCAAGGTTATGACAAGCAGTCTCCTTGAAGATTTTTCCAAGGCAGAAAGCAATACCCACGGGGAAGCCATTTATTCCCGGCATGGGATTCAAGGCATTCGAGGTGAGGCTGCAACCGGCTTCCCGTCAGTGCTGGAGCACTCCTACCCAATCTTTCAAAAAATGCTGATAGAAGGTCATTCATACAACGATGCAGGAATAGCCGCCTTCCTTTCATTGCTTGCCTGTGTTGATGACACCAACATAATCCATCGCTCTTGTCTGTCTACCCTGCGCTGTATTCAGAAGGAGACAGCGGATTTTCTAAACAGAAACCCATCACCGGCTGACATGTTAAACAGGGCAGCGGAACTGGACAGGCAATTTATCGCTGAAAATATTAGCCCCGGAGGCTGCGCAGATCTGCTCGCACTCACGTTTTTCCTGCATGAGCTGGTAAATTAACAACCCCCCGCAAAGCCCCCCTGCCCTCCTCTAAACCCTCTTCGTACAAGGCAAGCAACTTTTCTGTGTTGGTGGTCACCCTGCCAACCCTTATAGGATTTTGCGGTCGAATGATAATAGCCTTCCCTTCCCTCTCCAACTGCTCACAAAGGGCAATCTGACTTTGATAAGCCTCATGCCTTTTCAATAGGACTTCAACAAGCTTTGGGTACTTTCGATAAAACAGCTTTGCCATCCTTTCAAAATGACTTTTGGCTTTTACATAATTTGCGTTACGCGTAAGGACTATCACATGAAAAGTATTACCATCTGCGACAGATTTTTCAATGGGAATTGCTGCGGCGATTCCGCCATCGAGCAGGTGGAGGCCCTTATACTTTACAATTTTAGAAAGAAAGGGAACAGAGCAAGAGGCCCTTGCAACCATAAACTCTTCGCATAGATCATGCTTTTCAAACCAGAGGGCCTCTCCTGTATTACAATCTGTTGCGCCAATCAAAAAACGGGTTTCATTTTTATCGTAGACTTCCTTATCCCAAAAAAGAAGCTCATTCGGCACTGTTCCAAAGATAAAATCATAATTAAAAATAGAGCCGTATTTAATCAAATTACCAAGGCCTGCGTATCTATGGTCAGTGAACTTCTCAATCAGGGTTCGATTTCGCCCGCTCTGGCCTGAAATATAAGAAAGGGCATTCCCAACCCCTGCAGAAACTCCAATAATGTAGGGGAACATGATCCCCTTCTCCATAAAGGCTTCGAGGACTCCTGCTGTATAATAGGCCCTGGTCCCGCCGCCCTCAAGAACAAGGGCTGTGCCCTGCTTCAGCATGGTCTTATATTTTTGACCCTTCTGCACCGGCTCTTGAAATTTAGTGTTTTCCATTAAAATTACCAATGGCTCTGATTATGGACTCTTTGATAACTACTGCAGAAATATCTCCTTCGACTAGCCGCACTTCATTCCAGCTCCCCTGAGGAACATCATCAAAAAAACTTAAACTTCTTTTTGCATTAAAATAGTTACTCGTTGAATATTTTTTTTGATAATATTCAAACATTTTTTCCAATGGAATTTCTTTCAATAAAAAAAAGATATCAACAAAATCCTTTGCCCTATCCCCTGAAGTTTCGATAGCATGCAGCTTCATGGCAGCTATATCATTTTTCCCTAAATAAGAAATTTGCCCGTCCCTGAATACAGGCTCTACCAATTCAAATGGATGGTGCACAAAATCAACTTTGATTTCTTCTATCACTACCTGAAAGATCATTTTTTGTGTATTTAAAATCTGATATTTTCCGTTAAATTTTTTAGCCAGGCATCCGGTAATTTCAGATATATTCAACTCTTTTTGGGTAAACAGGTCTATATCAACCGATATCCGATGCCCAATCTGCAATGCAAGGGCTGTTCCCCCAACCAAGAAATAGTCAGAGAAAACGGACTCCTCCATAAGTTTAGTTAAAAGATCTAAAATCCCTTTTGGTACGGATCCTTCATATAACATGCAAAGTCCTTTTTGGGTATATCATAAAAAATGCTGAGGTAATTAAGGGTTTTTCTGTCAAGGACCTTGCACTTTACTACTTCTTCCCTGATTTTCTCCTTCCCATAATACTTGACAGCCTTCCATTCGTCTTCCTGCATTCCCATGGTAAAAACCCGCTCCAAAACAAACGAGGCTCTGCTTTGAAAGTCCAGCTTGTTCACATCAATGTCCCAAAACAGGTGTTTTGACAGATTGGGGTTTCTTTGCGCCATGAATCAATAATACCCTTATTCGCCACTCTTGTTAATCCTAACGGAATCGTAATAGAATACCATAATTAGAGGATAAAATGAAAAAGCTGTTTTTTATAGGCATCATAAGCCTTCTTCTTTTATCATCCTGCTCAATAAACAGGATGGCCATTAATGCCGTCTCGAACGCCCTTACGGGAGCAGGGAGCGCTGAGGTTTTTACGGGGGACTCGGACCCCCAACTTGTGGGAGATGCCCTCCCCTTCGCAATTAAAATGTATGAGGCCCTGCTTTCTCAGAACCCTGATCACCAGGGGCTGCTTCTTACAACAGGCTCTCTTTTCATAATGTATGCAAATGCCTTTGTCCAAAGCCCTGCAGAAATGCTCGACCCCGTCTTTGATTATTATGAAAGGCTTGAGGCAATGGAAAGGGCAAAGCAATTATACCTGCGAGGCCATGAAATCCTGATTTCTGCCCTAGATAAGAAGTATAGGGGATTCGCTTCTGCAACAGTTTTTGAGGGGACCTTAGATAGCCTTTTAGCAAGGACTAGAATTGATGATATCCCACTACTTTATTGGGCGGCGGCAGGCGGCTTTCTTGCATATTCCATCGATCTCTTCGATTTTGAACTCGGTGCCGGAATCCCGGAATGGACTGCAATGATGGCAAGGGCCTATGAGCTTGATCCTGACTATAGCGATGGAGCCATTGATACCTTTTACATTTTATACTATGGTTCCCTACCTGAATTAATGGGAGGAAACAGGGAATTAGCTGAAGTTCATTATAGGCGTGCCCTTGAAAAAAGTCGTTACCTTTCTGCAGGTGTATTTGTTGCTTATGCAAGAGCGGTTGCCATACCTGCCCAAGACTATGATTCTTTCAGGGAAAGCCTTGAGATGGCTCTGGCAATAGATCCAAATCTTGATCCTGCCAACAGGCTTCTCAATGTTTTATCCCAAAATCAGGCTCGCTTCATGCTGGACAATGAATGGGAGTATTTTTCTTTGATCCCGGGCAGGTAATCGACGGCAATCTCGATTGAAATCGATGATAATGGAGTTTTAAATGCGTAAAATATTTTTTTCTATCATAGTAATTTTATTTCTTGTTTCACCTCTCTTTGCTCAGAGGGGAGGCAGAGTCGGACAGGTCCTTGAAGTTAGGCTTGCATCCCCCCTGCCGAGGGAAAGCCCCTGGGGCAGGACCCTCGATAGGATTGCCGTAGAGTGGGACCGCATTACGGGCGGACAGGTACGGCTTAATGTGCGTCATGGGGGTATCGAAGGGAATGAGGCCACAGTTCAGTTGGCCCTTGCAAGTGATATAATTCAGGCTGCAGTTTTCACCTCTTTTGGACTTTCTGTGATAGAGCCTTCAATCATGACAATGAGCGCTCCCTTCCTTATCCGTAACGAAGAGGAACTGCGTGTAGTTATGAGGGAAGTCCAGGGGGATTTGGAAGCCAGGTTTAATAACAGTCAATATTTATTGCTTGCCTGGTCCGAATCCGGTTTTGTGAACATTTTTTCAAGGGAGCCTGTCTTTACCCCCGATGATTTACGGAGGTTAAGGATTGCCTCAAACCCCGAGGCAATGGAAATGAATACAGCATTTAAGACCATGGGGTTTAACCTTATCGAAGCTGATTGGGGCGATACAGGTACAATGCTAAATGCAGGCACAGTAACTGCCATTTACCAAAATCCTGCAGCGGTCGCTGCCTTTCAATTACATTCCATCCTAGGCCATATGCTCACGACAAATATTGCCCCCGTAGTTGGCGGCATTGTTATTAATCAGGTTACTTGGCGAAGAATCGGAGAACTAAACCCAAGATTCCAAGCCGAGCTTATGGAGACTACCCGGCGCATCGGTGCAGAATTTGACAGATCGCTTGAAAGAACTGTTAACGATGCCGTTCAAACAATGACCAGAGCGGGCCTTAGGGTAAACAGGCCCTCTGCTGCCCAGGAAAGGATTTGGTTTGAAGAGATGAATAGGGTCGTCCCATCTCTGCTTGGAACCGCATTTGACAGAGACCTATACAATAGGATCAACGCAATTCTTACAAGGCATCGCGGCCAATAGGCGAACATGGAAAAAATCAATTTAAAACGTCTTGAACAAGGCTTTTGTTATACCGCATTGATACTGATGGCTTTTTTGCCTTTTTTGGATGCAGTGCTTCGCCCTCTTGGTATTTTTATTCCCTTCTCCCGGCATTTAATGGTGCGCCTCTTTCTTATTTCAGGCCTTTTTGCCGCAATGATTACAACAGGCAATAAGGAACATATAAGCATTGCAATAATGCAGTATGCGAAGAACGAGAAAATCAAGGGAGTTTTAAACTTCTGTGCGAGTCTTATTTCGTCATTTATTGCTGTGATAGTTTTTTGGGATTCTCTTTCCTTTATAAGGCATAGCTTTTCAGGCAGGACTGCTCTTTTTCTTATTGATGATAGGGTTTTTGCCTTTATTTTGCCTATTGCTTTTGGTACGATTGCTCTGCGCTTTGCTTCAAATTTAAGCAGGAGGAAATACTGCCCGCTCCCACTGCTTCCAATACTCCTGGGTACTGCTGCAGCTCTCCCCGGCATAGTCAAGGCCATCTGGGGCTTTGATTCACCCGGCATCTTCAATGCACCCATGGATTTTCTCTATGACTTTGCCTATTATGCACGAGTACCGTTAATCCTCTTTCTTATAGTCGCAGCTCTTTCGGGAACGCCTATCTTTATTGCAATCGGGGGCATTGCAATGGTGCTGCTGCGGGCAGGAGGGGGTGAACCTGAAGTTGCACCTGTTCAGATATTTTCAGCCCTAACAGGTACTGATCTAATCGCAATCCCTCTTTTTACGATTACAGGCTTCTTTCTTTCTGAAAGCAAGGCAGGAGAACGTTTAGTAAAAACCTTCCGAAGTCTTTTCTCCTGGCTCCCCGGAGGAATGATAATTGCAACAGTTGTAATCTGCGCCTTCTTCACTTCATTTACGGGAGCATCAGGAGTCACCATCCTAGCCCTCGGGGGCATACTCTATACGATCCTCCAAGAAAAGCTCGGCTATACAGAAAAATTCTCAATAGGACTTTTAACGTCTGTCGGCTGCATAGGACTATTATTCCCTCCAAGCCTTCCCATAATCCTCGTAGGTTCTACTACAAACAGCATCATGTTTTTTATGGGAGAGACAGTAAACTATAGGATTATCGACTTTTTCCTCGGGGGGATTATCCCGGGCATTATATTGATAATAGCGATGATAATCTTTGGAGTTATCGCTTCTGCCAAGGCAAAGATACCGGTTGAGCCGTTTCGTTTCAAGGAAGCTATAAGCTCTCTTAAGGGAAGCATACTGGAAATACTGCTCCCATTAATCCTAATAGGCGGGTACTTTTCAGGCATTCTCACCCTTGTTGAAGTGAGTGCATTTTCGGTGTTTTATGTATTTATAGCCGAAGTTTTAATAAATAAAGATATTAAACTTAATGATATTCCGAAAGTATTTAATAAGGCTGTCCCCATAATCGGGGGGATCCTTGCGATCCTTGCAATGGCTAACGCACTTTCCTATGCATTTATTGATTCAGAAGTCCCCGAAAGATTCGTCTCATGGATGCAAAGTAATGTGGAATCAAGAATCGTTTTCCTCCTATTGCTGAACCTCGCACTGTTTATTCTTGGTTGCTTAATGGACATTTTCTCGGCTATTTTGATAGCCCTTCCCCTGATCATACCCCTTGGACTTGCCTACGGAATTGATCCTGTCCACCTTGGAATAATCTTTATAGTAAACCTGGAAGTAGGATACTTAACTCCCCCCGTTGGTCTTAACCTCTACCTTGCAAGTTATAGGTTTAAGATGCCCTTTACACAAATTTGCCGTTATGTGCTGCCTTTCCTTGCAATACAAATTATTGTGGTATTTTTAGTCACCTATGTACCTGCACTCTCCACTTTCCTTGTAAGACTTTTTAATTAATTTTAATGAGGTGTTTATATGAAGTTTTTTGATAGTACTCAAGTCGAAGCTCTGCTTGATATGGAAGGCTGTATCAAACTAATGAAAGAAACCCTGATTGACCTTACAGAAGGAAGGGCAACCCAGATACTACGTACAGTGATACCGCTTGGCGGGGGTAATTTACTCGGACTTATGCCCTCATCCATTTCTTCAAAGAACCTTGCAGGTACAAAAGTAATTACCATTTTCCCGGGAAATTTCGAGAAGAAATTGCCGTCTCATCAAGGTGTGGTTTTATATTTTGAAACTCTTACAGGGGCGCTAAAGGCCGTGCTTGACGGAGAATCCATTACAGCAATAAGGACTGCCGCTGTAAGCGCTGTTGCAACTGACCTACTTGCAAGAAAAAACTCCGAAGTCCTCGCGATAATCGGTGCAGGGGTTCAGGCAAGAACCCATCTTAATGCTTTGAAAAGGGTGAGAAATCTAAAGAAGGTTCTTGTTTGGGATATCAACCCTGACTCGGCAAAAAATTATGCAAAGGAGATGGGCGATAAGTACTCTCTCCCAATAACTGTCTGTGATACATCAAGTGAGGCTGTAAAGGATGCAGATATAATCTGCACGGTGACGGGGGCAATAAAGCCTGTTCTTTTCGGAAAAGATCTAAAAAAAGGCGTACACATCAATGCGGTAGGTGCCTGCAGACCGGATGCAAGGGAGCTCGACACCGACTGTATTGCAATGGGGAAAATGTATGCCGACAGAATGGAATCAGTCTTAAACGAGGCAGGGGATTTTATCATTCCGTATAACGAAGGTTTAATTGGCAAAGAAAAAATCGTTGGAGAGCTTGGGGAGGCTTTACTTGGTAAGATTGCAGGGAGAGAAACCGAAAGTGATATAACGATTTTTGAAGCCCTTGGGCTTGCTGTTTATGACCTTGCAGCAGCGGACTATATTTATGCAAGAAAAATATGACTTTGGCCTAAGCGCAGAGCAGGAAGAGCATGCAAAAAATCTGCACTTTAATAATATTGTAATTGACCTGCTTTTTCAGGGCCCCATAGGTACCTACTCTTTCCCGATTGGATTTGAAGAGAAACTTGAAGGGTTGGCAGCCGAGAAACATCCCGGGAATCGAAGAGCTCAACTGGAATTTATGCGGAACCACATAAGAACTCTTTTTATAGACGGGGAACTATCAGACCTTTATGAAGAATGTTGGTACGAAAGCGGCATAAGTGCGGGTAACCGTCAACTCTCCCTGTCTTCAAGGGAAAGTGCTCTTTTAAGTGCCCTTAGGGTCCAGGAAGAGTTTGACAAAAAGCCCTGGTTAACAAAGGCTTTAAGAGCTGAAGACATAGAAAATGCCCATAAGGAAAACCTGAAAGCAGGGATAATAAGCTGTCAGGAAACTCTTGGACTGGGTAAGGACCTTGGGCTCCTGGAAACCCTTTATAACTTTGGTCTTAGAGTGGTGCAGTTAACCTATAATAACCAGGAACTTGTGGGCGCTGGCTGCATGGAAGAGAATAACGCAGGGCTTTCGAGCTTCGGCATTAAGTTTGTAGAGAAGTTAAACGAGTTAGGGATAATCGTTGATACTGCTCATTGCGGAAAGCAGACCACTCTTGACAGTTGCCGTTACTCAAAGAAGCCTGTGGTTGCAACCCATACAGGTGCAGAGAAGGTCTTTTTTCATTCGCGAGCCAAGTCAGACGAGGAAATTGTTGCCCTTGCCAAAACGGGGGGTGTTATCGGGGTTTTTGCAATGCCCTGGTTTATTGCCGATGATCCCGGAAACTCAACCCTTGAGCATTTTTTTGATCATATCGATCATATTGTTAAGCTAACCGGCATTGACCATGTAGGCATAGGGACAGACTGGCCCATGCCGCAGACCTTGGGGATGGCAGTGGATTTCAAGAAGCTCGTAGCTGTAAGTATGGGCTTTAAAGAGGGTGACGGGCCATCAACAGAGTATATCAAGGGTTTAAAAGACTATCGCTCTTTCCCGAATATTACGCGAGGCCTTCTTTCAAGAGGTTATGGAGATGATGACATCATCAAAATAATCGGCGGAAACTGGCTAAGGGTATTCAGAGAAATCTGCGGATAATTAGCTTACAGCCTGTGATTGACCTCTTGTTAAAAGAAGTCTATCATCTTAATAAGCATTAATGTAAATGGAGGAATTAGAATGAAAAAAAGTTATTTAAATTTATTTTTAACTTTAGTATTGTGTTTGGTAATTGCCGCATCATTTTCTGCATGCAGAGGCAGACAGACAACTGCTGTATCGAATGAGATTACCGTAATAATGGCCAGCATTGGAAATAATATGGATCCTCAAGTAGCAAACTTCACAAATACCACAATAAAAATGAACCATGTTTACGATACATTGCTGCGTCTGGATGATTCTCTTGGCCTTGTTCCTGCTGTCGCTACAAGTTGGAGAACTCCAAATAACTTAACTTACGAGTTTGTTATTGGAGAAGGCTATAGATTCCATAACGGCGATCCATTGACCATGGACGATATAATTTTCTCATTCGAGAGGCTGAGTAATATACCGCAAACAGCTTCTCTTTCCAATAGAATTGCTTCTGTATCGGGTGCAGGTAATGTCCTTACGATCACTTTGACAGCTCCAAACAGCGCATTTTTAAGGGATGTTGCACCAATTATCTTGGTAAATAGAAGGCATGTTCTTGCCTCGGGTGATGCTTATGCAAATAACCCCATTGGCACAGGCCCCTATGTAGTCGAAGAGTATATTCCCGGCGACAGAATGGTCTTAAGAGCTTGGGAAGATCATCCTTTCGGAAGAGCAAGACTTGATAAAATTACCTTTAGAGGTATCGCAGAAGAGGTTGCAAGATATATTGCATTGGAATCGGGGGACGCTAACTTCGCTCCCATTGGCGCAAGGGACTTCGCAAGAGCACAGGATAATAACTCACTTATTGCAGTTGAAAAGCAAACCACAAATACAAACTTTGTCTCCATGAATACAGGTATGCCACCTTTTGATAATGTGAACATAAGAAGGGCAATGGCCCATGCCTATGACAAGGAATCCTTTGCAAGAATAAACCCGGGCAGGGTTCCAATAGACAGTATGTTCCCGACAATGTTTGCAACATACCATTCAGCGTCGGGCACTCCTCAGTTCAGTGTTGATGAAGCAAGACGACTGCTCACAGCGGAAGGTTATTCTGCAGCAAATCCTCTAAGATTCGATGTAATTACATACGGGGCAGGTGATCCTATTATAGAGGCATACCAGGCAATTCTTCGCACTGTCGGAGTGGAGATGTCCATAGTGAACATGGAGTTTGGAGTATTCCTTGAGCAGATGATGAGGGGAGAATACCAGATGCTTTCGGGCGGATGGAATAATACCACAGGAAGTGAACTAAGCGCCATGGCAAGCTATTGGACAGGGAGCTTCGGGCAGAGTAATATCTCCTTCTTTGTGAATGACCGCGCAGATGAACTTTACGATATAGTGCTTAGATCGACAAACCAGAATGAAATTATTACATCCACAAGAGAAGTTCAGGAAATTGCAGCGCAGTATATGCCGATAATTCCCACATTCAGAAACAATGTGTTTTATGGCATGTCAAGGAATTTAAGGGGCGTAGAAATTTTAACAAACGCTCTTTACTCATTCAGAGAAGCTTACGTTGAGTAAGCCGCTTATTAAAATTAAGCTTATAGAATGATAAAGTACATAGTAAAACGCATCTTACAAATGATACCCATAATTATAGGGGTATCATTTGTGGTGCATATGCTGCTTTCATTCAGTCCCGGCGACCCTGCAAGAATGATCCTGGGGATACAGGCAGAGCAGGAGGATGTGGATGCCCTGCGTGAAGCTCTTGGGTTAAACGATCCGGTTCTCGTGCAATACTTTAGTTATATGAGAGGTGCTGTCACAGGCGACCTTGGCGTTTCCTATACAACAAGACAGAGAGTTGCAGATATGATTTCTGTAAGACTGCCTGCAACGTTGATCCTTTCTTTCGGTTCTCTTTTTACGATAATGATTATCGCAATACCCTTAGGTATAGCTCTCGCGGTTAAACAAAACTCTATATTCGACAATGTTATGCGTGTGGTAAGTTTAATACTCGCGGCAATGCCTGCCTTCTGGCTCGGATTATTATTGATAATACTATTTGCAGTCCATCTGCGAATCCTTCCCGCAAACGGATTTGATACCTGGCAGGCAAGGATACTTCCCATAGTCTGCTCCTCCGTTGCAGGCTGGATGCTCACTTCCCGGCTTGTAAGAGCATCAATGCTTGATGTCATAAGACAGGATTATATAAGGACTGCAAGGGCAAAGGGTACAAAGGAAAGCCTAGTTATTCGCAAGCACGCTCTAAAAAATGCATTGATGCCTGTTGTAACATCAATTGGCATGCAGGTCGGAGCTGCATTTGGAGGCTCGATTATAATCGAATCCCTTTTTGGGATTAACGGAATGGGCAGGATGATGATGGATGCTCTAAGGCAAAAGGATATACCCACAGTCATGTCAGGTGTTATCATCACTGCGGTTGTGATTGCCGTTGCAAACCTCCTTACTGACCTGACCTATGCCTTTGTAGACCCGAGGATAAAATCCATGTACGTTAAAAAGAAAGTAATTGTTGGCGGAAAGGCAAATGCAAAAAGCGGCGGATAAAACCAAAAAACGCGGCCTATGGGGCGATGCATGGCTCAGGATGAGACGGAATAAATCAGCTGTGGCAGGGATCATCATGCTCCTAATAATACTCATCGCAGTATACTCTGCTCCCCTTTATATCGACTACGATACCGATGTCCTTATGCCCAACTTTGACAGACTCCTTGAGTTCCCCTCGCCGGGGACCCTCCTTGGCGGAGACGAGCTTGGCCGCGATGTCTTTGCCCGGATAATCTGGGGCGGAAGGATTTCGATTTCCTTGAGCTTTGCTTCAACAATTTTAAGCCTTCTTATGGGTCTAACCCTTGGCTCGATTGCAGGTTACTACGGTGATGTCTTGGATACTCTTATAATGCGCTTTCTCGATATTTTCATGGCAATTCCTAATATTCTTCTTATGATTACCATAGTAAGCGTTATGAGACCAAGTCTTTTAACACTTTTACTCGCACTTTCCATTGGAGGAATCCCGGGCTCCGCAAGAATGATAAAGGCCCAGATACTCAAAGTAAAGGATAGTGAGTATATCGAAGCAATAAGAGCCCAAGGCGCAAGTGATTTAAGAATAATCCTTGGCCATATCCTTCCTAATGCAATAAGCCCTCTTATCTCCCAATACCTTATTTCCATTGCAGGCGGAATAATGGCAATCAGCGGCCTAAGTTTTATAGGCCTTGGTGTACAGCCGCCAAACCCCGAATGGGGCTCGATGCTTGCAAGCGGCAGAGCCTTTATAAGAGATGCTTGGCATGTAACGGCATTCCCCGGCATTGCTATTGTGCTTACGATTATTGCAATAACCCTCGTGGGGGACGGCCTCCGTGATGCTCTTGACCCAAGGATGAAGAGGTAAACTTTGAAAAGCAATCTGCTTGAAATAAAAGACCTTCTCATCAAGTATCACACTGATGACGGGGTGGTACATGCAGTGAACAGTGTTTCACTAAACCTTGCAGAAGGAGAGAGTCTTGGGCTTGTCGGGGAGACAGGTGCGGGTAAGACCACCACTGCCTTAGGAATCATGGGCCTGATTGATTCACCGCCGGGGAAAATCCATTCGGGAGAAATATTTTTTAACGGCGGTGACTTACTTAAAATTAGCGAAGAGCAGTATAGGGAAATAAGGGGGGAAGAAATTTCCATGATCTTCCAGGACCCGATGACTGCATTGAATCCTGTCTTAACGGTCGTAGATCAAATAGCAGAAGTTATTTCAAACCATCAGAACCTTGGGGGAAGTGAAGCAATTGATAAGGCAGTTGAAATGCTTGAACTTGTTCGCATCCCTGCCGAAAGAGCCTATGAGTACCCTCACCAATTTTCAGGCGGAATGAAGCAGAGGGTGGTAATTGCGATTGCCCTTGCCTGCAGGCCTAAGCTTTTAATTGCAGATGAACCTACAACCGCCCTCGATGTGACAATACAGGCCCAAGTGCTGGAATTAATGAAGGAGTTAAAGGATAGACTAAAGACATCAATGCTGCTTATTACTCATGATCTTGGTGTGGTTTCTGAAATTTGTGATAAGGTTGCAATAATGTATGCAGGTGAAATTGTAGAGTATGGCAGCTTAGAAGACATTTTTAATAATCCCCTTCATCCATATACTAACGGACTCTTCGGCTCACTTCCTGACATTGATAAAGAAATAGAATTTCTCTCTCCAATAGAGGGGCTCATGCCTGATCCGTCAAATTTGCCCGAGGGCTGTAAGTTCAACCCGAGGTGCAAATACTCTGAAGATCATTGCAGAAAAACACTGCCTCAATTAAAAGAAAATGAAGGCGGGCATTTAGTAAGATGTCTTATTTATGAAGGATTACTTTCTTCAAAAGAGGTAAGAAAATATGAGTAATACCTCTTATATCGATGTTAGAAATTTAAAGAAATACTTTCAAACTCCAAGGGGGCCCTTGCATGCTGTTGACGGGCTTGACTTAAAAATAGACAAAGGCAAGACCATCGGTGTTGTGGGCGAAAGCGGCTGCGGGAAAAGTACCATAGGACGGCTTCTTACAATGCTCTTAGAGCCGACTGACGGCGAGATCTTTTTTGACGGGAAAGATATTACAAAACTGCGAAAGTCCGCGCGAAATGAATACAGGCGCCGCATACAAATTATATTCCAGGATCCTTTTTCCTCTCTTAATCCGAGAAAAACTGTTTTTAATACCATTGCCGAATCCTTTGACATACATAGGATTTACCGTAATAAAACAGAGAAGGAAGAGCGTGTAGCACAATTAATGGAACTTGTGGGTATTTCAGATCGATTTGCAAACTCATATCCTCATGAAATGGATGGTGGGCGGAGACAGAGGGTGGGTATTGCACGGGCCCTTGCGCTTAACCCTGAGTTCATAGTCTGCGATGAGCCTGTTTCAGCCCTTGACGTATCAATACAGGCACAGATCTTAAATCTCTTAAAAAAACTACAGCTTCAGTTTGGTTATACCTATATGTTCATTACCCACGATTTATCGGTTGTAAAACATTTTGCAAACGAAATCCTCGTAATGTATTTAGGTGTAATGGTTGAACAGGCGCCTGTAAAAGAATTGTTTGCAAATCCTGTCCATCCATATACAAGGGCCCTGCTTTCCGCAATCCCGGTTCCTAACTTAAAAAAGAAACAGGCAAGGATACTCCTTACAGGGGAAATCTCCTCACCCATCAACCCAAAAGACGAATGTCGCTTTGCACAAAGATGTCAATTTGTAATTGACAAATGTTTAAAGAAGAACCCTGACATTATAACTTTAGGAGAGAATCATAAGGTTCGCTGCTGCAGAATAAACGAAATATAGGAGATATTGATGGACAATTATTTAATTGGCAAAACATTTAATATTTATTTTTCCGGCGTTTTTAACGGAAGTATTACTATCGGAGAAAAGAATCTGGAACTCTGCGATGTGGACAGGCGCACGAGGGCAAGATTAAAGAGCGAACCTTTCGATAAAAACAAAAAGCATACAATGATTGACTATGCGAAAATCTATGAGGACTTGAAGGTATATGCAGAAGCAAAGTGGGAAGGAGAGAGGGTAAAACTTTCTAATAAAGATGAATATAGCAGGTATATTTCCTATAATGATACAGTAGACGGGGTTGATCTTGTCTCGACACTTTGGGCAAAGCGTAAAACAAGAGAATCCATTGACATAATCACCGTGAACGGTCAAATTATTGCCTTCTCGCATCCCGGTAGAATAAGCTCAGAAATTGCCGTAATCCCGGGCTATGAAAAGTTAACCCCACTAATTAAGTTCGATGATCCGCTTTTATCCAAACCGCAATACGGAATTAATCACCTTGGAAGTATTTACGTACCGTGTAAGGACGGAACACTTCTGGCCACAGAAGTGTTCCTCCCCGAGAGTAAAAACACTGCAGAGAAATTCCCTGTCATTGTTGTCAGAACCTGCTATGGAAAGGCACGGGATATCGACCGCTGCTGGCATTGGGTCACAAGAGGTTTTGCCTTTGTCATTCAGGATGTAAGAGGCCGCTCTGATTCAGACGGCATCCTTGAGCCCTTTCAAAATGAAAGAGAGGATGCCTGTGACTTATTTGACTGGATAGCAAAACAGCCCTGGTGTGACGGCAATATCGGCATGTGGGGTGCAAGTTACCTCGGATATACTACAACAGCCGCTGCCACAGGAGGAAACGAGCATTTAAAAACAGCTATAAGTGAAGTTAATGTTGGCTCTCCCTTTTACGATACTGCACGCAGGGGCGGCACCATCTGCTCCTGGCCGTTATTATGCTGGACTTTGGCCCAGTCAGTGTCCAACCGTGTGGACTTCCCAACCTTCCGCGGAGAATCTATAAGCATAGAAGAAGCAATAAAACATAGGCCGATAAAAGACATCCCACAGAAGATTATCGGCAAGGCATCAGGACCCTGGGATCTATGGGCCTCTCATTATAAATACGATGACTTCTGGAGACATTCTGATAATACTGTGCATGCTCATAAAATCAAAATTCCAATGCTCATAATTTCAGGCTGGTATGACGGAGACGCTATGGGAGTACAGGAGACCTGGCGTTTCCTTACAAAGCATAATGTTCAGGGAAGGCGGATTATACTTGGCGCATGGCCCCATGGTCTTAATGCCTTTAGGGATTGCAGGGACTTAGAGTTCGGCGATAATGCCATAGATTACGACTTTGACACCCGCATAATTCGTTGGTTTGATCTTTACCTTAAGGGGATTCAAAACGGAGAAAATAAAAAACCAAGGGCAACATACTATGTAGTCGGAGAAAATAAATGGAGGACTTCCGATGACTGGAATCCGACTGAAAGCAAAGCTGTAAATCTTTACTTATCGAGTTCAGGGCATGCAAACTCCCTATTCGGAGACGGAAAAATAGTTTTAAACCCGGAAGAAAAAACGGGAGCTGATGCATATACCTATGACCCGACGCAGCCGATAGGTGAAGACGGCCATGTTGAGCCCTACCATTGCAACCATATTCAGCTTAGAAACGACTGTCTTGTATACAACTCAGAAGTTTTAAAGGAAGATCTGTGCATGGCAGGGAATGTTTACTCGGAGTTTTATGCCTCATCAAGTGCAGTTGACACAGACTTTATTGTAAGGCTTTCGGATGTTGGTGAAGACGGAATTGCACGAAAAATTTCTGATAACGTTATAAGGGCCGAGTTTCGTAAGGGTTTTGATAAGCCTGAGTTACTAAAGCCTGACAGCGTAGAGAAATATGAGATGGAAATGTACTTCAACGCCTATGTCTTTAAGAAGGGGCATAAGTTAAGAATTGATATTACATCAAGTAATTATCGTGAGTTCTTCCCGAATACGAATACGGGAATAGATCCTTACCTGGATCCAAAACCTATAATTGCCATAAACAAGATCTACCACGGGAAGGATTATCCGTCTCATGTTAAACTGCCCGTTTTATACGGCTTATAAGTAATTAGGGGAAGTTTTTAAGCTCGCTTAACTCTTTTAAGCTCCTTAGCTTATAAGTGGCCTTTTCCTGTATTTGCCTGACCCTCTCCCTTGTAATTCCAAGGAGTTTCCCTGTTTCTTCAAGGGTCATTGGAGCTTCCCCTGAAAGACCGAAACGAAGCTGGATTATCTTCATTTCTCTTTCGGAAAGGTGGGTTAGGATATTACCAATTGTTTCCTGGATGGTCATTGAGAAAACCGCTTCGAAAGGTTCCATCAAATTATCATCTCTAATTAGGTCAGCAAGCCGGGTCAGGTTTCCGTCATCAACAATTGTATCCAGGCTTGTGGTTTCCTGAGAGAGCTTAACAATTTCTTCAACCTTGGAAATCGGGAGACCCATATATTCGGATAATTCCTCGTTGCTTGGATCTCTGCCTAAATCTTGGGTTAATTGCTTTGCAACAAAATAACATTTCTTAATTGTATTAAGCATGTGGATGGGGATTCTTATTACCCTGCCCTTGTCAGCAATGCTTTTTATTATTGCCTGGCGTATCCACCATGTACCATAGGTCGAGAACCTGCATCCTCTTGTATAGTCAAAACGTTCAACAGCTTCAATAAGGCCGATATTACCTTCGTCAATCAGATCCAGTAAGGCGAGTCCCCTATGCTGATAGTTTTTCGCAATGGAAACTACAAGACGAAGATTGGAATTAATCATTCGGTTTTTATATACAAGCAGGGACTTCTCAAGCTCATTTTTTTGAGATTCATTATTCTTTCCCAAATTCTTAATCTGCTGCCTTAATTGGATAATTTTTTCTCCAATGGACTGCTCTTCTTGGACGGTCAATAAGGGAAACTTTGAAATTTGTTTAAAATAAAGAGCTAATGGATCAGTTTCTTTAATAGCTTTTATCTTTTTATTGCTTCTTGGTACCTTGCGGCCATGTATTTTCCTTGTTGAGAATGTAAGTAACTCATCACTTCTTTCCGAAATTTCGGCGAGTATGGTTTCTACGGTTCCTGACATCAGTTGCTCCTCACTATAATTTACAAATGCAGAAGTTTTCATATTAAGCTCTTGGGGCAAGCGCCGGGTCTATGGGTGTATTTCCTCGATAAACCATAAAGAATAACTGAGGCCTGTTTGAAACAGCGTCAATTCCCAGCCTGCCAAGTTCGGTGCCGGGGCCTACCCGGTCCCCTTCCTTAACATATAAACTTTCGCAACCTCCGTAGACGTATATATAACCTCCATCTACCTGAATAATTACAACCCTGCCAAAACCTCTATATGGACCTGCAGATAAAACAGTTCCACGGGTAAGACTTATAACAGGTTCTCCTCTGGTACCGGTAATTACCACTCCGCTGAGTTTACCGGTCATCTCATCAACTTCTCTTGCATTAACAGGCCAGCGCAGGGGAACGGTATTATTATTCGACGGTTGAGCGGTCGAAAGAGCGGCTGTCCCCGGCGTTGCAGGCAGCCTGATAATAGAACCTTCCCTTAATACATGGTTTTCCGAGAAACCGTTAATCTCTCTAATCTGCGCCACAGTCACGGAAAATCTGCCGGCAATACCAAAGAGGGTATCCCCTCGAACGACCCTATACTCAACAAAGTTATTTGCAGGGGTCTGTCCCGGAATTCTAAGCCGCTGACCTGCAAGCAGCCTGTTTGGGTCACTGATGCCGTTATATGCCATCAAATCCTCTGCTCTGACCCCGGAAGCTCTTGCAATGGAGAAAAAGGTTTCTCCTCTTTGGACAATATGAACCCTATCCTCCCCATATAGGCTCGAGGGGAAAAAGAAAGCGGCAAACAATACTGACAGCAAGCAGAAAATGCCGAGTCGGGATTTCATATCCATATATTATCGGTAGAATTCCGAAAGATTTTGGATTTTTTTTTACTTTTTACTTGCAAATTTGCCGATTATGTATTTTCCATTTTCTCTAAGAGCTTTATACAGTACATAAGTGCCCTTGGGATATGAAAAGGCCCTTTAAACATTGAGCCCTTAACAGGGAGACAAATACTGCCGTCTCTGTGCAAATAACCGAACCATTCTCCGTATTCATAATCCGGGAAGGCTTTGAAGGTATACTCATGCATCATGTCAAACAAGTCTTCAAACTTCTTTTCGCCTGTTAAATGATGGGCAAGCAGGAGGGCATATAAGGCCTCACTATGCTGCCACCAGGTTTTCATGTCCCACTCAAGCTTATCAGAGGGCTTACCCATTGCATCTATATAATTAAAGAGTCCGCCATACTCTTTGTCCCATCCCCTATCCATAGACCAAAGAATTGCGTTAAGAGCCATTTGCTTTAAATCATTATTTTTATGTCTTTCGGCTTCTAAAAGTACAAACCACATTGATTCAATGGTATGTCCCGGGCTTAACCTTCTTCCTATAGGATTATCAACAAACTCTCCTCTAGGGTCTACATACTCAAGAAATAACTGCATATCCGGTTTATAGAAATCTCTGTACAGCTCATTACATACGCTCAGGAGAATATCATCATACTTTTCTGTATTAAGCGGATCCATATCACGCATAATCTGCGTAGTACCAAGCATTATCATCCGTGTATTATGAGCCTTTATTTGGAAATTCTGAGGGATATACTTTGCGGGCAAAATACCCGGGTTCCTAAAATAAAAAACGATCTTATCATACAAATCGCGAGCCTTCTGTAGAGCCTCAGAATCTCCTGCCGCCTTACCATATTCGGCCATTGCAATCACCGAGAAAGCCTCGGTAAACCAGTATCTGCGCTTTCTTATGGGTCTTCCATCCTGCTTAAGTTCAAAAAACATCCTTCCGTCAAGATCAAAGCAGTGTTTGTTGATAAAATCGTAGCCAAGTTTGGCAATTTCAAGCCATATAGGTTTTCTTCCAAAATCATTATAGAGCCTTGAAAACACCCAGGTACCTCGCCCCTGAAACCATCCGCATTTATCCGAAGAAATAAGGCTGCCGTCCCTGTCAACATTATGCAAAATGCCGCCATATTCATAATCAGGCGCAACTCTCTCCCAGAAGGGCATTACATTCTCAAAGAGTTCCTTTTCGTATGTTTTTTTTAAACTACTAATTTTCGCCTTTTCCATGGCCGGCTCCTATTTACCGTACTGTAGAATTACAAGATTGTGAAAAATCTTCCTAACGCGGAAAATTTTCTCGTTTTCCCTTGTCGGATGTACACGGTTAGTAAGCAGTACTGCGTAGAGCTTCCTTTCAGGATCAATATAAAAACTTGTCCCTGTAAATCCGGTATGTCCAAAGGAACCGTTTGAATATAAGTCTCCCATTGGGGTTCCGGGTCCTCTTTTAACCTGCCAGCCAAGCCCGCGGGAAAGGTTAAGTCCAATAGTATGATCCCTAGTCATCTCCTTAATAATTGCAGGTGAAAGGAAGTCCCTGCCCTTTTCATCTTTCCCTGTGAGCATCATCTTTGCAATTTTCGCTATATCCGGGGCTGTGCCAAAGAGCCCTGCATTACCCGAAATGCCGCCCATAACAACAGCATTTTCATCATGCACCCTGCCTTTAATTATGCAATTACGCCATTGACAGAACTCTGTAGGTGCAATCCTTTCATGAATAGAGTCAGGGGGATTAAACATGGTATTTTCCATTCCAAGGGGATCGAGTACTAATGTCTTAAAAACTTCATCAAGGCCCCGGCCGGCTATTGCTTCCAGAATAGCCCCAAGAATTATATACCCTGCACAGCTATACTCAACAGGAACAGCTTTAGTATCCCTTGGCGGCATGGAAAGCAGGCTCTCTATCATTTTCTCCTTTGTATCACATTTCCTATAGAGCTTCTCTGCTCCCTGTATTCTGCTTGTATGGGTCATAAGCTCATACAGCATTACATCACTCTTATCATTTTCCGGGAGGAAAACCCCGATTGTATCCTCCATGCACAGGAGGCCTTGCTGAAGCATTCTCATTGTTGCAATGGAAGTTACTGTCTTTGTCAGGCTTGCAAGGTCGTAAATAGTGTTCATATCCACGGTTTTACTTCCATCCATGGTACCGAAGCTGCCCTGCTCCAAAATGGCATCCGGATTCCCGATTATATAGTTCCCTCCGGGAAATGCACCTTTTTTTACGCAATTAGTTAGAAATTCTTTAATATCATCCATACATTATGTTAACAAAATATGATATGATAATGCAAGGTAATGAACAGTAAAATTATTTTTGGCATAGACGGCGGCGGGACACATTCCAGACTCATCCTGAAAGATGGTACAGGAAAAGTACTCGCCCGATCCGATGCAGGCAGCACAAATATCTACTCCATAAGTAAAGATGAAGTTTTTGCAAATATATCAATATTGATAGAATCTGCTCTGAACACTGCGGGAATTAAAGGCGGAGACCTTAAAGCAGGCTGTTTTGCAGGTGCAGGTCTTGGGAGACAGGGGGAGCAAGACTTGTTTAGGGAATATATAAAGACCCTGCTTTGCAGCAATATCCCAATAAAGGTCTGCACTGATGCCGAAGCCCTGCTCTGTGGAGGCCTTAACGGCCTTGAAGGGTATTGCCTTATTGCGGGGACAGGCTCTGTTGCAATGGGAAGATCTGCCGATGGCCGTTTGGTTCGTGCAGGAGGGCACGGTTATATGCTTGGCGATGAAGGCTCAGCTGCATGGATGGGGAGAACTGCCATTGCACGCATTCTTCGCAGCCTTGAAGGCAGAGATCTATCGAGCAATATGCTTGCCATGCTATTGGAGAAGACCGGATTAAATGAAGCCGGGGATTTCATTCGATATGTTCACCATGATGCAGACAAGGCTAAAATTGCAGAGCTGGCGCCGATTATTGGTTCTAGTGCTGCTTCAGGTGATGCCCTTGCCCTCGACATTCTCCGGAGGGGGGCAGAGGAACTTCTCTTACTTGTAAAGAGTGTTATTGAGCAATCTCCTTGGATAAAAAATAAAGAATTAATCCTTGCAGGCGGAGTATTGGATAATAATAAAATATTCGCAGAGAAACTTCAAAACATACTTGCAAAAACAATCCCCGATCTTTTGGTTTCAGGACCTAAGGGTACTGCACTTGAGGGTGCCTGCTTGCTTGCAGAGAATGAGCTTCTATGAACATGGAAATAGAGCTTAAAGCTCATATAACAGACCATGAGGCATTAGGGCTCCTCCTTTCAAAAAGGGCCGAATATTTGGGTGATTTTATAAAAGATGATACCTATTGGTTCCCCATAGATAATAGTAGTGGGATAGAAAAGATCAGAATGCGCAGGCAGAAACATAGCTCCCCGGGTGGCAATGAAAAATCGGAATGCTTTATTGGATTTAAGAAAAAAGAAGTAAGAGACAATATAGAAGTAAATGAGGAAACGGAGTTCGAAGCAGGCCCCCCCGAAGCAGTTGAAGAGTTTCTAAGAGAGATGGGCTATGAAAGAGGGATTTCAAAACACAAGAGGGGCAGTGTATATAAAGAAGGGGAAATAATTGCTGAAGTTTTGGAGGTTGAAGGCCTTGGGTGGTTTATAGAACTGGAAATCCTCCTGCCGAAAGAAGAGGCCTCAGGGGACTTAATATCGGAAAAGAAGTGCTGTCTTCTCAATTTCCTTTTAAGCCTTGGTATAGAAGAAAAAGCTATTGAAAGCCGATTCTATACAGAAATTCTTGCCGGTTTAGCCAAATAATCGGTTTTCATTGGGTTACTTATAAGCCGATTTTTTGTTATAACAGTTGCATGAAGCAAAAAACGGTTTTTATAGTTGATGATAGCGCGACTAACCTTTTAACTGCAGAACAGGCCTTAGAGAAATACTATAAGGTAATAACTTTATCCTCTGTATCCAGAATGTTTAGCATGCTGGGAAAGTTAAAGCCCGACTTAATTTTGCTGGATATAGAAATGCCGGAAATAAACGGTATCGAGGCAATGAAGCTTCTAAAAGAAAATGATCTATACAGCAGTATCCCGGTAATATTTCTTACTGCTTTAAACGATTCAGAAAATGAGGCCTATGGAATTGAGCTTGGAGCCGCTGATTTCATTACAAAGCCCTTCTCAGTGCCTGTTCTTCTTAACCGTATAAGATACCACATGGATATTGATGAGTTAATCCGCGAGAGGACAGCAAGGCTTTCAAAGCTTCAGAACAGCATAGTTTTTACACTTGCAGATATAGTAGAAAGCCGCGATAAGAATACCGGAGGGCATATTGATCGAATGGCCTTCTATACAAGAATACTAATTGCCACAATGACTTCAATGGGCGTATATACGGAAGAAACGCGGAACTGGAACCAGGATTCTTTTATTTCATCGGCCCGTCTTCACGATATTGGGAAGGTATCGGTTCCCGATTCCATCCTTAACAAACCGGGCCCTCTGACAGATGAAGAGTATCTAATAATGAAATCCCATTGTATAGAGGGAGAAAGAATTATCGAGCAAATGATTAAACGCTCAGGCGATGATGAGCTCTTGCGAAATGCAAAACTTTCAGCAGCTTATCACCATGAGCGCTGGGATGGCCTCGGCTATCCTCACCGCCTTTCGGGAGCGGACATTCCTCTTCAGGGGCGGATTATTGCTGTGGTTGATGCTTATGACGCACTTACAACAGAAAGGCCCTATAAAAGCGCAATGCCTCATAATAAGGCAATGGACATTATTAAGGAAGATGCAGGTAAACATTTTGATCAAAAGATAGTAGATGTTTTTCTTGCTGCAAATGATGATATAGAGATGACTAAGGTTATTCTAAAGGAAGGAAAATGAACTGGTTCAGCAATGTAAAAATAAGCTATAAATTAATAATTGGTTTTGGTCTTTTAGCATTAATAATGCTCATATTTGCCTGTTTTGCAATATTACAGATCTATGCTATTAATAATGATGTAAACGAGCTAATTAATTCCCATTTATTAAGACAAATCACAATTACAGAGGCTATGACCGATGTTTATAAAATGCGCTATTCCAGTCTTTCAAGGGGCTATCTTGTAGAAGGACCTGAGTATTATAGACTTGTTGAGCAGGTGGAAGAGAATTACGAAGAAAATGCGAGAGCTTTCCTTGAGCGATTATATGGTTTTAGGACCATGGTTATATATGATCAAAGGTATAATGAAGAGGAAAGAAACCGGCGAACTGAGCTTGTAAATGAAATCGAAGAGGCTTTTATAGGCTTTATTTTACTTGCAAGGAAAATTGAAGCTGCAGCATTGGCAGATGAAAAAGAAGAGATAATATCCCTCTACGACCTGGCTATTCCTGCAGGAAATGATCTTACAATAAGAATGCAATTATTACTAGACCTGCTCTTTACCGCAAGCAGTGAAAAAATAATAGCGACAACCGTCGAAACAGCAAGGGCGATAAGAACGATCATAACTATTGCCATAATCTTCATTCTTGTTGCAATTTTATCATTGTTCTTTACGGTTAAAAATATAAGTCAGCCGATTTCCAACTTAAAAACTGCTGCAACTGCTATTGCACTTGGAGACCTTGATTTCCCGATACGAAGTGATCGCAAAGATGAGTTCGGTATGCTATCAAATCGGATTGGCGACATGGTTGAGGAAATTAAAACATCTATTAATGCAGCCGAGACAGCTTCCAATATAAAGTCTTCTTTTCTTGCAAATATGAGCCACGAGATCCGTACTCCTTTAAACGCAATAATGGGAATTACGGAAATCCTAATGTTTAATAAGGGGATTGCAGTTGAAAACAGAGAAGCTTTAAGTAAAATTTATGGCTCCGGTGACATGCTGCTGAATATTATTAACGATATACTTGATTTTTCTAGAATTGAAGCAGGAAAACTGGAAATTACCTTATCAAATTATGAACTTCCAAACCTTATTAAGGATATTATTACCCTTAATTTGATTAGGATTGGCAATAAGCCCATAGAGTTTGAGCTTTCTGTTGAGGAAAACACACCTTCTAATCTTTATGGAGATGAGCTGAGAATAAAACAGGTCTTAAATAACCTGCTTTCAAATGCATTTAAGTATACAGATACAGGCAAGATAAAGCTTTCAATCTTTGGCGAATCGGAAACAGACTCTACTGTTACACTTGTTTTTGAAGTTATAGATACAGGCAAAGGCATGACAGAAGAACAATTAAGTAAATTATTTGATGCCTATACCCGTTTCAATATCGATGAAAATCGCACAATAGAGGGCGCAGGCCTTGGCATGAATATTACACGCGACCTTCTTAATTTAATGAACGGAGAAATAAAAGTACAAAGTGAACCGGGGAAGGGTTCAGTGTTTACTGTGCACCTGCCTCAGAAGAAAATAAACACAAGTATAATTGGAAAAGAAACTGCAAATAACCTTGAAGCATTCCGTACAGACGATTTAAAGCAAGTTCAAATGAAGAGCATAGTGTTTGAATCAATGCCCTATGGAACTGTTCTTGTAGTTGATGATGTTGAGTCTAATCTTTATGTTGCAAGAGGACTTTTAACTCCATACGCGCTGAATGTCGATACTGCATCAAGCGGAATTGAGGCAATAGAAAAAATTAAGGAAAGCCGTACATACGACATAATATTCATGGATCATATGATGCCAAAACCGGATGGAATTGAAACCACAAAGATCATCCGCTCAATGGGATATACAGACACAATTATTGCTCTTACTGCAAACGCAGTTGTGGGACAGTCAGATATATTCCTTGCAAACGGATTTGACAGCTTTATATCTAAGCCGGTTGATTTGCGCCAATTAAACGCATTACTAAAAAAATATGTACGCGATAAAAAAACACAAACCGGAGGCAGTGCCCTTCTCGAAGCATTTATACGAGACGCAGAAAGGTCGATTAAAATACTCGAAGAAATTAGAGAAAAGCATGGAACTTATGACGATGAATTTTATGAAAAATATATAGTGAACACACATGCAATGAAAAGCGCTCTTGCAAATGTAGATGAGCATGAACTCTCCGAGCTTGCAGGTAATCTTGAAAAGGCAGGGCGCGAAAGAAATATCGAACAAATTGAAGGGCTGACAAAAAATTTCATTGAAGACCTGCGCACTGTAATAAGAAAGTACAACCTTAAGCAAGCGGACCCGTTAAGAAAGACCTTCTCTGATTACTCTTATTTACACCAAAGACTAAATTCCTTAAAAAATGCCTGTGAGGATTTTGACAAGAAAAGAGCAAAGGGAATTTTAGCCGATCTTAGAGAGAAGGCATGGCAGAGTGAAATTAAAGATAAACTCATAATAATGGCTGAATATCTATTAAATGGTGACTTCGAGGAACTCCTAGCCCTTGCAGACACAGTAATTAAAGAAACAAGTGCCTAAACTACCTGTTTAGACACCCAGTTTTAACCCAATAAAGTTTCGCTCTCCATTTAAAAAGGACTTCCAATCAAGGGCCTTCTTTGCCTGTAATTGCAGTTTTGAAACAGACAGAACACCCTCTCCTGTTTGAATCAAAACACCCTGTCCGTCTTTACCCAAGACAGTACCAGGCCCGGTCTTTCTTTCAAAAACATCGCCTTTAGAAACCTGAGCCTCGAGAATAAAAAGCCTGTCTTTCCCTCTAAACGTAAAACAAAGAGGCCAAGGGGTATATGCACGTATCTTAGCTTCAATTTCAATGGCACTTCTGCTCCAGTCTATCAGCCCATCTTCCTTGACCATCTGTTTACAGTACACTGCAGTGCCTTTCTGCGGCTTTGCACTTTTAACTTTATTGTGAAAATCCGGAAGCAGCTCACCAAGGAGAGATGCAGCTTTTATGCTCACTGTTTCACTTAAAGAAGCGGCTGTCTCCTTGCCGCTAAGAGTAATGCACTCAACTGCAAGAATATCACCTGAGTCAAGTTCAGGTGCAATAAGCTGAATGGTTATTCCTGTTTCTTCTTCCCTGTTTAAAATTGCTGCAGGAATAGGAGCTGCTCCTCTATACTTTGGCAGCAGGCTTGGGTGGATGTTTATACCCCCAAGCGGGAATAGAGATAAAAAACGCGGGCCAAAAATATGTCCGTATGCAAAGGAAACAAGAAGATCCGGGTTTAGCCCGGAAACTTCATCGCGTGCAGCGGCATTCAATTTTACCGGTTTTAATTGAGGAATCGAAGGTTGTCCCCTGCTTTTTCGTTCTATATTTAACTCTTCTAAGGCCGCAGAAATATCTGTGGGAATCAGATCGTTATGACGGCCCCTTCTCGAATCAGGGTTTGTAAGTACACCCACAAGAGAAACCCCTTCCATTTGTGAAATGATCTTAAGAGAAGGAACGGCTATAACAGGACTTGCTGCAAAAAGGATTCTCATGAGCCGGTTTTTGATAATGCCTTCCGGTATTTAGCAAGGACGCTTAATCTCTTTTGTTCGCTTAATCTGTCTACAAAAAGGATACCTTCCAGATGATCATATTCATGGAGTATTGCCCTTGCAAGAAAACCTTCAGTCTCGAGTGTAAAAGGACGTCCCTTTTCATTCCATGCCTGTATTTTAATTGCCCTCGGCCTAATAACGTTTACATATATCCCGGGAATAGAAAGACATCCCTCTTCAAATTTTACTGTTTCTTGAGAAGTTTCAATAATGGAAGGATTAATAAAAACTCGCGGCTGGTCTCCTGACACATGCACAACGAAAATTCTTTCTTGGATTCCAACCTGAGGTGCAGCAAGGCCGCAGCCATCTTCTGCATGGAGGGCTTTAAATAATTCTTCAACAATTTTAATATGTTCAGGGCCAATTTTACTAATGGGTTTTGCTTTTTGACTTAAGACTTCATTCCCATACTTCAGTATTTCCACTTTACTTCTTCCCTGAATGGAGAACAAATGTCATAATTTCTGCTCTCTGTTTTATAAGACTATACCATAGGATTTTTTTCTTTGGAATCGCTGCACTTTTACGGCCCATATTTTTCATCTTTTCGTACATCCTTACTGCATTTCCTGCGGCAAGCCAGGCCTTGTATAAATTGTCCTGATTAAAAATACTCTGAGCTCTGTTCACAATTTCCTTATCTATGGTTTCCAGATATAACTCAAGGAGCATGCTGTACTTTTCTGTTACACCCTTTAAATAGTCAAGGATTAACCTGTCAAATGCAGGAATCTGCTCAATCACATCAATAAATATTTTTAGAATATCAACTGCAGTAAAATAATCCTCATCTACAATATAAGCCTTTATAGCCTGACGGCATAGGTTCTGGAAGGACTCGTTCGAAATAGTCTGCATACCATTGATTGGAGCAGGAGGTGTTACCATAAACTTTGGCATGACCTGCGAAGTTTTTGCAATAAGATTAACCATGTCCTGATATATTTTCTGCTCCCAATTATTCTCTTTAATTGAACTAAAGAGCTGTATCATATCAGCACTGATTTTTTCCTTATACTTGTCTTCGTCCTTAAAAATGGCCTCACATGATGGAATCTGGACGCCCTTAAACTCAATCTGGCCGGTATCCAGGAAGTAAACCACATTACGTTTAAATAGGGTGCAGGGCTCCTTCTCATTTTCCTTAACATAGTTCATGTGAACCTGCTTTGCAACCATTACCCTTGATTCCTTGCGCGATAGCTCATTTGCCCTGCTCTGGAGCCGTGCCCCTGAGTTTAAAAGGAAGCCTGAAAGATTACCCTTCTCGGTAATGATCAGGGGACTCTGGGTATTCCCCCCTGTGATCCCTGCAGAAATCTTAAAAACAGGCAGTGATTCAGTATTGCCTTCTCGCTTCGTTGGTATTTCAGGGTCATTCACTATATTGGTCTTTCCGAAGAAATCAATAATAGCAAGAGTTGTCGTAATGGCATCTGTGGCTGTTGCCGCTACAACCACAACTTCATCCCCCCTCTCCCTCTGACTAATTGCATGGGAACAGGTAGATATTCGCCTGGAGCCGGTATTCATTGCCCAATCCAAAGTATGCATCATTGACAGGTTTTTACGGGAATCCATACAGAATTGTGTATAACCATGAATATCCAGCATTGCGACATAAAGGTTGGAAATCTGGAGAGTATCTTTTAAATCTCCTGCATCGGGGAATTTGCTGTCGGGGATCACGATTTCCTTCCAAAGTCTAAGATGGGTGCTCTTTTCCATTTCTGCAAAAAAACCCCAGTTCAGCTTCTTTATCAGGTCGAAGACCCTCATTATAACAGGATGAGCCTTTTGGTATCTTAGAATAGGCTCTATTTGTTCTTTTAACTGTGAAAACTTGCTGATTTCGCCTGAAAGCACTTTCTCGCTTAAAAATGAGAATAATTCATATTCAGACGTATTTTCTGTATATTCGTTCAAGTTTTTCACTAAAAATTCCTGTTTAATGCTAGCACAAAATAATAATAATTTATAGGGGTTTTTATATGGAAAAATAATGAAATCGAGGATATATTATTCTAAGGAGAGTTTATGGAAACTGCCGCCAAGTTAAACGATTCCGGAATTGCGCTTACAGGTGCAAATAGGCCCTATGAGGCAATTCCCCTATTCCGCAAGGCCATAAGGATGGAACCCGGGAACCCCCTGCTCTACCTCAATCTTGGCATTGCTCAACAAAGAACAGGGGATTATGAAGATGCGCTTGCAAGTTTTCAGAGAGCAATTCATATTGATGATTACCAAATTGATGCCTGGAATGCTATGGGGCTCATATATTATGAACTTGAACTCTTTGAATCGGCAGAAAATTGCTATCGCAATGCACTGGAAAGGGACCCCGCTTCCCCAAAGGTATGGAATAATCTTGGTGTTATGTTTTTTACCGAGGGGAGTTATGAGGAAGCCCGCCATTGTTTTGAAGAAGCATTGAGTCTAATGCCCATATATTATGATGCAATATTTAATCTTAGAGACACGTGCAGGGAGCTGAAGGATTATAGGGCAGCAGCAGAATTTGAGAGAGTTCTTCAGAGCTATGGTTTGAAAAGAGAATTCCCTGAGTCAGCTCAAGAGTAAAAACAAGTAAGTGAAAGTTCTTTATATTGCAGAAATAGTTGGCAAAACCGGGGTTTATGCCCTAAAGAAATGCCTGCCTCATATTTTATCGGAAAGAAAACCGGACTTGGTCATTGCCTGCGCAGACGGTGCTACAGGGGGAAACGGCCTTGGAAGAAATCATGCGGCATATATCCGAAAGCTCGGAGTTCATGTAATTACCACAGGTGATTGCTGCTTCTTTAAGAAGGACCTTACCGAAAACCTTGAAAAAACACCCTATGTCTTAAGACCTGATAATCTAAACATAGAGGCACCCGGTACCGGCTCACGAATCTTCCGGCTCGACTCCGATAAGACTGCCAAGGTGGCAGTTGCAGTCTTTCTTGGACAGACAGGTTTTGCAAGGCTTCACGGGAATAACCCCTTCTCGGGACTCGCAGCCATATTCGAAAGGCTGAAGAAGGAAACACCCTATATTATTGTTGATTTCCATGCCCTTGCTACCGCAGAAAAACAGACTTTCTTCGCAATGGCCGATGGTTATTGTTCGGCAATAATCGGTTCACATACGAGGGTTCAAACTGCCGACGAGAAGATATTGAAGGGAGGGACTGCAGTCATTACCGATGCAGGCCGCACAGGGAGCCTGGAATCCGTGGGGGGAAATGAAAGGGAGTCAAGAATCAAAAGATATATTACAGGGATCCCCGATTGGACAAGGGAATCATCTGAGAAGCCCGGCCTGCAGGGGGTTTTCATAGAACTCGCCGAAAACGGCAGGGCACTCTCAATAGAGCGATTGAGTGTGCTCATTGAAGAGCCTGTTGAAGAGTCAATTGAAGAGCAAGACGATGATTAAGAAGGGGAAGGTTCTTAAAATAGAAGGAAAACATGTCCTTATTGCACCTGATTCAGGCGAACACTGCTTTGGCTGCATGGAAATAGAATGTAAATCAAGAATTAGCTCGATAGATGCAAAAAACAGCAAGGCCCTCCCTCTGGAACCGGGCCAGACTGTAGAATTAAAATTCATTAAAAATGCACTTTTAAAACAAGCCGCAACTACATTATTACCCCCGATTCCGGGTTTTTTAATAGGATTTTTCCTTGCCTATTTATCATTACCGAATGCCTCCCAGGCTGCACATGTATTTTCAGGAATAATTTTCTTTTTTGCTTCAGCATTCATTGTATATAGAATAAAAAAGAAGCACCCGGCAGAAGAAAATCCGCTATACATAGAAAGAGTAATAAACCGGAATTTTTCCTGATTTTCTTCTTGGCTAATGAAAAAAAATCTGTTATACTATACACGGGTCTATTATTTTAAAGACCCTGAACCGCTCGTATGAGGGTTCAATTCAGCCGGGCCGTTTGGCCGGCAACCGGAGAAATCTATGAAAGACGAAAGAGAGTTTGGTCAAGAAGGACATCGGGGTCATAGGCACCACGGTTTCAGGGGAAGGGGTCCCGGAGGCTCCTTTGATTTAGGCACAATATTCGACAAAATCTTTGAAGCAACTCGAGATTTTCAGGACGAGTTCCGCAAGAATGGTGTCTTTGTTTTTGATTCGGACGGAGATGCCTTTAGGGGCGAAAATACCGACTATTATCCCAATTATTCCTATCCGCCAATGAATGTACTTATGACAGGCGACAGAAGTCTGATTTTTGAGTTTGCTTTGGCCGGTTTTGAAGAAAAGGATATAAGCCTGTCCTTTCAGGGGGACTATATGGTCTTCTCTGCAATCCTTCCCAAAAACCTTGATGAGTCAACAACTGTTAGTGAAAACATTCGCTATTTTAAACGCAGGCTTAAGATGAAGGATATAGAGAAGCAAAAGTATTTTGTCCCCCTGGACAAGTACGCCCAGGATAAGGTAAAGGCAGTCTATAAGAACGGCATCCTTAAGGTAACGGTTCCCCCGAAAGAAGAGCCGGATCAGAGTGACGGGATAAAGATAGAGATAGTCAGCGAAGACTAGATTGTCCTAAAAAATGTTAAAGTTTGTATCTCTATAGGCGAGTAAAGCGTCAGCAGAGTCTTTGCAATACTCCTCCGAGAAGCGGGCAAGAACAGCAGCCGACAAAGCAATACCTTCAGCTTTAAGGATGCTCCTTGCCGTCTCGGAGTATGTGAAAAACACATGTGCACAATGATACTCAAATGGTTTTACCCACTCCTTGCGTTTAACAGGCATATCCTTTAGCTCTGCATCTTTCATTACGAACATGCATCTGTCTGTATCATGCATGGTTTGCAATACACTAAACTCAAGATAGGGATTAAATCCTCGCACAAGGGCCTTATCAATATGCTTACAGTATAGGAGGGACCCGCTTACAAGGCCCATTTCCTTATACTTATCGTGCCAGGGGCAAATGAAAGTGCTTGTACAATAGTCAGGCGAAAGAGCTGTTGCTTTGGAAATATCACCTTTAATGCCTGCTAAAAACTTCTCTGAATAATTCCATTCACCAAGTTCCAGATAGGTTTTAAAGGTGAGAGGAAGGCCAAGGCTGATGGCCTTTTGAGCCATCCTCGAGCCTCTCTGCTCCGCATAACGCCGGGTTGCAAGGATAAATATATCAAGGCCTTTTTGCTCATAATTTTTCAAGAGCTCGTAAAAGGAAGCAGAAATAAAGGCATGATGATACTCTGTGAAGTCAGACAATGATTATCTCCTTATTTGCCTTATTTAAAATTTCATTCCCTGTTTCCGTTGCAAGCACTATATCTTCTATACGCATACCCATGTGGCCTGCGAGGTAAATACCGGGCTCAATAGAAAAGGACATTCCCGGTTCCAGATTACGGGTATTATTTTTCTTTATATCCGGTGCTTCATGGCCCATATAACCTATGCCATGCCCAAGACGATTCAGAAAATTTTCTCCGTATCCGGCTTTCTCAATTATTTCTCTAGCAGCCCTATCAACATCAGGAATAAATGCACCGGTTATAGCTGCTGCCTCCCCTGCATTAAGAGATTCCTGCACTATACTGTATATTTTTTTCTCTTCATCTGAGATGCCGCCAACAAAAATGGTTCTAGACATATCAGAGCGCATCCCATTAACTGCACATCCGAAATCAAGTATCATTAAATCCTTTTCCTGTATCACCCTTCCCTTCCCCGAATAATGGGGATAACTGGAATTAGGACCGGATGCAACAATTGCTGAAGCGTTCGTCCCTCCCGCTTCAAGCATTTTTGAGGTTAGAAACTGGAAGATATCCATTTCCTTCATACCGGGTTTTATGATCTTAATCACAGATGCAAAAGCATCATCTGCAATGCTTGCTGAACGCCGGAGGTCATCCTGCTCGGCAGGTGTCTTAATGATACGGGCTTCTTCAAGGATAGGGACTCCATTAATAAATTTTACATTGCAGTCTCGAGCAATATCAAGGACATTAAAGGCCTGTGCCGATTTATTCGTACCAAGTGTTTTCCCGATAAGGCCGTGTTCGGTGAGTGCAGTGCGGGCAGTATCAGTCATTGACTCCCCGTCCTTCCAGGTGTAGATCTTTACTTCGCCCGAATAGGCATGCTCTATCTCACCTCCATACAGCCTATTGCAAACATAGAAACACTTTCCTTGGTCAGTTATAAAAAGGCCCTGAAAGCGGGCACACATCATTGGAGTAAAGCCTGTAAGAAAGTTTAGATCTTCTGAAGGGCATACAAGAAGTCCGCCAAGATTTGCCTTCTTAATTTCTTTTACCAAATTATCAATTCGAGTCTTGTTCATGTCTCTCCCTTTCAATAATCATTGCCGGTATTGCCTGCAAGAAGTGCGACTGCAGAACTGGTCCCAATACGCTCCGCTCCTGCATTAATGAATGACACAAGATCTTCCTTGGTTTTTACACCCCCTGCAGCTTTAATCTTTACTGTGTCTCCAATATGCTGTTTGAAAAGAAGTACATCCTGAATTGTGGCACCTGCAGTACCAAAGCCGGTAGAAGTCTTGATATAATCCGCCCCTGCATCGGTGACAATGGAACAGAGGCGGATCTTCTCGTCTTCAGTTAGATAACAGGTTTCAATAATAACCTTTAAGATATTCGTTCCGCATACCTTTTTTATTTGCCTTACTTCCTGAAGCAGCCTGTCATCATACCCGTTTTTTACGTCTCCAATGTTAATAACCATGTCAATTTCTGCGGCTCCGCCTTGGAGGGCCTTTTCAGTTTCAAGGAGTTTTACGGCAGTAGTATTATAGCCAAGCGGAAAACCAATGACCGTGCAGATATTTAGATCTGCAAATGCATTGCTTATGAACTCCACATAAGAGGGAGGCACACAGACAGAGGCAGTCTTGAAGCGCAGGGCTTCGTCACAGAGTTTCTCAATTTCTTCCCTGGTACAGACAGCTCTAAGCAGGGTATGGTCGATATACCCAAAAATTTCTGCGTTGGTCATACGGCTCCTTAAAATCGACTATTTCACGTAGAGCTCTCTCTCCGTATACGAGGTATGAAGCAGATCATGGGCCTTCTTACCGTTGGGCTCTCCCAAGAATTCCTTATAAAGCTCTAAGATATAAGGATTCAAGTGGGAGCAGCGGTACTTGGACTTTTCATCATCGTTGTAAATACCTGCAGCCCTCTGCTTTCGGACTTCATCGGTACAGCCGTAAGGTTGGCCTCCGCCTCCGACACATCCGCCCCTGCAAGCCATCACTTCCACAAAGTGGAAGGGGGGTTCTTTCCCTGCATTCTTTGCTTCTCTTATACTATTCAGTACAGCCTCGATATTACCCATCTGGTGTGCAACGGCAATTTTGATCTTGGTTCCATTTTGGAAGTCAACTTCAGCTTCCTTTACACCTTCAAGGCCCCGGACGGGCTTTAGGTTTACATCGCCCATTTCCTTTCCTGTTACAAGATTGAAAGCACTCCGCACCGCTGCTTCCATAACACCGCCTGTTACACCAAAGATGGTACCTGCTCCTGTATACGGTCCAAGCGGGTTATCCGCTTCCTCATCGGGTAAATCATTAAGCACAATACCCGCCTGCTTTATCATGCGGGCAAGCTCTCTTGTTGTGATGACTATGTCCACATCCCAGCCGGCACCTGCACTCTTCATATCATCGTTACGATGAGCTTCCCATTTCTTTGCGGTACAAGGCATTATCGAGACTGAATAGACCTTCTTTGGATCTATTCCTGCCTTATTTGCCCAATACGACTTAATCATGGCACCCATCATCTGCTGGGGAGATTTCGCCGTGGAAAAGTGCGGGATCATGTCCGTGAAATATTTTTCCAGATAGTCTACCCAGGCAGGACAGCAGCTTGTTATCAGGGGTATTGCACCGTCTTTTTTGGTCAAACGTTTGACCAATTCTGCTCCCTCTTCCATGACTGTAAGGTCTGCAGAAAAGTTTGTGTCAAATACGGTTTTAAACCCAAGGCGACGCAGGGCCGCATATATCTTCTTTGTATAAAGGGTGCCGGGCGGTAATCCGAACTCTTCAGCAAGGGCAACCCTAACTGCCGGGGCAATTTGCACCACCGGGTGAACTTCGGGGTCTTGCAGGGCATTCCAGACCACAGGCGTATCATCCCTTTCATAAATAGCTCCGACAGGACAGTGAGCTGCGCATTGACCGCATTTGATACAGGGACCCTCGCCCAGGGGTGTATCCATTGCAGTGGCAATGGAGCCGTTTATTCCCCTTCCAAGGAACTCGATTGCCCAGACATTCTGCACATCCTGACAGACTTTGACACAACGGCCGCAGCTTATGCACTTCTCGGGGTTCAGTACTATTGCCGGGTTTGAATCATCAATCGGCCTATCAAACTTAACCTTTCTAAAGGAAGCTTCCCTGATGCCGAAGTCAGCTGCCACATTCTGTAGCTCACAGCTCTTACTCCGGGTACAGCTAAGACATTCGTCGGGGTGGTTTGAAAGAATAAGCTCAACCACAGTACGGCGAGTTGCAATAATTTCAGGGTCATGGGTAATAATATCCATGTTCTCTGCAACAGTTGTTGTACAGGCCCTTGCCATACGCGGTGAACCCGGTCCCGCAGTTCTGACTATGCAGAGTCCGCAACTTGCCCAAGGGGAAAGATCAGGGGTATAGCATAGGGTGGGTATCTTAATATTAACCAGTTTCGCAGCTTCCAAAATGGTGAGATTGTCTTCTACCTGGAGGCTTTTCCCGTTTATTTTAATGTTGACCATATATAACTCCTATCCTTTTAATACCGCATTGAATTTACATGCCGCAATACATTCGCCGCATTTCAGGCACTTTTCCTGCTCGATCCGGTATGGGGGCTTTTTCTTGTCGGGAAACTTCGCAGCATCTTCAGCGATTATGCAATCAGCCGGGCATTTCTTGGCACAAACACCGCAGCCGATACACTTACCTGAATCAATCGTAAAGCGTGCAAGTTTCTTACACTTCCCTGCCTTACACTTCTTATCATGAATATGGTCAAGATACTCGTTTCTGAACATCTTAATCGTAGACATTATCGGGTTTGGAGCAGTCTGACCCAAGGCACAAAGGGAGGCCTTCATCATGGCCTTACTTATATGCTGCAACTTATCCAGGTCCTCTTCTTCTCCATTACCGTTACAGATTTTCTCGAGGATCGAAAGAAGCTGGGTGGTACCGATGCGACAGGGAGAACACTTACCGCAAGACTCGTCAACACAGAAGTCCATATAGAACCTGGCAACGTCGACAACACAGTCATCTTCGTCCATTACGATCATACCGCCCGAGCCCATCATTGAGCCATTTGCAGTAAGGGTTTCAAAGTCTATGGGAGTGTCAAGGAAGCTCTCTGTAAGGATACCTCCCGAGGGGCCGCCTGTTTGAACGCCTTTAAACTTCTTTCCATTCTTAATGCCGCCGCCTATTTCGAAAATAATTTCCCTTAAGGTGGTCCCCATTGGAACTTCAACAAGACCCGAATGATTTACCTTCCCCGTAAGGGCGAAAACCTTGGAGCCCTTGGATTTCTCTGTCCCCATCTGTGCAAGCCAGCTTCCGCCTCTCGCCGTAATTGCAGGGATATTAACAAGGGTTTCAACATTATTGATGATAGTCGGCACACCCCAAAGTCCCTTATTTGCAGGGAATGGCGGCCTTGGAACGGGCATTCCGCGTACACCTTCAACAGACTTGATAAGACCTGTTTCCTCACCGCAGACAAAGGCTCCGGCTCCCAAGCGTACTTCAATATCAAAGTCAAAGCCGGAGTTCAAAATATTTTTCCCGAGCAGTCCGTATTCCCTTGCCTGGTTCAAGGCAAAATAGAGCCTGTTCACAGCAAGGGGGTACTCTGCACGAATATAGACGATACCGTTATGGGAGCCTATCGCCTTTCCGGCTGTTATCATCCCCTCAATAACCGAATGCGGATCACCTTCAATAATTGAACGATCCATAAAGGCTCCCGGGTCTCCTTCGTCTGCATTGCAGATGACGTACTTTGGCCCGCCCGGAGCATTACTCACGGCTTTTCGGGCAAAATCCCATTTCATCCAGGTGGGGAAACCTGCGCCGCCCCTGCCCCGCATTCCTGAAATTTTAACCTCTTCAATAACCTGCTCATCAGTCCATTCAAGAAGAACTTTTTCAAGTCCCTTATAACCGTCTCTTGCAATATACTCATTGATATTCGCAGGATCTATGAATCCGCAGTTTCTCAAAGCAACCCTTACCTGCTTTTGGTAAAATTGAATATTCTCTACAGACATTGAATCTTTCTTTTCACCATCCCCCTTATAAAGAAGGCGGCTGACTTCCCTGCCCTTAAGAATATGCTCTGAAATAATATCTTTGGCATCTTCCGGCTTTACATAAACATAAAAAGATTCTTCAGGCAGTACCTTTACTATCGGGCCTGCTTCACAAAAGCCAAAACATCCGGTCTTAATAATTTGAACATCATTGTTTAAACCGTGCTTTTCGGCCTCAGTTTTCAAGTTTCTGTGTATTTCATCTGCCTTCGAAGATTCACAACCGGTTCCGGCACATACCAGGATAAATTGCTTATAGGCCATTTATTTGCCTCCTATAGCGGGTCTGTCAACAATTTTGTCTTCCAGTAACTCCCGTCCAATTATATGTTTCAAAACTATGTCTTTTGCCAGGGAGGCATCCACATTTCCGTAAATTACCAAGGGCATACCGGGAACCGCAACTTCCACACTGGGTTCGGCGTTTGACTTGCAAAAACCCATGCAGCCAACTTGGCGAACCAAGACAGTCTCCATAAGCTTATTTTCATCTAAAATCTTAATAATGGTATCCATTATACCCTTAGCTCCGGCCGCGATACCGCAGGTACCCATACCGATAATAACTTGAGTTTCTTTACCCACGGATTCCCTGCGCCTCATGTCTTGTCTGTTCTTTTCACGAAGCTTCTGCAGTTCTTCCAATGTCAACTTGGCCATTTCCAACTCCTTTCAATTAGATTAGGAATGAGGAATTTCCATTCCTCTTAAATACTTATCCAATAAAATCAGTGAACTTGAGTTTCCCAAATCCGACAGAACATCATTTAGCTCTGTTTTCTTTAGGACATAAGACCTCCCGTTTACGGTTCGGGAAATCACTACTTCCCCGGGTCCTTCGAAAAGCAATACGGTTCTGAACATTCCGGGAATATCGCCTATGGGGGGGGTATCTACATTTTCACAATTAAAAGATCCTGTTATAGTGGTACCCTTCCCTGTAGATTTGATTTTCCATTCCCCGCCTGAAACTTCTGCCGTTTGGATGAAAAATGGGAGTCCAAACCCTGCTTTTCTATGCGGATGTTTTTTCCCGTTATTGACAAAGGGATTGCCTGCATTTTTAAGCTCTTCTTCAGTCATCCCCTTGCCGTTATCTTTCACCGTGAAGCTAAGCTCACCCTTTTCCTTAAGACATTCGCTGCCTGCAACGTGGAGTTCAATTAAAGAGGCACCTGATTCGGCTCCATTTTGAGCGATATCCATAATTATATCTGTAAGGAAAAAATGCATGATTCTAGATTTCTATCCCAGATTCTTATAAAGCGAAAGAATGCCGGGGAGCAGCTCTTTTCTTAGCTTGCCGTGGGTATCTGCATTTACCGTCAATACAGGCGCAAGGCCGCAGCAACCGATGCACCTGACAGCATCCACAGAGAAAAGCCCGTCTTCGGTAACCTCATCCACAGAAATCCCCAAGGTTTTCCGAATATCTTCGAGAAAATCCTGGGCACCCTTGAGGTAGCATGCAGTTCCCATACAAACTGCAATTTTATACTTGCCGGGTTTCTTTGTCTTAAAATAATGGTAAAAAGTAATTACCCCGTAAATACGGGCCAGCGGAACTCCGGTTAGAACGGCCAAATGACCTGCCACTTCCCTGGAAACATAACCAAAAACCTCTTGAGTCTTATGAAGAATCATAATCAGACTCCCGGGTTTAACCTTCCATTCGTTAATGAACGAGATAAGCTCAGGGGGAAAAGTTACCCCCTCCTTTTTAGCTGTCGCAGTAGCGGTCGCCATGTAACCCCCTATAAATAAAGTATACCCGCTAATTATAACAGGGCAAATCAGTATTTGACAAGGGGATTAGGCCCTTTTACCATCTTACTTCATAGAGCAAGGGTTGCTCCAACACAAGAAAATCCACGAGGGGAATGCTAAACTCAGCCATTCTTCCCGAGAAAGTCCCCCCTCTGACGGATATAATCGGTCTTGGGAATGTAATTTGCACCAGAATAACACCTACTTCGATCTCATCTGCAAGGGGCCTTCCGTATATGGAAGTTAAAAGATCAAGGTATTCCTGCACGGAGATATGATCTCCCTGGATTGCAGGCGCAAATATAGCATGAAAATACTCAAGGATATCCGGAGAAAGGTTGAGGAATAGGCCCGGTGCTGTCACCCTGTCGAGCACCACGTTTATTGAAGAGTTTTGAGCAGCCTCGTTTAGAACTACAAATCTTCTGTTTGCATCCCCCTCTGCAAGAAAATCGGAAATATTGGAGATAAAGATAGTGCCATCAAGGGCAGAGGGGCTTGTATTTCTGATTCCGGCTCTTCCGATACCCGGCATTGCTTCAAGAGACAGCCCGATTGCAGGCACGTCAAGCAAAAGAACTTCAGATTCATCTCCCGCGAATGTACGAAGAGAACGAATTAGAGTTATGGTTCTGGGACCAAGGGAAGTCCTTAAACTGAGCTCCACTGCCCCTCCTTCCATAAGTTCACCTTCAATTCTCGCCATGCAGGATAGGAGGGAAGAGATGAGCAAAATAAAAATAAGAAACTTTGTATAAATATAATGTCTTTTGTATTTAATCATGATATATTAATTGTGTAACATATATTATTAATTTTCAATGAGGTATTTTATGATCGAAAAGTTAAGAGAATACAAGCCTTGGGGATTTTTGGATGAGTACAGGGGAAAGGCATTTACCGGAACCTGGCCAACAATTCCTGAAATGTACAGGATTAATGTTTTACGATACGGAGAGCGGAACTGTTTTACAATGTTCGAGCCGAATCGTATTACTCTGACATATAAAGAATCTTTAAAAATAGTTGAAGGTATAGCCCGCTGGTTATACAGTAAGGGAATTCGTAAGGGTGATAAGGTCGCACTTACAGGAAAAAACTCTTCAGAGTGGGCAATATCCTATCTTGGCATCCTTTTTGCGGGAGCTACTGTTGTACCTATTGATTATCAGCTTAGAAATGAAGAGATTGACCTGCTTTTAAAGGCTTCGTATGCAAAGATGCTCTTCATTGATGAAGAAAAGCACCCCTATTATATCCAAAATCCGGGGAAGTTGAATACTGTGGTATCGCTAAAGAAGGACATTGGAACATACGTTTATACCCTGGACGGCCCCGAGGCAGAAATTGAAGAGTCCACAGAGCATGAGCTTGCGGCAATACTCTTTACATCAGGAACAACAGGTAAGCCCAAGGGGGTCATGCTGACACATCAGAACCTTGTTTCAGACTGCTACCTTGGACAGGGGACACCTTTACGCCTTTACCATACCGATGTCTTTTACGCAATACTTCCCATTCATCACTCTTACTGCATGCTTGCAGTTTTTATTGAAACAATATCTGTCGGTGCAGAAGTGGTTTTCGGTAAGAAGATGGTAAGCGCTGTAATGTTAAAAGAGCTTAAAGAGGGAAAGATTACACTGCTCCTCGGAGTGCCCTTGCTCTACTATAAGCTCCTTGCAGGGGTTATTAGGGGAATTAAGGCAAAGGGCAAGCTGGTATACTGCATAATGTCCTTCCTAATGATGATTTCAGGCTTCATAAAGAAGGTCTTCAAGGTAAATCCCGGGAAAAAGCTCTTCGGTACGGTTCTGGAGAAGGCTTCTCTATCAACACTGCGAATCTGTATTTCAGGCGGAGGTCCTCTTGCGCCATCAGTTTTCCGTAAGTTTAACCAATTAGGTCTCGACTTTGTACAGGGTTACGGCCTTACAGAGACAAGTCCAATTATCAACCTTAACCCGATTGAGCATTATAAAGAAGAATCTGTGGGGGTTACCCTTCCGCAAGTCGACATGAAGATTCTGGACCCGGATGAGCGGGGTATCGGAGAAGTCATAATAAAAGGACCAATGGTAATGAAGGGCTACTTCGAGATGCCCGAGGAAACCGCCGCGGTCTTTACTCCGGATGGATACCTGAAAACAGGTGACGTTGGTTATATGGACAGCGAAAATTATCTTTATCTTACAGGCAGGGCAAAGAACATGATCGTCACCGAGGGTGGAAAGAATGTCTACCCTGAGGAAATAGAGAATGAATTCCAGCTCTTCTTTGACGTAGTGGAACAGGTAATGATTCGCGGCTACTTAAAAGACGAGAAACTTAAAATTGAGGGCATCGAAGCCGTTATTTATCCGAACCCTGAGTATAAGGACGCAAATGATAAGACCCCATCAAAAGATGAAATCATGAGTAAGGTCGAATCAATAGTATCTGAAGTAAACCAAAGGCTCCAGCCCTACCAGAAAATCAATAGAACAGTGTTACTTGATGAGCCAATGGAGATGACAACAACAAAGAAGATAAAGAGATAGAATTTTATAAGGTCTCTGTGTTCTGTTTTTGAAATTGCAGATAGTCCCAGCGCGTTACAATGCCGGTTAGCTTTCCTTCATCGAGGATAGGTAAATGGCTGATTTTATTCTTATAGAAAATCTGCTCAACATCCCTCATTGTTGCATTGCTCCCTACAGAGATCACAGGTTTAGACATATATGCTTTCACAGGCGCATGCATTTTCCCATGCTTACGGCCTTTCATTATATCTCGAAGACTAATAAGTCCCGAAAGGCTTCCCTCCTGATCCACAACCGGAACAGCAGTAAGGTTGACCCTTTCAAGAAACATGGAAGCGTCTTTTAAATTTGTAGTTTCAAGTATTGAAAAGACATTTCTTGTCATAATTTCGCCGGCACTTACAGCAGGGGCAATGGATTTTTCAAGGAAAACGCGAAAATCTTCAAGGAACATAAGCCCGCCGCTTCCCGATATTTTAGCAGATGCAGCCATAGGATGCCCCCCGCCCCCATATTCAGAAAGCAGAACATTTAGATCAATGTTTTTTCTCTGGCTCCTTGCGATTATCATGATTATATCATCACTAATAATAGAAAAAATTGCAAAATAGGCATCCGGGTTCTGGGACTCCATTGTTTTTTCAACAACGGCTGAGAGACCCGGCACATTTTCGACAAGCTCCATATAACTTAAGAGGATCATATTCCCGTGTATTGTATGCAGAGAGGGCCTTAGTTTATTCAATAAGGCAAGCTGATCATCTTCCTTTATTGTCTGTAAAAATGATCTAACCAGTCTTAAAGAAGCCCCCATTTTCAAAAGCCATGCCGAAACCTCATAGTCTTCGCTCGTGACATTATCGTAAAGAAGCCGCCCGGTATCGGCATAAATAGCCGCAAGGGCAATTGTAGCTTCCTCGGGGGAGAGCTTTAGTTTCTTCTTTATCGCCATTCTCCCGAGTATGGTGGTGGTTGCACCAAACCTTCCTCCTTCAACCTCGGCCCCCGGAATATCGCAGTTTTCTATTGGGTGATGATCAAATATGTGTATACTTGGATTTGAGTTCTTAATATGAGAAAAATACTCCGATACACGGGAAGACATGCAGGTATCCACAATGATGATGTTTTCGATTTTCTCGGTTGATATATCTTTAAGGGAAAGGAAGTTAAAATACCCTTCATAAAAATCGTACATGATCTGTGCGGCAGGAAGTATACGACTGCTTCTTACAAGCTGATAATCAGGAAATAGTTTTTTTATAAGAATGAGTGATCCGAGACAATCAAAATCCATATTGGTATGGGAGATGGCTATATTCATTGTATACTTATATCATACTTTTAAATTACAATATACAAGGAGGATCATATGATCATAAAAGCTGACAGGATCATTACAGGCGACGGGAAAACTGTATTGGAAAATACGGCCTTGGTATTGGAAAAAGGAAAAATCCTTGAGCTTGGAGAGATTGCAAAGCTAAGGGAGAAGCATAAAGATAAAACCGTCCTTGAATATCCGGGCGCAAGCATTTTGCCCGGGCTTATCGACATGCATGTACATATCGGCTATGTGTGGAATACCCCTGAAGGCAGTGCATATAATGATTTTATGATTGCCTATTATTCAGGCGATTACGCAAGGCAGGCCTTTGCCAAAGGTGTTACCACCATGAGAGACGTCTCTTCACCAAAGAACCTTTGCGCCACAATGATACAGGCTGCCGAGAAAGGCTATATCAAGATTCCAAGGATCATCCATACAGATTTACACATCTGCTTTACCGGAGGACATGCATGGGATCATAGTGTTGAAGTGGATGGTCCCTGGCAGGTCAGAGCCGCCATTCGAGATGCGATTAAAAGGGGAGCACATTGGATAAAGATAATGGCATCCCATCGTTCGGACACCCCTGAGTATACACAGGAAGAGCTTAATGCGGCAGTTGATGAATGTCATCGTGTTAAAAGAAAAATTGCCGTCCATGCAGGAACCCAACCCTCTATACAGATGTGCATTGATGCCGGCTTTGATACAATCGAGCATGGTACTTATCTAACAGAGACTCAAGCCAAACAGATGGCTGACAAGGGCTTGGTCTGGGTTCCCACGATTGTGGCCTATACCTTCACGCATGATCGCATAAAGGAGAGCATGGAAAGGGATAATCCTGCCTCTGTTCAAGCCGGCTTCCTTGAACACCATGAGTATTTCCAAAATGCTGCCAATGCATATCGTGATAATTTCGAGAAACTGTATAAAACAGGAGTCAAGATTGCAGCAGGGACTGACCTTGTCTATCCCGGAAGAGAAGCGGCTCCTATTGCAGAAGAGCTAATACTGATGGTCAAGTACGGCATGCCGGTACTCGAGGCAATCAAGGCAGCAACCATGACCGGAGCGGAAACCCTGGGGATGGGGGAAAGAATCGGGGAGATCGCTCCCGGAAAAGTTGCTGATATTGCAGTGATTAACGGAGACCCCTTAAAAGGCGTAAAGGCACTAAAAAACGTCAGGGAGGTATTCTACTCAGGCGAATCTGTCTATAAAAGCTAAAATTTGCTAAACAGGGTGCCTTCAACCATTGCTCTAATATCATCGGCAAAAGCTTTTGCAGCAGTTTCACCAAGATATACCATATGGCCCGACGGGTATTCTGTAAGCTTAACCCGTTTTAAGTCAAGCCCGATATGATTTACCAGATACCTCGCCTGACCCATTTGGCACTGTATATCGTAGGCCCCCGAAGAAAAGAGCACTTTTAAATCGGGGTTTCTGCGCATGGAAGCGGCAAGGCTTTTTGCACAGGAACGGCTTGATTCCCTCTTCCAGTTCTTGCCAACTTCATTTGAAATTGCATAGTACTTGCGGTCATGGGTTATACCAAGAAGCTTTTTATAAGTCCCGGAGATTGCAGCCATGAAGGAAGGGGTATACTGTGCAATGGCAGCATCATCCCTTACCATTTTATCGCTGATACTGTCCTTGTTTAGGGGCAGAGTAAAACGGCTGTCATATACGCCTACTTCAAGTCCTCTGTCTTTTAAAACATGCTGTAAATATTTTCTCTTATCAGGCCTAAGGTCCATCTCGATAACAGTTTCTTTTTTAAGCCCCGAGAAATATGCCACCTTCGCTGCAATACTATTTCTCTTTGCTTCCGAAAGAGTAGCACCCTTAAACAGGGCCTTTAAATACTCATCCTCACAGAAGTCATAGGCCTTCTGAATAAAGTCTTCAAGACTGCCCGGGATCTTATTATGATACCAGTTAGTTGCTGCCATAGAAGGGAGGGCAAGGACAGCAGGTTCAACTGTGTCAAAGGAGAGAACACCCTCCGTTTGCCCGATGGCATTCCCCAAAAGAATAAGCCCGTTAAGACCTACACTGCTGAACTCCCCCTGACTGCTCCCCGAAAGGGACTCGGCAAGCAATACTGCCCTATTTGTCCCGTAACTCTCGCCCATCAGATACTTTGGAGACTGCCACCTCTGGTATTTCGATAACCAGCTCTGAATTAGGGTATTGAAGCAGTCAGCATCATTATCCATGCCAAAGAAACGCTCTCCTGCATCCTTATCCAACAGGCGGCCCCAGCCGGTACCTACAGGATCGATAAAAACAAGGTCAGCAATATCCAATAGGCATAATTCATTATTTGCAACATTGTATGGGGGAATAGAGGGGGTATTTACTGCCTCAGGATCATCGTACTTTATGCGCAGGGGGCCGAAAAGACCAACATGAAGCCAAAGTGAACCTGAACCGGGCCCCCCATTAAAGAAGAAGATCACGGGCCGCTCGGAAGCGTCTTCAATATCACTCCTAAAATAGGAATAACTGAACATCGAACCAATGGGTTTCTCAGCATCATCATGAAATAAGTTATCAGCACAGATAGATTTAAAGGGAATATTTTTCCCGTTTGCGAGTGCCACCTTCCCTTCTGCTTCGAATTGTCCTGCCTTAAATACTTCGGTTTGCATTGTTATCATATCCAATCCTTTTTGTAGTAATTACCCTATACTATACACTATTTTTCCATAATGTTATATCATTTTTTTTATTACCGGAGGCAGCTGTGAGTAATCAGGCAAAATATAATTTAACAGAAGGTCCTATTTTTAATAAGCTGCTAAAGCTTTCAGTACCCATAATGGCAACATCACTGATGCAATCGGCCCATAATCTAACCAATATGTTTTGGCTTGGAAGGCTTGGAGAACAGGGGGAGCAGTATGTTGCGGCAGCAGGCCTTGCAGGGCAATTTTTATGGATGTCTTTTGCATTTATAATGATGTGCCGTATAGGGGCTGAGATCGGTGTTTCTCAAAATATGGGCAGGGGTAATAAGGAAGAAGCGATTAGTTTTGCCCAAAATGGTTTTATGCTCTCATTATGCATAGGATTATTTTATTCCATCGTATTGATAGTTTTTCGAGTGCAATTACTCAGTTTCTTTAATATAGACAATGAGTATGTGGCAGCATCGGCAGCAACTTATCTTTCAATTGCCGCATTGGCGATACCTTTAAACTTTGGTCACACTGTATTTACAGGGGTTTACGGCGGTTTTGGAAATACAAAACTGCCCTTTTATGTTAACTCTTCTGCCCTGCTCCTAAACATTGTTTTAAGCCCCATTTTAATATTCATTTTTAATATGGGTATTTTGGGAGCAGCAACAAGCATGGTGATAGCCGCCATTTTCAATTTTGTTGTCAAAATATGGGCAATGACAAAGTATAGAAACCGGCCTTTTGAAAACTATGTCCTATTCGTTAGAATTGCCAAAGACAAAATCATCCAAATATTAAAATGGGGACTCCCTGTTGCGGCAGAATCCCTGCTCTTTGCATTACTTTTTATGCTGGTAACACGTCTTATAGCCGGATTCGGCTATGGCGCAGTTGCAGCCCATCAAGTGGGAATGCAGGTGGAATCCCTGTCTTTCATGATTGGCGGTGGCTTTGCAAGCGCGCTTACTGCCTTCATTGGTCAGAACTATGGAGCAAAAAAATGGGGGCGAATGGTATCCACAAGGCGAGTTGCAAATATCTTTATGGCCGGTTACGGCATTTTAATCACAGCAGTCCTCTTCTTCCTTGCAGAGCCCTTGGTTTCCATATTCCTAAATGAGAGTGACAGCATATTAATCGGCGGAAGCTACCTGCGAATCATAGCCCTTGCACAGCTGCTCTTTTGCCTTGAAGGTGTTGCAATCGGCTCTTTTAGGGGCAGGGGCATTACCTTAAAACCTACAATCGCAAGTGTTTCCAGTAATATTATACGGGTATTCGTCTGTTATGCCCTTGCGAATACTAGACTTGGGGTAAGCGGAGTGTGGTGGGGTATAGCCATGGCCATGACTATTAAAAGCGTTTGGCTATTGGTATGGCATTATATTAATATAAGGAAGCTGCCAAGGGTCGATGAATGCACTTCTTAAGGGACAAATTTTTTATAATCGCATTAATTTTTATTGTTTTAATTATTGGTGCAATTATTATTAGTGGAAATCCTGCAATTTTAACTTTTTTCCTTACCCTTGGAAATCCGAATCTGCGCCCGGGAAGCATTTCTGAAACTATAACCATTTTAATCCCGGATACTGTAAGCAATGCACACCTGCCCCAGGATCCCGACAGAAGACTAAGAGATATTTCATTGGTCAGACAGCATGATTCTGTTTTATGTCTTGCAGCATCAATTTACATGGTAGAAAATTTCTATTTTGGAGAAAGCTTATTTACTGATGTTCCTTATGATTATAGGGAGCCCACATCTTGGGCTTATCTACGGGAAATTTTTAATCAAATTGCAGTTTATGATATTAATGGACGGGCCATGGGGGGCACATTTCCTTTAGCAGCACAATATATGGGAAAGAGGGGTTTATTACCGGCGATTGTGTATATACTTGATCTAAAAGAGATTCTTATGTACCTGGAAGTGAATCAAATTCCTGCAATTCTGAGTATGCAATCTATTGGAAGTTACTTAGCTTCACATGCAGTTGTTTTTACCGGCTATGATCCGGAAGAGGATGTCATTTCTATTTTGGATCCGGCAGACCCGAATAATACTTTTATGAGCAGGGATGAGCTTCTTGGGATCACAAGAAATACAATTGTTTTTGCAACTGACTTCTTGAATAACGAAATAGCTTATTTTTGTCCCATAGATAATCATAGAATAGCTATTGACGAATCAATTTTAAATGCAATATCAGGTCTAATATGTCCTGCCTGCCACAGATTTTCTTATATCCCGGGAAGAGAGCCATAAGAGACAAAAAAAACTTGGCAGCGACCTACTTTCCCACCCCTTAGCGGGGCAGTATCATCGGCGTTAGAGGGCTTGACTTCCGTGTTCGGAATGGGAACGGGTATAACACCTCCACTATGGCTACCAAGTATAAACACTTTTTTATGTAGTTTTGGTATCCCTTTGGGATAGCAAAACTACGGAGCTAAAAAGAAAAAAATGCTTTGCTTTTTTTCTTTTTAGCCATGGATAATATGGTCAAGCCTCACGGTAGATTAGTATTGGTCGGCTGAACATGTTACCATGCTTAGACCTCCAACCTATCAACCAGGTAGTCTTCCTGGTACCTTTAGGGGGATTAAATCCCCTGGGATGTTTTATCTTGA
>Ga0099364_10000046_pt1 | contig 176269 bp, 174 predicted proteins | sample TergutTh196P3_FD_73070 | JGI IMG/M metagenome (GOLD analysis project Ga0099364, IMG submission 73070) | Microcerotermes parvus P3 segment gut microbial communities from Pointe-Noire, Republic of the Congo - Th196 P3 | ecosystem: Host-associated > Arthropoda: Insects > Digestive system > Gut ... | reverse complement strand
ACTTCGGCTCTGTGTCGTTTACTCTTTTTTGTTGTTGTTCGGATGGCGGGGCCGCCCCCCCCCCCCCCCCCCCCCCCCCCCCCCCCCGCAAGAACAGAGGTATTTTTTTCAGTGCGGGAGTTGATGCTATGCACGTCGTCAGCCGCGTAAAAAACAATCCAGAGTACGCTTATCCGGATAATGACATATATCTGTTGCCGGTGGCTGGCATGGATATAATATTGGAAGAAACTGAATTGTTTTATGAAATGACTACGGTTTTGCATCGTCACGCAGAGCGTGTTGCTAATGTATATAACTGGAAAGTGCTGCCTGTCTCCACAAATATTAGGCATCATTTAACCGATGATTGTCGTTTGTCATGGTCAGAGCATACTCACATTTCCGCGTTGGCATCGGTTGCAAATGCGCTGGCTAAAGGGTTTGATTGCGTATACGTTGGATCCACTGTACAAGTTAATTACTTGCGCCCATTTGGCACTTCATTAACATTGGATTATCTCTGGGGAGGCGATATTAATCTCTTTAACATTGGCTCAGAATGCTTCCGTCTTGATAAAATAAGAGAAATGTCAGCTCACTCTGAATTGATTGAAAATATTCGGTGCTGTTTTATGTACGCAACCGTCAATCCGCCTAATTGTGGGCGTTGCCATAAATGTTTGTGGACGTTGTGTACATTAGAGGCCGTGAATAAACGTCATCTAACCTCCGCTATTTTCCCGCCTATAGGATATGATGAATTATGCGCGCTTGTAACAAAAGTCAAAATTAATTTTGACTGGTATATGATACCAGAATGGAAGGTTGTTGAAGCCGCCTTGACCGAAAATCCTGAAAAAGAGAAATTGGCAAAAGCCATTCATCATGCCGTTAACAAGGCAAAGACGAGACGATTCTGGCGTAAAATCAAAAGCATTCCTGCCGTGAAATCACTATCTTTAAAGATTCAAATGCTGTTGTCAAAGACGAGACAGTCCTGGCATAAAATCAAAAGCATTCCTGCTTTGAGATCACTGAGTTTAAAGATTCAATTATGTTTATCAAAGCGGAAACGCGACAAATTCATGTCTGCCGAACACTAATGCCGCTCTTGAGCTTTTCAAAAAACATCCAAGGAACTCAATATGACAACTAATTCCAATTGCAACTCTAGCGGCGCCGAAAAAATTTTGCAAGCGAGCAAACGCCCGTTTTCAGGCAAAATAAAAGCATTGGAGCAGTTCAAAATGTGGCGATCAATCAAGGACAAAGTTGACGCCCTTTATGGAGTTACCAGTGAAATAGGCAAATACGCTGACTCCCAATTTAGATACCGCCGTCTGAAGTGCTTTTTTGGGGGGGGTGTTGTAAAACTTCTACGAGTCAAAAGGCCAAATTTTCCTCGCATGTTGAACGTGTTTGGGCAATTGGTCGGCATTGATCTTGCGCAGGAAATCCAATCTACCGAAGAAGCATTGGTCATTGACGGCATCAAATTTCCCCATCCTCTGAATGAAAAGGACAAATTCATATTTGAGCACGAGCTGGCGGATGTGGTGTTTCCGAGTTATTTCAAGCGAAAATCAGGGAATTTTAACCTTGCCGCCGTTGAATCTTATTGCGCTGTTTTTAAAGATCAGCCGATAGCCTTTTTTGAGGGGCCTTACGAGTATGAGAATGTCTCTATGGCAGAGGGTGATATTGTCTTCGATTGCGGCGCGAACATGGGATTATTTTCCGCCGTGGCAAGTCGCTATGGATGCAGGGTTTTTGCGTTTGAGGCCATTCCTGATATCATAGATAATTACCTGTCGAAAACTGCGAACATGAACGGGAGTATCGAGGTGTGTAATTTTGCGGTTTGGGATAAGGAAGAAATGCTGGAATTTTCTTTTCTGCTTGATAATTTTGGAGGATCAAGATGTGATCAGTTGCTCCGCAAAATTGATTTTAAAGAGCGCCGCAAACAATTTACTGTTCCAGCAATTACACTTGACGCTTTTGTTGAAAGAAACGGTATCAGGCGTGTTGATTTCATCAAGGCCGACATTGAGGGCGCGGAGCGGAACATGTTGCTCGGCGCGAGAAAAATTCTCAAGGAATTTGCGCCTAAGCTCTCGATCTGCACATATCATTTGCCTGACGATCCGGAAGTGCTACGCGAGATCATCATGGAGGCGAATCCGAAGTATCAAATTGTTGAGAAGTTCAAGAAGATGTACGCCTATGTTCCCTGAGGAAATTCTTCATTCCAAAGCCTTTTTTAATCTGTCAAGATATATATGCATGGCTTCGTCCGTGATGGTCGAATCCTTTTCTATTTGCGCCAGCGCATCATCCGAACGAATAGAGGCGGAGCCTGTGATTACATCCGGTAAAATGTTTCTTTTCCGATATTCTTCCACGCTTTTTGTCCAGTAATGGTTTATGCGGATTTCCGGATGCGGCAATATTTCCTGTGAACTCAGAGGGTATCGGTTCTCAAAGAAATTGATGCCGTCCTGCGTGATCGTATCGCCCAAGCAAAGTGTGAAAATGTGCGCCGATCTAACACTCTTGACCAGGCGCGGATTTACGATAGCTTTGTGCTCATGCCGTGTCAATGGCATGCATTTAGTATAGTGCTCAATTACCAAGCCTTCCGGTCTCACCACGTGTCCGCTTGTGCCGAACATTATCCAAGGCGACAGAATTTGCTGACCGTTCGGAAACTGTTTTTTTATCCGGCGTATGGCATCGGGAATAGTCCCCCCACTTTCCGGAACCAGAAACTCATCCGTATCAATTACCGCCAGCCATCTGGCAGAGTAGCTGTATCGGCGGAATCCATCCGCATACATCTCCAGTTGCTGCTTTACACCTCGCCAAAATTTGTATTCCACTATGCCCTCGTCAACATAAGGCTGCAAAATTTCCCGCGTGTTGTCGGTAGATTCATTGTCGTAAATAAAAAATTTCTCGACTCCGACCAAGCGATGGTATTCAATCCATTCACGAATATACAAACCTTCATTTTTGGCGCATAACATGGCGGCTAAAAACGGTTTGTTCTTGCAGAAAATATTGAATAGCTTATCCATCATTATTTTGGGAATGGTTCTTTTTTTATCAATCTTGATGTTTGTGGTCAGCCTTGGAGAATGCAGGCACGCCATATCCAACGCTTGGTAACCGTGCCCAGAAAGTCCTGCTGCCAAAAGGCAGGCGATCACGCCGCCCGACACAAGGAATAATTTATCTTTTGAATGCGCTAGACATTCCGACAGAACATTATCATATTCGTCATATATGTACGATGATGATTGAAAGTTGACATACGTGCGCGATTTCACATTTCTGAACATATCCTCGTCGAAAACCAGGCGACAGTTATTGGGCATTACGAATACCACATCGCGGTCGCTCCAGATGTCGGTTAATTCTTTTACTGAAATTTCATGAAACGCCGATTTATGCGTAAAGAAAGAATTTCCATACAACGGGCAATTTAGTAGTGGCTCTAGAGCTACCCACATATTCAGCCAATAATCTTGCCAGAAAGAAAGATCCTTATAATGCCTTTCTACATTGCCATATTGTGGATTGAATGGCGGAATAGAGAGTATCAGCTTGCCGTCACTAGGCCGCGTCAATATTTCATGTAGACGGCGGGACACTTTAGCATACTGGGGCATTCGATACAACGCTGTATTAAATTCCACCTCGCTAAAACGGGCAAGGCTTGCCCCCGCCTTAATCCTGACCAGCATTTCCTCAAACGTCATGATCCTTGGGAATGCGGATTCGATCTCCGAGAGTCGCGCCCGTTCCGCAGCGGATACTCGCTGAGTTCTATGCAAGAATTTCTTAAACTTCTTTCGCAGTCCCATTGAAAAATCTCCTGATGGTTTCGTCTTTTGCAATCAATGATGCTACTTCATCCATGCATAGGTTGCCGACAAATTTATCGTATTCGCTGTCCATGTCCAAAGAGTCGTCCTTGAATCCATCCCAGACATGGCGCCAATGCGCTCCCATTTCTTTGTCTGGCGCAATGTTGTGTTCATATGCCGCGCCGCATGTCAGCATTTTCCGTTTGAAATGCTCTCGCCCGCGGCTGTTGAAATGGCATATCATGACATCTTCTGATTCGCGCGGCTTGTGCCTTATTACCATATCCGCGTCATGATTCCCTTGGTGAATATGCACGTATTCCTTAGCGCGGACTATAACTTTTGGCGGGTGTTGTTTGAACTGATGATATTTGCCCAGGCGACCGGATTCGATAAGTTTTGCAGCCAAGGGTTCAGGCAAATTTTTCTTGATTAAACTGGTGTTGTCAATCCAATCGCCGCCGTTGTCCAGCATATTGTGCATCTGGACGAACAGCATGTTTGCAGGACTATTGGCAATTTCCGCCTTCAGGTCGCCCGATTGCGGATACCAGAATTCATCCGCGTCGGCATTTATGATCCAGTCGGCATGATATTTATGCCTTGCCAATGAAGCCATGCGGTGCACCCATTCGGACTGGCTGTAGTCTTGGCCGGGTTCGTCAATGATGTCCAGAATCCAGCCCTTATCCTTGTACTCTTGCAAAATTTCGCGGGAGCCGTCGGTTGACATATTATCCGTCACGATAAAGCCGTCAACGCCCATTGCCTTGTGAAACTTGAGGTTGTGTCCGATTATGTCGGCCTCATCCTTAACCAGCAGGGTCATTATCAATTTGGGTTTTTCAATCCTTGGGTAATCAGGAATGGATAGCCGACCGAGCTTTTTCCGGTATCTCCTTTCTGACCGTAGCTTGACAAAAGCCAGATAGAGACAAGCCGCCCATGATAGCCTGACGCTAGACCGCCTCCCGCTGAACAACGTGGAATGCTTTTTTCGCATGTATCTTTTAAGCCGTGCACAGACATCTTTCGGGATCGTTCTAAGCATGGAACCTGGCGCAACTCGGTAATAAAACAGGGTTTTAGGAATGCGATAAAAATTCCTCCCTTCCGCAATAAAATTCAGCCAAAATTCCCAGTCTTCCAGACCGCCCTTCATATTGGAGTCATACCCGCCGTACCTTTCCCAATCAGATTTTTTATAGAGCGCACTACATACGACGGCATTCGCATAGATCATATTCTCCCGTGTCGGCAGCGGCAGCTTGAACAAACCTTCCTGTGTTACGAACAGTTCCGTTTCGGAATGTATGACATCGCCCAGACCAAGCCTCGCGGCGGCGAAAAGCTCAGATAAAGCATCGGGCGAAATTTTATCGTCATCATCCAGAGGAAAAATATATTCACCGCGAGCAGCCGCTATCCCGTTATTCCTCGCCGCAACCAAGCCGCCGTTCTGCTGATCCAGAACCCTGATCCGTTGATCACGCTCCGCATAACCACGCGCCACATGAAGTGAATTGTCCGTGCTGCCGTCATTCACTATCACCAGCTCCCACTCCGTAAACGTCTGAGCCAGTACGCTCTCTATCGCCTCGCCGACAAGATGCGCCCGATTAAATAACGGCATGATAACGGAAATTAACGGTGCGTTGCCCTGCATTCTCTACTCACGCTTTATGAAAAAGCGGAAGTATACCTTCAATTCTCAAAGGCATGGCATTTTATTATAATTTCCGTAAATAATAATCCTTTTGGTTTCGCCGCAGGTGGCTTCGCCGTTAGCCAACCCTAGAGCAGTTTTAATTTAATCCTGTACAGCAGATATGGTTTTTTGCTGGATTCCCGCCTACGCGTTCATTTCGAGTGGAAAGGTTGGAATAGTGGGAGCAGCAGGCACGCTGCCACAGTAGAGAAAACATGACCACATTTCAGGCGTCATTCCCGCGTAGGCGGGAATCCAGAATGGATGCATCCGCTTAAACCGGAGCCGCTCTAAACAACTATACTCATTCTTTTGTCTGTCAATTTTTTTGTATTCAGCATGAGGAAGCCAGAACAGCCTTTGCGTTCCTCTGGCGTTTCAATATGGTAACGCCGCTCCTGTCCTGTTCTGGAAACTTGTCGTCGCCGCCAACGCCATACTGGATTCCCGCCTGCGCGGGAATGACGAGTGGGCAAGCGGGAGAAGGAACGGGGGAGAGGGCAGGGGTTAAGATTCTGGAAACATGAATTTGAGTCACCCCTGCCTGAAGGCAGGGGATTCCTCGACACAGGTTAGAGAGCCTCAATGCTCCACAAAACAAATGTCTCGCTCACCTAGCCATAAATGGCAAAGATTGCGCTTAACAAGTGTTCAGCATGAGGCAGAAGCCAGAGCCGCCGAGAGTTCTTCCTGCGTGGCTACAGCCGCGCCGAGTTTGCCGACAACAATGCCGGCGGCGCAGTTGGCGACATGAACGGCGTCCGACCAGGAAAATCGCGCGGCGCGCAAGGCGGCCAGAACGGCAATGACCGTATCGCCCGCGCCGGAAACATCAAACACCTCCCGCGCTATCGCGGCCTCATGCCGCACATGCGCTTCCGTAAACAGACTCATCCCCTCTTCGCTGCGGGTAATCAAGAGAGCTTCCAGGCCAAGCTGGCAACGCAAAGCCTCCGCTTTTTCAGCAAGCTCTTCTTCGTTCAACCAACGCCCGACAACTGCGCGAAACTCGCTTTTGTTCGGAGTGATAACAGTAGCGCCCCGGTAGCGGGAAAAATCATCGCCCTTGGGGTCAACCAGCACAGACTTTTCCGCCTCCCGCGCCAGACGGATCATCTCAGGAATATGGGTCAGGCCGCCCTTGCCGTAATCGGAAAGAATAACGGCGTCGCACCCGGAAATCAGACGTGAAAATTCCGCCAGCTTGGCGTTCAGAATTTCATGGGAAGGCGTGGTTTCAAAGTCAACCCGCAAAAGTTGTTGCTGTCTGCCGATAACGCGCAGCTTGACGGTGGTCTCAATACTGGCGTCAACCTGCAAGTGGGCGTCAATTCCGGCGTCCGCCAAAAGATGGGCAAGTGATCCGGCTGCTTCGTCCTCGCCTACGACAGAAAGGAGCGCGGCGGAAGCGCCCAGCGCGACGACATTTTTCGCCACATTGGCCGCGCCGCCCAGACGTTCTTCCTGTCGCTCGATTTTAACGACCGGCACCGGGGCTTCCGGGGAAATACGGCTGACTTCGCCAAACCAGTAACGGTCAAGCATGGCATCGCCGACAACAAGGAGCCGGACGGAAGCAAGTTCGGCAAAATCAGGACACATGGCGTTTAACAACATCCGATTCTTCCGCGCGGCGCGGCGGATATGTCTCCCAGCCGCCGCAGGCCGGACAACGCCAGTAAAACTGGCGGGCGCGAAAACCGCACTGCTCGCAACAATAACGAGCAAGCCGATTGGTATAACTTTGCAGAATAGCGCGGGAAAGCGTCAAGTCGTCCCGTCTTTCCGGTTCGGTAACCAAAGGAAGACGCGCGTCAATCAGCTTTTCCAGACCCAACAAGGTAGGATTGCGCTTCAATTCGGCGCGCACCAGACGAAAAGCCGCTTCATTACCATGCGCGGCAAGCTCCAGTTGATAAACAGAATCCAGAAGATCAAGCGATGGATAATTTTCCAGCCAGGCGCGAAGCTCAGCCAATGCTTCTTCCTGTCTGCCAAGCTGACGACTGGTTTCAAGCAGGCGCTGCGCGACCAGAGCAAGATAGGCGGGATTTTGCCGCTCAATGTCCCGCCAGATGACTATTGCTTCTTCCGGCGCGTTTTGCCGCGCCGCGACCTCTCCCGCAAGAATGCTGGCGCGCACGCATGGCCGATGAACGCTTCTGGCATTCTCCAGACTGGTCGTCGCCGCTGCGAAGTTGGAACGGGACAATTCACGCTCGGCAATCTCGCAATGAAATTGAGCGATGATTTTGTCGGCATAAGGATCGGTTGATTCGCCCGCGATTTGAATGGCTTTTTCCCACTCTTTTTCAATCTGGTAAATTTCCAGAAGTTGCCGTTCCGCCTCTTCGCGCAGCGAGGAATCCCTTAGTTTGACGAAGACCGCTTCAGAGCGGTCAAGGAGTCCGGCCTTCAAATAGTCCTGCCCCAATTCAAAAAGGGCTTGCAGGTTGACTTCCCTGCCGAGATCCTCTCGCTCAATCAGGCTCTGGTGCATCCGAATCGCGCGTTCCGTCTCCCCGCGCCGCCGAAACAGGCCGCCAAGGGCAAAATTGAGTTCCACGGTATCGTTTTGGGCGACTGCAAGAAAGGCGTCAATGGCCTTGTCCGGCTGTTCGTTCAGAAGAAAGTTCAACCCCTGAAAATAGGAGCGGGGCAACTCCCGCGATTGGCGCACGACATGGTGAATGTCTACCCGCGCGGCAAGCCAGCCCAGCGCGAAAAAAAGAGGTATCAGCAGTAGATACCAGTAAGATTCGATTTCCATCAGGATTTACGCCTCGCCCAGAACGGAAAGACAGAAAAGCCGGAACGCGGCGAATCAGGCGCGACATCCGGCGCGGGCGGAGCAAGGGCGCGATCGGCAGAGGCAAGCTGTTCCAGCTCGCCCCGCAACCTTGCCGCCTCGCGCCGCGCCCTGAAAAATGGCTTCAGCATGGCCAGCGCCCCCAGTACAACGCCCAGAACAAGAGCAATCAAAAGGAGCAGGGAGAGAGGAAGCTCCCAGGTGACAAGGAAAAAGTCGAGCGACACATCCACCGTGTTTCTCAGAGCGAAAACAAATAAAAAGAGAAACGCCAGAAGGCGAAACGTCCAAGTCAGAAAACGCACGATAATTCTCCGAAACAGGAACGATTAGCCGCCCTGGAGCGGTTTTTGTTCAAGTTTGTATACCTTCTCCCGACCTTTGGCTGCGCCGCGAGCGGGAGAGGGGTCGGGGGAGAGGGATGGCACGTCGTGACGCGCATACTTGCTTGTATCTAAAACGCTCTAATCTATCACAGACCATGAACTGCGTCTGGGATGGGGATCTACCCGTTCCCGCAGTTTTTTGCCCGCCTTGAAGTGGGGCGCCCATTTTTCGGGAACGTACACCTGTTCGCCGGATTTCGGGTTACGCCCCGTGCGCGACGGGCGATGATTCAGGGAAAAAGTCCCAAATCCCCGAATCTCAATGCGCCATCCTTTCATGAGAGCGTCCGTCATGGTTTCGAGAATGGCATTAACCGCCTCGTCCACATCCTTTGCGCCCAGATTGGGAAAACGCTCGAAGAGGTGGACGATAAGCTCTGATCTGGTCATGGCCGTCAGGTTTGTTGGGTCAGTTTGGCTTTCAGAAGCGCGCCCAGGTTGGTAGTACCGGCAGAGCCGGAATCCGCAGCGGCTTTTTGCATGGCTTCGGCATGTTCGGCCTGATCCTTGGCTTTGACGGAAAGACTGATCGAACGGGTCTTGCGATCCACGTTGGCAATCATCGCCTCCACGGAGTCGCCAACTTTAAGAACCAGGGAGAGGTCTTCGATGCGCTCACGAGAGTAATCGGAAGCGCGAAGATAACCTTCCACCTCTCCATCCAGAGAAATGGTAGCGCCCTTGGCATCAACGGATTTTACCGCGCCTGTGACTATCGAGCTTTTCTCATGGGTGGCGATGTAGTTGGTGTAAGGGTCTCCCTCCAGTTGCTTGATGCCCAGAGATATACGCTCCTTGTCCACGTCAATGGCCAGAATAATGGCTTGCGTCTCGTCACCCTTCTTGAAGTTGCGGATGGCTTCTTCGCCGGTAAGATTCCATGCGAGATCGGAGAGATGCACCAGACCGTCAATCCCGCCGTCAAGACCGATGAAAATGCCAAAGTCGGTGATGGACTTGATCGCGCCGGAAACCTTGTCCCCTTTCTTGAAATTATGGCTGAATTCCTCCCAGGGGTTCGGCTGGCATTGCTTCATGCCCAACGAGATTCGGCGACGTTCTTCGTCAATCTCAAGAATCATGATTTCGACTTCATCGCCTAATTGCACTACCTTGGACGGATGGACATTCTTGTTTGTCCAGTCCATTTCGGAGACGTGCACCAGCCCTTCGATGCCTTGTTCTATTTCCACGAACGCGCCATAGTCGGTAAGGTTCGTCACCTTGCCGAACATGCGGGTAGTGGCGGGATAACGGCGGGCAATACCGACCCAGGGGTCTTCGCCCAATTGTTTTAGGCCAAGGGAGACGCGATTTTTTTCCACGTCGAACTTCAGCACCTTGGCTTCAAGCTCGTCGCCCACATTCAGCACTTCGGAAGGATGGCGAATGCGCCGCCAGGCAAGATCGGTAATGTGCAGGAGACCGTCAATTCCGCCCAAATCCACAAACGCGCCGTAATCGGTGATGTTCTTGACGGAGCCTTTGACGATGGCTCCTTCTTTCATGCTCTCCAGAAGTTTTTCGCGCTCTTCGCCCACCGAGGCTTCAAGGACGGCGCGGCGGGAGAGGACGACGTTGTTGCGCTTGCGATCGAGCTTGATAACCTTGAATTCCAGGGTTTTGCCTTCGTAAGGCGTGGTGTCCTTGATGGGACGCATGTCGACAAGTGAGCCGGGCAGAAAGGCGCGAACGCCGCTTGTCATGACGGTAAGGCCGCCCTTCACCTTGCCGGTGATGGTGCCGGAAACCAGGGAATGATCGTTTAGCGCCTGCTCAAGAACGTTCCAGGAGGCAATACGCTTGGCGCGGTCGCGGGAAAGGCGGGTTTCGCCATGACCGTCTTCCAGGGATTCAATGGCGACCTGAACGAAATCACCGATTCGGACTTCGATCTCGCCCTGATCGTTCAAAAATTCTTCAACAGCGATGTAAGATTCGGATTTCAGGCCGGCGGTGACAACAACGAAATTCTGGTCAACGCGCACCACTTCGGCAGTGATGACTTCGCCCGGGCGCATTTCCTGGCGGGCTGCGCTTTCTTCAAAAAGTTTGGCAAAAGATTCCATGAGGAGAAAGATAAAGGGGCTGCAAGGCAGCGGTCAGGTTGAACAAAGTCGGAACAGGGATTGCCCCGCGCCGACAACTAACCCTCCGAAGATCGGAAGGTCTTGAATAATAACGCAAAAAATACTTACCGATCAAATGGTTATTGCGAAAATCGGCCTTTTTGCCGAAAGTGTTGTGGAAGCCGCCCTATCGGCGGCGCAGGAAATATTCAAACAATCCGTTTTCTTCTTTTTCGGCCAGGAGCGTGTTGCCGGTCTGTTCGGCAAAATCATGAAAGTCGCGGCGCGATCCGGGGTCGGTGGCAAGAACGCGCAAAATCTGTCCGCTCTCCATAGCGACGAGCGCCTTTTTCGCGCGCAGAATCGGGTGCGGGCAGTTCAGCCCGGAGGCATCCAGTTCACAGTCGAAATTCATCCCGATTGCCTCTGAATCCTATCCGCCTGAAACCGAGGCGCGGGTTGCTTCCTGTTGTCTTCTTTTCAGGTCGCGCAAACGGGCGTCAATGGAGGAGGCGCGGTAGAAATCATTGCCCGGGGACTTCTGCGCCAATTCCAGTTGTTCAATGGCGGCGGGAAGCGCGCCCTCCAGCAAGAAGGCTTCCGCTAGAGCCTGATGCTGCGCGCCGCCATGTCCGGCCTCTGCGTTGGCCAAAGCGAGGAGCCGGTACATGCGGGCATCCTGATTGTGCTTGCGGATTGATTGTTCCAGAAAATGCAATGCTTCCCCGGCGCGCCGCGCGTGAAGCAGGCTTTCCGCATAGCTATAGGAGATCGCCCGTGCTTCGGGGAAACGCGCGCTGGCGGATTTGAACGCGGCAAGACCGCCTGCAATGTCGCCTCGCTTGACCTTGGCCTCGGCGTAGAGGCGCTCAAGGAGAGGAGATTTCTCTTCCTTGATTGCGGGCAGAAGAGTGTTTTCCACCGCTAACCAATCATTTTGCCTGGCCTTTGCGACGGCAAGGCCATAGCGGTTTTCCAGAATGTTTCGGGTTTTCAGAAGCTCTGAAAAGCGCTTGACAGCCTCGTTCGGCGTACCGCGCATGGCGTCAAGGCGGGCGCGAATCAGGCGAAACTCCAGGCTGTCCGGGCGCTGCCGGTAGGGCAACGCCATCTCGCGGTTTTGCATATCGGAAATACGCTCGGTGGTGAGCGGGTGGGTACGCAGATAGACCGGCGCGTTGTTTTCATAAGCGCGGGTTGCCTGTTGCAGCCGACTGAAAAAGGACGACATGCTGCGCGCATCGAAACCGGCTTTTTCCAGAGTTTGTAGGCCGATCCGATCCGCTTCGCGCTCAAACTCGCGGGAATAGCCCAGTTGCGCCTGAATCGCGCCCGCAGTGCCGGTTGCGATAGCGGCGCCCGCCATGTCCGGGCTTGAATGGGCGGCGAGAATCGCTATCGCCATAGCGAGCAGGGCGGCGGTGGAAAGTTGTTGCTGGCGCGTGATGCTGCGCGCCAGATGCCGTTGAGTGACGTGCGCGATTTCATGCGCCAGAACGCCGGCTAGTTCGGATTCATCACGCACTGTGAGAATCAGGCCGGAATTGACTCCGATAAAGCCGCCGAAGGTGGCGAAGGCATTGATCATCGGGTCGCTCAAGGGGAAGAAGTAAAAGCCGATGCCAGGGTCAGGACTGGCGGCGGCAAGCCGATTGCCCAGATTATTCAGGTAGGCTTCCACTTCCGGGTCGTCAAGATAGCTTGGTTCTTTCTGGCGAATCTCGTTCATGATTTCCTGCCCGATTCTTCTCTCGGCCTGCGGCGAAATAAGCGCGCTCGCGGCGTCGCCCAGTTCAGGCAGGGAGTCGCTGCCCCAAGCTTGCGCGAACGCTGCGCCATGTATAAGACAAATGGCGGCGACCGGCAAACGGAAAAATCGTAAGAAGCGCATGGAAACCACAGATTTGGCGAAAGAGAAGATGATAACTCCCTATTTGTTTTCAGCCAAGAATCGTATACAGCGGTTTCTGCCAATAACGCGCCCTCTCACTGCTTTCGGCCACACTCTCCCGCGAGCGGTAGAGGGGAATTATGCCATCTGTTATTCCAGCGCGTACTCCAACTCTTCCGTCATTCCCGCATGCCTGTACCCGCCTTCGCGGGAATGACGTATGATTGGATGCGGGAGAAAAAATTGCCGTCTGCAAAACCCAAAGACAGGGAGAGGGCGCGTAAAATGTACTCACCGCTCCAAGGCGGGAGTAACTCAAAACAAAAAACCCGCCCTTTGCGGGGCGGGCGGCGGATCATTCTGGCGATCAGGCTTGTTGGATATTTGACGCCTGCTTGCCTTTCTGGCCTTGTACTACCTCGAACGAAACCTTGTCCCCTTCTTTCAGGGTTTTGAAGCCGTTCATGTTGATGTTGGAAAAATGAGCGAACAGATCTTCGCTGCCATCGTCTGGGGTGATGAAACCAAAGCCTTTGGAGTCATTGAACCACTTAACCGTGCCGGTTGCCATATTTACTGCTTCCTACAAAAAAACAAAAAACGCGAAACGAGAATTTCGCCAACCCGTTTTGACTCCAGGTACCGATGCTTCATAGCGTGGCGATACATCTTGAATCCAAACTTCGCGCAGTTTACGCCCATCTATCCAGTCGTCAAGCCCTTTTCGGCAATTTCTGGCAAGAAAGTAGCGAAAAAAGCATATTTGCCAATGTTTTTGTTGTTTTGCGTCGCCTGAAAGCCGGTCATTCCTCGACACGAGTTCATTTCTTGAACATCCGCCAGCCGGAAATCATTGTGGAGATAATCGAGTGCTGGCTTAAAACTTCTTCCCTTAGCGCGGCGTAGATATGCACTGCGGCAAAAGTCATCATGAGCCACATGCCGAGACGATGCCATGTATGGGTTTGCTGTCCGCCGCCAAGGAGCGGTACAACCCAACCGAAAAGCCAATCACCGGGGCCGCCGCTACCATATGCTTCCACGTAAAGTCCAAAGCCGGTCAGGATCATCCCGAAAGCCAGAATGGAGAAAAAGAAAAACATCATCAAATGCGCCATCGGGTTGTGTCCGATGTACTTCTTGGGGGTATGCTCCAAAAACAAATACCAGCGTAGCGCAAACCATACTTCTTTCCACCATCTCGGATTGGTTACGGGCAGGATGAAAATCTGCCGTGCATGGTGGTTGCCGACAAAAGCCCAGTATACGCGGGCGATAAGACCGAAAGCAAAAACATAAGCGGCAATGTAATGGGTGTAACGCAGGTAGCCCATCAGGTAGTAATCCGCCGCCTCGCCGGTCAAGGTCGGGAGAGGCGTGCCGATCATGTAGCCGGTGACGGCAAGCACAATCATGACTATGGCGTTGACCCAATGCCATATGCGAAGCGGCGACTCATAGACGTAAATGGAGTAAACCTTGTGTCCATGCTGTTGGACTACCTGAATGTCGTGATGTGAAAGCATGGTTTTGTCCTTTCAACGGCAAAGCGCCTAGCGCACCTTGACCGTGGCCATTTCCTGCCCGTCCGGGCTTATCACATGGCTGGCGCAGGCAAGACAAGGGTCAAAGGAATGCAGGGTTCGCAGAATCTCCAGCGGCTCGTCGGCCTTTGCCAGCGGCGTGTCGAGAAGGCTTGCCTCGAACGCGCCAATCTGTCCGTTGGGGCAGCGCGGCGAGCCGTTCCAGGTGGTAGGCACAACACACTGATAAGCGTCAATTTTGCCGTTTTTGATCTTGATCCAATGACCCAGCGCGCCGCGCGGCGCTTCGGTAAAGCCAACACCCTGCGCTTCGGCAGGCCAGGCGCCGGGATTCCATTTGCTGATGTCGGCGGTGTTGGTATCGCCTGCCTTGAGATTTCTTAGCAAGCGGTCGAACATCTGTTGTTGCAACCTGGCGCAGTAGAGCGTCTCAATGCCGCGCGCGGCGGTGCGTCCCAGGGTGGAGAAAAGGGCAGTGACCGGCAGGTTCAGCTTTTTAAGCACGTTATCAATAGTCTCCTTGATGAAGGGGTAACGCGCCGGTTGTTGGTACGCCATGACCATCCGCGCGAGGGGGCCTACTTCCATCGCGTTGCCGCGCCAGCGCGGAGCCTTGATCCATGAGTATTTCCCGGCTTCATCAAGAGCCTCGATCCGTGTTTTGCTGCCCTTGGTATTGGGGCCGAGCGAAAAATCGGGGTCGGTCACGCCGTCAAAAGGATGCAGACCCCGGCTCTCGTCCGGGTATTTGTACCAGGAATGGGTGACGAATTCCTGAATCTGCTCCGGATCGGCAAGATTGACCGGGTGGATCTCGCCAAGATTACCGCCGATGATCGCGCCGCGCGGCAGGAGCAGGTTTTCAGGGGAATGGTCATTGGCGCGGTCGGGAATGTCGCCGTAGGACAAAAGCGCCTCGCCCGCGATTCCGCCGCCGTAGAGCCAATCCTTGTAGAAAGAGGCGATGGCGAGAAGATCGGGGATATAGACCTGCTCAACGAAGGTCGCGCACTGGTCAATGATGCTTTTGACGAGATTCAAGCGTTCCATGTTGAGCGCGCCGACCGCGCCGGTTCCTTGCAGGTTGATGGGACAGGGCACGCCGCCTACCAGCCAGTTCGGGTGCGGATTCTTGCCCCCGAAGACGGCATGAACCTTGACAATTTCCTTTTGGAAGTCAAGCGCCTCCAGATAATGGGTGAAGGCGAGCAGATTGGCTTCCGGCGGCAACTTGTAGGCGGGATTGCCCCAATAGGCATTGGAGAAGATGCCCAGTTGCCCGCTGTCCATGAACTTTTGCAGGCGGCCTTGCACATCGCGGAAATATCCGGGCGAAGACAGCGGCCAGGAAGAAATGCCTTGCGCCAATTCGGAAGTCTTTTTCGGATCAGCCTTCAGCGCGGAGATCACATCAACCCAGTCAAGCGCATGCAGATGATAGAAGTGCACTAAATGATCATGGGTTATCAGGTTAAGCTGCATGATGTTGCGGATCAAGTGGGCGTTTTCCGGAATCTGGATGGAAAGCGCGTCTTCGACTGCCCGCACGGAAGTAAGCGCGTGCGTGCCGGTGCAGACGCCGCAGATACGTTCGGTGAATGCCCAGGCGTCGCGCGGGTCGCGCCCTTTCAGGATAACTTCCAGACCGCGCCACATGGTTCCGGTGGAGACGGCATTTCGAATTACGTTGTTTTTGTCCAGATTCACTTCCACCCGCAAGTGTCCCTCGATGCGGCTGACCGGATCGACTACGAGGCGGCGACCGGAGTTGTCGAGTTTGAATTTCTCGCTCATGCCGTTTCTCCCTGTTTTTTGGAACTACGGATGCGGGTCAAGGCGGTAATTGCCGCGTGCGCCGCAATGCCTGCGCCCGTGCCGATGGCTATGGCTTTGCCGATTGTGTCGGCGCTGGCCTCGATGCCGAATTGGTGGATGCCTGTTACCCGATCATAGAAACTGCCCTTGTCCCAGAATCCGTCTTCCGAGCAGCCGAGGCAGCCGTGACCGGACTGGACAGGCCAGGAAACGCCGCCGTTCCAGCGCATTGACGAGCAGGCGTTGTAAGTGGTCGGCCCCTTGCAGCCCATTTTGTACAGGCAAAAGCCCATTCGGGCGGGATCGTCATCCCATTTTTCGACGAATTGCCCGGCGTCGAAATGCCCGCGCCGATAGCATTTATCGTGGATGCGCTGCCCGTAAAACATGCGCGGACGCCCTTGCCGATCCAGCGACGGTATATGCTCGAATGTCAGAAGGTAAGTTATCACGCCGGTCATGACCTCGGCGATGGGCGGACAGCCCGGCACATTGATGATAGGCTTGTCGCGGATTACTTTCTTTATGGGAGTGGCCTGGGTCGGATTGGGGCGCGCGGCTTGAACGCAGCCGTATGAGGCGCAGGAACCCCAGGCGATGACGGCTTTTGCGTCGGCGCATGTTTCCTTTAACTTTTCCACGAAAGACCGTCCGCCCTGGATACAGAACATCCCGTTCTCGCCCAGAGGCGGATTGCCCTCCACCGCGACGATGTAATTGTCCTTGTATTTTTTCCTGACCGTCTCGATTATTTCTTCCGCTCGCTGACCGGCGGCGACCATCAGGGTGTCGTTGTAGTCGAGCGAGAGCATGGAAAGAACCACGTCGCTGGTCAAGGGGTGAGCCGAGCGGATGAAGGATTCAGTGCAGCAGGTGCACTCCAGACCGTGCAGCCACAGGACAGGAATGCGTGGTTTTGTCTCCATCGCCTTTGCGATTTGTGACGCCGCGCCTGCGGAAAGACCGAGCGAAGTCGCGGTCAGGCTGCAAAATTTCAGAAAGCTGCGTCGGGTGATGCCCTTGCGACGCAACGCTTCGTAGAATGTTTCTGTCATGACGTTTCCCTGTATGTTAGGGTGTAAACACGCATCAGGCGCAATCCTTGTCATTGAGTCACCCCTGCCTGCAGGCAGGGGATTCCTCGATACGGTCTTGGGGAGCCTTCGGCTCCCTGTTACGCTTTGTCTCGCTTCTCTCCGCCATAAATGGCGGAGAGAAGCGGGACCCGTGTTCATGGCGAGGCAATCGAGATTCGCGTTCAGGCGTCCCCCAATCTGGAGCCAGGGTGACTAACCATGCCTCATTATTACACGAAGCGAAGGGGATGTGAATTTTCCTTTAATCGGCGGGTTTTTCGCTTCGGGAAAGGGGAGCTTTTGAAAGTGGAACTTTTTCCGGCAAGCGGGGATGCAAGTCGGTAAGGCTACGGCTCCCACTTCCAGCCCATGCGCAACACCAAACCCAGAGCAAGCAGGCTTTTCAGAAGGTAGAGGGAGCTGGAAATGCCGTGCCAGGCGACAAAGCGGTCGCGTAGCGGACTGTCCATAACGCCAAGCGGCAGGGCATCCAGCTTCATTTGTGCCATCGTCGGCTGAATCCCGAAAAGGTTGACGGCAGTCAGGATAAGCATCAGAGCGATTAGCCAGAGAGCCAAAGTTCTCCAGACACGCCTTTGCCGGACGAAGAGAAAGAGAGCAAGGTAAGAGCCTGCCGCGATTGATGCCCAGCCGGAGACGATAAAGAGCGCGCCTGCGATTTGTCCGGCAGGCGCGCTCCCCAATGTGTAAAAAAGGACGGGGACAACCAGAAAGCCGATAGTCCACAAACAGCCCGCCCATGCGGTCAGAACGACCTGAAACAAGAGATTTGCAAGGCGGCGCATGGGTTATTCGTAACGCACCTTGAGTATCTGAAATTCCCGCCTGCCGCCCGGAGCTTCAACTTCCACAATATCGTCGGCGTATTTTCCGATCAGGGCGCGACCGATAGGCGAGTTCACCGAAATTTTGCTTTCCTTGAAGTCCGCCTCGTCTTCGCCGACTATTTGGTAAGCGACAGTCTTGCCGGAGTCCAGGTCCTCTATTTCCACCGTCGCGCCGAATACGCAACAGCCGCTGGCGTTCAGGAGTTTGGGGTCAACGACTTGGGCGGCGGCAAGTTTATTTTCCACTTCCTTGATTCTTCCCTCAATGAAGCCCTGCCGCTCGCGGGCGGCGTCATATTCCGCGTTTTCCGAAAGGTCGCCGTGCGAGCGCGCTTCTGCAATGGCCGCAATGATTTCGGGACGCTCGACGGTTTTCAGGCGGTGCAATTCCGCCCGCAGCCTTTCAGCCCCCGTAGGTGTAAGAAGAACCTTGCTCATGATTTTCCTGCTCCGTTCATATAATCGCAAAAACCGCCGGAAACCTTGCAAGATATGATTTTCCGGCGGAAGAGCCTGATTGTTTTCGACCATGCCCGACAAGCACAGACACGAACTATAAAGCATTGATGCGGCGGGGGGAAGCTCGCTCTGTCTTTTGCCGCGTATTACTATCGCGCGTTCTCCTGGTCTTCGCTCGCGGCGGTCTATTTCGGCCAGATTACCTCGCCCCTGGTGTTCTTAAGCTCTACAGAGAGTCCTCAATGGAGTAATTATTCTTCGGCTGGATTTCTGGCGAGAAGAGCGGCGGCGGCTTCATGCGGAGAAAGCGCGCCGCGCAGAATCGAGGAGACAGCCTGGGTAATCGGCATATCAATGCCAAGTTTTACGGCAAGGCGTTCCGCTTCCAGCGCGGTTGAGACACCTTCGGCGACATGTCCCAATTCAGCCAGAATATCGGGCAAAGACTTGCCCGCTGCCAATTTCAACCCGACCGCGCGATTGCGGGAAAGATTGCCGGTGCAGGTGAGAATGAGATCGCCCGCGCCAGCAAGGCCGAGAAAGGTGCTTTTCTTCCCGCCCAGAGCTTCTCCCATACGGGACATTTCCGCAAGTCCCCTCGTCATCAGGGCGGCGCGGGCGTTGTCGCCCAGCGACAGACCGTCAGAAATGCCGGTGGCAATGGCGAGAATGTTTTTCAATGCGCCGCCGGTCTCAACGCCGACCAGATCATCGCTGGCATAGATGCGTAACGTATTGTTGTGCAGATCAGCCGCAATCCGGCGGGCAAAGTCCATGTCGTTTGAGGCGCATGTAATGGCGGTAGGCAGTCCGGCGGCGACATCCTGGGCAAAACTGGGGCCGGATAGCGCCCCGTGAGACGGACGACGTAAAGGATCGGAAAAAACTTCTTCCAGAACATTGTGCGGCAATTTTCCGCTCTCCGCCTCAAACCCCTTGCAAACCCAGATGATCGGCGAGGGGAGACAGTCCGCGTAATGTTTCAGAATCAGGGCCAGGGTGGAACGCAATCCCGCGATAGGGGTTGCGATGATAATCAGGTCGGACTGAAGGAGCGCCGCCGCAAGGTCATTGGTGGCTAGAATGGTTTCAGGAAAAACGAATCCGGGCAAAAAGCGGCGATTTTCACGAGTCGCCGCGATTTCAAGGGCGACATCCGTCTCATTCGCCCACAGGGTTACGGCGTGATGGCGGGCAAAGGCCAGCGCCAGGGCGCTGCCCCACGCGCCTGCCGCAAGGATGGAGATTTTCATAATCCCCAAACGTTGCCGAGGCGCACGAATCCGCCCACGCCATCACGATGGCGGACATTTGCCCAGCCGGGCGGACTGTCTTTCAGCAAGTCAAGAACCAGCCATTTTTCCGCAGTGAACACAATCGGCGCGTCATCATTCGCGCTTTTTCTGACGTATGCCACATCGCTGATGACTATGGCGGTACGGCGAAGCGACAACGCGCCGCGCTCGATCCAGGCAATCGTGCCTTCCGCGTCGCGCACCTTTGTCCATCCTTCTATCTGCACCAGGACTTCCAGCGGTGTGCCTTCCCTGACCAGATAAAGTTTTTTCCCCTGAACGGAAGGCGCGTCGTAAAAGATGGCGACCGGCACGGAGACGGAGCGAAATTCAAGCGCATGCGCGATGTTTACGCACAGAAAGAGGAACAACAGGGAAAATCGTATGCGATACATATCAATCTCCAGGCGCACCGGGGTTCATGAACGCTTAATGCTGCACATCCGGCGCGTTTTGCGCGTTTTTGGCTTGTCGCTCCTGCAACTGGGCGCGATAAATCGCGTCAAAATTTACAGGTTGCAGGTATACGGGCGGGAAACCGGCGCGCATCGTGGCTTCGGACACGGCCTCGCGGGCGTATGGCAAAAGGATGGTGGGACAGGCAACGGCAAGCAGCGGCTCGATTTCTCCCGAAGGAATGTTCTGCATCCTGAAAATTCCGGCTTGCTTCACTTCCACGAGAAATACTGTTTTTTCTTCCAGCTTCGCGCTTACGGTCACGGTCAGTATGGAATTGAACAGATTTCCCTGAATGTGCGAGCCGACATTGTTCAGTTGAATGTCAATACGCGGCTCGCCCTGCTCCAGAAAGACGCCGGGAGCGTTGGGAACCTCGAGTGAAAGGTCGTGCACATAGATTTTTTCGAGCAGAAATACGGGTTGCGTATCTTGTGCGTCTGCTTGCGCGTCTGATGCTTTTTCCTGGGTCATTGCGGTTTCCTTGGGTAGTAATGTTTATTCTTGCAGAAGCGGGACGAGACCGCCTTCGCGATCCAGTGCGTACAGATCGTCACAGCCGCCGACATGGGTATCGCCGATAAAAATCTGTGGCACGGTGCGGCGATTCGTTTCCTTTTGCATGGCCTCAGCCGCTTCAGGGTCGAGATCAACGCGAATTTCCTCTATCTCGCGCGCGCCTCGTTCATCAAGCAACTGCCTGGCACGAACGCAATATGGGCAATTGGCTGTGGTATACATTCGTACATGCTTCATTTCTGGCTCCTAAGAGGCAATCCGGCGCGTTGCCAAGAGTTGACTCCGCCTTCCAAACAGCGTACATGGGCGAAGCCTTGTTTTTCAAGGCGGGAAGACGCCTGCTCGGTGCGAACGCCAGATGCGCAGACGAGTAGCAAATTCTTTTCTTTCAAAGGTTCCAGTTCCGACATGCGGCTATCCAATTCCGTGAGCGGGATGTTCTCCGCTTCCGGCATATGACTTGCCATGAATTCATGCGCTTCGCGGACATCAATGATGATCGCTCCTTCATGGTTGATAAGCTGTATCGCCTGATGGGGATCAACGGGTCGGCAAGCAGAGCGAAAGTCATTCGCGTGCGCCATGTGTCCGTCGAGCAAAAGGAGAAACAGGACAAATCCCATGCGACGCATATTATAAGCTCCCGGCTCGTTCATGAACGCCAGATTTTGCCCATCCTGCGCGTTTTGCAATTTCTGGTTGCCTGGTGCAGGCGAAGTAGGAGCTATGCGTCCGTGTAAGCTTCATTTTTTCGGACTCTTGATAAGGGGTAATCCTGCTCGCTTCCAAGCGTCAACTCCGCCGTCCAGACAACTTATATGGGCAAAGCCTTGTTTTTCAAGGCGAAAGGATGCCTGCCCGGCGCGAACGCCGGACGCGCAGACGAAGAGCAGGTTCTTTTCTTTCAAGGGTTCCAGTTCCGACATGCGGCTATCCAGATCCTTTAACGGGATGTTCTTCGCTTCCGGCAGATGGCTTGCCATGAATTCGCCCGCTTCGCGGACATCAATGATGATAGCGTTTTCATGGTTGATAAGCTGTATCGCCTGATTGGGATTTACGCGCTTGCCCGCTGAGCGAAAGCCAGGCCAGACCAGCATGAATCCGCTGATCAAGGCGATTGCGATCAACAAGGCATTAAAAGGATTCTGGACAAATTCAAAAAAAGACACTGGCAGCCCCGATGGATGTTTGATATGAAAAGCGAACATTATAGAATAAAACCCTTTCTGACACCTTTCTCCTTAAAATGCGTCGTTTTCTCTTTGCCGTCCTTGTGTTTGCCGCCGCCGGTCTTGCCGCGCCCCTGCTCCATGCAGAGAGCGCGGCGGAAGTCGAACGGCAGAGAAGCGATTTGCGGGAATTGCGGCAACGCCTTGACGCGCTGCGAAAGGAATTATCCGCCAGCGAGGAATCCAGGGCGGATGTCACAACCCAGTTAAAGCGGTCGGAAGAGCAGATTTCCACGGCGCAGCGGCAACTGAATTTGCTGAAGAGCGAACAGACGCGCCTGCAAAACACCATGCGCGACTTGAAAAGGGAGAGCGCCGCGCTGGAAAAGGAGCGCGGTCAGCAGCAACAGCATTTGGAGCTTCTCCTTTATCGCCAGTATATCCGGGGTTCGCCCGGCGCTTTGGAAATACTCCTGAACGGCGACGATCCCAATATTCTGGCGCGTGATCTCTACTATCTTCGCATCATTGCCCAGGCTCGCGCCGACCTGATAGCCGACATTCGCGTCACGATGCAAAGGCAGCGGCAGCTTGCGAAAGAGACGGAAGAGAAGGCCGCCGAGCTTGCTGTCGTGAAAGGCCAGCAGGAAGAAGAACATGCCAATTTGCTCGCGCGGAGAAAGGAGCACCGGGATGTTCTGGCGCGTATCGCCGGACAGATTCAGACTCAGAGAAAAGAGATAGGCTCCCTGCAAAAAGACGAAAAACGCCTGAATCAGGTAATAAACCAGTTGACCCGCCTGCTTGCCGAACAGGAGAAAAAAGCGGCTGCGGCGCGGAAAAAAGCGGAGCAGGAAGCTCGACGCGCCGCCGGACAAGACACGAAAGGAAAAGCGAACGTGCCGGAAAATACCCGTCTGCCGACCGCCACTACCGGCAAGTTTTCACAGTTAAAAGGGAGTTTGGCATTGCCGGTCAAGGGAAAAATCACGGCGCGTTACGGCGCGGCGCGCAAGGATGGCGGAACCTGGAAAGGGCTTTTCATAAGCGCGCCGCGCGGCAACGAATTCAAGGCTGTTGCGGGCGGGCAGGTGGTGTACGCGGAATGGATGCGCGGCCTTGGCAATCTCATAATCGTCAGTCATGACAGCGGCTATATGACTGTTTACGGTCATGCGGACGCGCTTTACCGGCAGGTCGGCGACCGGGTGAAAGGGGGCGAAACAATAGGATCAGCAGGCAATAGCGGCGGCCATGCCGAAACAGGGTTATACTTCGAGCTTCGCCATCAAGGCGCGACGCTCAATCCCATGCAATGGATATCACTGAAATGAAAGCAAACATGAAAAAGATTTCCGTCATCTGCGCCAGTTTCATCGTCGGCGTATTCCTGACCCTGCAAATGCCAGCCTTCGCCGGCAAAACGGAGAACTCTCCGGGATTGCCGCTGGAGGATTTGCGCCTGTTTGCGGAAGTGTTCAATACCATAAAGCAAGCCTACGTTGAGCCGGTGGAAGACAAGAGCATGATTGCCAATGCCATTTCCGGTATGCTCTCCAATCTTGATCCGCATTCATCCTATATTGACGCGGAAGCGTTCAAGGATTTCCAGATCAATACCCAGGGCGAGTTTGGCGGACTGGGCATCGAGGTCGGTATGGAAGAAGGTCTGGTGCGGGTTATCTCGCCGATTGAGGACTCCCCTGCCTATCGCGCCGGTATCAAGGCAGGCGATCTGATTTTCAAGCTCGATGACGAGCCGGTAAAGGGGCTGACCCTGACTGACGCAGTGAAAAAAATGCGCGGCAAGCCCAATACCAAAATTCGCCTTTCCATCCTGCGTCGGGGCGAGTCCAAACCCCTGGAAATAACCCTTACCCGCGAAATAATCAAGGTGCAAAGCGTCAAATCAAAACGGCTGGAGTCCGATTACGGCTGGATTCGCATCACCCAGTTCCAGGAAAATACCCTGAACCTTCTTGCCAAGCATCTTGCCGATCTTTACAAGGAAGGCGAGCTTAAAGGACTGGTGCTGGATTTACGCAATGATCCCGGCGGTTTTCTGCATGGCGCAATCGGAGCTTCCGCCGCCTTTCTTCCGGCGGGCGTAAAGGTTGTTTCCACTTCCGGTCGCGCGCCCGACAGCAGTCAGGAATTCAGGGCGACTCCCAATGACTATATGCGCGGTTCCGGTATTACTGTTGACCCCTTGAGAAACCTGCCTGCCGCGCTGAAAACCGTGCCGATGGTGGTGCTGGTCAACGGCGGCTCGGCTTCCGGTTCCGAAATTGTCGCTGGCGCTCTGCAAGACCACAAACGCGCCGTCATAATGGGAACGCAAACTTTCGGCAAAGGCTCGGTGCAAACGGTATTGCCCCTGCCCGGCAACGCCGCGATCAAATTGACCACGGCGCGTTACTATACGCCGAATGGTCGTTCCATCCAAGCCAAGGGGATAGAGCCTGATATCGTGGTCGAGGAGACGCCGGAAGGCGGCGGTCGCGCCCTTTATCTGCGTGAAGCCGACTTGAGCAGACATCTTGTCAATGACCGCGATAGCTCGGATACTCCAGCCAGAGAGCAAAGAACCGAGAAAGAGCAAGAAAATCGTCAGGAGAGCGAAGCGCCCCTGCCGCCTCGTCTGGAATACGCTAGCGCCTCGGACTATCAGTTCCAGCAGGCGTTGAATCTCCTCAAAGGTCTGAACGTCATACAGGGCAAGCAGCAAGAGGCTTTGGCCGCGCCGTGAACGAAGCGGAATTGCTCCGCTATAGCCGCCACATCCTGCTGGATGAATTGGGTGTGGCGGGCAGGAGCGAATCTGGGCGGCGCGTGTCCTGATTGTCGGCGCGGGGGGGGCTTGGTTCCGCCGCCGCTTTGTATCTTGCCGCTGCCGGTGTAGGCATTCTGGCGTTGGCAGACGGCGACGAGGAGGAATTGTCCAGTCTGCCCAAGTTGCGCCTTTGGCGATCAATACTGGAATCAACGTCTTGCCAATCGCCCGGCGGCTTGAAAATGAGGCGCTTCTGGCGGAAATTGCCCTGGCGGATGTTGTTCTTGATTACAGCGACAATTTTCCCACTCGTTATGCGGTCAATCTTGCCGCCGCGCGGGCTAAAAAGCCGTTGATTTCCGGCGCGGCTATCCGTTTTTCCGGGCAGCTTGCCGTTTTTGAGCTGGATCGACCGGATTCGCCCTGTTACCACTGCCTGTTTCCTGAAGGAGAGGGCGCTATTGCAACAAGCGCCACGGTCGGCGTCTTTGCGCCGCTTGCAGGGCTGATCGGCTGTATGCAGGCGGGCGAGTGCCTGAAACTTATTGCGGGCATGGAAGAGCGCGCGGGCGGACGTTTTTGGCGGATAGATTTCCTTGCCCAACATTGGCAGGAGAGCCGTTTTACAAAAGACCCTGAATGCGCGGTTTGTGGTCGTTAGGGCGGTTTCGGTTATAGTACTTCGCGCAAATGCAGTCATTTCTTTGAATAAAGAGACATGCAGGAGCAGCAAGAAATTAGCTACAGGCATTCATGCCTGTAGCTCAAGACGAACAAGGAAGGGGTTTGCTCCCCTCCCTTGTTGCTACGGTCTTCAGGCCGGGGTTCCAGCCTTCGCGCCGCCCTGAAGGGCGGGGTCTCAAACCAGAGTTAGTTTTACGATGAAAATCCAAGAGATGATACCTGAAATGCCGCAAACGCATCCCCTACCCCACTTTTAGGAGAGGGTGACCGTAGGCAGGGAGAGGGTAAGGGGGCTGAAGATTCAGGGAGCATCAATTTCAACCTGAACCGCTGCCATCTCCCTGTCTTTGGCTACGCTGCAAGCGGGAGAGAGGTTGGGGGAGAGGGTAGTTCCTCGTTTGATGTCAATGACGACTCATTTCACCCGATTGCGATATTCGTCCGAGCGAGTGTCAATTTCGATTTTGTCGCCGATTTCCACAAAGGCGGGGACGGAAATTTCAAAGCCGGTGGAAATTTTCGCGGCTTTCATCACTCTGCCTGAGGTATCGCCCTTGACTGCGGGTTCGGTGTAGGCGACTTCCCGTATCACCGAGGTCGGTAATTCCACGGAGATGGCGCGTTCGTTGTAGAACACCACTTCGCAGGACATGCCGTCTTCCAGATATTTCAGGGCGTCGGTCATGTTTTCCGCTTCGATGTCGTACTGGTTGTACTCGGCATCCATGAATACGTACATGGGTTCGGCGAAATAGGAATATGTGACAGACTTCCTCTCAAGGCGGGCGATTTCGAATTTGTCATCAGCCTTGTAGACTGTTTCGGAGAGGGAGCCAGTGAGGAGATTTTTCAGTTTCATCCTGACCACGGCGGTGTTGCGCCCGGATTTGTTGTATTCGGTCTTTTGCACCACGAGCGGGTCATTGCCGACCATGATGACATTGCCGGATCGAAGTTCCTGTGCGTTTTTCATGTTTTATAAGCTGAAAAAAGGGTTAGTGTACCTTGAGCGCGCGCTTTGAACAAACAGAGAGAGAAATAAAACCCCTGCCAAAAGCAGGGGTTGTGTGGGCAAAAGCCGGTTGCTTAAGGGTGAGAACCCATCTCACAGAGTGAGAATCCATCTCACCATCTTTTCGGCCTCATCCCTGGATACTGTGGCTTTGTTCGGAGCCATGGGAACAGTACCCCAGTTGCCGGAACCGCCCTCCAGAACCTTGGTGGTCAGTGTGGGAACATCAGCAGCCGTGTATTTTTTGGCAACGTCCCTGTAGCTGGGGCCGATTATCCCTTTGTCAATTTGATGACAGGTCATGCAGAGCTTAGCCTTGGCCAGCGCTTCGTCGGCAAAAGCCTGCCCGGAAACAACCAAACCGGCAGAGGTCATCAATGCAACTGCAAGTATCTTTTTCATGTCACTTCTCCTAGTAGTAAAAATTGTTGAACAACGGCTCCAATGGTAATGCAGAAATAAAAATTTGCAAACACATAAGCAAGCCTTTAATTGATACGCATTGTAAGGCAATGTTAATCGCATGTTACAATTGAGTCGCCCCGGCCTGAAGGCAGGGGATTCCTCAGCACAGGTTAGAGAGCCTAAATGCTCCAAAAGCAATCTCGCTTACCTCGCCATTCATTTCGAGGATTGTGCTTAACAAGTGTTCAAGGCGGACGAAACGCAGGCGTGAAGAAAGCGTTATCGCCTTGCCGTCCGCACAGCGGGACGATGGCACAGGGACAGGCCAAGGCGCATGAAACCATCCCATACATCGCCGCTGCCTGAGGCGTTCATGCCCTTCATCTGGCGATCAAGTCGGGCGGCTTCCAGAAGTCCATCCAGTAATATTTTGTTACCTAATTTGTCTGCTGCGCGGCGCGCGTCCGTCTGTTTTGCGCCCCACAGGCGCAACTCCCGACAGAGCATATCCATGTTCATCCCTCTTGCCAGACCTGCCTTGAAGCGAGCCATCACGCGGATTTCCTCGCTGATCGCCCACAACACCAAAGGCGGAGCTTCGCCTTCCTGCCGTAAACCTTCAAGGGTGCGGGCAAAACGCGGCAAGTCGCCCGCCAGTATCGCCTCGCGCAGGTCGTCAATCCGGTAACGCGCCACATTTAGAACCGCATCCTTGATCTCTGCCAGCCGCAATTTGCCGGACGGATACAGGAGAGCCAGTTTCTGTATTTCCTGATGCGCGGCCAAGAGATTGCCTTCCACCCGCTCGGCCATGAAGCGCAAGCCTTCTTCATCAGCCGTTTGCTGCTGGCGGGCAAGCCGTCCGGCAATCCAGCGGGGCAGGTCTGACAGGGGCGGCGTATCCAGCCTTACGGCGACGCCATGCTGCGCCAGGGTGGAAAACCAGACGGCCTTCTCATCCTTCCAGTCCAGTTGCGGCAATGTGACAATCAGGATGATTCCGTCAGGAGGATGTTTGCAGCAGTCGGCAAGCGCCGCCGCGCCGGTCACGCCGGGCTTGCCGCCCGGAATGCGAAGCTCGACGATTTTCCGCGAGCCGAACAGGGAAAGATTCTGGGTTGCTGGCGCCAGCGCGCTCCAGTCAAATCCGGGCAAAACAGTCAATATCTCCCGCTCGGCGTAACCTTGTACACGCGCAGTTGCGCGAATGGCTTCGGTGGCCTCCAACACCAACAGGGGCGCGTCGCCATAAAGCAGGTAGAGCCAGGATAATTGTCCGGCAAGATGGCTGTTTAGCGCGTCGCCTCGCATCTGCGGCATCAGGCTTGCTCCTGTTCGCCTTCATCCCCTGCCGGAGTAGGCTTGAAGGTTGCCAGGCGACGCAGGATTTGCTGCACCAGGTCTCTTTCCATGTCCTGCCAGAGAAATTCCTCCTCCTGCTCCTTGGAAAGCACATGGCTATCGTCATAAGTCACTTCGCGGGTCAGGCGAATGTTGGCGACTTCCGACAATGCCTGACCTTCCGGCGTTTCGATACGGAAAGAATAAAGCATACGCAGTTGATATTCGCGCGCTCGCCCATCGGCGTTCAGCGCCGTAATTTCCCGTTCCCGATGATTACCAAGCTGCCGGAAAACGGCGGTCGCTTCCCTGTTCGTCTCGACCAGAATTTCCGGTTGATGGGCGCGAATCTGGCGGCGCAACGCCGCGCCCAGCGTCGTGTCCTCGGAAGGACTGGCGATATAAAGCCGCGCATAGGGAATATCCATCGCGCCGCGCAGTTGAAAACCGCAAGCGGCAAGAAAGAAGAGCGCAAAAAGCGGCAGTAAGCAAAAAAGAGAGCGCATGACTGTCTCCAAAAACAGGCTTTCCCCGGATCAGACCACGATGTTGACCAGCCGACCCGGAACCACGATGATTTTTTTCACCGCCTTCTCTTTGATCGCATTCTCTGCGGCAGCCAACGCGGCAGACTCGATTGTCTCACGATCCGCGTCGGAGCCAATCTGAAAATTTCCGCGCAGCTTGCCGTTGATTTGCAGCACCAGACTTATTGTCTCCTGCGCCAATGCAGCCTCATCAACTACGGGGAAGCGGGCGCGAGCGGCATCCTCTCCGGGCTTTAATTCCGCATGGAGCGTCTGGGCGATATGGGGCACGATGGGAAAAAGCATGAGAACTACGGATTCCAGAATTTCCTGCGCGAGCGAGCGCCCTTCCGCCGTGTCCAGATTGGTTTTTTCATAGGCGTTCAGGAGTTCCATAACGGCAGCCACCGCCGTGTTGAACTGCTGGCGTCTGCCGTAGTCGTCATTTACCTTGGCGATGGTCTGATGGAGCTTGCGGCGCAAATCTTTCAAGGGCGCGGGCAAGTCCGCCGTTTCGTTTGCCCGCGTAACGCCCTGGCTCACATGCTCATACACGATGCGCCAGAGGCGGCGAAGAAAGCGATACGCGCCCTCCACTCCGGCATCCGACCATTCCAGCGATTGCAGAGGCGGAGCGGCAAACATCATGAAAAGCCGCGCGGTGTCCGCGCCGTATCGGTCAATCAACGCCTGCGGATCAACGCCGTTATTGTGGGATTTGGACATTTTTTCCATGCCGCCCACCTCGACCGGCTCGCCGTCCGCGTTCAGGGTAGCAGCGGTAAGACGCCCGCGTTCATCGCTCTTTATGGTCAGTTCCGCCGGATTGAACCATGTTTTTTTGCCGTCCGGAGTTTTTCGGAAAAAAGCCGGGGCAACCACCATGCCCTGAGTCAGAAGATTACGGAACGGCTCGTCGGGAATCTCGATTCCGGGCAAACCCACATCCCTAATGAGCCTAGTGAAAAATCGGGCGTAGAGCAGATGCAAAATGGCGTGTTCAATGCCGCCGATGTATTGGTCAATGCCGCCCTTGCACCAGTAATTCACCCGCTCGTCCAGCATCGCGTCCTGCTTGTCCGGGCAGGCGTAACGCAAAAAATACCAGGATGATTCCACGAAAGTATCAAGGGTATCCGTCTCGCGTCGGGCGCTCTTGCCGCATTTGGGGCAAGCGGCCTCAAAAAATTCCGGCATTCTGGCAAGCGGCGAACCCGCGCCCGTGATTGTCACCTCTTCCGGCAGCAGCACCGGCAGTTGATCATCAGGAACAGGCACATCGCCGCATTGTTCGCAATGGATGATGGGGATCGGACAACCCCAGTAACGCTGGCGGGAAATGCCCCAGTCGCGCAGGCGAAATTGCGTTTTCTTCTCGCCCAAAGACAGTCTTGCCAAATCGGAGGCTATTTCCTCTACCGCCGCCTCATGGCTTAAACCGTCGTATTTGCCGGAGTTTACGCAGACAGCATGAATCTTGTCGGCATACCAATCCTGCCATTCGTCAAGGTCAAAGGTTTCATCGGCTGCGCTAATCACCTGCCGGATAGGCAGCCCGTATTTTTTCGCAAAGGCAAAATCACGTTCGTCATGCGCCGGCACGGCCATGACCGCGCCTTCGCCATAGCCCATAAGGACATAATTACCTACCCATACCGGCACTGCATCATTCGTCAAAGGATGCCTTACGAAAAGTCCGGTAGGCATTCCTTTTTTTTCCATCGTCGCAAGATCGGCTTCGGCAAAACCGCACAGCCTGCATTCCTCGATAAAGGCGGCGATCTCAGGATTATTTTTTGCCGCGTGGATCGCCAACGGATGTTCGGCGGCCACAGCCACAAAAGTAACGCCCAACAAGGTGTCGGCGCGGGTCGTGAAGGTCCAGAGCAAGTCTTTCCGGCCGTCCAGTTCATAAGGAAAGGCAAGCCGAACCCCCACGCTCTTGCCGATCCAGTTTTTCTGCATTTGCCGCACTTCCGGCGGCCAGCCTTCCAGTTGTTCCAGACCCGCGAGCAATTCCTCGGCGTAAGCGGTGATTTTCATGTAATACATGGGTATTTCCCGCTTTTCCACCAATGCCCCGGAACGCCAGCCGCGCCCGTCTATAACCTGTTCGTTGGCGAGCACGGTTTCATCAACCGGATCCCAATTTACCGCGCCCAGCTTTTTGTAGATCAGACCCTTTGCGAACAGGCGGGTAAAAAGCCATTGCTCCCAGCGGTAATATTCCGGCTTTGAGGTCGCAAGCTCACGTGTCCAGTCAATCGAGAATCCCAGGGACTGAAGCTGTTTTTTCATGTGGTCGATGTTCTGATAAGTCCATGCCGCTGGGGGAATCCTGTTGGCGAGCGCGGCATTTTCGGCTGGCATTCCGAAGGCGTCCCACCCCATCGGTTGCAGGACATTTTTTCCCAGCATCCGGTTGAAACGCGCCAGAACGTCGCCGATGGTGTAATTTCTTACATGCCCCATGTGCAGCTTGCCGGACGGATAAGGGAACATGGAAAGACAATAGTATTTCGGGCGATCAGGCGCGTCAATGGCGCAATCGGCGGCGTTCTGCCGCCAGATAGTCTGGGCTGCCGGTTCGATGTCGGCGTGGATGTATTTTTCCTGCATGGGTACAAAAAGTCAGGTTGATTGAAGTTGTCCGTAAGGTTGCAACGCGGAAAGCGGTAAAGACAAAACGTTATTATAGAGGAATGATGACTGCAGCGCCTTGCAAGCTTGGTTTTTACTCCCTGACCACAATACAGCAAGATGCTGGATTGGTATGAGTATCTATGCAAGGCATTGATGTGTAGAAGTTTCAATTGCTGACGATGCCTTCCATTCGTCCTTTGTCAAGAATATCAAGCAGAACCATACTCTGTTTTGGAGAGGGAAGCTTTGCAGGAATTCGCTTGGCTATATCGAGAATGCTGATTTCCATTGGTGTAAGGAGCTTTCTTTCGTTCAGCATATCGAAAACCCGAATCCACTCTTCGGCAGAAATTTCCAGCACTTTTTGCTGCGCTTCAATGCCATTATCAACTTTCTGCATCCGCTTTGCGTCTTTCATGGCGGTATTCTGATCATCGAGCGAAACAAGCCGATCATGGAACTCAGGCGGCAGGAGCATTTCGATCCTTTCAGTCTGCTCCTGTATCTGCGTCCAACATGCTTCTTTCTTGCACCACTCGGTAACATTCGAAATACCGGGTTGCGGGCTGACAATCTCCTTGTTAACTTCCTTTGACACAATGGCAATGACGATTTCAAACATGGAATTGATGCTCTGTGCGTTCCATATTCCAAGGAAATTGATACTTTGCTGCTTGCGCTTAGTTATGTCTCCCAGTACTGCCAATGTGTAGGCAACGATGTTTGCACGATACCCTCCATTGTACCAAGGTTGTGCGGAGACAATGCGTTCTGCGGCACGGAAGAACAGCCCGCGTGCAACAGACCTCTTGAAATAAAACTCGTTGAACGCATCTGATGATTTTTCCCATTCCTTACCAATACGCGCTGCATACTGTGCGAAATTTTTCTGGGAGCCAAGGTTGACCCATTTCGGATGCTCGTCCCAAACATTCTCGAACTTAGCGAGATCCGTCTTGGTAAACATCTGATGCTTGGGGTGCGCTGCCTTGAAACGCCGCTGTTCGGATGGCGTGAGCTTTGACTGTACATCGGCATATTGACCTCGTGCACGCTCGTAGAACCACCGTGTTTCTCGTTGCGCCCCCTTTTGTGCTGGCGCCCAGATGCGCCTGGAAAAATCCTCCATTCGTACATGAAACGGATGGTTTGAAAAGAAGTCGGCAGCATTCACTCTGTTCTGGGTGTTAGCATACTCCGATATTTTTGGAACAATCGTTTCGCTCTGCTGGCTGTCGATAACGGACAGCTTCATCTGAACGAATATCCGTGATATGTCTGCCTTGTCCCGCTTCCGGGTATGGAATAGTGATGCCGTTGTCTGACCACCATTGACGATCTGAAGGTCAACAATTTTAGTGATTGCAACACCAGAATCCGTTATCTCCGTCTTTACCTCTTGTGCGGTAGCTGTAATGCCGTTGTTGTACGCGAAAAACATTGTCGGTTCGTTCAGGATGGTTGCCCTTATTCCCTTGTTCACATTGCCTCGAGCCTGCAGGAAGGTTCGGACATTCTGTTCAAGTAGACGGGCTCCAAATTTTTCGTACAAAGTTGCCAACATTTCGGCAGGCATGACTACAAGATAGGATTGATAGGTATCTGCTCCCAGATGCGCAGAGAGGCAGGCAATGCCCTTGCCAAACATCCTTTCGAAGTCAATGTCGAGCGGCTCCTTGTGACTGCGGGAGATTCGCTGACGATGGAGGCGAGAGATGTCCCAGATGTGGTGGCTGGCAGGAACTCCAGACATAACGGTATCGGGGATGTCTTGTATTCTTTCGCTGAGTATGCGTTCGGAAAGGAGAAACAGATTGATCTGGCGGATGGTGTGCTTGCGGTCGAGAATCTGTCTGGCCAGACCATACCCTGGCGACGTGATCTCCAATTCATCAGCCAAGTTCTTGTTGGCGCTTGCCTCGAAGAAATTGGCAACGCGCCTGAATGCTGCATCAACCTCCATTCTGGTCAGGTAGACCAAATCGTTGCGAGAGTCGAAATCTGCGACAAAAAGATTCAGGACGCCTTCATCATTGAACCAGTAGCCATCCACGCGCATACCACGGTGCGCTCGGTAATGGCACAGTTCAAAATCTTCTGTGTGCCCGGTTTCAACGAGTTCTTCCGAAACAATTTCCATGAACAAGGAAAGCTCGAAGTTTGCATTAGCTGCCGCTCTCACCAGCAAATCCTGGCGAAAGTCGTGGAAGAATTCCTCCTTGGTCTGTTCCATTATCATTCCATGAAGAGGGTAGTTGCTTCGCATTCACAGAACGCAATGGCTTCCAACTTGATGTCGTAGGCTACGTTGGCGATTCCTGCAGGGATTTGTGACCGCACTAGACGAGGAAATCCTTCGCCAATACGATAGCTGTGCATTTCGCTGACGATCAAGCGTGGTAAATCATACTCAGGCAAAGGAGCGTAGCCACGTGCGGTCAGCTTTCGATCAAGGGCTTCGATGGCATCTGCATCATCAAGGCGGTTCTGAACTGCCGTTACGATGTCGTTGAGCGACTGAGCTTGCACCGAATCAGGCAGATTGCCAAGCCGGTACAGGCGCAGAAATAGTCTATCGTTCAAGGATTCAAGCTGATCTTCGGAGGAAATACGGATAACACTTCGCTCGGTACCGGAAAGTGATTTGATCTCAACTGCCGTATTGCCGAAGATGAAATCCTGATGCGATCCTTCCGAACCGAGCCAGGCTTCTACGGCAACAATGCTCGAAGCCTTTTGGTCGATCAGTTCCATCAGAAAAACAATTTCGGCGAAAAGACCTCGCACTTCTTCAGTAGACAGGTGCTGGCTGCGCCCGGACAAGAAAGTCTTCCACCTGCGAATGTGTGCCAGCGAGACAGCCAAGGAACTGGCAGAGTCAGTGGCAAGTCCAAGCGCGGTCGCGAGCGTGCGGCAAAATCCTGTGAAAAGGTCGCGATCAACCTGTTTTGCAAGGGCAAGAACGAGGCACTGCTTCTGGTCAATCTCGCGAAGATCAACATCGACGCCATGTGCCGTGACGGCATCCTTTCGATACTGAGTGGCGTGATCGCCTTGAAGCTCCACGATGAACAGACAGGATCCATTGGCATCACGTCCCCAGAAGCAGGGGACGGCAGTCTTGTCCGAAACCAAGCGGACGTTGAAATCCTTTTCCGGAACAGTGATCTTATCCCACGGAGAGATAGTCATCGTAGTCATCCTCTTCATCTGGGTTATCGGCATAACCCAGCATCTGTTGGATCCATACATGATTCGCAACAACTTCAATTTCCTTGTCGTAATGACCAGAAGGAAAACTGACTCCAAATGCAGCTATCGATCCATTGGCACAAGGATTCCCATGAGGTGAAAGACTGTGAATCATCAGAAGCGGTTTATTGCGAATCTCGCGGTAGTGCGTATCCGATGGTGCAACGGGGTTCTTTTCTGACGCGGCCAAGGCTTCTGCAGCGGCATGTTGTTCTGCTGACAGCCCCAGTTTTTCATCGCCGCGCGAAGCCACACGATCCTTGTTCAATCGCCACGCGGAACCTTGAATGTTGGTTCCTGCTCGAGACTGATCGTTTGGCTTGTATGGTTTTTTGTTGCCTCCATGCGGTGAGATGAGGAGCACATCGCCAACTTTGTATTGTTCAGACATCGCTCGCAGGTAGGCAATGATATCGGCCTTTCGATCAGCAAACTGGTTGTGCGCCCGGAAATCATTCAGGAACTCTTCTATCCTTTCGACAGGAACATCGCAAAAGACGATTCCCTTGCCGGAATCTGCGGGTTCAAGGCCACCGAAGCCGTCGCGCCAGTACTTCTCTATCAGGGCAAAATTGCTGGCGTTTACATCCTGATCCGTTGAGACAATATAGCTTTCCAGCATGCGTCCACTAAAGTTTTGGCGGAGACTCACTCTCTGGCCGCCTCGCATTTTGTTTGTGGCGGTAATCAGAAGATTGTCAGGGTGGGCCATGACGTAGAGGCCAAACTGACGCGGACTTAGCCCATCACGCCTCATCCGCTTGACTTGCAGCACAAGTTCATCAGCAGCTTGGGCGATGTGCGAATACCAATTGATCGAATCATGAGGAAGATGAATGCGACAAAGATCCTCGAATCCCGGGCGATAACCAAACCAACGTCCCATTTGCATCAATGTGTCATACATTCTTGTGTTGCGATACATGTAACTGACCGTTAGTCCTTCGATGGTCAGGCCGCGTGAAAGACTCAGTCCGCCGATTGCAATTGCTGTCAGACCTGTGCCATCCTTTTCATAGCGGGCGTAGTCGAGCACATCATCGCTCTTGCTGTTGATGACATAGAGGAACATATGATCGAAGACCACATTGAGCGCCCCCTTCACTTCTGTCCATGTGAATTCTGTATTGGCATATTCGGCATCGAAGGCGCGCTTCAGATCCTGCAAGTACACATTCTGCGAGGAAACTTCGTCCGGCATCGCATAATTGGCTCGTACCGCATCCCTGATCCTTTCAGACCTTAAACTCAGGAGGTCACGTACAGCCCTTTGAACCGGAACAAAACGCGATACATTTATCATCATTGAACAATGCTTTTGTGCTTGTCCGCGCAAGTTGCGGATCGCACGTGCGACGATGAATTCATCAAGAGCGCGATAGAGGCTGGGCGGCAATTCGTGGACAGAATCATCGCGTTTGTGCGCATATGGGATAAAATTCTCACAATCATTGATCGGCCTGACATATGGATCGCCCTCCTCGTCTTGATCAATATCCCTGTCAAGGAACACCTTTTTGGCACCGAAATACGTATTTGGAGCATCCAGACAGTAGATGAAATCACGCGGGAACAACTCCTCGCGCACTTCATCATCATAGGCATCCGGATTTATGAAGATATTGGCAAACGGCGTTGCCGTATAGCCGATATAGCACGCTTTTGCGAACAGTCCCAAGATGCGGCGAACCATTGCATTGGTGCGTGTCGGATCCAAGTCGTCCTTGTTTGTGTTGATAGACGCATTGTCAGCCTCATCGTCGATCAGTAACATTGGTACATCTGAAATTCGACCGTCACCGCCTTTTGTGTTCAGTTCCTTCAGCCATTGGTGAAGCGCGTCCAGTGTTCTGACATTTTTCTTGATAACCAGAATGATTGGCTTGCTGAAGTCGTTGATTCTCCAGCCGCTCTTGGCTGCCGTGTGCTTGTTGAAGTCCTCGTTGATGTTGGTAAGCGTTGCTGGGTATGGATAATCCTTGGTGCGGAGGCTGACACCAATATTGCTGCGACGATCATCGGGATTGCTTGATCGACCGATGAAGGCTTCGTCAATGCGTTGCTGTGTCTGTTTGCGCAAGTTGTTGTGAATGCCGGCAATGACGATGATGAACTTGTATCCGGCGTCGGCAGCGCGTGCGATCAGACCGGTGTAATTGGCCGTCTTGCCAGACTGTACGTGGCCGATGACAAGGCCACGACGGTTCCAGGTAGTACCCTCGCTCAAGGGGTCTTGCAGGTGGACGAGAATCCGGGCAGTCACGTCGCTCAGCGATTGAATCATTCGCGGTGACCAGCCCTCGGAGAGAAGGAATTTTCTGTAGGCTTCCGCATAGATCCATGTAATGTCATTGCGTTTGTAAACCCATTGGTCGTCATGCCTTGCAGTGACATCCACCAGCGAAACACCTTCTCCCATGCGTGTATCGGTAGAAATCATTGCTTCTGTAACAATGTTGCGAAGGTCTCCTGTGTAACCAAAGACCACCTCGGCCAATTGTCGTGCCTTTTCCTCTACCTGTTCGCGTGTTGGCGCCTCGGGCATGTCGGCCAGTACCGAAATGAGCGCGTTGGCGATATGCTGTTCTGTCGTCATACAAAGGTTTCCTCAATGAATTTGTTGACCAAATCGATCTGGTCATTGAAAAGGCGTGTTGAGTTTACAATTTCGAGAAAGGCATTTGGATCACCAGACCCATCGCCATAGAGCACTTGTTTGAGATTTTTCAAACGCTCCAGAGTCTGACCTTCATCAACGACTACTTGGTTGATCTTGCGCGGATTGGTCGAATAATCCGAATAGATCATCTCCACTGGCAGGGAGGCAGAAAATGATTCAAGTATAACACGTAATAACTCTATACTATCAGGCGCCAGTCTTTCGCATAGTGACAAAATGAGCGGGTGCTGCTCGTTGATTGCATACCTGATGCCACCATGATCGGCATAACGCTCCCAGCATGGTGCTTTGGTTTCCTGAAACAGTCTCTGCCCGCGTCCACGATGTACTGTTATGCTACGGTCGGTAATGTGACGAATGATCTGGCGCAGACGTTCCCGAACGGCATGTGGAGGACATGCTCGCGATTTCTTGATGTCGATGATCCACGCCTCATCAAGATTGCTGGGAAAATCGATTTGCACTCTCGCCAGCTTGGTGGCCTCACCCTTGGGAACAAGCCTGAACCAATCTCCCCAAGCCATCAGGCGACCATTGCGATAGACGTACCCTCCCTGATAGGATATGAAATCACTACGATCCTGATATAAGTCGTACTCGGATGCCGACAGGCGGCTATGATGAGGCAAGATATAGGGTTGCAGGCGAACCTCGGCATCGCCGATGCGGACGATTTCCTCCTGAAGAATCTGAGTGGCTGGATGCTTCTTGCAGAAAGGGTCGAACGGCTTGATCTCATGCCCGTTGACCTTGATGGAAATTCTTGAATGACCTTTGATCTCGCCTGCCAAAAACCGGTGAAAGACAAGCGACAAATGTCTCCTAACGACTTCCAGCTTTTCATCCACGATTTCGTTTCGCCGATTTCCGATTTCGTTTTCCACCAATCGGTCCAGTCCTTGCCATATGACGGCAGTACCGCGATTGCCGAGCCGCTTGGCGTGAGGCAGAATTTGAATGTCTTCATCATCCAGCATGGACAGAATCCAATCATCGGCGATATCAATGCGATCCAGATTCCATTCCGCTCCACAGATTGTTCCGTTCCTTGCGCTCAAGACGGTCAGGGAACGGCACTGGGAAAGCGATGCCGTTTTCAGACCAAGCCCGAAGCGTCCGAGATCCTGTGGCGCGCGATCATGCCGGGGACTGTTCGTTCCGTGACGCATTGCAGCAAGCAATTCGTCTTCCGACATCCCACAACCGTCGTCAAGAACGACTACTATTGGACGTTCAGTAGACACATCGCAGAGTATCTCTACGTTGCCTGCACCAGCAGAAATGCTGTTGTCGACCAAATCGGCAAGCGCGGTTTCGAGCGAATACCCAAGGTCGCGCAGTGATGCCGAAAGGCAAGCCGCGCTTGGCGGATGACTAAGAGTACGCGCCATCAATCTCTCCCTGTATCCTTCTGCCAGTCAAGTACATGGTAAACTCTCCTTTGTCACTACGAATGCTGCTCTTGTCGCTTGGCGCAAGAAGCAAGTACTCCCGCCAACCATCCTGACGAAAAAGATTCTCTCCATGCGCGTTCCAACTTCCCCACAACGCAGTCGCATGATGTCGGGCATTCGAGGAAAGAATACCAAGCCTGAGCGAACGCTTCGCGCTCTTCTTTTTGCCAAGGGATTTCGCTATCGACTTCATGTGAGAACTCTGCCTGGTTCGCCTGATCTTGTGTTCCCAAAATTCAGGGCAGTGGTATTCATCCACGGTTGTTTCTGGCATCGGCATGAAAACTGCCGCTACACAACAATTCCCCGAACCAATGTAGATTTCTGGATGCAAAAGTTCCTGGAAAATGTTGATCGCGACCAACGGCATACAGAATTGCTCCGTACTGCCGGCTGGCGTATAGCTGTTGTCTGGGAATGTGCTCTGAAGCATTCTCTCAAGGATGCGGCACAAATGCTGGAGAAGTGGTTGCATGGCAATGATGATGCTATTGATCTCGATCATGTCATATGCAATTCCACTACGTCGGACAACGTGACATGAACTTGCTCTGGAAAGCTACACTGTGCCTTTTGTGTCAGCATCTCCTGCACAGCGGTACGCGTCGGCTTCTCTCTACTCCTCTCCACTTTGTTCAGGAGGTTGCACACGATCTTGGCCAGTTTATACGCAAGTAGTGGGGGTACGGCATTGCCGACCTGTGTGTATTGCTCCGTGCGATTACCCACGAAAAAATAGTTATCAGGGAATGTCTGAAGCCGTGCTGCCTCCCTGACTGTAAGGCTCCTGCACTGGGACGGGTCGTAATGAATGTAGTAATGACCATCCTTGGCAATATGTGCAACAACTGTAGTGGCCGGTTCATTGTTGCGTTGTACGCGGAATCTGTCACTGAACGGAATTGTCTTGAGGTCAGATGTCCCCTGCACATTCACATGGTCAGGAAGCAGTTTAGGCGGGAAGACTTCCAGACAAGGCGAACAGCCCATCATCTGTGCATAGCTGGAGGAGAAAAAATAACGAGCCAAGTCGGAAGGCATATGTGCGCGTGCTTCGTGTTGGCAAACCCCCCCCATCTTTTTGTCGTGAAGCCACCGTTGAAGTTCAGTAGTTTTTTTCGGTCTGATGCAATCAACAGGAATGAAGGATGCTCCTGCCATGTCATTTTCTGCCTGATTGGCAAGAGCAGCGTACATCTGTTCAGTCATGCCGGGCGCAATCTCTGAATTCCAGCCTGCAAGGTAAGAGGGTGTGTCTTGGACAGCCTTTCGCCAAGCATCCAGCGAGTCTTGTCGCGACAATCGGCTGCGTATTCGTGGAAGGTCACCAATAGTCTGCTCGACAGTGGTAGATGAGGATATTGGTGTCAACAGTTGATGTTGCGGCATTTTCAAGTTTTTCCTGACACCGAGCAGAATCATTCGATGCCTGCTTTGTGGTATCCCATGTCGCTCCGAATGGACGATGTAATCCGAAGGCTTCAACGAAGCACTATTACCATTGTTTGTGAAAGATCTAATGTCATACTCAATGCCTTCATCTGGCATTGCAAGATCATCAAGAATCTTCTTGAACATCGAGCTGCCGGAATGTTTCGAAGAAAGCAGCCCCTTGACATTTTCCATCACAAAGATAGCAGGCTTATGCGCACGTATGATCCGCAGGTATTCCGTATAAAGCATGTGCCTTTCATCTTCATTAAAAGTCTTGTCTTTGGCTCGTCTGGAACGACCAGCCAATGAATATGCCTGACAAGGCGGCCCTCCAATCAGTACCCAAGTTGCCTGCCCTTTCAGCACAGTACGGATTTTGTCGTCAACTTCAGTTTCAGTCGACTTCCCTAGTTCCAAGCATTGTGCCTCGGTCGCGGCAAGCTCAAAAGCCTTGGCTACGGCGGGAATGCTTCGGAAAGTTGTTTCATCGATCTTGCCCTGTATATAGCGGTAGTAGTGCTTCACACTCTTGGTTCCAAGGAGACGCCGGAACACCGACCGCAAGGTCAGTGTCCTGTGTGCGACAGGATCCTTCTCAATGGAAAGCACGATCTTGAAAAACGCTTGTCGCCGACGATCTTTCATTTTCAGAGAAGCAAACCCTTCTCCCAACCCACCAGAGCCAGCGAAAAGGTCAATTACGGGAATCGGCATGATCTTCATGTGTTTTTCGACAATTGCATTTGATGGAGGAAGCGACATGAAGACGAGACCAATGAAATTTCTCTCATAAACCACTCATTATAGTCTGAACTGGAGTGCCGTATGTTCCAAAATTGGCGAGGATGGTGCGCGATGTGTGGTTGCTTGCCCATGCGTGGCTTCTGCTCCACAATCCAAGAAGACAGTTTGTTTCATAATGCCTTATGGATTCGCCGCAAGCCTTGCTTGCCCGCCATGCGGGAGTTGCGCGAAATCAGTATCCGGCATCAATTTAGCGGCCAGCCGCCAGCATCGTCTATGGCTCGATCCAGCTCGGACTGAAGTTCCAGCGTGCGGGCAAGCGCGGCGATCACCTTCTGGTAGTGCTCCAAATCATCAAAAGTCAATTGTCTGCCCCTGCGCTCCGTTGATCCAGACCCGTCCCTTTTGGCTCTTGGATAGCGGCGGCTCGTACTTCACCTTTCACCTTATGCGCTTCATTGGAGCCAATGACCGGAAATGCCGCAATGCTTCGCAAGGTGGATTTCATCATATGCAGCGACATCAATCCGTGTCCGACCTTGACCAGTCGCTTGAACAGCTTGCGATCAGACGTAAGCGGCACTCGCGGAAAATCACGCTTCAAAAAATCCGCATAGCGAGCGCGGTAGGATGGCGACCAGAATAGGGAGAGCGCGCATAGGCTCAAACTGGGACACTATTGTGGTCAATTTGTTGTTTTTATATCCGAAATTGACGCAAATCGTTGTTGCGTTCTTCCTTCCCCTTGCCAATGTTGCTAGACTTAAAAGCCCTTTCCCGGAGTTATGGTCATGCGTACCCCGTATTTTTACTTTTGGCTGGCGGTTTTTTGCGCCGCTACGCCTGCCTGGGGGCAGGTCTTCCGTTGCGTAGATGCCAATGATCACGTTACTTACACCAATGTTGCGTCAAATAGCAAAAATTGCCAACGCCTGCAAGTCGAACCCGCCGTCACGCCTACCGGTTCGGCAAGGGTGACTGATCGGCAGCCAGGCGCGGCAGCCACGCCCGCCGGTTTTCCCAGAGTGAGCCAGGACGCGCAAAGGTCGCGGGATGAGAGCCGTCGCGCTATCCTCTCCCAGGAACTCGCCAATGAGAAACAGAGTCTGGAAGCTGCAAAACAGGCGCTTGCCAAGCAGGAGAGCGTCCGCGAAGGCAATGAAAGAAATTATCAGAGAGTGCTGGATCGCCTGCAACCTTATCAAGATGAAGTCTCGCGGCACGAGCGCAACATCGAGGCATTGAACAAGGAACTTTCCGCATTGCGCCGATAGTAGCGGCACTTTCATGACCTTGATTAACCCTGCTCTTGTGCGGGAAGCATGGCCGGATGCGGATTTCCCCTTTCTCATCGAAAGCGTGGAAACCTGTGATTCCACCAATGCCCGTCTGCTGGCGCGCGCCGCAGAGGATGCGCCTTTTGTCCTGGTAGCCGACCGGCAAACGGCAGGGCGCGGCAGGCAGGGCAAGGCTTGGGAATCAACGCCGGAAGGCAGCCTTACCTTTTCCTTGCTCTGGCGGTTTGCCCCGTCCAGAATCGGCGGCTTGAGCTTGGCAATCGGCTTGGCTCTCCTTCGCGCCTTGGAAAGACTTGGCGCAAAACATTTATCGCTCAAATGGCCGAACGATCTGATCTTTGCCCCGCCCGGAGCGGAGTCCGGCAAACTTGCGGGCATTCTGATAGAACTGGCTTCCGGCGCTGATAAAACTGCGGTCGTAATTGGCATCGGACTTAATCTTTTTCCGCCGCAGGGTTTTGCTGCCGCAGGGCTTGCTGACTGCCTTCCCGCCATGCCGTCTCGCAACCGGCTGTTGGCAGAGATTCTCGTTGATGCGCGACAAGTTCTTGTCGTTTTGGAAGAGCATGGATTTTCCGCCTTGCGCGAGGAATGGCAGGCGCGTCATGCTTACCAGAATTGCGCCGTGATCCTTCAGAATGCCGGTAATGTCGAAGCCGGAGGCATTTGTCGGGGAGTGGATGCAGAAGGCGCGCTGTTGCTGGAAATGTCGGGTAAACTTTCCCGTTTTTTCGCGGGAGACTTGAGTATGCGTCCTAAACCGGAGGAGCGCGAGCCGTGAAGCTTTGTCTGGATGCGGGAAACAGTTGCCTGAAATGGGGCGTTGCCGACAATTCCGGCTGGCTGGCGCAAGGAAAACTGGCATGGACGGAACTTGCCAACGCGCATCAGACGCTTTCGCGCTGGAAGTTTTCCCATGCCTATATGGCGAGCGTTATCGGCGCTGTGCGCGAGGCCGCGCTGGCAAAGGCAATCGGCGGCATCCCGATAGTCCGCTTTACCGGCGCTACTGAATTTCCGGGCATAAGGAACGGATACGCCAAACCCGAAACCTTGGGCGCTGATCGCTGGTGCGCCCTGATTGGCGCGCGCCATGTCGAAAAACGCCCCTGCCTTGTCGTCATGTTGGGCACGGCGACAACTTTGGATGCGCTCGACGGCGACGGCAATTTTCCGGGAGGCATGATTTTGCCAGGCTTGGCCATGATGAGGGATGCGCTGGCAAACGGCACGGCGAATCTTCCCATGACGCCGTTCGCGGAGGAACCCGTGCTTGAAGACATAAACATGTTTCCGACGGATACCGAAAACGCCATTATCAACGGCTGTCTGGAAGCGCAGGCGGGCGCAATCGAACGCGCTTTCAGGCGCCATAAGGGCGCTTCAATCTGCCTTGTTTCCGGCGGCGCCGCTCCGCTCCTTGTGCCCATGCTCTCCAGTTTGCCGGTGCAGGTCGTGCCGCAACTGGTGCTTGAAGGCGTGCGCCTTCTTGCCGCTAAGGACAACCTGAATAAATATCGGAGAACTGTCCCATGACAGAAAACTGTCCAGAAGCAGGAATCGAACAGGCGGCTCGGGTTGTGGCGCTGACGGAGGACGGGCGGGCGTTGGTAGAGGCTGTCGGGAGTTCATGCGGACGTTGCCATGAGGCCGGAGGGTGCGGCAAGGCGAATTTGACCCGGATGTTTGCCTCTGTACGGCGTTTTCCGGTCAAAAATCCGGCGCTTGCAAAACCGGGGGATGAAGTCATTATCATCCTTCCCACAGGCATCCTGTTCAGGCAAAGTGTTCTGGCTTATCTCTGGCCGCTGGCGGCATTGCTGCTCGGCGCATTGGCGGGAAAATTCCTGGCGAATGACGCGGGCGCGCTGGCGGGCGGGGCGCTTGCCTTTGGCGCGGCGCTCTGGCTCATGCCGAAACTTTGGGCGCGCTATCTTGCAAATCCGGCATTTGAACCTAAAATTGAAAAAATCGTCGTTCGTTCTGGAGACAAGTCATGCGATTGGACATGAAATCGTTTTTTTCCTTTTTTGCCGGTCTTTTGCTTTGCGCGACGGCATTGGCGGAGGCATCGCGTTCTCTTCCCGATTTTGCCGACCTTGCCGAGCGCGAGGGGCAGGTGGTAGTCAACATCAGCACTACCCAGATTGTGAGGCGTCATGGTTTTCAAGCCTTCCCTTTCAGTGAAAACGACCCGATGGGCGAATTGTTCCGTCGCTTTTTCCCGCGCGATATGCCCGGTATGCCGGGCGGCGAGTCGGAAAGCCGTTCCCTGGGTTCCGGCTTCCTTATCAGTTCCGACGGTTACATCCTTACCAACGCGCATGTGATTGACGGCGCGGACACGGTCACGGTGCGCTTGAATGACCGGCGGGAATTTCGCGCCAATGTTGTAGGATCAGATCGGCGCACAGATGTGGCCTTGCTTAAAATTGACGCTTCCGGCCTGCCGGTTGCGAAGCTCGGAAGCTCGGACAAATTGCGGGTTGGGGAATGGGTTGTCGCTATCGGCTCGCCGTTCGGCTTTGAAAATTCGGTCACGGCAGGCATTGTTTCCGCAAAGGGGCGCGCCTTGCCGCAGGAAAACTACGTTCCCTTCATCCAGACGGATGTGCCGGTCAATCCCGGCAATTCCGGCGGCCCGCTCTTCAATATGAGTGGCGAAGTGGTTGGCATAAACTCCCAGATTTACAGCCGTAGCGGCGGCTATATGGGGCTTTCCTTCGCCATTCCGATTGACGTGGCAATGGAAGTGCAGACGCAATTACGCGCTTCCGGTCGGGTCAGCCGGGGACGAATAGGAGTGGTAATTCAGGAAGTTACCCGTGAATTGGCTGAATCATTCGGTCTGGAAAAGCCGACTGGAGCTATCGTCAATTCGGTGGAAAAAGGCGGCCCGGCGGCGGAAGCCGGTATTGAAGCCGGAGATGTAATCCTGCAATTCGACAACAAGATTATCAATCGTTCCGACGAATTGCCGCGCATTATTGCCGCCACCAAACCGGGCAGCAAGGTCAAGGCGTCTATCTGGCGCAAAGGAGTAAGCCGCGAGGTTTTGCTTACAGTCGGCGAAATGCAGGAAGACAGAATCCCGGTTGCGCGTGGCGGCGGTCGCGCTCCGCGAGCGGAGCGGGAAACGCCAAGGCTCGGTCTTTCGGTAAGCGAGCTTTCAGCCGAACAGCGGCGGCAACTGGGGATCGCAAGCGGACTTGTCATTGAGGAAATTCGCAGCAATGTCGCCCGTGCCGACCTGCGCGTGGGCGACATCATTCTGGCCGTGGTGCAAAATGGCGTAAGCCATGAAGCGAAAAGCGTCGAGCAGATCAACAGGCTATTGGCTCCCCTGGGCAAGAACGCCAATGTGACGCTGCTTATCCGGCGGGGCGAGCAGCAGATATTTGTAACGGTCAAGGGCATCGGTGACTGAGTTGGTTTTGATTGGGCGCGCCTGGTGTCATCTTTGCGACGACATGGAGACCGCCCTGCGCCCGTTTCTGGCTGAATATGGCATAAGCCTGAAAACGCTTGACGCGGACAGCGATCCGGCGCTGGAACGCTATGACGAACTGGTGCCGGTGCTGCTCCTGGACGGCGAGGAAATCTGCCACTATTTTCTGGACGAAGCCAAACTCAGGGCGGCGTTGGAGCGGTTTTGATTTAAGCGCGTCGTACACTTTTTCTACAGGTTGGAAGCAATCACGGCATGGTCAGACCTCTCCCTCGACCTCAATTGCCGCCTGCAAGACAGGCCGGGTAAAATATACCTCCCTGAGCCGAAACCGCTCCCGGCCTTACAAAGCGACGTATGCGCGTACTTGAAAACCGAATTCCTCCGCCGGTCGTAACTATGTTCAGCGCCGCAATTATGTGGGCCTTGGCACGCTGGTGGCCGTTCTGGAGATTTGAGTTTCCATCACCGCTACTTGTTGGCCTGCTCTTCGCATCGGTCGGTGGCGTAATAAGTATCTTGGGAATATGTGAGTTTCGGCGAGCAAAAACCACGGTCAACCCACTTCATCCTGAACGGGCCTCGTCGGTCGTTACGACGGGCATTTACCGCTTCACCAGAAACCCTATGTACTTAGGCTTACTGTTCGCCTTGCTTGGTTGCTTCTTAGCCTTCGGGGAAATGAGCGCCTTTGTCGGCTTGCCAGCCTTCATCATGTATATCAATCGCTTCCAGATTCAACCAGAGGAAAAATCGCTCCGCGCCAAGTTTGGCAGCACGTACACAGAGTATCAAGCACGTGTGCGGCGGTGGTTGTGAGGTACTCACACAGGCATTGCTCGCTCGGCCAGTCTTGCTTCTAGCTGTCCGATTACCTTTTACGTTGGAGCAATGATAAGCGCCCGATAAGCGTATCATCGGGTAAACTGCCTTGCTTTTGTCTTTTTACGGGTTTTCATGTTCGCTCCAGACCATACCGAATTTTTGACCGGACTCTTGCGCCAGCGCGTTTTGCTCCTGGATGGCGCGATGGGAACCATGATCCAGCGTCATGGCCTTGCCGAGGCTGATTATCGGGGGGAGCGGTTTTGCGCGCATTCGCATGATCTGAAAGGGAATCACGACATTCTTTCCCTGACCCACCCTGAGATCATCCGGGATATTCACCGGCAATATCTGGCGGCGGGCGCGGATATTGTGGAAACCAACACTTTCAACTCCACGGCGATCTCCCAGACGGACTATGCCCTGCCTGACCTTGCCCATGAACTGAATTTCGCAGGGGCGAAACTGGCGCGCGAGGCGTGTGACGAGGCATCCACGCCGGAAAAGCCCCGTTTTGTCGCGGGGGTGTTGGGGCCGACCGGGCGTTCGGCATCCTTTTCCCAGGACATGGACGACCCTTCCGCTCGCAATGTCACCTTTCAGGAACTGACCGCCTGCTATCTTGACGCTGCGGCGGGTTTACTGGCAGGCGGCGCGGATTTGCTGCTGGTGGAAACGGTGTTCGATACCTTGAACGCCAAAGCCGCGCTGTTCGCGCTGGAGGAGTTTTTCGCCCGCGCCGGACGGCGCTGGCCGGTGATGATTTCCGGCACGATCACAGATGCTGCGGGGCGCACCCTTTCCGCGCAAACGCCGGAGGCTTTCTGGAATTCCCTGCGCCATATCCGCCCGATCTCCTTTGGCTTCAATTGCGCGCTGGGCGCAAAGGACATGCGCCCCCATATCAAGACGCTGGCAAAACTTTGCGATTGTTTTGTTTCCGCGCATCCGAATGCCGGTTTGCCCAATACCCTGGGCGGTTACGACGAAACACCGGAAATGCTGGCGGAAGAATTAGAGGAATGGGCGCGGGTGGGACTTATCAATATCGTTGGCGGTTGCTGCGGAACCACGCCGGAACATATCCGGGCGGTTGCCGAAGCAATCGCGGGCATTCCGCCGCGTAAAACTCAGGTCTTGACGCCCGCTCTTCGCCTTGCCGGACTGGAGGCTTTCAATATCAGGGACGACAGCCGCTTTATCAATGTCGGTGAGCGCACCAATGTGACCGGCTCACGCGCCTTTGCCCGGATGATTCTGGACGAACGCTATGATGAAGCGTTGTCGGTCGCCCGTCAGCAGGTGGAAAATGGGGCGCAAATCATTGATGTCAACATGGACGAGGCCATGCTGGATTCAGTCGCCGCGATGCAAAAATTCCTGAATCTCATCGCTTCCGAGTCGGATATTGCGCGTGTGCCGGTAATGGTGGATTCTTCCCGTTGGGAAGTTCTGGAAGCTGGGCTGCAATGCCTGCAAGGCAAGGGGATCGTCAATTCCATCTCATTGAAAGGCGGCGAGGCGGAATTTCTTGCCCAGGCGAACCTTGCGCGACGCTACGGCGCGGCGGTCATTGTCATGGCCTTTGACGAAGCAGGCCAGGCTGACACTTGCGAGCGCAAGATCGCCATTTGCCGACGCGCCTATGATTTATTGACGGGAAACGGATTTCCGGCAGAAGACATTATTTTTGATCCTAATGTTTTTGCGATTGCCACTGGCATTAAAGAGCATGATCGTTACGCGGCGGATTTTATTGAGGCTGTTCGCTGGATTCGCGCCAATCTTCCTGACGCCAAAATTTCCGGCGGGGTTTCCAATGTCTCTTTTTCCTTTCGCGGCAATGATGCTGTGCGCGAGGCAATTCATACCGTTTTTCTCTATCACGCGGCGCAAGCAGGATTAACGATGGGCATCATAAACGCCGGAATGCTCGGCGTGTATGACACGCTGGAGCCGGAGTTGAGGGAAAAGGTCGAGGATGTGGTGTTGAATCGCCATTCTGGCGCGGGCGAGGCATTGGTTGCCTTTGCCTTGCGGATGAAGTCGGATCAGGCCGCGTCGCACCCTGCGGAAAAGGAGCGTCTCTGGCGTAAAAAACCATTGGCAGAACGGCTGGAATACGCGCTGATTCACGGCATCAATGATTTTCTTGGCGAAGATGTTGCGGCTATCCGGCTTGAGATGGAAGCGGAAGGCAGGCCGCCGATAGCGGTCATCGAAGGCCCTTTGATGCGCGGGATGAACGCGGTAGGCGATCTGTTCGGCAAGGGGCAAATGTTTCTGCCGCAGGTGGTCAAATCCGCCCGAGTGATGCGGCAGGCGGTAGCTTTCCTTATTCCCTATATTGAGGCGGAAAAAGCCAGAACCGGCGTGAGCAGCAAGGGCAAAATCGTGCTTGCCACCGTGAAGGGCGATGTGCACGACATCGGCAAAAACATCGTCAGTGTCGTGTTAGGTTGCAATGGCTACGAGGTCATTGATCTGGGGGTGATGGTTCCCTGCGATAAAATTCTCGGTGAGGCAAAAAAACATGGCGCGGCGATCATCGGGCTTTCAGGGTTGATTACGCCGTCGCTGGAAGAAATGAGTCAGGTGGCGAGCGAGATGGAGCGGCAAGGCTTTGACCAGCCGCTTTTGATCGGCGGGGCGACGACGAGCCGTATGCATACCGCGCTCAAAATCGCGCCCCGTTATGAAAATGGTTTGACGGTGTATGTCCCCGACGCATCTCGCGCGGCGGGCGTTGTCGCATGTCTGTTATCAGCGGAAAAGGCGGACTATGCGCGGGAAATCAAGGATGAGTATCAGGCCTTGCGCGAGGAACACGCAGGCAGGAAGAGCGTCAGCCTGATTCCGCTACAGGCGGCGCGCGCCAATGCTTTTGCGCCGGATAGAGCCTCGCCCGCGCCGAAACTGCCGGGTCTTCATGAAATCAGATTTGATCTTGCCGGGATTGCCGAGCTTATTGACTGGACGCCATTCTTTCAGAGTTGGGATTTACGCGGGCGTTTTCCGGCAATTCTGGAGAGCCGGACTGCGGGAGAGGCGGCGCGCCAGCTTTATGCCGACGCGAAGGCCATGCTGGATGCCCTGATTCGCGGACAATGGCTTGAAGCAAAGGGGGTATTCGCGCTTTGGCCTGCCGGAAGGGTCGGGGACGACATCGTGTTCTACCAGGACGACAGGACAGAAGAGCGAGGGCGGATTATCGGGCTTCGCCAGCAGCACAAACAGCCTTCGAGTCGCCGGAATCTGGCGCTTGCCGATTTTGTCGCGGAAAAGGACGATTGGGCGGGCATGTTCGCCCTTACCGCCGGACTGGGGATTGAACGGCAACTCGCTGTTTTTGCGGCGGCAAATGATGATTACAGCGTTATTCTGCTGAAGGCGCTGGCGGATCGTCTGGCGGAAGCCGCCGCCGAATGGTTGCATCGGGCGGTGCGAACGCATTTCTGGGGTTATGCAGAGGATGAAAATCTGGATGGCGAGGGGCTGATAAAGGAAGAGTATGTCGGCATCCGCCCCGCGCCGGGTTATCCTGCCTGTCCCGACCATCTTGGCAAGCGTGAGATTTTTCGTATGCTGGAAGCGGAAAAGCGAATCGGCACGGGCTTGACGGAATCCTGCGCCATGACTCCTGCCGCTTCCGTCGCGGGGTTTTATTTTGCTCATCCTGAATCCCGTTACTTTGCCATTCCTGAAATCGGCCAGGATCAGTTGAGCGACTGGGCGGCTCGCAACCGTATTTCTGAGGAAGAAGCGAAAAAGTGGCTGACAAGTCTGTTGCGAGGATCAGGCTGACCTGGCGGCGTTACTTTCGCGGATGCCGAACGAGCAGGTTTTTTCGGACGCCGTCAGCGTTTTTTCGCCTCATGCAAGGTCTTCACAAGCCGGTATTTTGCCAGTTCGAGTATCTCCTTGCCGGAAAGATCGCCATCCTCCGGAATGGCGGCAAAGGCCGAGATAATCGAAATGGACAAAGGCTTTCCTTGTACCGCGATTTTGGCGGCAGCCAGATTCTTTTTAAGCTGGGTTGCGAATTTATCGCAGGCCAAGAGCGTTCCGCCAAGCGTAGAGATGGCAAATACGCCGGGAGCGTAGATGCTGATGATGTCGCTGCTGCCGATTCTGGTCTGCGCCAGTTTGGTCAGTTTTGAGACAATGCGGGTAGCGGTGTCCTCGCCAAGATTTTTGACCATATCGTGATAATTTGCGATCGCGCAACAGAGAATCGCGCCTCGTTGCCCCGGCACGGAATACTGGCGCAAAACCGCCTCCTCAAAGAGCTTGGGCGACATTGGCGCGCTTTCGATCAGGCCGGTTTTGATGGCGCGTTTGCCGGCGGTCTTTTTAGGCTCAGGAGCCTCTTTCGGCTCGGAAGACTTCGCTATGGCTTCCGGCTCGGGAGCATCTTCAGAGGCTGATTCCGTTGGATCGCCGATTGCGGGATTCAGAATGTCCAGCACTTCCTGGCTTTTCATGCCGGTATGCAGAAAACCGTTTGCTCCGGCTCTTTTGGCGTCCTTGATCAGTTCCGCGATTCGCGTCTCCGAGCCGATGAAGTAAAAGGGCATGTTCTTCAGGCGCAACAATGCGTTTTTGCGCACGCGCTCCAACAGGGACATGCCGGTCGACATGCCCAGATCAGGCCCTGCAACGACTGCGTTCAAGTCGTTGCGAAGAACCAGCAAGTGCCAGGCAGCATCGCTGTCTGACGCTTCCAACACCTTGTGCGACGGTTTGAGGTAGGTTTTCAAGGTTGCGCGCACGGTCTTGGATTCGTGCGCCAAAAGAATGTTTCCCATATTCGATTACCTGTTCCAGAAAAAGCGACAGAATTATCCGTTGATTATGGCATAGCCTGCTCCAAATGCAAGTAAAAATTGAAAATAAAGAAAAATCCTGTTGACAGGCTTTGGACAACTATGGATAATTCCGCCTCTTTCGTGCTCTTTCGGGTACGGATACAGATTTTTCTCCCTTTACGGGTTCCAAGACTGTCCGTTCAAGCGGAATAAGTTGGAGTTTTTTACATGATTCAGATGCAAACGGTTCTGAACGTGGCCGATAACACCGGCGCGCGTTCGGTAATGTGTATCAAGGTGCTGGGCGGCTCCAAGCGCCGCTATGCCGGTATCGGCGATGTCATCAAGGTGAGCGTCAAGGACGCCGCCCCGCGCGGTCGCGTCAAAAAAGGCGATGTCTACAACGCGGTCGTGGTGCGTACTGCCAAGGGCGTGCGTCGTCCCGACGGCTCGCTGGTGAAGTTCGACGGCAACGCCGCAGTGCTCTTGAATAACAAGTTGGAGCCGATCGGCACTCGTATCTTCGGGCCGGTGACGCGCGAGTTGCGTACCGAGCGTTACATGAAGATCGTGTCGCTCGCGCCGGAAGTGCTGTAAGGAGTTCCCGATGGAAAAGATTTGCAAGGGCGACGAAGTGATCATAATTGCCGGCAAGGATAAGGGACGGCGCGGCACGGTGCGCGCGCGCGTTGATTCGGAGCGTCTGCTGGTCGAGGGCGTAAACGTCGTCAAAAAGCATACCCGCCCCAACCCCATGAAAGGCATTCCGGGCGGCATTACCGACAAGGAAATGCCAATCCACATTTCCAATGTGGCAATTTTCAATCCGGCCACCGGCAAGGCTGATCGCGTCCGCGTCAAGGTGGAGCAGGTCGAGGGCGGTCGCAAGAAATTTCAACGTACCCGCGTGTTCAAGTCGAACGGCGAGTTGGTGAAGCTGTAAGGATACGACATGGCTCGTTTGCTTGATTTATACAGGACGGATGTTACCGAGGCGCTGAAAACGCGCTTTGGCTACAAGTCCGTTATGGAAGTGCCGCGCATTGCCAAGGTGACGCTCAACATGGGCGTGGGCGAAGCGGCGGCAGACAAGAAAGTTCTGGAAAACGCGGTGGGCGACATGCAGAAAATCGCCGGTCAGAAGCCAGTGGTCACCAAGGCGAAAAAATCCATTGCTGGCTTCAAGATTCGGGACAATTACCCGATCGGCTGCATGGTGACGCTACGCGGAGTACGCATGTATGAATTTCTTGACCGTTTGATCAGCGTGGCCATGCCCCGTATCCGCGACTTTCGCGGCATGGCGGTCAAAGGTTTCGACGGACGCGGCAACTACAACATGGGCGTGAAAGAGCAAATCATCTTTCCCGAAATCGAGTACGACAAGATTGACTCGCTTCGCGGACTGAACATCAGCATCACTACAACAGCGAAAACGGACGAGGAGGCAAAAGCTCTGCTCGCCGCGTTCAAATTTCCTTTCAAGAATTGAGACTGACATGGCGAAACTTGCCCTGATTAACCGTGAAGACAAGCGCCGCGCCCTGGTGGCCAGGTACGCGAAAAAGCGCGACGCTCTTCTTGAGATCATTAACGACGCGACTTTCTCCGATGCCGAGCGTTATGAGGCGCGGCTCAAATTGCAGCAGCTTCCCCGCAATTCAAGTCCCTCGCGCTTGCGTAATCGTTGTCAGCTCACGGGGCGTCCCCGTGGCGTGTTCCGCAAATTTGGCATGTGCCGCAACAAAATCCGGGAATTGGCCTTTGAGGGTCAGATTCCGGGGGTTGTCAAGGCCAGTTGGTAAGCCGGGGAGGATTGAAATATGGCAATGAGCGATCCGATAGCGGACATGCTGACCCGCATCCGCAACGCCCAGTTGGCGGAAAAATCCGCTGTGGCAATGCCCGCCTCCAAGCTGAAAGCAGCGATTGCCGCTGTGCTGAAGGCTGAGGGTTATGTTGACGATTTTGCCGTCAAGACTCTTCCGGGCAACAAGGCGACCCTTGAAATCGTGCTCAAATACTACGCCGGTCGTCCGGTGATTGAGCGCATTGAACGGGTCTCCAGACCCGGCCTTCGGATTTACAAGGGCTTTGATGACATTCCCCGCGTCATGAATGGTCTGGGGATTGCCATTGTGTCGACGCCCAGGGGCGTAATGACGGATCGCAGCGCGCGCGCTTCCCGTGTGGGCGGCGAAGTGCTCTGTTTGGTCGCTTGAGGGGAGGGGTCATGTCCAGAGTTGGTAAAAACCCGATTTCCCTTCCCGCCGGAGTTGAAGTCCGTGCGGATGAGCGGGAGATCAATGTCAAGGGGCCTTTGGGTTCCCTGAAGATGGCGGCGAATTCGGCGGTTTCCATTGTGCAGGAAGGCGGTATTGTGCGCTGCGAACGTGTCGAGGGCGTGGAAAACAGCCCTGCCCTGTGGGGAACAGTACGCGCCAATCTGAACAACATGGTAATCGGCGTAAGCAAAGGCTTTGAGAAAAAGCTGATTCTGGTAGGCGTTGGTTATCGCGCTCAGGCACAGGGCGATGCGCTCAATCTGACCCTTGGGTTCTCGCATCCGGTGGCGCACAAGATGCCTGCCGGAGTGAAGGTTGAGACGCCTACCCAGACCGAAATCATAATCAAGGGCGTGGACAAGCAGCAGGTAGGCCAGGTGGCCGCCGATATTCGCGCGTACCGCCGTCCCGAACCCTACAAGGGCAAAGGTGTGCGTTATGCCGATGAAGTCATTGTCCTCAAGGAAACCAAGAAGAAGTAAGGAGGACATATGCAGAACAAAAAACAGGCGCGTTTGCGCCGCGCCGCGAAAACAAGAGCCAGGATTGCCGAACAGAAAGCCGTTCGCTTGTCCGTCAATCGTACGAACAGCCACATTTACGCGCAGATCATCAGCGCCTGTGGCGGCAGGGTGCTGGCTGCCGCTTCCACTTTAGAGGCGGAAATCAAAAAGAATGTCGCTAACGGCGGAGACAAGGCGGCGGCTTCCGTTATCGGCAAGCTGATCGCCGAGCGAGCCAGGGCGGCAGGCGTCGAGGCTGTGGCGTTTGACCGTTCCGGCTTTCAGTATCACGGTCGCGTCGAGGCGCTGGCCGAGGCAGCCCGTGAAAACGGTTTGAAGTTCTAAGGCGCGAGGAAGAAATGGCTAAAGCAAGCAAGAAAGTACAGCAAGCCGAAGAACAAGGCGACGGTCTTCGGGAGAAAATGGTTGCCGTAAACCGCGTTACCAAGGTGGTAAAGGGCGGACGGATTCTTGGTTTTGCGGCGCTTACCGTGGTGGGCGATGGCGACGGCAGAGTCGGCATGGGCAAGGGCAAGTCTCGTGAAGTGCCGGTCGCGGTGCAAAAGGCGATGGAAGAAGCCCGCCGCAGAATGTTCAAGGTAAGCCTGAAAAGCGGAACCCTGCATCACACTGTCACCGGCAAGCATGGCGCTACCAAGGTCATGATCCAGCCCGCGCCGGACGGAACCGGCATCATCGCGGGCGGAGCCATGCGCGCGGTTTTCGAGGTGGTCGGCATTACCAATGTGGTAGCCAAGGCGCACGGTTCCACCAATCCTTACAACATCGTGCGCGCTACCCTGGACGGTCTTGCGCGTATGAATACTCCAGCCGAGATTGCCGCCAAGCGCGGTAAGCGGGTGGAGGATATTCTGGCTTGAAGGAGCGGCGAATGGCTGAAAAATCTCTCAAGGTGACGCTGATAAAAAGCATTATCGGAACCAAGGAATCTCATCGCGCCACAGTGCGCGGCCTGGGGCTAAGACGCCTGAATCACACCGTGACCCTGGAGGATACGCCCGCGATTCGCGGCATGATCCAGAAGGTTGCCTATCTCTTGAAATGCGAGGAATGACCATGCGTTTGAATACCATCAAGCCAGCCGAAGGCGCCAAGCAGTCCGGCAAGCGGGTCGGGCGCGGAGTTGGCTCCGGTCTTGGCAAAACCTGTGGTCGCGGCCACAAGGGGCAAAAAGCCCGCGCCGGCGGTTTTCACAAGGTAGGTTTTGAAGGCGGGCAAATGCCGCTTTATCGCCGTCTGCCCAAGCGCGGTTTTGTCTCCATGACCAAATCCACTCGCGCCGAAGTGCGCTTGTCCGCGCTTAACGTCCTGCCGATTGAGGAAATTGATCTGCTCGCCTTGAAACAGGCGGGTCTTGTCGGGCAGGATATTCTTGTCGCCAAGGTGATTCTTTCCGGGGCAATTACCCGTAAGGTAATCTTGAAGGGCGTTGCCGCGACCAAGGGCGCGAAGGCCGCAATTCTTGCCGCAGGCGGCAGCGTGGAATAATTTTCAGGGGAGAATATCTTGGCGAATCCGGCAAGCAATACTCTGATGAATCGGGTTTCCGGCGGGAAATTCGGCGATTTGCGTCGCCGTTTGCTGTTCCTGCTGGGCGCAATGGTTGTGTTTCGCATCGGCGCGCATATTCCCGTGCCGGGCATCAACCCGATTGCGCTTGCGGAATTGTTCCAATCGCAGCAAGGCGGCATCATGGGGATGCTGAACATGTTTTCCGGCGGCGCGTTAAGCCGATTCGCCATTTTTACGCTGGGAATCATGCCCTACATTTCCGCTTCCATCATCATGCAACTGATGACCTATACCGTGCCGCAACTGGAAGCGTTGAGAAAAGAAGGCGAAGCCGGGCGTCGCAAGATTACCGAGTACACCCGTTACGGCGCGCTGTTGCTTGCTTGCGCCCAGTCGCTCGGCATTGCCGTTGCGATGGAGTCTCAATCGGGACTGGTCTATGACCCCGGTTTTGTATTCCGGCTCACCGCTGTTACGACGCTCACGACCGGAACCATGTTCTTGGTATGGCTGGGTGAACAAATTACCGAGCGCGGTTTGGGCAACGGCATTTCCATCATCATCTTCGCGGGGATTGTGGCAGGCTTGCCCAGCGCCATTGGCGGCACGCTGACGCTGGTTAATGAAGGAGCCATGCACCCGCTGATAGCCATCTTGATCTGCTTGCTGGTGGCTTTGGTAACGGCTTGTGTTATTTTTGTCGAGCGCGGCATCCGCAAGATTCCGGTCAATTACATGAAGCGGCAGGTGGGCAATCGTCTCTATGAGGGGCAGTCTTCTCCCATCTTCCTGAAGCTCAATATGTCCGGGGTCATTCCGCCGATTTTCGCATCCAGCATAATTCTTTTTCCGGCGACGGCGGCAAGCTGGTTTGCCTCCGGCGACTCCATGACTTGGCTGAAAGACATTGCCGCTACCTTGTCGCCCGGTCAGCCCCCCTATGTGCTGCTTTATGCCGCCTTTATCATTTTCTTCTGTTTTTTCTATACCGCGCTGGTTTTCAATTCCAGGGAGGTGGCGGACAACCTGAAAAAAAGCGGCGGGGTAATTCCCGGAATCCGTCCCGGCGAACAGACGGCGCGCTACATTGACAGGGTGTTGCTGCGGTTGACCATGGTGGGGGCGATTTACATCACTCTGGTCTGCCTGTTGCCTGAGTTTTTGATTCTGGAATGGAATGTTCCTTTCTACTTTGGCGGAACTTCACTACTCATTATTGTGGTTGTCACCATGGATTTCATGCAGCAGGTGCAAGCCTATATAATGACGCAGCAGTACGAGGGACTGCTGAAGAAGAAAGTCAATTTCAAGGGCGGCGGCTCGCCCGCGCGTTAACTTAAAGATGGCGAAAGAAGAATCCATTGAAATGCAGGGCGAGGTATTGGAGAACCTCCCCAGCGCGACCTTCAGGGTCAGGCTTGATAACGGACATGAAATTCATGCCACGATTTCCGGAAAGATGCGGATGCACTACATCCGTATTTTGCCCGGCGACAAGGTAACGGTGGAAATGACGCCGTATGATTTGACGCGAGGGCGGATTACGTTCCGAACGAAATGAATGATTCTCTACGCAAAAACCCCGGAAGGGACGGGAGCGCGGCTGCTTTCCCCATCTTCCTGATTTTAGGAGTCGTCGAATGAAAGTAATGCCTTCGGTCAAGCGAATCTGCCGCCATTGCAAGGTGATTCGCCGTAAAGGCGTGGTACGCATCCTGTGCAAGGATCCGCGCCACAAGCAACGTCAGGGTTGATTTTTGTCGTCCCTTTTTTCAACATAGTTGGAGTGAAGCAATGGCCCGTATCGCAGGGGTAAACATTCCGAATCACCAGCACGCGGAAATCGCGTTGACCGCCATTTATGGCATTGGTCGTTCGCGGGCGCAGAAAATCTGCGATGCGGCTGGCGTGGTTCGTTCCGCAAAAATCAAGGATTTGTCGGACGCCGACATGGACAGGTTGCGCGACGAAGTCGGCAAATTTGCCGTCGAAGGCGATTTGCGACGCGAAGTCACCATGAACGTCAAGCGTCTGATGGATCTTGGCTGTTATCGCGGTCTGCGCCATCGCAAGGGCTTGCCTTGCCGTGGCCAGCGCACCCGCACCAATGCGCGCACCCGTAAAGGGCCGCGCAAGGCAATCGCGGGCAAGAAGAAGTAAGGAATAATCATGGCCAAAATCTCGCAAAAAGTCCGAAAGAAAGTCAAAAAGAATGTGGTCGAGGGCATTGCCCACATTCACGCTTCTTTCAACAACACGATCATTACCATTACCGATCGCCAGGGCAATACCCTTGCCTGGGCGACTTCCGGCGGCGCCGGTTTCAAGGGATCGCGCAAGTCCACTCCCTTTGCCGCCCAGGTAGCGGCGGAAGCCGCTGGCAGATCCGCGCAGGAATTCGGCGTCAAGAATCTGGAAGTTTGCATCAGCGGCCCCGGCCCCGGCAGGGAATCCTCAGTACGCGCCTTGAATGCCCTGGGGATGAAAATTACCGGAATTTCCGACATTACCCCGGTTCCGCATAACGGTTGCCGTCCGCCTAAAAAGCGTCGTATTTAAGGAGTAGAACGTGGCTCGCAATCTTGATCCCAAATGTCGTCAATGTCGCCGCGAAGGGGAAAAACTGTTCCTCAAGGGCGAAAAGTGCTTTTCCGATAAATGCTCTCTGGAGCACCGCGCGCATGCGCCCGGCCAGCATGGTCAAAAATCGGGCGCGCGCCTGTCCGACTACGGAGTGCATCTGCGCGCGAAGCAGAAAATCCGCCGGACGTATGGCGTCCTGGAATCCCAGTTTCGCCGCACCTTTGCGGAAGCGGAGCGCAGGAAAGGCCAGACTGGCGAAAACCTGTTGCAACTGCTTGAGGCGCGGCTGGATTCTGTCGCCTATCGCATGGGCTTTGGCGTTTCCCGCGCCGAGGCTCGTCAGGTGGTTCGTCATAATGGTGTGCTCGTCAATGGCAAGCGCGTCAACATTCCTTCTTATACCGTCCGTCCGGGCGACATCGTTTCGCTTTCCGAGGGCGCCAGGAAGCAACTGCGCGTCAAAGCCGCGATGGAAGCCGCCGAGTCGCGCGGGTTCCCGGAATGGATAACAGTCGACCTGAAGGAAGGCAAGGGCACGTTCAAGGCAATGCCGATGCGTTCCGAACTTTCCCCGACCCTGAACGAAGGTCTGGTCATCGAACTTTATTCCAAGTAAAGAACTTCCGAACTTTGGAAAAGGATAACTCATGCAGAACGCCTCTCTCTTGAAACCGCGCATTATTGACGTGCAAAGCATCTCTCCGACGGAAGCCAAGGTTGTGATGGAGCCTTTTGAAAGGGGCTTCGGGCATACCCTTGGGAACGCCTTGCGCCGCACCTTGCTTTCTTCCATGGACGGTTATGCGCCGACCCAGGTTTCCATTGATGGGGTATTGCATGAATATTCCGCGCTGGACGGCGTGGAGGAAGACGTGGTGGATATTCTTCTGAACCTTAAGGGTGTTGTGTTCAAGCTGCACAATCGCAGCGATGTCACCCTGATTCTGAAAAAGGAAGGCAAGGGCGAAGTCCGCGCCGAAGATATTGAATTGACGCATGATGTGGAAATCATCAACCCGGAGCATGTCATTGCCCACCTGCAATCCGGCGGCAAACTGTCAATGGAGATTCGCGTGGAAAAAGGGCGCGGATATGTTCCCGGCAACATGCGTAATTTGGGCGACAGCAAGCATATCGGAAAATTGGCGCTGGATGCTTCGTTTTCTCCGGTCAGGCGGGTGGCTTATTTTGTCGAGTCCGCGCGGGTCGAGCAGCATACCGATCTTGACAAGCTGATAGTCGAGATTGAAACCAATGGCGTAATTCAGCCAGAAGAGGCGATTCGCGCGGCTGCCCGTATTCTGGTCAGTCAACTGGAAGTGTTTGCCGAGCTGGAAGGCACCTTGCCCATCATTGAGGCCGCCAAGCCGGCGCAGGTTGATCCGCTTCTTTTGTGCTCGGTAGACGACCTTGAGTTGACGGTGCGTTCGGCCAATTGCTTGAAGGCGGAGAGCGTCCATTACATTGGCGATCTCATTCAGCGCACTGAAAATGAACTTTTGAAAACTCCGAATCTGGGCAAGAAGTCGCTTACCGAAATCAAGGAAGTGCTTGCCAAGCGAGGTCTGACCCTTGGCATGAAACTGGATAACTGGCCGCCTGCCGGACTGGAGCGGCTATAGTTTTTACCCCGCAAGGGACGCTTGTATAACGAAAGGAATTAACCATGCGTCACCGTTTAGGCTTGAGAAAGCTGAATCGCACGAGCAGCCATCGTTTGGCGATGCTGCGTAATATGTCGGTCTCGCTTCTTAAACACGAGGCTATCAGGACGACTCTCCCCAAGGCCAAGGAATTGCGCCGGGTCGTGGAGCCTTTGATCACGCTGGGCAAAAAGCCCAGTCTTGCCAATCGTCGTCTGGCCTTTGATCGCCTGCGCGACCGTGATATGGTCGTCAAGCTCTTTGATGTTTTGGGGCCGCGCTACGCGAACCGTCCGGGCGGTTATCTCCGCATTCTGAAATGCGGTTTTCGCGTTGGCGACAATGCGCCGATGGCTTATGTCGAATTGCTGGATCGTCCGGTTACGGAAGCAACGACAGAAACCGGCATGGAAGAGGCGGGCGCGTTGTAACGAGGCAGCGACGAGATAGCGCGTTTTATCCCCCTGAAAAGATTGCTTTTCAGGGGGATAGGTTTTTTTGGAGAACCAAAATGCTGCGTAAAATTTTGATTATTCTAGCTCTGTTTTTAGTAGGCTGCGCCAATGGCGCTGCGGCAGAATCTGGCGCGTCGAGAGAAACGGACTTGATGCCTGTTGCATCTGCCGATGTAATGAATGGCGAGAAGAACTCCAAAGAAGATGCTTCCGCTGTGGTAGATGACCAATTGCGTGAAAAGCGTGAAGAGGAGTTATACGATAGAGGATGGGAGATCATCACAAATGAAAGGCCGGGCGGAATCCATTTATCCATGCTGGAAAAAGATGTCGTCAGGATTTTGGGAGAGCCGGAGAAAAAAACTGATGCTATGTTTTCAGATGCTACAGGATCGGAGATGTGGGAAGCTGATTATGTGAAAATTGGATTAAAGTTAGGTTATGAAAAGGGAGAAATGGATGAAAATTATGTCAGCCGTGTATGGTGGATTACTATCTATTCTGATGTGTTCGATGGCAGCACTGACAAGGGAATTCGTATCGGGAGCACAAGGCAGGAAATTTTCGATGCGTACAAAGATGATATTGATTACGAAGTCTTGAGAATGTCGGAAAGTTATAGGGCGGAAAGGTTAAAAGGGGGGAAATGGTTGATGATGAAAGTGGCATCGTGGTAGGCACTATTCATGGCGGTATTTTTTTTACGCTTTCTGATCAGGATAAAGTAGTCGCCATATTTATCGGAGGACATCCCAACTAGAGCGTGTTCGGTTCAAGTGGATACTTTTTACATACCCTCTCCCGGCCTTTGTCTACGCCGCGAGTGACCACACTCTCGCGCTTGCGGCGCAGGGGTTAAAAGTTTTTAACCCCTAAATCAGCTTGACCAACCCCCTTATAGTCGCATTATTTGCGGAAAGCTCCATAACAACAGCGGCAGGATGGTAAAAAAACTTATTGCTCAAATCGGCATTATCAAGGAAAATTTCGCTCCTCAAAAAAACAGGTTGGCGGTTGTTACGCTACGCTGTTTTATGTTATTGTCAAACATTTGGCGGGGGTCATGTGTCGGAACAAATAAAGATCGGCGCGTTACGCGAGACCGTGGCAGGCGAGCGGCGCATCACGATGACGCCGGACATTGCCAAACGCTATCAGGCGTTGGGCGCGGAATTGTTGCTGGAAATAGGCATCGGAACCACTACGTTTCTGGCCGACGACGCTTTTCCGCTGGAGCATTTTGCGGCCTCCGGGCGCGAGGTTTTGCAGCAGGCGGACATTGTGCTGAAAGTGCAAGCGCCAAGCGCCGATGAGCTGTCGGCGATGAAAGATGGGGCCGTTTTGATCGGCCTGTTACAGCCTTATACCGATATTGAGCGGGTAAGGATGTTGCAGGCGAAGAACATCACGGCTTTCTCACTGGAGCTTCTGCCGAGGATCACGCGGGCGCAAGGCATGGATATTCTTTCCTCGCAGGGCGCGATTGCCGGCTATCAATGCGTGCTGATTGCGGCGGATCATTGTCCGAAATTTTTTCCGATGCTCACTTATGCGGGCGGAACTATTCGTCCGGCTCGGGCGCTGGTCATCGGAGCCGGTATCGCGGGATTGCAGGCCATAGCGACGGCCAAACGCCTGGGAGCGATAGTCGAGGCTTACGATGTTCGCCCGGAGACACGCGAACAAATCGAATCATTGGGCGCAAAGTTTGTTGATACAAGCGTCTCGGCTGTAGGCGCGGGCGGCTATGCGCGTGAATTGACCGATGACGAAAAGCGCCAGCAAGCAGAAAAACTGGGACGAGCCGTAGCGCAATGCGACGTGCTGATTACCACGGCGGCGATTCCGGGCAAACGCGCGCCGGAGATTATCAGCAGTGAGATGGTTGCCGCCATGAAACCGGGCGCGGTTATCGTTGATATGGCAGCCGAAACCGGCGGCAATGTCGCGGGAACTGTCGCTGGCGAGAAGGCGCTAACTGATAATCAGGTTCTCATCATAGGCCCGACCAACATCGCCAGCCGTATGCCGGTGCATGCTTCGGAGATGTTGGCCAAAAATTTGTTCAATTTCATTTCGCCCTTCATCAAGGAAGGCGTATTGACGCTCGACTGGCAAGACGAGACTCTTGCCGACTCCTGTCTGACCCATGCCGGAGAAGTCCGGCATGGCGGCGTCAAACAGGCTCTCGGTTTGTAAGACCAAGGCGGGCAATAGCAAGGAAAAAATCATGGACGGTTTTATTGCAGTATATATCTTCATGTTAGCCGCTTTCACCGGCTATGAAGTCATTTCACGGGTGCCGGTCATCCTGCACACTCCCTTGATGTCCGGTTCCAATTTCATCCACGGGGTAATCCTGGTCGGCGCAATGGTAGCGTTGGGTCATGCCGAAACGCCGCTCGAACAAGCCATCGGCTTTGTCGCCGTCTTGCTCGGCGCGGCCAATGCGGCAGGCGGCTATGTGGTGACCGAGCGCATGTTGGCCATGTTCAAGAACGGCAAGGAACAAAGTCATGGATGAAATCAGATGGCTGATTGGCGCGAGCTACCTTGTTGCCGCCGTTCTCTTCATCTTCGGACTGAAAGAGATGAGTTCGCCGTCCACGGCGCGTAAAGGCATTGTCTGGGCCGGGGTGGGCATGGTTCTGGCAACGGCGGTCACTTTTCTGACGCCGGGCGAATCAACGCTGTTCATGCCGCTTGACAATATCATTCTGATGGCGATTGCAATCGCCATCGGCGGCTCCGTCGCCTGGATTTTCGGCAAGAGAGTGGCAATGACCGATATGCCGCAGATGGTGGCCATCTATAACGGCATGGGCGGCGGCGCGGCGGCGGGGATTGCCGCCGTCGAATTCGCTCGCGGACACATGGAAGGAGCGGTGATATTCGCGCTGGCGACGCTGGGAGCATTGATCGGCTCGATCTCATTTTCCGGCTCAATTGTCGCATTCGCCAAATTGCAGGGATTGATGAACAAGGCATTCCGCCTACCGGCGCAAAACGCGGTCAACATTGTTCTGGCTTTTGCGACGTTTGGATTGGGGATTGCCATCGTATGGCTTGGACAATCGGCTCCCGCCTGGATGTTGATTGCATTTTTCATCTCCGCGCTGGTATTGGGCGTTATCGTCACCCTGCCGATCGGCGGAGCCGACATGCCGGTGGTAATTTCGCTGTTCAACGCGCTTACTGGTCTTGCGGTCGGCTTTGAAGGCTATGTCATTGGAAATCCTCTGCTGATAATCGCCGGTATTGTCGTCGGTGCGGCAGGCACGTTGCTTACGCAGTTGATGGCCAAGGCGATGAACCGCCCAATCGCCAATATCCTGTTCCAGCCGATCAGCGGCGAAGCGCAGGCGGGAGGCGCGATTGACGGCACGATGAAAGAAATTCTGGCGCTTGATGCGGCAATGATGATGCGCTACTCCGGCAAGGTCATCATCATTCCCGGCTATGGCATGGCTGTGGCTGGCGCGCAGCATAAAGTCTGGGAAATGACCAAGCTCCTGGAAGACGCCGGGGTGGATGTCCGATTTGCCATTCATCCGGTTGCAGGGCGGATGCCGGGGCATATGAACGTATTGCTGGCCGAGGCCGGTGTGCCTTATGAAAAGATTTTCGATCTGGAAGAAATAAATTCCGATTTCAGCCAGGCCGATGTCGCGCTGGTAATTGGCGCCAACGATGTCGTCAATCCTGTGGCGCGAGCCGATAAATCCAGCCCGATCTACGGTATGCCGATTCTGAATGCCGACTATGCGGCTCAGGTTATCGTCGTCAAGCGCGGTCAGGGGGCCGGTTATTCCGGTATCGAAAACGCCCTGTTCTACAAGGAAAATTGCCACATGCTGTACGGCAGCGCGCAAAAAGCAATCGCCGACGTGATCCAGAATGTCAAGACGGCAGGATAAGGCGTGGAAGTTCTGTAGCGTAATGTTGGGGTTCGCGCACCGGGAGACAGGCGCTTTGCATTTACGCATACAAAAGATTAAAATGAATGCGTAGACTGCATTTTGATGAGGTGATGCTATGGCTATGATGACTGTTCGCAATCTGCCCGACGGAGTACACAGGGCATTGCGTGTGCGAGCCGCCCGGAAAGGACACAGCGCCGAGGCCGAAGTCCGTGAGATTTTGGCTAACGCGGTAAACCCTGAAGCGCGTATCCACATGGGCGACGCCCTTGCAGCATTGGGGCGCAAACTTGGCTTGACGAATGAAGATTTCGAGATTTTCGATCAGTTGAGAGCTAAAACACAGGCTGAGCCGATGAGGTTTGAATGATAATTCTTGATACCAATGTCGTTTCCGAAGCGATGAAGCCTGTGCCGCACCCAACCGTGCGAGGCTGGCTGAACGCTCAGGTTGCCGAAACATTGTACCTGTCTAGCGTGACTCTGGCCGAATTGCTGTTCGGTATAGCCTCATTGCCGAGCGGCAAGCGCAAAGACATGCTGACAAACGCTCTCGACGGGTTGATGCTGTTATTCAAGGATCGGGTGTTGCCATTCGACCATGATTCCGCCAGACGCTATGCTGAATTGGCTGTTACCGCAAAAAACATAGGGCGAGGTTTTCCCGCTCCTGACGGTTATATCGCGGCAATAGCAGCGTCGCGTAATTTCATCGTTGCCTCACGCGATACCGCGCCATATGAGGCCGTCGGCGTAGCCGTCATTGATCCATGGGATTGATGACCTCCGATGCGGCACAATTTTGGGAAAAGCAAACCGCTCCCTCAACACGCAACGATTACTGTAGGGGCGCGGTTTGCCTGTCTTGCAGAAGCAATGCTTAGGGTTCGATAAATCGCGCCCCTGCATTATTTCTGGCCTAAAATTTCATTCTCGCATTATTTCCTGCTACCAGTATGTTCTCCCTCGAAAGTGCCCTGCGTACTGAATTGTCAAGCCTTGCCGAACAGGGCTTGTTGCGGGAATTGCGCGTGTTGGATACGCCCTGTTCGCCGCGCGCGCGGGCAGGAGAGCAGGAACTGCTTTCATTCGCCAGCAACGATTATCTGGGATTGACCGCGCATCCGGCTTTATCGCGTGCGCTCGCGGAAGGCTCGTTTGCCTGGGGTAGCGGCAGCGGAGCCTCGCACCTCATCAGCGGACACTTAAAGCCGCATGCGATGCTGGAAGAAGCATTGGCGAATTTTCTCGGATTTGCCCGCTGTATTACCTTTTCCAGCGGTTATCTGGCCAATCTTGCGGTGACGCCAACCTTGGCTGCCCGCAGGGATGATGAAATTTTCTCGGATCGCTTGAATCACGCCTCGCTGATTGACGCCGCCCGCTTATCCCGCGCCCGCCAGCATCGCTACCGGCATGGCGACTTGAAGGCGCTTGCAAAACTGCTCGCGGCAAGCTCCGCCAAAACAAAGGTTATCGTGACCGACGCGGTGTTCAGCATGGACGGGGACATTGCGCCGCTTGCAGGACTTTTTGAACTGGCGGAACAGTTCGATGCTTGGTTGGTAGTTGATGACGCGCACGGCTTCGGCGTTCTGGGCGAGCGGGGCGCGGGCAGCCTTTCCCATTGCGGCTTGCCGCCGCACCCAGGGATCATCCTGATGGGAACATTGGGCAAGGCGGCGGGAGTGGGCGGCGCGTTCGTCGCAGCTTCGGAAACAGTAATCGAATACCTGCAAAACAAGGCGCGGAGCTTCATTTTCACGACCGCCCAGCCGCCCGCGCTGGCGGTCGCGGCATTGACGAGCCTCTCCCTGATTAATGATAGCGACGAACGACGCTCCCACCTGAACGATTTGATTGCGCTTTTGCAAACATCGCTTTCCGGCTTGCCTTGGTCGCTCCTGCCGTCCGGGACGGCAATCCAGCCGCTGATGACCGGCGATGCGACCCTGTCGCTTGCCGAAGCTCTGAGGAAGCGCGGCTTATGGGTTCCCGCGATTCGTCCGCCCACTGTGCCGACTGACGCATCAAGGCTCAGAATCTCGCTTTCCGCCGCGCACAGTAAGGAAGATGTCTTGAGGCTGGCAACAGCCCTGCATGAAGCCGGTCGGGAGATTTTATAGTGCTTGCCGCAACGACTATCAGGCATAGTCATTCTTTCGCACGGACTTTAGCACATTCGTCATTCCCGCGAAGGCGGGAATCCAGTACGGCGCTGAAAGTCACGACAGATTTCCAGAACAGGACAGGAGCGATATTCCCATGCGGAAACGCCAGAGGAACGGAAAGGCTTGTCTGGATTCCCGCCTTCGCGGGAATGACGAATAATTCGGCGTGGGAGCAAGGTTCTCCCTCTCCCGCACATTATGCGAAAAAGCACAATTATCTACGGGAATGACCATATGAACCAAAGCACACTTGCTGGCGCGCCCCGTATCTTTTTGCCTGGCTGGGGCGTCGGAACCGGGCCGTTACAAAAAAGTCTGGAAAAAACCAGCTGGCGTCCCATGCCCCTGCCGGGCGCAACAGGCGGGACAATCCCACGAACCATCACGGCAGCAAGGGATTGCCTGTTGCAAGACCTGCCGGAAGTCTGCCACCTTGGCGGCTGGTCATTGGGGGGGATTCTGGCAATGGCCTGTGCCATTGCCGCGCCTAAGCGTATACTAAGCCTTTTTCTCATGGCGACGACTCCCAGTTTCATCAGCCGGAAAGGTTGGGACATTGGGCGTCCGCCCGCTGAATTACAGGCTTTCATGCACACCATCAAACAGGAAGACGAGGCGCTTTTCCCCCGATTTATCGGCAGCTTCTGCCGTGGAGACTCCGTCCCGAACGCGGCGGAATACGTCATAAGCAACGCCTCGCCCATGCCGCAGGCGGCGCTGGAAGCGGGGCTTGCCTGGCTTTACGAGGCGGATTTGCGCCGGGATGCGGAGAAAATTTCCTGTCCCGCTACCATACTGCATGGCGGGAACGATCCGCTTGTTTCTCCGGATGCGTCGCGCTGGCTGGCGGATCGTATCCCTTCATCCCGGCTTGTCATTTTGCCTGGACGTGCGCACGCGCTGTTCGCGGGCGATGATGCCGGATTTTTACAGGAATTATTATCGTCATGAATATCGAGACACGCGAGATGCGCGGACAAAATCTGTCGGACGGAATCGGCATCTTTCCGCCCAAGGCTTCTGTGCGCCGGACTTTTGAACGCGCTGCCACTACCTATGATTCAGCCGCCAAGGCGCAACGCTGGATTTGCGCCCGCCTGATAAGCGGTCTGCCGCCCATGTTGGTCTCAGCGGTGATTCTTGACGCAGGTTGCGGCACGGGTTTCGGCATGGAGATTCTGGAAAGGCGTTTTCCTGCGGCGCGAACGATTGCGCTTGATTTTTCCCCGGCGATGCTTTCCCGAATCAAAAAACTGGAATTCGGCGTGGCGGGCGATGTGGAAAAACTGCCCCTGCGTAATGAAGTAGTAGGACTTTACTGGTCGAATCTGACCATGCAATGGTGCGACATATTCGCGCTTTGCCGCGAGGCGCGGCGGGTGCTCTGGCAGGGCGGAATGCTGGCGTTTTCCAGCCTTGCGCCCGGAACGTTCCGTGAATTGGAGGAATCTTTTTCCAGGGTTGACAACTACCGCCATGTCCTGCCGTTAAGACCTTTGGAAACGGTGCGCCAGGCGCTGGAAGTCGCGGGGTTTCAGGATATTCGCCTGCACATTGAGCCTTGCATCGCCCATTATCGTGATTTGCAAAGCCTTATGAAAGCCATCAAGGCCATCGGCGCAAACCAGATCGGCCCTGCCCGCCGTCCCGGCCTTATGGGGCGCGACGCTTGGCAAAAGCTGGAAGAAGCCTATGAAAGACGGCGCACTCCGCGCGGACTTCCCCTGACATATCAGGTTGTGCTCGGTTACGCGCAGAAATGATCCGCGCATTTTTTGTGACCGGAACCGATACCGAGGTCGGCAAGACTTATGCGCTTTCTGCGTTGCTCCATCGTATTCGCAAGGCTGGTCTCACAGCGTTGGGAATCAAACCCGTCGCCGCAGGCATGGCTGCGGACGGCAAGAACGAAGATATAGAGGCGATTCGCGCCGCCTCCGGCCTTGCCGTGCCGGAGATAGTCCTGAACAGCTATCTTTTTTCCCCTCCCATTGCCCCGCACATTGCCGCCAGGGAAGCGAATCAGCCGATCCGTTTCGCGCCGATAATACAGGCGTTGGAGAGCGCAAGGGTCATTGCCGGAGAGACGGGCGTTGTATTGGTAGAAGGCGTCGGCGGATTTCGTGTGCCGCTGGGCGAGGATGGCGACAGCGCCGATCTTGCCGTTACGCTCGGCTTGCCGGTGATTCTGGTGGTCGGAATGCGGCTGGGCTGCATCAACCATGCCTTGTTGACGGCGGAAGCCATCATTGCGCGAGGGTTGCCGCTTGCGGGCTGGATTGCCAATACCCTGTCAAGTGTCATGCCGCGTTTTGCGGAAAATGTTGATACGATAAGAGAGAGTCTGCCCGCGCCGCTGTTGGGGGTTTTGCCTGTCGGAGTTCCCCATGAGCCTGCCAGCGTGGCAGAATATCTTTCCCTTCCTTTTTGAGCGATGCCATGAACGAGCCTTCCCGCCATTCCCCTCTGATTATTCTCGGTTCCGGCCCTGCCGGGTATACGGCTGCCGTCTATGCCGCGCGCGCCAATTTGCAGCCCGTACTTATAGCCGGACTGGACAAGGGCGGACAACTGATGACGACCACGGATATTGATAATTGGCCTGCCGATGTTGACGGCGTGCTGGGGCCGGATTTGATGCAGCGTTTTGAGCGTCATGCGCGGCGTTTTGATACGGAAATTATCCTTGATCATATTCAGTCGGCGGATTTGCAAACGCGCCCTTTTCGGCTTAACGGCGATGCCGGGGCATATACATGCGATGCGCTGATTATTGCGACCGGCGCTTCCGCCAGCTATCTTGGCCTTCCTTCGGAAGAAAGGTTCAAAGGGCGCGGCGTTTCGGCATGCGCCACCTGCGACGGCTTCTTTTATCGCGATCAGCCGGTTGCCGTGGTGGGAGGCGGCAGCAGCGCGGTGGAAGAGGCGCTTTATCTTGCCAATATCGCAAGCCATGTCTTCCTGATTCACCGGCGCGACGAGTTCCGCGCCGAGAAAATAATGGTGGATAAACTGCATAAAAAGGTTGCGGAAGGCAAAATCAGCCTGGTTCTGAAGGCGGTAGTTGTCGAGGTTCTGGGCGATGACACCGGAGTGACCGGACTACGTGTCCGACAGAATGACGAACTTGTAACGCTTGACGTTCCGGGAGTTTTCATCGCAATTGGCCATCTGCCCAATACGGTGATTTTTGCCGGACAGTTGGAGATGGAAAACGGGTATCTTGTAACAAGGGGCGGACGGCATGGTTTTGCGACACAGACCAGCATTCCGGGGGTATTTGCGGCAGGCGACGTGCAGGATCAGATTTACAAGCAGGCGATTACCAGCGCCGGTTCCGGCTGTCAGGCGGCTCTGGATGCCGAGCGTTATCTGGGCAGTCAGGGACGGTAAATGAGCCGTCGGGCGGGGCATCCTGCTTTTGCCGCGCTTGGCGAATTGCGGCGGGGAAAAGCTGAAGGTGCGGTGGCGGCGAAGGCAAACGATCCTGCGCGGGATGAGATTCCTGTGCGGAATGAGGCAACGGAGCCGGAGACCGCCTCTATGGCAGAGCGGGACGCAACACTCTGGCAGGACGCTGTTCGGGATGTATTGCCCCAGCGAAATGATCGTGTCGCGCTTTTTCCCAAGCCTTTGCCGCCCATTGCCCGCCAGCGTGAACTCGGAGAAGCAAGGGCATTGGCGGAGAGCCTGTCTGCGTCGGATGAACCGGATATTGCGCCGGAAGGAGAGAAAGATGATGTTTTCCTCGCGCATGGCGTATCAAGGAGGACTCTTTCCGATTTACGGCGCGGGCGTTGGGTGATTCAGGCGGAACTTGATTTGCACGGAGCTACCCGCGAAGAAGCGCGTATTTTGCTGAACGACTTTCTGGACGAATGCAAAAAGCGCGGCTTGCGTTGCCTTCGCGTTATCCACGGCAAAGGGCGCTCTTCCCCCGGCGGGCAGCCGGTATTGCGTCCTCTCACACGCCAATGGTTGACTCGACACGCACTGACTCTGGCCTTTTGCCCGGCAAGGCCATGCGATGGCGGTTCCGGCGCGTTGCTGGTTCTGCTGCGTTAAAGCTGTTTCGATTCAAGCGCGGAGAGGTGAGCAATTTTGCCGTCTGCAAGACACATCGGAATGCGCTATCGCGCTAGAATGCGTCATTTCCACGCATTTTGAGGTTTTCCGTGACCAGTATCACCATCGCGCTTGCAAAAGGGCGCATTTTTTCCGAAACCATGCCGCTTCTTTCGGCGGCGGGGATCGTGCCGGACGAAGACCCGGAAACTTCGCGAAAGCTCGTGATCGAAAGCAATCGCCCGGATGTGCGTTTCGTGATTGTGCGGGCTGCCGATGTGCCGACCTATGTCCAGTACGGCGCGGCTGATATGGGCGTGGCGGGCAAGGATGTGCTGATCGAACATGGCGGCATGGGACTCTATCAGCCGCTTGACCTGGGTATCGCGCATTGCCGGATGATGGTCGCCGCGCCGGAAGGATTCGATTACGCCAACGCGGTGCGGCAAGGGGCAAGGCTGAAAGTGGCGACCAAATACATTCACGCCGCCCGCGAACATTTCGCCGCCAAGGGCGTGCATGTAGACCTGATAAAACTCTACGGCTCCATGGAACTTGCGCCTTTGGTCGGCCTCTCGGACGCCATTGTCGACCTGGTCGCTTCCGGCGCGACCCTGAAAGCCAATCGTCTGGTCGCGGTAGAACACATCATGGATATTTCCGCCCGCCTGATTGTCAATCAAGCCGCGCTCAAACTGAAACATCCTCTCTTGCAACCAATTATTGACGCTTTTCGGAGCGTCGGGGGGAAAAACCCATGTTGAATATCAGGCGACTTTGCAGCAGCCAATCCGATTTTTCGGCGCGGCTGGATGAACTTCTGGCTTTCGATAGCGCTCAGGATGAAGCTATCGAAAAAACCGTGGCGGATATTCTCGCCGAGGTAAAAAGCAGGGGCGACAAGGCGGTATTGGCCTACACCGAACGCTTTGATCGGCTTATCGCGCCAGATGTGGCGGCGTTGGAAATTCCCCGTTCCGAATGGATAAACGCCTTGAACGGACTTTCAGCCGCGCAAAAGTCGGCGCTGGAAGAAGCCGCAGCGCGAATTCGCCGTTTTCACGAGCATCAGATTCAGGAAGGCTGGGATTACACGGAAGAAAACGGCATCCGTCTGGGGCAGGTGGTGAGGCCGATTGATCGGGTCGGTCTATATGTTCCGGGCGGAAAGGCCGCTTATCCTTCCTCGGTGCTTATGAACGCGATTCCCGCCCGCGTCGCGGGGGTGAAAGAACTTATCATGGTTGCGCCCATGCCGGATGGGGAAAGAAACCTACTGGTGCTGGCCGCCGCCGAGCTTACCGGGGTTTATCGGATGTTTGCCGTTGGCGGAGCGCAGGCCATTGGCGCACTTGCCTATGGAACCCAAACCATTCCCCGCGTAGACAAGATCGTAGGCCCCGGCAATGCCTATGTCGCTTGCGCCAAGCGGCGGGTTTTCGGCATTGTCGGCATTGATATGGTGGCGGGGCCTTCGGAAATTCTCGTGCTTGCCGACGGTAGCGTAGATCCGGACTGGATGGCGATGGATTTGTTCAGCCAGGCCGAGCATGACGAACTGGCGCAGAGTATTTTCGTATGTCCAGACAGAGACTACATTGACCTCGTGCTTGCCAGCATGGAACGGTTGTTGCCGACCATGCCGCGTCAGACGGTCATTCGGGCGGCGCTGGAAGGGCGCGGAGCCATGATTCATGTCCGCGATCTTGAAGAGGCCGTCAGCGTCTCCAACCGGGTAGCGCCGGAGCATTTGGAACTGGCGCTGGAAGACGCCGCGTCCTGGGTGGCAAAAATCCGCCATGCCGGCTCGATTTTCATCGGCGCTTATACTTCTGAATCTTTGGGCGATTATTGCGCCGGCCCCAATCATGTCCTGCCTACTTCTGGCAGCGCCCGCTTTTCGTCGCCATTGGGAGTGTACGACTTTCAGAAACGCTCCAGCCTGATTGAGGTATCAAGCGAAGGCGCGAAGTATCTGGGAGAAGTGGCAGGCATTCTGGCCGATGGCGAAGGTCTGCCCGCCCACGCAGCTTCGGCCAGATACCGCATGGAAATATGAGATGCGGGCTGGAATACGGGCTTGCCTGTCGCTTTGAATCAACGAAGCCCGTACAGACGGCCTCGCAAAAAAAGCGCCGGTCGCAAGCTGAAAGGAGCAACACCGCGACCGGCGCAAAATCCACACAAAGGTGGAGAGGAGACAACGTCACAAGGACTAGCCTTGTTGCGGTGCATTATTCACCAAATGCCGCATATGCACAAGGTTATATGCGCCGCACAAAAGAATATCGTCCCTCGTTGTTGCGGCGCAACAAAAACTGGCGTATCGAGTGCCGGTCGCAAAAGGGATGGATTCGCGCAAGAAAACGCAAGAGTCGCTCCCATGAATGGTGAATCTTTGGCAAAAACGCTCCGGTTGACAGGCGAGGGTCAGGCTAGGAGAATTCGGGGGTTTACTGTGAATCACCTTTTAATTAATCGGGAGGTTTGTTATGTCAGAGGATGCAAAGAGTTCCGGCGGCGCGGAAGGCGGACAGCAAAATACGCAAAATGAGTTTTTTCAGCAGTTTTTCCAGGCTGGACAAAGCATGGCGCAGGGGTTTTCCTCATTTCTCCAGCAAATGCCGCAATTAGCGCAGCAGATGCAGTCCGTGCCGCAGATGCCGCAGATGCAGGCTTTTCCGGCAATGCCGCAAATGCCGCAGTTGCCTGATCTTTCGGAAATTCTGCCGCCTTCCATGCAGTATCCGAAGGAGACGGCGGACGCGCTGAAAGCCTTGCAGGATGAACTGTTCCAGAATCAGGCGAAGCTATGGCAGGCGACGCTTGCCAAGAGCGTCGGACAGTCGGCGGACTTTTCCGTTCAGGCGGAGGCGACGGATCGCCGCTTTTCCTCGCCGGAATGGCAATCCAGCCCGATTTACGACTTTATTCGCCAGACCTATCTCCTGAACTCGAAATATTTGTTTGACGTGATGGAAGTCTTGCCGGTCGAGGATACGCGCGCCAAGGATAAGCTGCGCTTTGCCGTCCGCCAGTACTCCGATGCCATGTCGCCCACCAATTTTGCGGCGACCAACCCGGAAGTCATCAAGCTCGCGGTGGAAACCCAGGGGCAAAGCATCACCGCCGGAATCGGCAATCTTATCAGCGACATGGAAAAAGGCCGGATTGCCATGACTGACGAGTCGGTCTTTGAAGTAGGCGGAAATCTTGCCATAACGGAAGGGCAGGTCATCTTTGAAAACGGCGTGATTCAGTTGATTCAGTACGCGCCGCTCACAGACAAGGTTGCCGCTCGTCCGATTCTCTTCGTGCCGCCCTGTATCAACAAGTTTTACATCCTGGACTTGCAGCCGGACAATTCGATGGTTCGCTTTCTGGTCGAGCAGGGCCACACGGTATTCCTTGTGTCCTGGAAGAATCCGGGCAAGGAAGAGAGCGCATTGACCTGGGACGATTGTCTGGAGAAAGGGCCGATCACTGCGATTCGCCTCGTGCAGGAGATAACAAAACGGAAAGATTTGAACGCAGTCGGCTTTTGCGTGGGCGGAACCATGCTTGCCTCGGCGTTGGCGGTATTGGCGGGGCGGGGCGAAAAACCCGCCGCCTCGCTGACTTTGCTCACTACGATGCTGGATTTCTCCGATACGGGCGAGATCAGCCTCTTCATTGACGAGCAATTCCTTGCCACCAAGGAGGCGGCTATCGGCAAGGGCGGGCTGATGCAGGCGATGGAACTGCAAAACACCTTTTCCATGCTGCGTCCCAATGATCTGGTCTGGAATTATGTCACCAACAATTATCTGAAGGGGCAGAAGCCGCAAGCGTTCGACATTCTTTACTGGAATGCCGACTCCACCAACCTGCCCGGCCCCTTTGCCTGCTGGTACATGCGGAACATGTATTTCAACAACTTCCTTCGCATTCCCGGTAAGCTGGAAATGTGCGGAGTGCGCGTTGATCTCGGTCAGCTTGACATGCCTGTTTATATTTTGGCCTCGCGCGAAGACCATATCGTTCCCTGGCACACCGCCTACCAGAGCACCCGGCTTTTGAGCGGGGAGGCGCGTTTTGTTCTCGGCGCTTCCGGGCACATTGCCGGTGTTGTAAATCCTGCTTCCAAGAACAAGCGGAGTTACTGGACGAACGAAGATCTGAAAGCCGACGCGCAAGGCTGGCTTGCCGCCGCGACGGAAAACAAGGGAAGCTGGTGGAACAACTGGTCGGCCTGGTTGAAGCGGTTTGGCGATGGCGAAAAGGCCGCGACCAAGACTTACGGCAACAGCAAATATCGTCCGATCGAACCGGCTCCGGGGCGTTACGTGAAAGAGCGGGTGGTTTGACGCCCGGCTGCCTGGCAACCATAGCAAAGGCTCCGCCTGAAAAACGGAGCCTTCGGCTTATCATTACGGGTTATAAGCCGCATTTTGGAGACACCTTACATGACTTCATCCCGTCGTTATACCATTACCCTTTCCTGTCCCGATCAGGTCGGCATTGTCGCCGCTGTTAGCGGATTTATCGCCGGACATGGCGGCTGGATTTCCGAAGCCCGCCACCACTCCGACGAAGACGCCGGGCAGTTTTTTATGCGCGAGGAAGTGATGGCGGATTCTTTACCGTTTGACCTCGAAACCTTCCGGCAAAAATTCGCTCCCGTGGCCGACCGTTTCGGCATGACCTGGAAGATAACCGACAGCGCCCGCAAAAAACGGGTCGTGCTTCTGGTCTCGAAACAGGAACATTGCCTCTATGACCTTCTTGGACGCTGGCAGTCCAAAGACCTGGACATTGATATTCCCTGCGTCATTTCCAATCATGAGACGCTAAGGGGCTTTGTCGAGTGGCACGGCATCCCCTTCCATTACGTGCCGGTAACGCCGGAAAACAAGGCGGCGGCTTACGGAAAAGTCATGTTCATTTTTGAGGAAGCAAAAGGCGATGTGATGGTGCTTGCGCGTTACATGCAGATTCTTTCCGGCGAAATGTGCGAACGTTATCCGGGGCAAATAATCAACATCCACCACAGTTTTCTGCCCAGTTTTGTCGGCGCGAAGCCCTATCATCAGGCTTTTTTGCGCGGGGTGAAACTGATTGGCGCGACCTGCCATTACGTTACCGCCGATCTGGATCAGGGGCCTATCATCGAGCAGGACGTGGTGCGCGTGGATCATTCTGACCAACCCGATGATCTGGTGCATTACGGCAAGGACATCGAAAAGGCTGTACTGGCGCGGGGATTACGCTATCATCTGGAAGACCGGGTGCTGGTATATAACAACAAGACCATTGTTTTTCGCTGATTTTTTCTTCATCTGGAATTTTTATCATGAGCCTTAAATGCGGGATTGTGGGTCTGCCCAATGTCGGCAAATCCACCCTTTTCAACGCTCTCACCAAGGCGGGGATTGACGCGGCCAATTATCCGTTCTGCACCATAGAACCCAATATCGGCATCGTCGAAGTGCCGGATGCGCGTCTCGAACAACTGGCTGAAATCGTCAAGCCGCAAAAAGTCCAGCCCGCCATTGTTGAATTTGTAGACATCGCCGGGCTTGTAGCGGGCGCTTCCAAGGGAGAAGGGCTTGGCAACCAGTTTCTTGCCAACATCCGCGAAACCAACGCCATTGTGCATGTTGTTCGCTGCTTTGCCGACGAAAACATCGCCCACGTTTCCGGCGATATTGACCCGGCGCGGGACATTGAAATCATTGACACCGAGCTTCTGCTGGCTGATCTTGCCACTGTCGACAAGGCCATCAACCGCTTCAGGCGCCCTGCCAATACCGGCGACAAGGAGGCAAAGGCAATGCTTGCCGTGCTGGAAAAATGCCTTGTAGGGCTTGATTCCGGCGGCGCGGCGCGTACATTGGCTCTCTCAAAGGAAGAACGCGCTCTTATAAAGCCGTTGTGTCTCATCACCGAAAAGCCCGTGCTCTACGCCGCCAATGTGGCCGAGGATGGATTTGTCGGCAATCCTCATCTTGAAGCCGTGCGACAACGCGCTGCGGCTGAAGGAGCGGAAGTCGTCGCCCTGTGCGCCGCGATTGAGGCCGAGATTGCCGACCTTGACGACGCGGACAAGACGGACTTTCTCGCAGCCATGAACCTTGCTGAACCCGGATTGAATCGCCTGATTCGCGCCGGTTACAAGCTCCTTGGCCTGCAAACATTCTTTACTGCCGGAGTGAAGGAAGTTCGCGCCTGGACTATTCGTGCGGGCGACACCGCCCCCAAATCGGCAGGCGTCATCCACACCGATTTTGAGCGCGGTTTTATCAGGGCGCAGACTATCGCCTTCGATGATTTTATTCTCTATAACGGGGAAGCAGGCGCGAAAGAAGCGGGCAAGATGCGCGCCGAAGGCAAGGACTACGTGGTAAAGGACGGGGACGTGATGAATTTTTTGTTCAACGTATAGGCGCGGAATGCCGGATGCCAGGAACGGCGACCGAAACCAGAGTGCCTGCGCCGGAAAAAAGCTATCATTGCGTAATTGAGGCAGCGTAAACCGGAAGGCGAGCGCAGCAAGCCGTAACTGATATGACAATTAGGCATTTGGACGGAACGCCGCCATGAAAGAAGTCACCGATCGGAAGCAGATTTCGCTTCTGAAACTGCGAGGCTACAAATCTATTGCCGAGTGCGACATAGCGCTTGCCCGGCTTAATGTATTGATCGGCGCCAACGGCGCCGGAAAATCCAATTTCATCGGGTTTTTTCGCTTGATCAATCGCATACTGGATCAGCAGTTGCAGCTTGCCGTAGGCGAGATGGGTGGACCGGACGCGCTTTTGCATTACGGGCGCAAAAAAACGGAAAATCTACAGGCCGAACTGTATTTTGGTGAAAACGGTTATCGTTTCACCCTGCGCCCTACGCAGGACAATCGCATGATGTTCGCGCACGAAGCGTTGTGGTGGAAGGATCATGGCGATTGGCGTCCGTGTTCCGGTCATTTTGAAGCGTATACAGAAGATCAGAAAAATCGCACCAACATCTATAATTTTGTTGTTCCCGCCATGCGTAGCTGGCGTCTCTACCATTTTCACGACACCAGTCACAGCGCACTGGTCAAGCAGGTACACGGCATCAACGACAACGAACGCCTGCGCGATGATGCTCGCAATCTGGCCGCTTTTCTTTATCGGCTGAAGTCTCAAAACGAATCGTACTACAAGCGTATCGTCAAGGCTGTTCAGCTTGTCGCGCCGTTTTTTGGCGATTTTCATTTGCGTCCAACGGTAGATAACAAGGAAAAAATCCAGCTCGAATGGACGGAACTCGGACAGGACATCCCTTTTCCAGCCAGCGCCTTGTCTGATGGAACGCTACGCTTCATGTGTCTGGCGACCGTGTTGCTGCAACCTGAAAAGTTTGTGCCCGCCACCATACTCATAGACGAACCGGAGCTTGGTCTGCATCCATTTGCCATAACAGTATTAGCCGATTTGATGAAATCGGCTTCACAACAGCACCAGTTGATCGTTTCCACGCAGTCTGTTGAATTGGTCAGTGAATTTGACGCCGAAGATTTGATTGTTGCGGATAAGCAGAATGAAGCGTCCGTCTTGCGGCGGTTGGATACTGATATTTTGCGCGAGTGGCTGGACGAGTACACCCTGGGCGAGTTGTGGAAGAAAAACCTGTTGGGCGGGAGGCCGACGCGATGAGCCGGGTTCATCTGCTGGTAGAAGGGCAAACCGAGGAAACTTTCGTGCGGGAGCTTCTGCAACCGCACTATTCGCCTCAAGGGTTATATCTCACGTACTCCCTCGTCAGAACGAGTTCCGGGCATAAAGGCGGCATGACCAGTTATGCCAAAACCAAGACGCAAATCGAACGATTGTGCAGGCAAGATGCCAACGCGCATGTTTCGACCATGTTTGACCTGTACGGTCTGCCTGGTGATTTCCCCGGCAAGAATAGCCCAAAGTGGGCAAAATTAAAAAATGGAGCGGACAAGGCAGCCTTGGTTGAGCAAGAAATGGCTTCCGACATCGGTCAGCCAAACTTCATCCCTTATATTCAGGCGCATGAATTCGAGGCGCTGTTGTTCGTAGACGCATCACGTTTTTCCGAATGGACGAATACACGAACCGTTCAGGCATTACAGCAGGCGCGGGCAGGTTCTGCGCCGGAAGATATAAACGATGATTCGAGCACAGCGCCGTCCAAGCGCATTCTGGCCGCTATGCCCAATTACCGGAAAACATTTCATGGCCCGTTGATTGCTTGTGAAATCGGGCTTGATGCCTTGCGTAAGGATTGCCCGCATTTCGACGCATGGTTACACAGGCTTGAAACCTTGAAACCTTAAAAGGTTCGCAGGAAGTGAATAAACAAAAGCTCGAACTCGTCTGGATTGGGAAGGAGAAGCGGCCAAGACTGGAGCCGAGGATTTTGCTTGAGGATGCGGAAAAGTCCTATCACGCCGCATTTCGGCGTTATCCCTCTCCAATGGCGGAACCCTCTTCCCGGCAGGGGCGAATAATGATTCGCACCTGCAATCCGAAGGAAGGTCAAAAAGCGGGAGAGAGGTTGGGGAGAGGGCGGACATCTTCGACAATCGCTTGATCTTCGGGGACAACCTCCTGGCGTTGAAGGCGTTGGAGCAGGAGTTTACAGACAGGGTTAAGTGCGTGTTCATTGATCCGCCGTACAACACCGGCAGCGCGTTTTCGCATTACGACGACGGGTTGGAGCATTCAATCTGGCAGGGGCTTATGCGCGACCGTCTGGAGATTATCCGGCGATTGATGGCGGATGACGCGGCATTTGCGTAGCTATCTGTCCGAGGATGAAACCATAAACGCGCTGGATCAGAATCGCCGCTTGATCGCAAGCGAAATCCACGCCCAGATGATGGCGCATTTCTGGGAGGAGGATGCCGGATACACGGTGGGTGTAAGCCGGGAGGTCACCGAATTAAAGCCCTGCAACTACACGGCGGAGCAAACGCCGCGACATTACCGCGAAACCGTGGAAGATAAAGGCGGCGTCAGGCAGATGCTATTTGGCGGCTTCAGAAAATGCCTGTACATGCTTCAGAAGTTTGACTCGGATTCGGAACGCCGCTTTTCGATAATTCTGGAGCGCGACACCGTAAAATGACTCAAGCCCGCAAAAGGACAATTCCAGATTTATTACAAACAGGGCGCGGAACAGCCGGAATACATTCCCGATTTCGTGATCGAAACCGAGGCCGCAATCCTGATGGCGGAGACCAAGAAGCGGGATGACCTGAAAACCGAGGAAGTAGAAGCCAAGGCGAAAGTCGCCGTTCGCTGGTGCGAACATGCCTCGGACTACGCCGCTGCCGTTGGAGGCAAGCCGTGGAAATACTTGCTGATCCCGCACGACGAAATCATCGAACCGAAGAAATTACAGGACTTTCTGCGCTTCGAGTTGCGAGAAGAAGCGCCATTTTTCCCGGATCAGTCCGACCGAAACCAACAATCCTGACGGTTCGACTTCGGCAATTTCCTTCCCCATCAACCTTTTCTGCGTGACATAATAAGGTTTTGTCGCAAATTTGCGTATAAGGAGAACGAACCATGAAACTACATAGTCAGAGCTTTACCGACGGTGGGCGGATTCCCGGAGAATTCGCTTTTGCCGTGCCCGATCCGAAAAATCGCGTAGCTTTAAGCAGTAACTTAAATCCGCATCTGGCCTGGACAGACGCGCCGCCGGATGCGAAAAGCCTTGCCCTGATTTGCCATGACCCTGACGCGCCAAGCGTCGGCGACGACGTAAACCAGGAAGGCCGGACAGTAGCGGACAGCTTGCCGCGCGCGGAGTTCGTGCATTGGGTGTTGTTTGACCTGCCCGCCGAAGTTTCCGAAATTGCCGCTGGAGCCTATTCCAGCGAAGTCGTCCCACGCGGCAAATCCGGTGGAGCCGCTCCGCGCGATGCGCGTCAGGGCATCAACGATTATACGGGCTGGTTCGCCAACGACAACGACATGAAAGGCGAATACTACGGCTACGACGGCCCTTGTCCGCCCTGGAACGACGAGCGAGTACATCGCTACGTGTTCACCCTGTACGCGCTGGACGTGGAAGAACTCCCGCCCTTCTCGCCGCTCACCGCCGCCGCGTTAAGGCAGGCCATGACCGGGCATGTGCTCGCCAGCGCCGAGATAACCGGCCTTTACACCTTAAATCCCGCCCTGATTTAGAGCGGTTTCAAGCGAGTAACATGTTACGCACCCTCTCCACGCCTTTGTCTGCGCCGCCGACCAAGGCTCGCCGTTAAGCCTGTTGCTAGTCTCGCTTGCCGACAGGGTGAGCGAGACTATTTATGCTTGCAAAACCACATGCTGAACTTGCCCAATTTTCCCTTCCTGCCGGAATTGACATCGCTACGTCATGATCTCCACACACATCCTGAACTTGCATTCCAAGAAACGCGCACCGCCGGGATAATCGCCCGCGAGCTGGCAAGTTATGGTCTGGAAGTGCATCGCGGTCTGGCGCGTACCGGCGTAGTGGGCGTATTACGCGCCGGGAAAAGCGGGCGCATGATCGGTCTTCGGGCTGACATGGACGCATTGCCAATCGAAGAGCGGAACAAGTTTTCCCACCGTTCCGCCTGTTCCGGCTATATGCACGCCTGCGGTCATGATGGCCATGTTGCGATGCTCCTAGGCGCGGCGCGGCATCTTGCGGAAAATCCCAAATTCGATGGCTCGGTCGTTTTCATCTTCCAACCTGCGGAAGAATCGGAAGGCGGCGCAAAAGAAATGGTGGATGACGGACTCTTTGAGCGTTTTCCGGTTGAGTCTGTCTACGGCCTGCATAATTGGCCGGACTTGCCGCTAGGTAACATGGCTCTTCGTCCCGGCGCGATCATGGCGGGAACCTGCCGACTGGGAATCAGGATACGCGGGCAGGGCTGTCATGCCGCCATGCCGCATCAGGGCATTGACCCGATTGTCGCCGCAGGCCAGCTAATCAGCCTTCTGCACACAATCGGCTCCCGCGAAATATCTCCTTTGGATTCGGCAGTGCTAAGCATCACCCAAATCCACGCCGGTTCCACCTGGAATGTCATTCCCGATGAAGCTACCCTGGGAGGCACAATCCGCAGTTTCAATACAAGCGTTCAGGAACAGATCGAAGCCGCCATTCACCGCATCTGCCAAGGCGTCGCGGGCGGAACCGGAACAAAAATCGAAGCAAGGATGGAACGGAGTTACCCCCCGACCATAAACAGCCAGGCGGAGAGCGACATCTGCCTTGCCGTTGCCAAAGCCTTGCTGGGCGAGGCGCATGTATACCACGACATGCCTCCCGCGATGACGGCGGAGGATTTCTCCTACATGCTGCTTGAAAGACCCGGCTGTTATGTCTGGCTGGGAACGGGCGAGGAAGGCAACGCCCCATTGCATAACCCCGGTTATGATTTCAACGACAAGGCAATCCCTATCGGGATAGCCTATTGGGCGTCGCTGGTTCAGGCGGTTTTGGGGAAGAATCACAGTTCCCAAGGCTAACCATCGGGTTCAGTCAAAAATGAAAGGCTCAAATTATGTTCCGAAAACTATTCATAATCGCTCTTGTTTCGGGTGTTGCATTCATGCTCTACAGCTACATCAGCGATCCTCATTACACGAAACTACCGGTTGGTACGACCGACTTGACCAGCGTCCAAGAAAAGCTTGCCAAGCTTTCTGCGGATGAGCGTGCGCTCGTCCAGGCCTATGTTAGACGGAGCAGCGTCACTGTGCTCTCTCCACAATTCACTGATCCGACCGACTCGTTACCGGCACGTACTTTCGGAGAGGCTATTAAGTTGCAACGCGCATGGGGCGCAAAGATGGCTGCCGCTAACCGTGAGACTGCCCTAGGTAGCGCAAAATTCGCACCGCTGCGTGCTGTTGTACAGGCGATTGCTGTCAAAGTCGAAGCAATCCCGCACAGTGAGTACCAAGGACGGCTTAGCTCGTCCGATAATATCGCAATTATCGCCACGCTCGTACGTGTGCAGAATCTCGGCGGCGATGCAATCATTGCACTACGAGGCACATTAAAAGCCGTCTACAGCGAATCCCTCTTATCAATCCCCTTGTGCTGGTTTTATGAAAGCGATCAACTGGCTCTGGCTGTCCCGAAAGACGGCGACATTGAGTTAACATTCGAACGCCGCAGTAGTCTGAGCGAAGGTGATTCTATTACCAATTCCACCAAGGGACGTTTCCGTGTTGTCTGGGAGCCGACGTATGTGAAATTTGCTGATGGGCATGAATTGAAGATCGTTTGGCAATAGCGCCCCACAAAAACTTATCCCCCTGAAGAGAGAGCTCTAAGGGGGATCTTCTATGAAAACCGCAAGACGTTACTGTTACTCGCCTGCTTCTTCCAGCATAGTGGTTTCCTATTCCTGGCAGAGGAAGGAGCCGCAGGCTGGAATGAAATGGAATCCCGGCTTCAAGCATCATCAGCAAACAAAATGCAGGGATTACGCTATGCTTTGTCCCTGCCTGCAAACCGCTGCCCCACTAATGCCTGATTCCTGAAACCTGCGCCCTGATACCTGATAAACTGCTCCCCTTTTCATTTCAACTGACTGGTCATGCCTAATCTTCTCTTGAACGGCGAACATCGGGATTTTCCCGAAGCCGACACGGTGGCGCTTCTGGTCGAGGCGCTGGACTTCACGAACAAACGCATTGCCGTGGGTCTGAACGGCGAAATTGTACCCAAAGGCAACTATGCAATAACGGCGCTTGCTGACGGCGACGCGCTGGAAATTGTCGTCGCGGTAGGCGGCGGGTAAGCGTATGGATCAACTTGTCATAGCAGGACGCGCATACGATTCCCGGCTCTTGGTCGGAACCGGCAAATATCGTGATTTCGCCGAGACCCGCGCCGCCGTCGAGGCTTCCGGCGCAAACATCGTTACGGTGGCAATCAGGCGGATGAATATCGGGCAAGACCCGGCATCCCCTAATCTGCTCGATGCCTTGCCGCCGGACAGGTTTACCATCCTGCCCAACACGGCAGGATGCTTTACGGCGGAAGACGCCACGCGAACCCTGTGGCTGGCGCGGGAGCTAATGGACGGTCACGCGCTTGTCAAACTGGAAGTTCTGGGCGACGATAAAACCCTGTTCCCGAACATGCCGGAAACCCTGAAGGCCGCCGAAGTTCTGGTGAAGGACGGATTTCAGGTCATGGTCTATTGCTCCGACGATCCGATTCAGGCGCGCATGCTGGAAGATACTGGCTGCGTCGCGGTCATGCCGCTTGCTTCCCTTATCGGCTCCGGCATGGGCATTGTCAATCCGTGGAATCTCTCCCTCATCATCGAGCGCGCCAATGTGCCGGTGCTGGTTGATGCCGGAGTGGGAACAGCTTCCGATGCGACAATCGCAATGGAATTAGGCTGCGACGGAGTGTTGATGAATACGGCGATAGCCGCCGCCAAAAATCCGGTTTTGATGGCTTCCGCAATGAAAAAATCGGTAGAGGCGGGAAGAGAGGCTTTTCTTGCCGGGCGGATGGAGAAAAAGGTCTATTCTGCCTCTCCTTCTTCGCCGCGCGCGGGCATGATCGGAACCTGAATGGCGACGGAAAGAACGGGCGAGGCATATGAACTGATGCCCGTGAATAACGATTCTTTTGGCTGCGCCGCAAGTGGCTGCGCCGCAAGCGGGAGCTATCCGGCAAACCCCCGGCGGCGATGCCGCCACCCCCTTTGTAAAAGGGGGCTAACCCCAACATTGCACTGTCGCCAATCCCCCTTTTGGCTTCGCCGCGAGTCAAAGGGGTCGCCCGCAAGGGCGGGGTTTGCAGGTGTTAGCGCGTGATTTTTGATTACGAGAATCGCTACATGCTTCCTGAATCTCAGATACCCTCTTCCTCGACCCCTCCACCACTCGCTTTGATGCCACAAGCGGGAGAGAGGAGTTATCCCTTTTCCCACCCGCAAGCAGGAGAGGCGAGAAATAGCCATATACGTAGTTTCGTCAGGCGCGGCGGCAGGTTTTCCGCCGCTCAGGAACGATATTTTCAGGCGATGATGCCGAAAATCGGAGTTCCTTATCGCAAAGAAATACTGGATTTTTCCCTGCTATTCGGTAGAGAAGCGAAGAGAATTCTGGAAATCGGTTGCGGCATGGGCGAGACTACGGCGCGAATTGCGCGGGAAAATCCCGACAAGGACTATCTCGGCGTAGAAGTGCATACGCCGGGAATAGGGAGCCTCTGCAAACTGGTTGCGGAAGAAGGTCTGGCAAATGTCCGCATAGCCGGGCACGACGCGGTGGAAGTCGCGCGGGACATGATTCCGGAAAATAGCCTCTCCGGCATCCATATTTTTTTCCCCGATCCTTGGCAGAAAAAGCGGCATCACAAGCGCCGCCTGATTCAGCCGCAATTTGTCGCGCTCCTGGCGAGCCGCCTCGTAGCGGGCGGTTATCTGCACGCTGCGACGGACTGGGAAGAATACGCCTTACACATGCTGGCAACCCTGAGCGCCGAGCCGCTGTTAATAAATAGTGCGGAAGGCTTTGCGCCTCGTCCTTCTTCCCGTCCGCAAACCAAGTTTGAAAACCGAGGCGTTCGGTTGGGGCATGGGGTGTGGGATATTTTTTTCATTCGCAAGAAATAATCGAAAGGTAGAACATGTGGTTCAGGAATTTACAGATTTATCGGTTGCCGACGCCCTGGCAGATAAGCGCCGAGGCGCTGAATGCACAACTTGCGCGAGGACGGTTCAAGCCTTGCGGCGCATTCGAGGCGACAAGCCGGGGCTGGATTTCGCCCCGTCCTGCGCGTGACCCGGAAACATTGATACATGCCATCGGCGGGCAATGGCTGCTTGCGCTGGAGACGGAAACAAGGCTCCTGCCCTCGCTTGTAGTTCGTCAGGAAGTTCAGGCGCGAGCGGAAAAAATCGCGCAGGAGCAAGGCTTTACGCCGGGGCGTAAGGCATTGAGGGATTTACAGGCAGAGGTTTGGGACGAACTTTTGCCGCGAGCCTTTGCCTGTCGGCGTAAAACTGTTGTATGGATAGACCCTGTGCATGGCTGGCTGGGGGTTGACGCGGGAAGTCAAAAGAAAGCGGAAGAAGTATTGGAAGCTCTGGGCGATTGTCTGGAAGATTTTCCCTGCAAGCTCTTATCCATGCGTACTTCGCCAGCTTCCGCGATGACGGAATGGCTATTGTCGGGGGATGCGCCTTTTGCCATTGATCGGGATTGCGAGTTGAAGTCCGCAACCGGGGAACAAGCGGCGGTGCGCTATGTGCGTCATTCCTTGCGGGATGAGACCTTGCCGGAGATTCGCGCCCATTTGCAGGCGGGCAAATTTCCGACCCGCCTTGCGCTGACATGGGATGACAGGCTCTCCTTTGTCCTGACCGAAAAAGGAGAGATCAAGCGGCTGGAGTTTCTGAACATGCTGAAAGAAGAGCTTGAGGACATTGAAGAGGCCGAAGAAATTTTCGACGCCAAATTCGCATTGATGACAGGCGAGTTTGTTCGTTTCCTGCCAGCTCTTATAGAAGCCTTGGGCGGCGAAAAAGAGGCGGCATGAACACGACCGGACAAGGAAGCGAAGGCGGGCGGAGCCGTCTTTATGGCTGGATAGCGCCGCTTTTGACCCGCAAGATGCTGATTTGCGTCTTTACGGGCTTTTCTTCCGGCCTGCCTTTTTTTCTGCTGTTGCAGCTTATACCCGCCTGGATGGAAAAAGGCGGGGTGGATATCAAGATTATTGGGCTTTTCGCGCTGGCAACCTTTCCTTTTAATTGGAAATTTCTCTGGTCGCCCCTGCTTGACCGCTATGCGCCGCCTTTGGGGAGAAGGCGGGGCTGGATGCTGATAGCGCAGGTCATGCTGCTGGTTTTGATCGGGACGCTTGGAGCGTTCACTCCGGCGGATGACATATCAACCATCATGTATTTGGTGGTATTGCTGGCTTTCTGCGCCGCAACGCAGGATATAGCCATTGACGCTTATCGGCGGGAAATTCTGTCGGATGCGGAGTTGGGTCTTGGCAATGCCGTGCACGTTAATGCCTATCGCGTTGCAGGGTTGGTTCCCGGCTCGCTTTCCCTGATTCTGGCGGACAGCCTTTCCTGGAATGCCGTATTCTGGATTACCGCGCTATTCATGGCGCCGGGCATGATTATGGCGTTATTGGTTACTGAGCCGGTTGTCGGCAATACGCCCCGCAATCTGAAGGAAGCCTGTGTGCAGCCTTTTCTGGAGTTTATTCGGCGACAGGGTTGGCAGGGGATGTTGCTTATCCTTGCTTTCCTGTGTTTATACAAGCTGGGCGATTCACTGGCGACGGCGCTTGCAACCCCGTTTTATCTGCGAATGGGTTTTTCCATGACCGATGTTGGCCTGATTGCCAAAAACGCGGGATTGTGGTCTGCCGTTGTCGGCGCGATTCTGGGCGGACTGATTATGCAGCGGATCGGCATCAACAAGGCGCTCTGGCTGTTTGGCGCAGTGCAGCTTGTAACGATCTTCGGTTTCGTCTGGTTAGCCTGGCTAGGCCCTTTTGAGGAAGGCGGGATTACTCTTGGCAATCGGATTGCCTTGGCGGTAGTGGTTTCCGCCGAATATCTGGGGGTTGGTCTTGGTACAGTTGCCTTTATTGCTTTTATTGCCCGCGCCACTAATCCGGCCTATGCGGCGACCCAGTTCGCCCTGTTTACCAGTCTGGCCACCGCGCCGCGTACTGTGGTCAACGCCTCTGCCGGGTGGCTTGTAGAGGCGTTGGGTTGGGTGTCGTTCTTCCTGCTTTGCGCGCTGCTTGCGATTCCGGGGATGCTGTTGCTATTCAAGGTCGCGCCTTGGAAAGATTCGCTGTCCCCTGCGGCACGTGAGGAAAGCGTCAGGTGAGCCAAACGCCTGAAAGCGTTACGAACGATAGTTCGCGTTGATGCTCACGTAGTCGTGGGAGAGATCGCAGGTATACACCTTTGCGGCGGCGTTGCCTCTACCCAGATGGATACGCGCGGTAATCTCGGCTTCCCGCATGAGACGGCAGCCGTCCTCTTCCCGATAGAGAGCCGCGCGGCATCCCCGATCATAAACCAGCGCGGATTCGCCCGCCGCTTCCAGCCAGACCTTGACGCCTTCAACCGCCAGATCATCCACGCCCGCATAACCAATCGCGACAAGAATACGCCCCAGATTGGGATCAGAGGCAAAAAATGCGGTTTTGACCAGTGGAGAATGCGCCACAGCATAGGCGACTTTCCGGCATTCTTCTTGCGAGACTCCGCCTTCCACCGCCACCGTAATGAACTTGGTAGCGCCTTCGCCATCGCGCACAATCGCCTGCGCCAACTCCAGCGCGACGGCAAAAATCGCGGCTTTTGCCTCCGCCCAGCCCGACTCTTCCTCGCTCACGAAAGAGAGCGCGCCCTTGCCGCTTGCAATGATGACGAAAGAATCATTGGTCGAGGTGTCGCCATCCACGGTAATGCAATTAAACGATTGATCGGCAGCTTCCTTGACCAGGGAAGCCAACAGAGGCGGCGAAATGGCGGCATCGGTAGCGATAAAACCCAGCATGGTCGCCATGTTCGGGCGAATCATCCCCGCCCCCTTGGAAATGCCGGTCACGGTCATGGTTTTACCTGCGGTAATGACCTTTTTCGAGGCCGCCTTGGCAACCGTGTCCGTCGTCATGATCGCGTGCGCGGCGGCAAACCAGTTATCTTCCGAAAGGTTTGCCAATGCCGTTGGCAAGCCAGCAATCAGACGATCAATCGGCAGAGGCTCCTGAACCACCCCGGTGGAAAAAGGCAATACCGCATCGAGAGGCGCGCCCAGAAGCTCGCCCGCCGCCGCGCAGCTTTTCAGCGCGGCCTGCAATCCCTCTTCGCCCGTGCCTGCGTTGGCATTGCCGGTATTGATCACCAGAGCGCGAATGCCGTCAGGGTTGCGGCTTAAATGATCAATGCAAACCTTTACTGGCGCGGCGCAAAAGCTATTTTGGGTAAACACGCCCGCCACGGCAGCATTCGGCGCGATTTCAATCAGGGTCAAATCCTTGCGCCCCGCTTTCCTGATGTTGGCTTCGGCCACTCCCAGCTTTACACCGGCGACGGGAAAGAGAGCTTCTGGCGAAGGGGTTGCGTAGTTAACAGGCATAAAAATCTCCGGGGGAAAAGTTTTTGGGGTAGGTTTCAGTCTGGAAAGTAACTGTTGTCTTACCAGTATATCATGGCTTTTTAGCGCATTTCCGCCACACAGCATACGCAAAATTAGCCAATTTACGGCATACAACATACGCCAGATAGGTAAAGATTAGCACAATCGGCACACTCATCAACTCCCTGGCCAATTGCTCCATATCATATGCATCTTCGCAACTGTCAGCTCCGAATAAATAAACAAGGAAATCGGTAAAGTAGTTGGCGAGCAGGTTTGCAAACTCAGGAAATATTGCTGGACGAACCTCCCAATACCAGCCCAGAATAAACGAGGCGATGGCAATCCACAGGAGAAGGACAACAGCGATGGCAATCCGCAGAGCAAGGTGTGCGGCGCGCTTCACTTCAAGCTCTCCTTGTTCCTGCGCTGTTTGCCCTTGCTTGAAGCCCGGCTCTTCCCCCCGCCTTCCGGCTGACTGCCGCAACAACCAGAGCACTTATCGCCAAAAATGGAACTAAAGTTTTCATAAGTACACTCCTAATGGCTGGGTGAATAAATTGCCGCACGGAAGTTACCTTCATTACAAAGTACGGGTAAGATTTTTGCTGGTGCTCCCAAGCAACGCCAAGTAACGTGCTCTTCCAGAAGCGAAGGTATCAGAATCAAAAGTTGTTCCTCGCTACCGCCCGAAAGTATTACCCATCCTGACTCTGTAATTTCCACAATTTTAACACCATTGCCTATCTTCACCTGAAGGTTTTTTGTGTCAATGTCATTTGCAGCATTTAGCAAAGACTGATTCTTAAGTGCGTTTTGCTCAATCAGTCTTAGTACGGGCTGAATATTATTAAACCATCGGGCTGTCTCGTATATTGCTCTATCGTCGCCATAGTTAGGAAGAATAACTATGGCAACTAGCAAGCACACAAGAGCAACAACTATTCCTACACAAGCCGACAAGAAGGACTTTATCTCAGTCAACATCGAACTCTCCAGTTATTAAGGGTCTGGATGTTGTTGGCCAAATTTCATAGGTACCTCTCCAAGGATCTAATTTTATATAATACGGGTCATTCGGATCAGGTGAAGAAGCTACCACCCAAAAATGGATAATATTGGTTATTGTCTGAAACCTCCACTCACCTTCCAGCTCTAAATTCTCAAGATCCTCTTTTAACCAAGCTGCTTGTCCTTTGCATCCAAAATAAGTATTGCCACAACGGCTTCCGCACCAATATTTGGCGTTGTTTTTTATGCCATTCCATAATCCTTTGCCAGGACGCCGCCGTCCATATTCAGTCAGAACATCAACACTTTTTTGAAACTGCTCAATTATTTTTTCGACATCCCTGTTTGTCTGACCGAGTTTCGTAGAGTGCACCCTGAGATGATCTTCCGGATAGGCTTCTTTTAGTATCGGGAGAATTGCGTTATAGACCTCGGCAATGTTTTCGCCGTCAGGGCGGAGAGTGATAGAACTTCCATAAGGGCTGTAGCGAGAGCTGAGTTCAGACCCTGCGCCCATCCCCTTCATACCATAATACGACCGTATGCAGGATATCGTGTATTCGTCTATAACGCCGGTGAGGCGACCATGATAGAGCCCGAACTCCTTGAGCGCGGCCTGACAGGCCATGATATATTGATGCGGGATATAGCCATGATAGACATCAGGCGTCGACATCCAGCGCCTGGGTCTGTTTCTCCAGAAAAATTCAAATTCTGCATTCACGGGATGTTCCTTTCGTTGGATTCGTCAAGCGCCAGCAGCAGGCAGAGAATAGCGCGTTGGTTGAGCTTGCGAACCCCAACACGCAGCAGTTGCCGGGGCGCAATATTGGGATTCGGGTTCGCCTCACCTCACAACTGACTATCGCCAGACGGCATAATCCATCAGAATAACACGTCTGACTTCCAAAATGTCAACGGCAAGGAGAAAAATGCGCTTTTAGCACGGTTGTGGTGAGCGGAACGCTCACCACAACACAAAGCCCTAAGCCAATCTGCCATGACAGTGCTTGTACTTCTTGCCGCTGCCGCAGGCGCAAGGGTCATTTCTGCCCGGTCGGGGCGTGGCATGGAAAGGCCGTTGCGGCATATCCTGCTCAGGCTTGCCCAATGCCTCATCGTAACTTGCGTGATGATATTGGACATTCCCCACCTTTTCAGGCCGCGTCGCCTGCATGGCGTCTTCCTGCGAGCGAATCTGAACCATGACCAAAACCCGGGTGACTTCACGACGCACGGTGTCAAGCAGATTTCCAAACAGGTTGAAGGCTTCCCGCTTGTATTCCTGTTTGGGGTTCTTTTGCGCGTAACTCCTGAGATGAATGCCCTGCCGCAAGTGATCGAGCGCGGACAGATGTTCGCGCCAATGCGTATCCAGACTTTGCAGCATGATGCTGCGCTCGAACTGACGGAAAATCTCCGCTCCGACAGCCTCTGCCTTTTCTTCGTAAATCTCGTCGGACATCTCGATAATCCGCATCAGAATCTCATCGTCGGTCATGTCCTTGTTCTCGACCAGCCACTTGCCGACCGGGACTTCAAGCAGAAAATCGCTTGCCAACGCCCGCTCCAGAGCGGGAATTTCCCATTGCTCCTCCACCGACTCCTCCGGGACGAACTGGCGGAACAACTCTGCCAGCACGTCATGCCGCATGGCGGTCACGGTCTCGGAAATATCCTCGCTCTCCAGCAATTCGTTTCTCTGGGCATAGATCACCTTCCTCTGATCATTCGCCACATCGTCATATTCGAGCAGCTGCTTCCTGATGTCGAAATTGCGGGCTTCCACCTTGCGCTGCGCGGATTCCAGAGTACGATTGACCAACTGATGCTCAATGGCCTCGTCTTCGGGAAATTTAAGTCTGTCCATGATGCCGCGAAGGCGCTCGCCCGCAAAAATCCGCATGAGCGGATCATCCAGAGAAAGATAGAATCGTGAAGAGCCGGGGTCTCCCTGCCGCCCCGACCTGCCTCGCAACTGGTTGTCAATCCGGCGCGATTCGTGCCGCTCGGAAGCGATGATTCGCAACCCTCCGGCGGCAATCACTCTGTCATGCAATTCCTGCCAGTCGGATTTCATCTTTTCCAGGCGCTTTTCCTTTTCGGAATCGCTGATGGATTCGTCCGCCTTCAACGCTTCGATATGCTTGCTGATATTGCCTCCCAGCACGATGTCCGTGCCGCGTCCGGCCATGTTGGTGGCAATCGTGATAACCCCCGGACTGCCAGCCTGCGCGACAATCTCCGCCTCACGCGCGTGTTGCTTGGCGTTCAACACCTGATGCGGCAGCCTCTCCTTGTTAAGCAGATCGGATAGCAATTCCGAAGCCTCGATGGAAGTCGTGCCCAGAAGCACCGGCTGCCCACGCTTGTGACAATCCTTGACATCGGCAATGAGCGCCCGATGCTTCTCGGCGGCGGTCTTGTACACCATGTCGTTGTAATCTTCACGAATCATCAGGCGATGCGTGGGAATGACCACCGTTTCCAGCCCGTAAATCTGGTGAAACTCGTAGGCTTCGGTATCCGCCGTGCCGGTCATTCCGGCGAGTTTTGCGTAGAGGCGGAAAAAGTTCTGGAAGGTGGTGGATGCAAGAGTCTGATTTTCGCTCTGGATCGGCACGCCTTCCTTTGCCTCTACCGCCTGATGCAGCCCGTCCGACCAGCGTCTGCCGGGCATCATGCGTCCGGTAATCTCATCAACGATGATTATCTCGTCGTTCTGCACCATGTAATGCTGATCCTTGTGGAACAGGGTATGCGCGCGTAGCGCCGCATTCAGGTAGTGCATCAGGACGATGTTTCCCGCCTCGTAAAGACTGCGGCCATCCGAGAGCAAGCCCATGTTGACCAGAATCTGCTCGGCGTGTTCGTGCCCTTCTTCGGAAAAATGCACCTGCCTTGCTTTTTCATCCACCCAGTAATCGCCCGGCGCTTTTTCTTCAGGCGCGCGCTTCAACATGGCGACGACCTGGCTCATCCGCACATACATGTCCGTATGGTCGTCGGTCTGACCGGAAATGATAAGCGGCGTTCTTGCCTCGTCAATCAGGATGGAGTCCACCTCGTCCACGATGGCGAAGGAAAGCGGGCGTTGCATTCTGTCCCCGACGCTGTAGGTCATGTTGTCGCGCAGATAGTCGAAACCGAATTCGTTGTTCGTGCCGTAGGTGATGTCCGATGCGTAAGCGGCCTGCTTGTCCGCGTGATCCATGCGGGAGAGGATCACGCCGACGGAAAGGCCGAGGGCGCGGTACACCCCGCCCATCCATTCCGCGTCGCGCTTCGCCAGATAGTCGTTTACGGTGACAATATGAACCCCTTTGCCCGACAACGCATTCAGATAGGCGGGCAATGTCGCTACCAGGGTTTTTCCTTCCCCTGTTCGCATTTCCGCAATCTTGCCATGATGGAGCGCCATCCCGCCGATCAACTGGACATCGAAATGGCGCAAGTCCAACACCCGCTTTCCGGCTTCGCGCACTACAGCAAACGCTTCCGGCAACAGGTCTTCCAGCGTTTCGCCAGCAGTGTGCCGCGCTTTTAATTCCGTTGTCTTGTCCCGTAATTCTTCATCGGAAAGCAGGGAAATGGCAGGCTCCAGCTCGTTGATACGCCTTACCGTCCGGGAATATTGCTTCAGCAACCGTTCATTACGGCTGCCGAAAATCTTTTTGAGAAAGTCAAACATCGTGGCGTCAAAAAAACAAAGAAAACAGATTATTTTAGCATGGTCGTATACTAGGGACATCTATCCGTTGACAAATCCGTGGTTCTTCCGCAAAATGCAGAGCTTTCGCTGCGCGCCCGTAGCTCAGTTGGATAGAGTACTTGGCTACGAACCAAGGGGTCGGGCGTTCGAATCGCTCCGGGCGCGCCACAAGGTCGGTTTTCCGGCCTTTTTTGTGGTCGGCGCTGCCCGCTATTACTTGCCTACACATTCGTCTTCACCGCCATTCCCGCAATAGCCGCTTCCGCCGCCCGCGCCGCCGCCACAAATTCCCGTATCCGGCGATGATCCTTCCGTCCTGTCAATGCCTCAACCCCGCTGGATACATCCACCCCAAGCGGACGAACCCGTCTTATAGCCGCGCCGACATTCTCCGGCGTCAAACCGCCAGATAACACAATCGGCATGGAAAGATCAGCGGGAATCAGCGTCCAGTCAAAAGTCTTGCCGCCACCTCCGTATGATTCCGTAAAGGCATCCAGCAGCAAGGCGCGAGCTGTGGCAAATTCAGCGGCTATCAGGCGCGCATCCACGCCTGGCTTCATCCGCGCCGCTTTCAGATAAGGACGCTGCCAACGCTCGCAATCGCCAGCCGACTCGTCGCCATGAAACTGCAACAGATTCAAAGGCAGACTGGATAACGCTGCGGCGATCTCATCCGGCGCTGCATTGACGAACAAGCCGACAGAGAGCACAAACGGCGGCAAGCGCCGAATGAGCGCAGCCGCCGTCTCGACGCTAACATAACGCGGACTCGGCGGATAAAACACGAATCCTATCGCGTCCGCGCCAGCCTCGACCGCCGCGTCTACATCTTCCGCAGAGGTCAAGCCGCATATCTTGATTCTGATTGTCATGTCGCTTTCCTTTTATTGAGTCACCCTGGCCTTTAGGCCGGGGATTCCTCGACATCGGTTAGAGAGCCTCAATGCTCCATAAAACAACTGTCTCGCTCACCTCGCCATTCATTTCGAGGATTGCGCTTAACAAGTGTTCAAAACTCTGCCCAAGAGATAAAGCTCCGCGCTGCGATCTCTGGAAGCCCTGGGTTTTCTGGTCGCCACGTTGACAAACGCTTCCCGCATCGCGGCAAGGAAAGCGGGATAGTCAGCGCCCTGAAAAACCTTGACCAGCAAAGCGCCGTCGGAAACCAGCCAACGCCTTGCAAAATCAAGTGCCAATTCCGCAAGATGCATCCCGCGCGCCTGATCCGTAGCTTTAACCCCGGAAAGATTGGGAGCCATGTCGGAGAGCACAAGGTTCACCCGCCGTCCCGCCAGCAAGGATTCAAGCTGTTTCAGCGTCTCTGCCTCGCAAAAATCGCCCTGAATAAACGAAACTCCGGCTATGCCCTGCATTTCAAGCGAGTCAACCGCGACCACAGTCCCCGCCTCGCCTACCTTTCGGGCAGACACTTGCGACCAGCCGCCGGGCGCAGCGCCCAGATCAACCACAACATCACCGGCGCTAAATAGGCGATCCTTGTCGTCAATCTCCATCAGCTTGAAAGCCGCCCGTGAACGCCAGCCCTCTTTTTTTGCCAGACGCACAAAGGGATCAGCCACATGCTCGCGCATCCACGCCTTGCTGCCCTGACTCACCTCATCCCTCCGTCAAGCCAGCAATCCCAGGCTGTGCGCGAAGATAAGCAGGATTGCCAACGGCGCAAGGTAGCGCAAAACGACCTGCCAAACCTTGAACATCCTGTCGGATAGCGCAATCTCGTCCCTTGCCACATGCCGCCTTACAACCCAGCCGACAAAGAAAGCCACCGCCAAACCGTTCAACGGCATGGCGATACTGGTGCTCCAGAAGTCCAGAAGCTCAAACAGATTCTTCTCGAACCAGCGGTATTCACTCCAGATATTGAAGGAAAAACATACGCCAATGCCAAGCAGCCATGAGAACAATCCGGCAGATAAAGCCGCCTTGGCGCGTGTAAGACCAGCGCGCTCGACAAGCCAGGCGGTAAACGGCTCAAGCAGGGAAACGGCGGAAGTCCAGGCGGCGAAAATCACCAGCAGGAAAAAAAGCGAGCCGAAAATCCGCCCGCCCGGCATATGGGCAAAGGTAAGCGGCAAGGTTTGCAGAATCAGCCCCGCGCCGCTGTCCGGCTCCAGCCCATAGCCGAAAGTAAGGGAAAAAATCGCAAGTCCGGCGAGCAATCCGACCATAATTCCGGCCAGCGCAACCCAAACGCTTGCGAAGGCTATGGACGAACCCCGTTTGAAGTAAGAGCCATAGACGATAATGACGCCCATCCCCAAACTCAGGGAGAAAAAGGAATGTCCCAACGCGCTCAACACGACTTCCCTGTTTATATCGCCAGGCTTGAAGTCAAACATGAAGTGCGCCGCCTGCTTCATATCTCCGACAATGCCGCCCCATAACGTCAGCAACAGCAACAGCAAAAACAGCGCCGGCATCATTATCCTGTTCGCTCGCTCAATCCCGGAAACCACGCCCCGCGCGATAACAGCCACCGTCAGCGCCATGAAAATGCTGTGGCAAAGAATCAGCTCAATCGGATTGGCCTGGAGCGCGGCAAATCCGGCCACCGCCACCTCCTGGCTATCAAAGCGCATACCGATCAGCATCTTCCAGAAATAATCCACAATCCAACCCGCCACGACGCTGTAATAGCCGAGGATCACAAGCGCGCCGATCATACCGGTCCAGCCGATCAGGCTCCACCAGGGCGAACGCCCCGATTCTGTCGCGGTATTTCGCGCGGCGTCCGCCGGATTGCCGCGCCCGCGCCGCCCGATCATTATTTCCGCCATCAGCAGCGGTATGCCCACCAGCAACACGAAAAAGAGATAAATCACAACAAAGGCGCTGCCGCCCTGGGTTCCGGCAATGTAAGGAAAACGCCAGATATTGCCAAGCCCGACAGACGAGCCGATAGTCACCAGAATAAACGCCCAGCGACTGGTCCAGGTTATCCGCTCAGTCATCTCGCTCATCCGCGCAGGCAAAAGCCCGTGACAACGCGGCAATCGTTATCCGATCGGCGGAAACGGCGGCAAGCGTCTCCGGCGGCAACGGATTGCGCGACAGATATAACAATACCGCGCGAACTAGGCGGAGTATATCAATATCCTGCGGCAGGCAAAACACGGAAAATTCAATGTCCACCCGTTTGGCAAGCGTTTCGGTTATGCCGTGCCCATCAGCAAACCCTTGCAAATAGCCAAGGCAGCGCGCGCCTGCCATAGCGTCCAACATATCCGGCTTTTCCGCCAACAGAACTTCGGCGTGTTTGCAATCGCCATGCAAGTCATGGGCGCTATAGGCGGCATTCGCCACTCCGGCAAATACCGCCAGCGAAAGGACAAGGGCGAGGCGCATGACCTATCCCGTCATTTGGCGGTGGACAAGATGAAAGGCATGACCATGTGCCTATTTTCAAATTCGACAGTAAAGTCCGCGCGCCAGCGCATTGCGTTTCCTGACATGCACATCGGCAGCACCACTTCGCCCCGATAATTGCCTTCGGAATCCGGCTCAAGGACATGGTTGATTGTTCCCATATCCATATCAGCCCCAGACAGCGTGAGGCGCATGGCGCGAACTTCCTGCGCAGCTTCCAGAGTGGCGCGTGCTGTAAACGGGTGTAGCGCCCGGAGCGGACGCTCGGATAAATCTATCTCCAGACTGCCGCCATCCGGCATGTCATAGACGCAGGTCGCAAGGCCGGGATCGCAATCGGAAACCGGCAGAGCCAAATCGGCAACGCCTGATTCTTCAACAGCAACGCCTGATTCGGCCTCAAGGCCTCTCGGTTCTCCTGTGCATCCGGAAAGCCACGCCAACATGATCAATGCCGCTATAGTGCCCGCGATACCAAGACCAGTCCTTGTTTTCATTTCCGCTTCAACCTTCATGTCAAAATCTCCTGTTTGAACCTACGATGAAAAGGGCGCAGTTTTCACTGCTACCCCGTGTGAATTTGCGATGAAAAGGACGACAGTTCTCATTGCCGTCCCGTGCTGCCAAAACCGCCCGCGCCGCGCTTGCTCTCGCTGAATTCCTGAACCACGTTCAATTCCGCCTGAATGACCGGCACTATAATCAGTTGCGCCAGTCTTTCCATGGGAGAGATGACGAAAGCCTCGCCTCCCCTGTTCCAGACGGAAAGCATGAGTTCGCCCTGATAATCGGAATCAATGAGGCCGACAAGATTGCCAAGCACGATTCCATGCTTGTGCCCTAGGCCGGAACGCGGCAAAATCATGGCGGCAAAGGAAGGATCAGCCAGATGAATGGCAAGGCCGGCAGGTACAAGGACGGTCTCTCCGGGAAGGATCTCGCGGGGCGAGTCCAGACAAGCGCGCAAGTCAAGCCCGGCAGCGCCGGGAGAAGCGTATTCGGGCATGGCGTCATAAAGACGCGAATCAAGAATTTTTACGTCGACCCGTACCGGCATCAGTTTTCTCCAAAAGATCGGCGATATGTTCAATCAAGCGGCGGGCGATTATATTCTTATCTCCCGGCGGTATGGGATAACGCCCATGTTCGCTGAACAGGGTAACGCGGTTTGTCTTGCCGCCCAAACCGTCCTGAACCAGATTGCCGACAATTAACGGAATTTTTTTACGTTTGCGCTTCTCTTCGGCGAATTTTTCCAGATTTTCGCTTTCCGCCGCGAATCCAACGCAAAAGGGCGCGTGTGCCAATGCGGCGACTTCCGCCAGAATGTCGGGATTGGCAACCAACTTAAAATCGGGCGGCTTGCCGCTTTCTTTCTTGTGCTTTTGCGAAACGGCTTTTTCCACCCGGTAATCGGCTACCGCCGCCACCGCGATGAACAGATCGGCAGTCGGCGCATCCTTCAGAACCGCATCACGCATTTCAAGCGCGCTCGTAACTCTGGTTACGCACGCTCCATACGGCGCGGCAAGCTCTACCGGGCCGGAGATGAGCGAGACTTCCGCGCCCGCCTGCATTGCGGCGCGCGCCAGAGCATAGCCCATTCTGCCGGAAGAAAGATTGGTAATGCCGCGCACCGGATCAATCGCCTCAAAAGTAGGCCCCGCAGTCAGAAGAACTTTTTTTCCGAGCAGTCGCTTGGGAGTCAGGGCGGCAATCAGGGATTCCAGAATTTCCGCCGGTTCCAGCATTCGCCCCTCTCCTTCGTCGCCACATGCTTGCTCGCCGAAAGCAGGGCCAAAGAAGCAAACGCCATCGCCAAGCAGAAGCCCGACATTGCGCCGTGTCGCCGGATGTTCCCACATCTGCCGGTTCATCGCGGGCGCGACAAATAACGGCGCGTTACGCGCCAGGGTCAAGGTCGAGAGCAAGTCTTCCGCGCGCCCCGCCGCCATTCTGGCCAGAAAATCCGCCGTCGCGGAGGCCACCAGAATCGCATCCACCCCGCGCGAGAGTTCGATATGCGGCATACCGTTCGGAATCCTGTCATCCCACAAACAGGTATAAACCGCTTCGCCGGAGAGAGCCTGAAAGGTAAGCGGGGTTATGAAACGGGTCGCGGATTCCGTCATTACCACCCGCACCCTGGCTCCCGCGCGCCGCATGTCGCGCAGAAGGATAGCGGCCTTATAGGCCGCCACGCCGCCGCAAACGCCCAACAGAATTGTTTTGTCCTGTAATTCCATCATCTGTGTCCGTAAAACCGATTTTGAGCCGTCATGCCCGCTCGATCAGCGTTTATTTTAACCTACCTGACCAGTCTGCTGCGATTGAGCAAACACCCATGCTATAGTTTACCGATTCAATCCGCCCTTATTATCCATGCCTCAGCATAAAACCACACCTCTTTCGGGAGCGCGTATTTATTTTCGCCTGCTCGCCTACATGCGGCCTTACTGGGGATTGTTTGCGCTCAGCATGATCGGCTTTGTCATGTTTTCCTCCGGGCAGCCGATGCTGGCGGGCATATTGAAGTATTTTGTCGACGGTCTCTCCGCGCCGGAAAACTCCTTCCTGCCGGACGCTCCTTGGGAATGGCTACGCGACATGAATATGTTGATAGGCTTCCCGCTCCTGATTTTCATCATCTCGATCTGGCAGGGACTGGGGTCTTTTCTCGGCAATTTTCTTCTGGCTCGGGTTTCCTTGGGATTGGTGCATGACTTGAGGATCACGCTGTTCAATAATCTTTTGTCGCTTCCCAACCGTTATTTCGACCAACACAATTCCGGTCGCCTGCTTTCACGCATCCTCAATAACGTTGGGATGGTGACGGGCGCCGCGACTGAAGCGATCAAGGTCGTGATCCGCGAGGGCATGACAGTGGTTTTCCTTTTCGCCTATTTGCTGTGGATGAACTGGAAGCTGACTATGGTCATGGTTGCCATTCTGCCGCCCGTTTCCATATTGGTTGTCAACGCCAGTCGCCGATTCCGCAAATACAGCTACAAGATTCTGGAAGCGGCGGGTGACTTGACGCATGTCGCTTCGGAGACGATTCAGAGTTACCGGGTCGTGCGCGGCTTCGGCGGCGAGCCTTACGAGCGAAAACGCTTTGAGGCAGCCAGCAATAAAAGCCGGGAACGCCAGCTGAAGATGAGCCGGATCGGCGCGATTTATACGCCTACCCTGCAACTCGTCATCTACAGCGGCATGGCGGTTTTGATGTTCCTGGTTCTCCTGATGCGAGGCGACGCTACCGTAGGCGACCTTGTAGCCTACATTACTGCTGCGGGTCTTTTGCCCAAGCCGATCCGCCAGCTATCAGAAGTAAGTTCCACCATTCAGCGGGGCATTGCCGGGGCAGCCACTATTTTCGAACAGTTGGACGAAAAGCCGGAGCCGGACGAAGGCGCTATAGAGCGCGACCAAACCACGGGACGGCTGGAAGTGCGTAATCTCTCCTTTACCTATCCGGGCAGCGACAAGCCGGTGCTGGAGAATGTGAATTTTGTTATTGAGCCGGGGCAGATGGTCGCGTTGGTTGGGCGTTCCGGCAGTGGAAAATCTACGCTTGCAAACCTGATTCCCCGTTTTTACAACCACAGCGAAGGGGAAATCCTGCTGGATAACATACCTGTTGAAGACTTTACCTTGCGCTCCCTGCGCCGCAATATCGCGCTGGTCACGCAACAGGTCAATCTCTTTAGCGACACCGTTTTGAACAACATCGCCTATGGAGGTCTTGTCGGCAAATCCCGCGCGGAAGTAGCGCAGGCGGCGGCGGACGCCTTCGCTCTGGATTTTATCGAATGCTTGCCGCAGGGGTTCGATACAGAAATCGGGGAAAACGGAGTCATACTCTCAGGAGGACAGCGGCAACGACTCGCCATTGCCCGCGCACTCCTGAAAAACGCGCCGCTCTTGATTCTTGACGAAGCCACTTCGTCGCTTGACACCGAATCCGAACGCCACATTCAAGCGGCGTTGGAAAAGGTCATGGCGGGACGTTCAACTCTGGTAATCGCGCATAGGCTATCTACCATTGAGCGCGCCGACATGATTCTGGTAATGGAAAACGGGCGCATCGCCGAGCGCGGCACTCATGCCGAACTGATTGCCAGAAACGGTCACTACGCTCGCCTGCACGCCCGTAAATTACAGGATCAAACGCCTAACCCGTGAAATTCCCGCCTGCAAAATCCCAGTTGATCAGGTTATTGGCAAAGGCTTCCAGGAATTTGACCCGCTGGTTGCGGTAGTCAATGTAGTAGGCATGTTCCCAGACATCAACGCATAGAAGCGGCTTGTCGCCGCTGGTGATGGGATTACCCGCCGCGCCGGTGTTGACTATGTCAACAGAGCCATCCGCCTTCTTCACAAGCCAGGTCCAGCCGGAGCCGAAATTTCCGGCGGCGGCGGCCTGAAACGCTTTTTGGAATTCCTCAAAGCTGCCCCACTTCTCGGTAATGGCTTTAGCCAGCGGGCCGGAGGGCGCGCCGCCGCCGTTCGGCTTCATGCCGTTCCAGAAAAAAGTGTGGTTCCAGACCTGCGCGGCGTTGTTGTAAATGCCGCCCGCAGGTGCTTTCAGGATAATGTCTTCGAGACTCATAGCCTCGAATTCCGTGCCCTTGATGAGATTGTTGAGGTTTACCACGTAAGTGTTGTGATGCTTGCCGTAGTGGTACTCGATGGTCTCCTGCGAGATATGGGGCGCGAGCGCGTCCTGCGCGTAGGGGAGCGGGGGTAGGGTATGTTCCATGTGTGTTCCTTCATTGGTTTGGGGAGTGAAAGCAATATCAGCGGCATGAGCAACGCCGGAAAGCCCGGACACCATGCCGACCTTGCCGAGCATGGTTGCTCCCGCGACTATCAGCGGGGTTTTAATGAAATCTCGTCTCTTCATGACATTCTCCAAAATATGTGTATTCTAACGCCAGATGCGGGATAAGCCTTTAAGCCTAACGGATTTATCTTTACAGGTAAACCTGCTCTGCCGTCGGATTTTCTTGTGCGCCTCGCTATGGCAGAAACGCAATCCTGTATCATCTAGGGTTTCGTCTTTCGGTTCACCCACTTTCAGAGATTGCGAATATGAACTCGATTCACCCCGTCAACGTCGGCTTGCTCGGTATCGGCACTGTCGGCGGCGGCGCTTATACCGTCCTTGCCCGCAACGCGGAAGAAATAGCCCGCAGAGCCGGTCGCCCCATCAAGGTTTCCATCGTCGCCGACCGCGATATAAAACGCGCTCGCTCGCTCGTTGGCTGTTCCTGTCAGGTTACGGACGACCCGTTTGTCGTGGTCGGTGATCCGGCGGTTGATGTGGTCGTGGAACTGATCGGCGGCTATACCGCTGCGCGTGAACTGGTCATGCGCGCCATTGAAAACGGCAAACACGTAGTTACCGCAAACAAGGCGCTCCTTGCGCTGTATGGAAACGAGATTTTCGCCGCCGCGCAGCAAAAGGGAGTCATTGTCGCCTTCGAGGCTGCGGTAGCGGGGGGCGTTCCCATCATCAAGGCGTTGCGCGAGGGGCTTGCCGCAAATCGCATCGAATGGGCGGCGGGCATCATCAACGGCACAACCAATTTCATCCTCTCGGAAATGCGCGAGAAAGGCTTGCCCTTTGCGGAAGTGTTGTCTGAAGCGCAACGCCTGGGCTATGCCGAGGCCGATCCGACCTTTGACATTGAAGGCATTGATGCCGCGCACAAGGCGACCCTGATTGCCGCCATTGCGTTCGGCATTCCTGTCCAGTTCGACAAGGCGCACGTCGAGGGCATTACGAAACTGGAAGCGATTGACATCCGCTATGCCGGACAACTTGGGTATCGCATCAAGCTGTTGGGGATCGCCAAATGTCGGCAAGACGGCGTGGAGTTGCGCGTGCATCCGGCTCTCGTGCCGGAAAAGCGCCTGATCGCCAATGTGGAAGGCGCGATGAACGCCGTGCTGGTCAAGGGCGACGCGATAGGCTTGACCCTCTATTACGGCAAGGGCGCGGGCGCGGAGCCGACAGCTTCCGCCGTAATCGCCGACTTGGTGGATGTCACCCGCGCCGCCACGATTGATCCTGATAACCGCGTCCCGCATTTGGCTTTTCAGGCGGATCAACTGCGCGACCTTGTAATTCTGCCGATTGAGGAAGCCGAGACCGCTTTTTATCTTCGTCTTACGGTGGAGGACAAACCTGGCGTGCTGGCCGACATTACCCGTATCATGGCGAACGAGGAAATTTCCATTGACGCCATGCTGCAAAAGGAGCCGGAAGAAGATGAAGGCACGGCTGACATTATTATGCTGACCCATGTATGTCGGGAAAAACAGGCCAATGCCGCAATCGGCAGGATTGAGGCGCTATCTTCCGTCAGAAATTCCGTTACGAAAATCCGCCTGGAAAACCTGCAATGAGCGCGCGTAATTGCTTTTTGACCTTGCTTTGTCTCTGCCTTCTGCTCTTTGCCTGGCAGGCTCGGGCAGAGGAAGCGCGGCCTATGACGCAAGAGGCGCGGCCTATGGTGCAAGAGGCGCGGCCTCTGGCGGAAGACCCGGTGACGGAAAAGCGTATGCTTGCCATTGCCGACGAATTACGCTGTCTGGTTTGCCAGAACGAGACGATAGCAGCCTCCAATGCTGATCTGGCCAGGGATTTGCGCCGGGAAATCAGGAGCATGATCGGCGCGGGCAAAAGCGATACGGAAATCCTTGGCTTCATGGTGGAGCGTTACGGGGATTTTGTGCTATATCGTCCGCCATTCAAGGCGACTACCTGGCTCCTCTGGCTTTTGCCGCCGCTTTTTCTGCTGCTGGGTCTTGTCGGGGCAAGACTGTACCTTATTCATCGTAGCCGCCGGTTGTCCGCCGCCGCCGCGCTTCCTGCCGAAACCATACGGAGAGCGCAGCATCTTCTGGCAGACGAATTGCCCGCCGATTCTTCCACCCCTGTAACACCCTGATTTTTTCCTGCTCCCATGACTGCTTTTCTGATTGCCGCCATTCTCCTCATTCTGCTGCCGGTCGCCCTGCTCTTTCCGGTGTTTTTGAAGCGCCGGAACATTCCTGCCCGGTCTCTTGCGGCTGACCGCAACCTTCATGTCCTGCGCGAACAGTTGGCAGACCTTGAAAGGGAACGCGCCGCCGGTTTATTGAGCGATAGTGATTTTGAAGAGGCCAGGACGGATCTGGAGCGTCGTTTGATCGAAGAAAACGCGCCGGAGCAGGCGGATACTGGAGCTGTTGTTTCCGGGCAAAGCTCTCCGTTTGCCGCTGTCTTGCTGACGCTTCTTCTCGTTGTGGGCGGATTTTCCACCTATTTCTGGCTTGGCGAGCCGCTGGCGCTGGATGAGCGCCTTGTTCAAACGATCGAGCGCGCCGATCCCACGCCGGAGCAAATTTCCGCAGCGATTGAACAATTGCAAGAACATCTGAAGGCAAACCCGGACGATGAAGAAGCCTGGTTGAATCTGGCGCTTGCCAATCAGATGATTGGACATTCTGCCGAGGCGGTTGCCGCTTATGAAAGGATTGAAGCGAGTATTGGCGCTAACCCGGATTTACTGACCGCCTATGCTGAGGCGCTTGCCACGATGGCTATGCCGCAACAGCCTGATGAAAAGCCAGCGGCTTTTCAGGGCAAACCGCGTCGCCTGCTTCTGGAGGCGTTGAAACTCGAACCTGAGCACCCCAAGGCGCTCTTTCTGGCGGGCGCTGCCGCGTTTGAGGCGGGCGACAAACAGGAAGCGGCGGTGCATTGGGAAAAACTGTTGCCTTACGTCGAGCCGGGCAGCGAAGTGCAGGCGCTCCTTATTGCCAATATCGAGCGCATTCGCGCGGAAATGCCTGCGGGCAAGCGTTGAGTCTGACTACTGCCGTCTGCAAGCCCTATTTTTTCCAGAAAGACGGGGTCAAGACGACCAGCAGGGTGAAAATTTCAAGGCGTCCCAAGAGCATGGCAAAGGCGCAAACCCAAGTCTGAAATTGGCTAAGGTCTGCGTAATTGCCTGACGGTCCGACTTCTCCAAGGCCGGGGCCGGTATTGTTCAGGGAAGCGACTGTAGCGGAAAAGGCAGTTACGATTTCCATGCCGGAAAAAGAAAGAGTAAGGGTCAGGACTACCAGACTGACCATGTAAATGAAGCTGAAAGCCAAAATAGCGGACAGCATGTTGGGCGGTATCGAACGCCCGCCGAGTTTTACCGGACGCACTGCGGCAGGGTGCATGGCGCGGAGCAGTTCCCGATAGACCTGCTTGTAGAGCAGTACGGCGCGCATCATTTTGATGCCGCCGCCGGTAGAACCGGCGCAGGGGACAAAACTGGACAAAAAGAGTATCCACAGCGGGGCGAAGAAAGGCCAGAAGCTGTAATCGGCAGAGGTAAAGCCAGCCGTAGTGCCTATGGAAACGACATTGAAGGTGACATGGCGCAGGGTGGTTAAGTTGCTGTCGTAAATATGGAAATTCCAAAGGTAGAAGGTGATAAACAGAACGCTGGCAAGCAAAACCCCCAAAAACCAGAGAACTTCAGGATCGCGCAGATAAGCGCGAAGATCAATGTTTGCAATGACAACATAATGGGTGGCGAAGTTCATTCCGGCAATCAGCATGAACAGAACGGCAATGCCTTCGATCAGGGGAGAATTCCAGTAGGCGAAACTCGCGTCGTGGGTGGAAAAGCCGCCGAGCGAGACCGTGGAAAAGGCGTGGCAGAGCGCATCGAACGCATCCATGCCCGCCAAGTGGTAGGCCATGCCGCAAATGACGGTGATGCCCAGGTAGACCAGCCATAGCCCCTTCGCGGTTTGGGCGATGCGCGGCGTGAGCTTCGTGTCTTTTATCGGTCCCGGCATTTCCGCATTGAACATTTGCCGCCCTCCGATGCCGAGCATGGGAAGAATGGCGACGGCAAGCACAATCAATCCCATGCCGCCAAGCCAGATGATTAGATGTCGCCAAAGATTTATGGAGACCGGCAGCAAATCCAGGCCGGGAAGCGTTGTCGCGCCTGTTGAGGTAAGGCCGGAGACAGCCTCGAAATAGGCGCGGGTAAACCCGATATCAAGCTGTGTATAAAAAGGAATCGCGGCGAAAACCGGAAGCCCCGACCAAATCAGGACAACGAGCAGAAAACCGTCGCGCACATTGAGTTCGCGCTTGTATTGTCGGGTCATAAACCACAGGAACAGGCCGCTGCCCGCAGTTATGAAAAAAGCAAGTTTATAAGCGGTTTCCGCGCCGTCATGGCGAAGATAGGCCGTCGCAAGCGGCACGATCAGGGTTATGGAAAAAAGCGCCAGCAACATGCCGAAGGCGCGAATGACAGGAAAAAAACGCTCCATACGGCGTATCGCCTAAAAGAAGTGAAACCCGACCTGAAAAAGTTTTTCGACTTGTTTGACCAGTTTTTTACTGGCGCAAAATACGATTACGCGATCCCCGGGCTGGATAACGGAGTCGCCATGCGCGATCTCGACCTTTCCGTTGCGCCAGGCAGCAGGGCTGCCATTGGATGACTGAGCGCCGAAATTACGTGCCAGCGCGGCGACGGTCACGCCTCTTGGCCAGCGGATGTCGTCAATTTTACGCCCGATGATGCGGGAACTTGCAGGATCGCCGTGCGCCACAATTTCCAGAGCTTCCGCCTCGCCTCGTTGCAGGGAATGGACGGTTGCTACATCCCCTTTCCTGATTCTCGCAAGAAGCGAGCCGATGGATATATGCGCCGGAGAAATGCCCATGTCAATAGAGCCTCCTTGCGTCATGTCGGCATAGGCATCCCGGTCAATAAGAGCGGCAACCCGCATACAACCCATCCGCTTGGCGAGCGAGGAGGTCATGATATTGTCCGCGTCGGAGCCGGTAAGAGCCAGAAACAGATCCATTTCGGCGATGTTTTCCTGCTCCAGCAAATCTTCATCCGTAGCGCTGCCGTAGAGCACCAGCGAATTCTTCAATTTTTCCGCGATGAATTCGGCGCGCGTTTTGTTCGCCTCGATTACTTTAACGTCATAATACGCTTCCAGCGTGGCAGCGACTCGAAAGCCGATATTGCCCCCGCCCGCAATCATGACGCGGCGCACCGGAATTTCATGCGGCCTTATTTCGCGCAGCACCGATCGGATATGTTCAGCGGCGGCAATTATGAATACTTCATCGCCGGGTTGCAGGCGTAATTCGCCATCCGGGATAATGAGCCTGTTGTGCCGAAAAAGGGCGACGATACGGGCAGCCATGCCGGGCAGTAGATGCGAGCGCAAGTTACGGATTGGTTTGGCAACCAGCAAACCATCTTCATGCGCCCGAATCCTGACCAGCGAAACTCTGCCTCCGGCAAAATCCAGCACTTCCAAGGCTTCCGGGAATTCAACCAGGCGGGATATGTATTCGGTGACGGTCTGCTCCGGACAAATGGCAAAATCGACAGCAAAATTTTCTTTTGTAAACAACTCGTGGTTGCTGTAAAAGTCATGGGCGCTTAATCTGGCGACGCGGGTTGGAATGTTGAAAACGCGATGCGCGATTTTGCAGGCGACGAGATTGCTCTGGTCGCTCCGGGTAAGCGCGATAATGAGATCGGCATTTTCCGCTCCGGCATCCCTCAATACCGACGGCAGAGTCCCATCGCCCGTCACCGCGCGCAGATCAAGGCGATCCTGCAAAGCGGAGAGCAACTCGCCGGCAAGGTCAATCACGGTGATGTCGTTTTCTTCTGAAGAAACCAGATTTTCAGCGACGCTGGTGCCGACCCTGCCTGCGCCAAGAATGATGATTTTCATGGCTTCCGCTTCAATCTGTCCCGTGCCGCTTGCCAACAGCTATGCCCAGTTGCTTCATCTTGCGGTAGAGGTGGGTGCGCTCTAGGCCGGAATGGTCTGAAACCCGCGTCATGTTGCCGCGCGCGCCGCGCAGAAGATGCTCAAAATAACGCTTCTCGAAGGCGTCGCGCGCTTCGCGCAAGGGCAGGGAAAACAGATTTTCCAGTTCCACCGGTAAGACATTGTGTTGAACCCCCAGGTTGGGAACAAGCCGCGCGAGTTCTTCTTCGCAGATTTCTTCATCATCCAGAGAGGAAAGCGCCAGACTGCGAATCAGCGCCTGCAGATCATCCCAAAGGGAAAAAATGGCGCTTGTGTCGCGTCCGGGCCAATTGGCGCGGATCATGCTCAAAGCGCCGGGGGAAAAACAGCGCGCTGGCGTCTCTCCCCGCTCTGCCATCAGATTGAGAAAGAGATTGCAAATATCCGGCAGGTCGCTGGCATGTTGGAGCAGATCCGGCATGAAAACCACGACTTCCGAGATACGCTTCAAGGTGTGAAGGTCCCAGGCCTTTTCGGCCAATGTTTCCAGAGGCTGCGCGGTGGCGGCGACGACCAGAATGTTGTGTCGGCCAGCCCGATCCAGCGCAAAGGCAAGATTCATTTGCTGCATTTTGCCAAGCGCAGCCAAGTCGCCTACGTAAATCAAGCCGCCAGCGGTTTTTTGCAGGACTTCCTGGGTAAGAGTGCCGGAATATTCGCGCAAATCCAGCCAAGGAGAACGCGGCCTTTGCAGGGTGCGGGCGGATAGTTCGGCAATCAGGCCGACACCGCCTTTGAGGAGAAGCGAATTGGCGCGCGCGGCGGATTGCTCCAGCCGTTTTTTCAGGTCGCGAAACAGGGTGGTATGCCGCAGCGCGTCCAGCGTAGCGGGCGGTCGCTGTCCGATACGGTCATGCTTCAGGGCTTTTTGCACGGTGGCGAGCAGCTTTTGCAAGGCGATTGGCTTTTCCAGAAAATCAACCGCGCCAAAGCGCGTTGCTTCTACTGCGGCGTCAATCGTGCCATGCCCTGACATCATGACAACAGGCATCATCAACTGCCCGCTCGTGTTCCATTCTTTCAGCAGGGAGATGCCGTCTGTATCCGGCATCCAGATGTCGAGCAGCACCAGATTGGGAACCCGCTCATTGCGCTCGCTACGCGCCTGGGCGGCGTTTTCCGCCTGGCGTACCGCGTGTCCTTCGTCCGAAAGGATTTCGGAAAGCAGGTCCCGAATGCCTACTTCGTCGTCCACAATCAGTATGTCAGCCATATGAAATTCCTCTTAACTGTTTATCTGCTGTTCTGCTTGCGGCAGGCGGACGACAATGCGCGCGCCGCCTTCCGGTTTGTTGCCGATGGCGATTTCGCCATCATGCTCGTCAATGATTTTTTTCACAATGGGCAATCCAAGGCCGGTTCCGCGCGATTTGGTCGTAATGTACGGCTCAAACAAACGCGGCAAGATTTCTGCTGGGAAACCGTCGCCATTGTCCTCTATTTCTAGCAGGACAACGCCATTTTCTACGGTGCGGATAAAAATTTCCGCACCGTAGACATTTTCCAGCGCATCCTCGCTGTTACGCAAGAGATTATGAATCACCTGCCGCAACTGGTTCGCGTCGCCCCGCACCCAGGGCAGATTGTCGGCCAGACTGGAGCGGACACGGACGCCGGAATTTTCGTAAAGCGCCAATACTTCCAGAATAAGGGCATTGAGGTCAAGGGGCGCAAGTTCCGGCGCAGGCAGACGCGAATAGTCGCGGAAGTCATCTACCATCCGCTTCATCGCCAAAACCTGATTCACGATGGTCTGAGTCGCGTGTTCCAGTATTTCCCGCTCTTTGCCCGCCAGACTGTCGGCAAGTTTGAATTGCAACCTCTCGGCGGAAAGCTGGATGGGGGTCAACGGATTCTTGATTTCGTGCGCCAGACGGCGCGCGACTTCTCCCCAGGCGACGCTTCGCTGCGCGGCGATCAGACGGGTTATGTCGTCGAATACCACCACAAACCCGCCGCCCGATACTATCGGCAGACGGCTGCCGCGCAGGAGCAGATGCCGAATCTGGCCTTCCCCGGACAGACGCTCGACTTCCGTTTGTCCCTGCCAGTCATCTTCTCCGGCTCGGGTGAAATGCGTCTCCAGGAGTTTGCCAAGCAGAGGAAAATGCCGCCATGTTGTCGCCTGAACGTGAAGCTCGTCGGAGAGCGCCTCGCCCAGAATGGAGAGCGCGCCCTCGTTCAGGGTGCGAAGCACGCGGTCGGCGTCAAATACCAGCACTCCGGCGGAGAGATTGGCAAGAATGGACTCAAGGTAGGCGCGCGCGCCTTCCATCTCATTCCTGTGCCGCTCGTTTTCCTGCCGCGCTTCGAACAGTTGCCGGGTCATCTGATTGAATGATTGGGTAAGCGCGCCCAGTTCGTCGCCGCCCTTGACTATTCGCCGTTGCGAATAGTCTCCTTGGGTGACGGCCTGGGTTCCCTCCGCCAGAATGGAGAGGGGCGCGGAGAGGCGGCGCGCCAAAAAAAAGGCCAGCGCAAACGCCACGAACAAGACGACAAACAGGGTCAGGGTCAGGGACAAGGCATAGATGCGGGTCAAGCCCTGGCGGGCGAGCTTCAATTCCTGATATTCGCTATATACCAGTCGCACGGCCTCGGTGTTTTGATGCAGGTTTTCCGGCACGTTCTGCGCCAGTTGCAGGACGCGAGGCGCTTCGAAAAAACTGCGGGCGGCAACGGGCAAGAGAACGCGCAAGCGTAATTCTTGTTCCGCCTCGTTCGAGTCTTGTTCGTCAATAATTACAAGCGACGTAAGACCGTCCATGCCGGACAGGGATATTGTCAATGCTTGTGCCTGTTTCAATTCCGAGGGCATGGGCAAAGGCGGCAGGGGCAGGGTCAAATCGCGCTGGGAGCTTATCAGCAATTGTCCGGCAGGCGAAAAAAGCGCTACGGAATCTACTGCGGCCTGCTCGCGAAGTTGGGCCAAATGGGCGCGCAGACCAGACTCCGGGCGGTTGGCGATATCATGCGCCATGCCTGCCGCTTTTTGCGCCAGGTCTCCCCGCAAATAATCAAATGCCGCTTGTCCCAGATTAAGGCCGGATTCCAATGCCGCCTCCACCCGCACGTCAAACCAGCTCTCAATTGAGTGGGTGATGAATTGCACCGAGACGAGATAAATCAGGACTCCGGGAATGATCGCAATCAGGCCGAACATCAGCGTGAGCTTCAATTTCAGGCGCGAGCCGAATTTCTGCGCGCGAATATCCCCAAAGATCCGCCAGATTTGCCAGCCCGTCAGAATCAGCAACAAGACGGTAAAAAAGACGCTGGCATACAAAATTTGCTGATAGTTTTCGCTCATCGCGTCTGCCGAAATCGAGGTCAGCAGCAAAATCCAGAGCAGAACGCCAAGCGCAAGGGCGAAGAGGCTTAAAATTGCGATGAATCGCCTCATGACTCGCCCTCTTCTGTCGTATCGGACATGTCATGCATGTCGGCTTCGCCTTCTCCGTCCGATTCCGGCGCGACGGATGACGGGGCGACAATGGCGTCAGGCGCCGTGTATTTCCAGACATGCCTGCCTGAATCCAGTATCCAGTCGTTGCGAGCCGATCCGGTAAAGGAGGCGCTCACCTGGAAGAGCCTGGGAAGTTGCGAGGTATCCAGACGTATCCGCAAACTCGCGTTCAAGGTCTCGCCCGGTTTGAGACGTTTATCCACTACCTGCCAGCGATGAATGCGGGCAAGCGCGCGCAAGGCCGAATCGAGATCAGGGAAGGTCTGATGCAGGGAGCCGGTAGTCAGGCGATATTGGCGAGTCAGGGCGTGATAGCTAAGCCGCACGGTCTGACTGGCTTTGGCGACGGTCTGGTCGCTCCAGTACCAGCGCGGTCTTTCCAATGCGAATTCCAGGGTGAAAAAAAGCGGAATGCCGGTTTTCACTACATCTTCAAGGCGGGGGTTGAAATCAATTTTCGCGGCGGCGGACAGGAGATAAACCCTTTCGCTCTCCGCTTCGATTCTGGAATTGAGAATCTCAATGCCTTCCGCCCTGACCATGCCGCAAAGAATGGCGGCGAGAAAAATCAGGACGAACCGAACGCATCCAGGGTGGCGAGGCGGCAGAGGCTTGTCAGTCGTGTTTTTGCAACAGCGCATAGTAAAAACCATCGTGTTCCGCGTTGGGCAGCAAATGTTCTTCATGTTGCAAACTGGCGTTTGGGCTTTGCTTCAGAAAACGCCTGATCTGGTTTTCGTTTTCCTGCGGAAAGACCGAACACGTAGCATAAAGCAATTTTCCGCCCGCTTGCAGGCGAAACCAGAGCGCTGACAGGATACGCGCCTGAATTTTGGCAAAACTGACAATATCCGCTTCCCGTCGCAGCCATTTTACGTCAGGAAAGCGTCGCGCCACTCCACTTGCGGAACAAGGGACATCAGCCAGAATGGCGTCAAAGCGTTCTTCTGTCTGACCGGCGGGACGAGTGGCGCAGGCGGCGCGAATTTCCGCAGACAGACCCAGACGCGCAAGATTTTCCCGGATGCGTTGGCATCGTGACGGATCAATATCTTCCGCCACCAGCGACAGATTGTCGTCCTGTTCCAGAAGATGGGCGGTTTTTCCGCCTGGCGCGGCGCAGGCATCCAGCACTCTTCCCCCTTTCCTGGGCATCAGGATTTGCGCGGCGCGTTGCGCGCCCAAATCCTGCACGGACAATTCCCCTTCCTGAAAACCGGGCAGGCGTTCTATCGGCACCGGGCGTTTCAGCAAGATGCCGCATTTTTCACGCGGTTCCGCATTAATGCCGGCTTCTTGCAGCCGCTCGAGGGAGGCTTCCCGGTTGGTTCGGCAAAGATTTACCCTCAATGCCATCGGCGGCGGCTGATTGCCCGCCTCAATGATTTCTGACCATACTTTTGGATAGGCGACTTTGAGTCTGGCGACCCACCAGTCAGGATGACACAGCCGTGCAGATTCCGGCAAGGCCGCGAAAAGTTCTTCCCGTCTCCTCAAGAATTGGCGCAACACGCCGTTGGTCAGGCTTTTGTAACGACCGCCTTCCAGAAAGGCCGCCGCCGCCACCGCCTGATTGACGATGGTGTACGCCGTATCGGGGCGGCTCTCCAGCCGGTAGATTGCCAGCAACAGCAACGCCAGAATTCCGGGGCGGGGCATGTTGCGTAATAGTGGCGAAAGCAGAGCCTCGCCCTGTCCGTAGCGGCGCAAGGAGCCATAGACCATATCCTGCGCTTCCGGGCGCGCCGCTGCCGGAATGTTTTGCAAAAATCCATCCGCCAGACTTTGCCCTGCCATGACGCGGACAAGGCTGTTAGCGGCATGCCAAAAGGCAAGAGCCAGTGAATCCGGCGGCAAGGGCGGAGAAGTCATCAAGCGGAGGAGAAAAAACTGCCGTCGTTCAGAAAGCCAGGTAGATACTGTTCAAATTGCTCCCGCAAAAGAAGGCGATAACTCCGGCTGCGGCCAGATAGGGGCCGAAGGGAATCGGAACCTGACGATCACGTCTGGCAAAAATGATGAGGCCGGAGCCTACAATAGCCCCCACCAATGAGGAAAGCAGCACAATGACCGGCAACATTGTCCAGCCCATCCAGGCGCCGAGCGCGGCAAGCAGCTTGAAATCGCCGTAGCCCATGCCTTCCTTGCCGGTGACAAGGCGAAACAGCCAATAGACCGACCACAGAAAAAGATACCCCGCCATCGCGCCGATCACGGCATCCGCCAGGGGAACAAACATGCCGAAAAGATTGACGAGCAATCCAAGCCAGAGGAGCGGCAGGGTCAGGCGATCAGGCAGGAGTTGGGTGTCCGCGTCAATCATGGCCAAAGCCAGCAATGTCCAGAGAAAGATCATGGCGGCGACAGCAGTCAGACCAAACCCGAAATGCCAGGCGGCAATGCCTGCAAATATGGAAGCAGCGACCTCAATCAGCGGATAACGCAAACTGATCGGAGCGCGGCAGGTTCGGCATTTGCCGCGCAGGACGAGGTAGCTCAAGAGGGGAATATTTTCCAACGCCGGAATCAAGCGCCCGCAATGTGGACAATGCGAGCGGGGCACGGCAAGATTGAACGGCTCTTTCGGCTCAGGCGGCGTTTCTTCCCGATATGCGGCGTATTCCTGTTGCCATTCCATCTCTAGCATTTTAGGCAGGCGATGGATTACGACGTTGAGAAAGCTGCCGATGGCAAGGCCAAAAAGCAAGGCCGCGCCGATGAAAAATTCCGGCGCGGACAGGATTTCCAGCAAGGTTGAGGGAGGCATCAAACCACGGAGGCAATTTTGAAGATCGGCAGATACATGGCGATGATAATGCCCCCGACAAGGCCGCCCAAGACGACCATGATAACGGGTTCCATAAGGCTGGAGAGCGCATCCACCGCCTGATCCACCTCTTCCTCAAAAAAGTCGGCTACCTTGCTCAGCATGGTGGACAACGAACCTGATTCCTCGCCGATGGCGACCATCTGGACAACCATGTTGGGAAAAATGTTGACCATCTGCATGGAGTTCGTAAGGCTGACGCCGGTGCTGACCGAAGACTGTATCCTGCGGGTGGCGTTTTTATAGACGGCGTTGCCGGATGCGCCGCCGACGGAATCCAGCGCCTCGACCAGAGGCACTCCGGCCTCGAACATGGTTGCCAGGGTGCGGGTCCAGCGGGCGATGACGGATTTGCGGATAAGTTCGCCGAAGAGCGGCAGCCTCAAGCTGAAGCGATCCACGGAATTCTGAAGATTTTCGGAGCGTTTCAGCGTCCAAAAAAACGCGATTGGGCCGCCGATTGCCACAGGAAAGATTACAAACCACCACGCAACAAAAAAATTCGACAGACCGATGACAAATTGGGTTGGAACGGGCAATTCCACGCCAAATCCCCTGAACATTTCCTCGAAGGCCGGAATTACGGCAATCATGATTAGGGCGACAATAACAAAGGCAACTATAATAATGGCTGCCGGATAGGTAAGCGCTGATTTGATCTTGCCCTTGATGCTCAACATCTTTTCCTTGTAGGAGGCCAGGCGATCCAGCAGGGTATCCAGGATACCGGCCTGTTCCCCGGCGGCGACGAGATTGCAGTACAGGGAATCAAAATAGAGCGGGTGTTTGCGAAAAGCCGAAGACATGGTGTTGCCGGTCTCCACATCCGCCTTGATGTTGAGCAGGAGCTTGCCGACCGAAGGATTGTCGTGGCCGCGCCCGACAATTTCAAAGGCTTGCAGGAGCGGCACACCTGAGCGCATCATCGTTGCAAGCTGGCGGGTGAAAATGGAAATGTCCTTTTCCTTGATTGCCCGCCCAGTTTTCAAGCGTTGTCTGGATATCTTGGGGGACATGATTCCCTGTCGCCGAAGCTGGGCTTGCACGACCGCTTCGGTCGCTGCGCGGATTTCGCCGTTTAAGACCCGACCGTCCTTGTTTTTGCCTGTCCAGGTAAAAACAAACTCTTTAACAGCTGTTTTGCCTCTTGCAGTGGTTGCCATGAGTGTATTCCTTATCAAAGATTGGTTGAGCCTAGCACTTCTTCAAGGGAGGTGATGCCTTCCCTGACTTTTTTAAGACCGGCTTCACGCAGGGTTCTGACCCCGTCTTTTGCCGCCAGATCGGCAATTTGCATGGATGTGGCATGGGCAAGAATGATGCGCTGCATTTCTTCCGTAACCGGCATGACCTGATGGACTCCGGCTCGCCCCTTGTAGCCCTTGCCCTTGCAGCGGTCGCAACCGCGCGGCTCGTAGAGCGTCCAGGAGCCGTCCAGTTCTTCCGGTTTGAATCCGGCTTCCAGCAGCGCCGATTCGGGGATTTCGGCAGGCTGCTTGCATGTGCAGAGCCTGCGCACCAGACGCTGCGCGGTAATCAGCAGGATGCTGGAAGCAATGTTGAAAGCGGGAACGCCCATATCCACCAGGCGAGTCAGGGTCTGCGGCGCATCGTTGGTGTGCAGGGTGGAGAGCACCAGGTGCCCGGTCTGGGCGGCCTTGACCGATATTTCCGCCGTTTCCAGATCCCTGATTTCGCCCACCATGATGATGTCAGGGTCTTGTCTGAGAAATGATCTCAATGCGGTGGGGAAGGTCATTCCCGCCTTTTCGTCAATGTTTACCTGGTTGATTCCGGGCAGGTTGATTTCCGCCGGATTTTCGGCGGTGGAAATGTTGATGAGCGGATCATTCAGGATGTTGAGGCAGGTGTAGAGCGATACTGTTTTGCCGGAGCCTGTGGGGCCGGTGACCAACACCATGCCGTAAGGCCGGTGAATGGCCTCCATCAGAGCCGCCTTCTGCTCCGCTTCGTAGCCAAGCGCCTCAATGCCGAGACTGGCTGCGGCCGGGTCAAGAATCCGCATCACGATTTTTTCGCCGTGCAGGGTCGGCAAGGTGCTGACCCGAAAGTCAATGATGCGGGATTTGGACAACGCAAGCCTCGTCCGCCCGTCTTGCGGAATCCGTTTTTCCGAAATATCCATCCGGGAAATAATCTTTACCCGGGCAGCCAGTTTTTCCTTGATGGCGAGAGGCGGGTTGGTGATTTCCCTTAGTACGCCGTCAATACGGAAACGAACGCGATAAAACTTCTCAAAAGGCTCGAAATGGATGTCGGAAGCGCCTTCATTGATCGCGTCAACCAGTGTTTTCTGGAGGAATTTGACGATCGGCGCGTCGTCGACTTCGGCGGACATGCTCAAGTCGGCGGCGGCGCTTGCCTCGGCGCTTTCGTCCTTGATCTCTCCCAGGTCTGCGTCATCCAAATCGCCGATGATGTCTTGCAGCGCTTCGGAAGAGCTTGCCGAGAATTCCTTGATCAGCGGCAGAAGCTTGTCAATCTCGACCACAATATGGTCAATGATCATGGAAGACTGGAAGCGGATTGCCTCCATCGCCTGCCGGTTGGCGGGATCGGCGGTGGCGATGGTGACCCGGTTGCCACGCTTGAACAGGGGCAGAATACGGTGTGTCTCTATTATTTTTGGATCAATACTTTCTTTCAGAACGTAGGCTTTATCGTAAGCAGACAGGTCAAACAGGGGAATAAAAAAAGTTTCCGAAACGAAGCGCGCGAGATCAAGCGAGCGGATTTTGCCGCTGTTTACCAAAACTTCCGCCAGCGAGGCCTTTTCGGAGGAGGCGCGATCGGTCATAAGCTTGGCGTCGCTCTCCTGCAAACGTCCAGCCTTGACCAGCGCCAGAGCCAGGCCGCTGATCTGTGAGGCTTGCGAGGAAGAATCGGCAGTAATCATGAAATTTTCGCTTGAGCAATGGCAACAAGGGGTAATGATGCTACAACTATTTGATTTTGTACATCATAATGACGCAGTTCTTGCAACATTGTTGTGGCGTATTTGCAGAATTTCCCATTTTTTTGCCTTTGCGACCTTGAAAAGAGCGGGATCAGGGTTTACCGCGACCGGATGGGAGACTTTTTCGAGCAAGGGCAGATCGTTGTGGGAATCGCTGTAAAAACGGCTTTCGGTAAAATTTCCCCAATGGATTGCCTGCGCTTCCAGCCACTCTTCCAGCCGGTTCACTTTCCCTTCGCGAAAGGAAGGAATCCCTTTGGCTCTGCCGGTGAATTCGCCGTTGATACACTCCGGGATAGTGGCGATCAGGTGCGGAATGCCGAATTCGCGGGCGATGGGCGCGGTCACGAAGCTGTTGGTCGCCGTTATCATCACCGTCAGACTGTCTTTTCCCGCCAGGGAGCGATTTACCAGAGCGCGCGCCGATGCCGGGATCATGGGGCGAACGACTGTCTCCACATATTCGGCGCGCCATGCTTCCAGGGTGGCGCGGGGATAAGCCGCGAGCGGCGCTAACTGGAAGGCGAGAAAGGCGTTGATGTCGAGGGTTCCCGCCTCGTATTCGGCAAAAAAACGACGGTTTTTTTCTTCCTCTTCCTGCCGTTCAAGCGCGCCTTTGCGGATCAGGAATTGCCCCCAGGCAAAATCCGAATCTCCTTCAAGGAGCGTGTTATCAAGATCGAACAGAAAAAGTCGCATATCTCAAGGTTCCGGTTTATCCAGCATGGCGCGCAGAAACGGCACGGTAATCGGACGTTTTTGCTCCAATGAATAGCGGTCAAGTTGAGCCAGGGTAGAGGCGAGGATACGCATGTCGCGGTTGGCGTGGCTGATGAGATAGTCCAGGCCGTCGTCTCCGAGAGGCAGCGAGCGGGCGGCGGCGATGAAGGCGAGCGCGGTTTTTTTTTCCGCATCGGACAGGGCATTTAGCCTGTAGACCAATCCGCTCCCCAGGCGGGTGCGTAAATCCTCGCGCAGCGTGAGTTTTGCGGGCGGGGCGGCGGCCGCGACAAGGAGCTTGCCGTGATAAAGGCGGATTTGGTTGAATGCGTGAAAGAGCGCGATTTGTCCGGTTTCATCAAGCGATTCTATGTGGTCGACCGCAAGGTTGCAGGCGGTTTCCGGCAGACTTGAAGAGGCGCGATCCTGTTTCGCGTCCAGATAGAAAAAACCGCTTGCCTTCAAAAGATGGCTTTTGCCGGAACCGGGTTCGCCCCAGAGGAGGAAAGCGGTTTCTTCGCCGCTTGGCGCGACAAGCCAATCCTGAAAGGCGCATAACGCTTCCTCATTCGCGCCGGGGATGAAGTTTTCCAGCGATGGCGCGTTACCGGGCAACAGGTCAAGGAGCAACTGGCGCATGGCAACCATTTATAACAGCCGCTGGATTTCTTCCGACAGTACGACGCCTGCGGCATGGGCGCGGCGGAGCAGATTCCGGTAATAGCGGTAGGAAGCGCGGTCATGCAGCCGTCCATAATGGCGAATCGGCCCCCAGTCGGCTTTTTGGGCCTTGACGAGGATGTCGGCGGCGACATTGATTTCGGTGGAATCCGGGCGCATGGCTTTGAGAATGGGGAGAATCTGGTTGGGATGGATGCTCCACATCCGCATGAATGCGAATTCCTGCCTTGCCGCGCGGGCGTCGGCAAGGATTACTGCGGGATTATCAAGGTCGGTGCTGACGTTATGCGTCGGGATAATGCCAGCCGCATGGGCGGCGGCGGCGATTTCGCATTTGGCGCGGACAATAAGGGGATGCTTGAATTGACCCGGGCTTTGCATGGCGGAAGCGGGGATAGCGCCCTGATGGTCGGAGACAAAATCCATCAGGCCGAAATCCAGGCTTTCCACGCCCTCCAGCGCGGCGATTTGCCAGACTTCCCTCAATGCGCCGCAGGTTTCGATAAGGGCATGGACGGGAATGGCGCGTTGCAGGCCAAGGCTTGCCTGAACCTGGCGGAGAAAGTCGATTTGTTGCTTGATGTCGGCGGCGGACTGGGCTTTGGGCAGGGTGACGAAAGCCAGCTTTTCGCCCGCTATTTCGAGCGTGATTTGCAAATCCGCCCTCCAGTGCGGATGGGTTATGTCGTGGATGCGAATTCCGACCCTGCCGAAGCGGTTTTCCGCGCTGTTGATCAATTGCCCGCACATTGTCGCGTGCGCGGCTTCCGTTCCTGTTTTTGCGCCGTCTTCGCAATCACAGGTTATGTCAAACAGGGCGAAGCCGGTTTCGGCTCCCATTTCCTGTTGCAGCAACAGCGCCTTGGCAATGGTTTTTTCCGATCCGGCGTAGTGGTTTACAACCGGCAAAATGGCTGTGCCTGACTGGGAAAGAGTGTCTGTCATGTGTTGTCGCCTACAAATGGGTTGTACATGCGCTCGGCTCCGATGGTGGACATCGGGCCGTGTCCGGGGATGAAGCGGGTGTCGTCCCCCAGGGGGAAAAGTTTTTTCCGAATCGAGGTTATCAAGTCGGCGTGGTTGCTTCTGGGGAAATCGGTGCGGCCTATCGAGCCTTGAAACATCACATCGCCTACTTGCAGGAGGCGCGAGGGACGATGGTAAAACACGATATGTCCGGGGGTGTGGCCTGGGCAATGCAGCACTTCCAGTTCCTCATTGCCGAATTGCACCGAATCGCCGTCGGCAAGCCACTGATCCGGCTTGAACGAGCGACCGGGGATGCCGTAGGTCTGACCGTGCTCAAAAATCCGCTCAAGCAGGAAAAGGTCGTTTTCATGCGGCCCCACGACAGGTATGGAGAAATGATCGGCTATCTCCCTTGCCGCGCCCGCATGGTCAAAGTGGCCGTGAGTAACCAGCGCCAGCGTAGGGGTCACGTTTTCGGACGCGACGGCGGCGATTATGCGATCAGGATCGCCGCCCGGATCAACGATGGCGGCGGCGCGGGTTTCTTCGCACCAGAGTAGGGAACAGTTTTGTTCGAGCGGGGTCACGGGGATGATCTGATAGCGCATGGTCGGATTCCGGTAAAAGCGACAGGATAACAGAAGCGCCAAAGGCAGGCGCGTTATTGGTCTTTGCGGTACAAGAGGGAGCGGATGTTCATGTCCAGCGGCAGGGCGTAGTCTACTGCGGCGAGCGTGATATTGCTGTCAATCTGGGTCAATTTCAGGTTGATGAATACCCGATCAACGCCCTCGGCGTATGTTCCTACCAGAAACGCTTGCGCTTCATGGCGTTGAACTATTTCTTCGACTTCGCGGGATAGCATCAATTCTCCCTCGTCGCGCTTCATGTAGAGTTGTCGGCGAATTTTCAGCTCCACGACCTGGTATCCCTGTTGCGCGAAGCGGGCGCTCAGTTGCTCGGCCAGCAGCCGACCAAGCGGCGAGGATTCTTCCAGCGCGTTGATGTCGACCAGGGTGGCGACGATTATCGGATGCTGCTGCGACAATCGCGTATCCGCCTGCGCGAGCAGGGTATCGGCGGCGCGATAGCTGGCGAGGATCAGGGCGCTTTCCGCCACGCTCTCATAAGAGGCGGCGCGGTATTCGGACTGGCGGGAGGAGAACAGGAGACAGCCTTCCAGGCACAGGACGAAAAAAAGAATCGGAAGATGGCGCATGACGGTCATTTTTCCACTTTTTCCGTTTTTTGCCCGCCGCCCGGCTTGCCCACGATGGAGATTTCTCCTTTTTTGGGCGGCAGCGGATTGGCATCGGTTATGCCGCCTTCGCACGGGTTGAGGCGGGAACAGATGCGTTGTTCATAGAGGCGCAAATCGTCGGCGCTTACGTAATAGACCTCGGAATTTCTGGCTGCGTAACGCGCCCCATCCAGCACCGACAGGGTGACAAAAATTTCGCTATGCGCGGCTCTTGACGAAAACAGGATATTGCCCGGCGTTGTTTCCCTGGTTGTTGACGCCCAAAGATTGGGCATGAGCGAGCGAACCCTTTGGTCGGCTTCCGCCTTGTCGCCGTAGCCGAATTTCAGGGATTGCACGTCAATATGGAGCATGAGCGCGGAATCCGGCGCGGATGAAACCGCAATGTTTTGCGTCACCAGCGCGGTAATCAGGGCGTTGGTGAAGGCGCGGGAAAAATCGGTCTCGACTTCCGGCGCGACAACGTAGAGCATACGGCAATCCATCCCCGGCCCGCAGCGCAGTCCGCGCATTCTTGAAACCAGGGCGCGCGCCGAATCCTGGGCGATGCTTTGCCAGTGTCTTCCCGCTTCCAGGCGAAATTGCGGGCTGACGGGAAACTGCGCAGGCACGGGAAGGGCAGGCTCCGGCAGGCTTTCCGCGATTTCCGCGCCTTCGTCGACCGCCGAAGGCAAAACCGCGCAGCCGGAAAATAAGAGGCAGGAGAGGCAGAAGATGAAAAAGCGCATGGCGAAAAGATTTCCGAAGAGAGTGGGCTGGGAATGCGCGATGAAAAACAATTCGTATTGTAGCAAAACCAGTAGGATAGAATGGAGCATTCCGGGGAAGTTGCCTTGACAATTGCTCTCGCTTATGGAAATCGTATTGATCAGCGGCCTGTCCGGCTCAGGCAAATCGGTGGCATTGAAGGCGCTGGAGGATAGCGGCTACTATTGCGTGGATAATTTGCCGGTCGCCTTGCTGGAAGGGCTTGTCGAACATTTTGGGGCGGAACATCGCATAGGCGTTGTGGTGGATGCCCGTTCCGGCAGGGACATCGTCGGCCTGCCGGAAAAAATGGCGAATCTTCGCCAGGCGGGGCATCGTCTGCTTTTTCTCTTTCTTGAGACGCAGGACGAGGTTTTGATTCAGCGTTTTTCCGAGACCCGCCGCAAGCATCCCCTGACTTCGGAGGCCAGAACGTTGATGGAAGCCCTTTTGGAGGAGCGGCAGTTGCTTTCTCCGCTTGCCGACCTGGGGCAGCGTCTGGATACTTCCGGGCTTCGTCCCGCGACCCTGCGGGGGTGGGTGCTGCAAAGCGCGGATGCGACGGCGAACGAAGGCTTGACCCTGCTGATTGAATCATTCGGTTTCAAGAGCGGCCTGCCGCGTGATGCCGACCTGGTTTTTGATGTGCGCTGTCTTCCCAATCCTTTTTATGATCCTCGACTTTCCCCCATGACCGGGCTTGACAAGCCGATTGTTGATTTTATGGAAGCGGATGCGACCGCGCGGCAAATGCGCGAGGATATCCACCGATTTATCGCGGACTGGCTTCCTGCCTGGTTTAGCGACAGCCGCGCCTATCTGACGGTCGCCATCGGGTGCACCGGCGGGCAGCATCGTTCCGTCTACCTTGCGGAATGGCTGGGGCGGCAGTTTCAGGGGATGGTGTCAAGAGTGCTTGTGCGACATCGGGGGTTATCGGCATGACGACGCGGTTCTCTGAACCAGAGTTGGTTTGCGCCCCCTTTTCAAAGGGGGTGGCGCGTAGCGCCGGGGGTTTGCCGGTAGCGTCGCCGGAAAATGCCGTGTTTGTAGGGGCGACCGTCCCCGGTCGCCCGCGCGGCAACGCGGTGTTGGGGTCAGCCCCCTTTTTAAAGGGGGTGTCCCGTAGGGACGGGGGTTTGCCGGTAGCGTCGCCGGAAATTGTCGTGTTTGTAGGGGCGACCGTCCCCGGTCGCCCGTGCGGTAACGCGGCGTTGGTGTCAGCCCCCTTTTTAAAGGGGGTGTCCCGCAGGGACGGGGGTTTGCAAACCCGCAAGCGAGTGAGAGAGTGGTTGGGGGAGAGGGTATCCAATCCCTTTCTGCCGTGTGGATTTTCCGGTTGATTTCATGACCCGCTGGCTTGCCTTTTTCCGACCGGGCGATATTTTGCTCATCCTCTTTGCGTTCTTTTGCGTGGCCGCAAGTTTTCCTCTCTTTTGGCGCAGCGGGGCGGGCGAAAGGGCGGTCATTCGGGTGGATGGCGAGATTTTTCGGGAGGTGTCGCTTGATCGGGCGACAACCGTGGTTGTGCAGGGGGCGCTGGGGGAGACGATAATCGAGATTGAAAAAGGCCGCGCCCGAGTCGCTTCCGATCCGGGATTGCGTCAATACTGCGTGCGGCAGGGCTGGCTTAAAAGCGCGGGGGCGATTGCCATCTGCGCGCCCAATCGTGTGAGTTTATCCATTGTCGGACGGCGCGAAGTCTATGACTCGCTCAACTATTGATCCTGAAACGCCAGTTGACCCTGCCCCCGTTCCGCCTTCCGCGAGCGTGGAGATTATTGTTACGCCTCATGACCGGCGGATTGCCCGTCTTGCGGCGGCGGCGGTCGGGCTTTCCATCATTGACGCGGCCATTCCCATGCCCTTGCCCGGAATCAAGCCCGGATTGGCGAACATCATCACGCTTTTGGCTCTGGCGCATTATGGCTGGGGCGTCGCCGCATGGGTGAGCTTGCTGCGGGTTTTTGCCGCTGCGCTTGTGCTGGGGCAATTTCTCGCGCCGGGTTTTTTCTTGAGTCTTGCCGGAACAGTCGCAAGTTTGATGGTGTTGGGAATTGTCTATCATTTGCCCCGCCGCTGGTTTGGTTTGGTGAGTTGGAGCCTTTGCGCCAGTTTTGCCCATATTGCCGGACAGATTTTGCTTGCCCGCCTTTGGCTGGTTCCGCATGACGGCATTTTTCGCCTGCTGCCTATTTTTGCCCTTGCCGCGCTTTTGTTCGGCATTTTGAACGGTCTTGTGGCGGCGAGCATTCATGCCGGGATGAAGGACAAGCCTGCAAGCCCGCAAGCGAGTGGAGGTTTGTAGGGGCGACCGTTCCCGGTCGCCCGCGTGGCGATGGGGTCAGCCCCCTTTTGACTCGCGGCGAAGCCAAAGGGGGTGTCCCGCAGGGACGGGGGTTTGCCTGTCGCTAATTTCTTGCTGGCGAGGCGAGCGAGACAATTGTTTTGTGGAGTCTTCGGCTCTCTGGCCTTTGTCGAGAAAGCCCATGCCTTTGGGTCGGGGAGGCTCGACGTATGTATTTATGTTGTTTGTGCGTTACAATGGCAGGCATGTAAAATATGCAGGAAAACATGAGGCGCTCAAATTATGTCCGAGACTTTTGTTAAAACCAGCAGCGGGCGGGGGTTGGTCACGCCTTCCGGCGAAGGGATCTCCCGCATTCATGCCGCCGCGGCGGCGGAGCCGTCGCAGGGCGAGCCGGGAATGCGCCCGGCGGATGGGGGCGTATCGCCCGGTCAATTTGCCGAGTCTGCGGAATTTCATCTTGACGACGACTTGGTTCGTATTTTTCGCTCAACCGGGGATGGCTGGCAGGGGCGAGTCAATGCCGCGCTGCGTCAATTCCTGCGGGAACATTCGCTTACCATTTTGCCTTGATGGTTTGCAAGCGAGCGAGGGGCGTTGTAGGGACGGGGGTTTGCAAGTCAGCAAGCGGGCGAGAGGTGTGTTGTAGGGGCGACCGTCCCCGGTCGCCCGCCCGCGCGGCGATTTCGCGCATAACCGAAATAACGTCACAATTGACCGCTGCGTTGTCATGTCAAACCATATTTATATGATTATGTTTTCGGAAACGGGCGACCGGGGACGGTCGCCCCTACGACGACGACGATGGTTTTCCTGATCCCTGATCCCTGATTTCTGTATTCTGTTTGTGCATTGCATCATTTTCTGCCTCATTTTTGGGGCAATGTGTTGTTTTTTGTGACGTGATTATGAAAATTCCCGCAATGAACCCCGAAATTGATTGACCGTCTCTGCCGCGCGATTCAGAATCGCCCCGATGCTATCAAGCATTCTGCCCGTTTGGCTTAGGCCTTACGGTTCTGGAACAAACCCTTTAAGAAAGGTTCAAACATGCAAAAGAAATTGATCGCGATCGCCGTCGCCGCTCTGGCTTCCGGCGCAGTATTCGCCCAGTCCCAAGTCACCGTCTACGGTACTGTTGACGTGGGTTACTCCTATCGCAGCAGCAGCATGAGCAAGGAGAAGTCCCAGCACGCCATTGACTCCAGCCAGTCCGCTCCTTCCCTCATCGGTTTCACCGGCGTGGAAGACCTGGGCAACGGCAACAAGGCTCTCTTCGTGCTGGAAGCCGGCTTCAGGGCTGACGACGGCGACACGATGGATACATTCTTCAACGAGCAGGCTTTCCTGGGCTTGACCGGCGGTTGGGGAACCGCTATTGCCGGTCGTCTGCAAGCTCCTCGCTGGGGCTTCCTGACCGCGCTGGATCCGTTCGGCGACGGCACGGTAGGCCGCTACAGCAACGTTTATAACGACCAGCTTTCCACAAATGTCGGTCGGGTCAACAACGCTGTTGCCTATGTGTCTCCTTCCTTCGGCGGCTTCAACGTGACCGCTGCCTACGCGACCAACGCTGGTGTTTTGGCACCGCAGGAAGCCCTAGGGAACGACGGAGACCTCGTGACCTACACCCTGTTCCCACACTACACCAATGGGCCTCTGGATGTCGGCTTGGTCTATCAGGATGTCAGGATGAAGCGGGCTACCGAAAACAAGCAACGCCAGTGGACTCTTGGCGCTGCCTATGACTTCGGCGCAGTCAAGCTCTCCGCCGCCTATGACGATTTCAGGGGCAAGGAACTCCTGGAAACTGTGAATGACAAGAAGGTTCGTTCCTGGATGCTTGGTCTTTCCGCTCCGTTCGGCAAGAACGTCGTCAAGTTCTCCTACAACGAGAACAAGGCGGACAATGCCGGCAAGGCTCGCCAGTTTGCGGTTGGTTATGACTACAACCTCTCCAAGCGCACCAACTTCTACGCCGCTTACGCCCATATGCGCAACAAAAAGAGCGATGGCGTATACACGCGTACAGCTTCCGTTGATGGTCTCTACTATGACGGCGGTGACTACCGCAATGGTCTCCAGCTCGGCATCAAGCACACATTCTGATCGTTCTTTCCGGGGTCGTTCTTGACGGACGATTTCGGGAAAAGTTTTTCGATCTCCACCGGGGTGTTCGGTTCTCCAAAGACCGACACCCCGGTTTTTTGTGCGCCTGTTTCGAACGAGCCTGCCAAACTGGTGATACAATCCCGACAAAGGAGCCAAACATCATGACAACACTTACCTTCACATTCTCGGAAGCATTGCAAGACATAGGCATCTCAAGGGAAAAAGCCCAGGCAATGGCTGAACTGCTGGATGAGAGCATTATCCAGAGCATGGACAGCAGATACGCAATTCATTCAAGAATGCTGGCGACACAGGGCGATGTGGAAAAACTACGCGCAGACATGGAAAAAATGCGCGGCGAGCTAAAAGCCGAAATCGCCAATGCAAAAGTAGAAATCATCAAATGGAACCTTGCCGCAATCCTTGCCGCTGTCGGTCTGGCAGTCGCAATCATCAAACTGATCAACTAGATCGATTCAAGCGCGTACACTCCCTTCTCCCGCTTGTGGGTTTGCAAACCCCCGTACCTCGGACACCTCCTCTTTAAAGGGTGGTGTGACACCAACGCCGCGTTACCGCCGTAGGGGCAGACCTATGTGTCTGCCCAAAGGGCGAACACGCAGGTTCGCCCCTACAAACACGGCATTTTCCGGCGGCGCTACCGGCAAACCCCTGCCCCTACAACATCCCTATCCCGCTTGCGGGCTTGCAAACCCCCGTCCCTGCGGGACACCCCCTTTGGCTTCGCCGCGAGTCAAAAGGGGGCTGACCCCAACGTCGCGTCGCCGCCGTAGGGCGAATCAATTTTGGATTCGTTTGTCCCGATTTATCAGGGCGTAGGCCGAATGGTTATGGATTGACTCGAAATTTTCCGACTCCACGGAATAGGCTTCAATGCGCGGATCGGCGTTCAGACAGGCGGCGATGTCACGCACCATGTCTTCCACAAACTTCGGATTGTCATAAGCGCGCTCGGTGACAAACTTTTCATCCGGGCGTTTCAAAAGACCGTAAAGATCGCAAGAAGCCTTTTCCTCGACCAGGGCGACTATTTCCTCAATCCAGATAAAGCGTTTCGCGGATACGGTAACGGTGACGTGCGAACGCTGATTGTGCGCGCCACGCTCGGAAATTTCCTTCGAGCAGGGGCAAAGACTGGAGACCGGAACAACAACCTTCAGAGTGGGACTGATGACGTTGTCGCGAATCTCGCCGGAGAGCGTCACATCGTAATTCATCAGGCTTTTTACCCCGGAGACGGGCGCGGATTTGTTGATGAAATAAGGGAAATTCATTTCGATATGTCCGGTTTCGGCTTCCAGCCGCTCCAGCATTTCCCGCAACATGGCGGGAAAGTTCGCCACGGAAATCTCCCGCTCGCGGCTGTTCAAAATCTCCACGAAACGGGACATATGAGTTCCCTTGAAGTTGTGCGGCAAGCCGACATACATATTGAATGTGGCGATGGTATGCTGCATGCCGCCGTCCCGGTCGCTCACCCGAATGGGGTGGCACAGCGACTTGATGCCAACCTTGTTGATTGCCAGATGGCGGGTATCCGCCGAACTCTGCACGTCAGGGATAGGGGTCATGGGGAAATTCCTGCAGGTAGTAAAGCGCGCCATGATACATCATGTGCAGAGCCTCGTTAGAGCGGTTTCGATTTATAGAGTTTTCTGCAAATAACGTGACTATAAGGGAGCGCGCTTTACTCCCCTCTCCCGCTTGCGGGGTTGCAAACCCCCGTCCCTGCGGGACACCCCCTTTGGCTTCGCCGCGAGTCAAAAGGGGGCTGACACCAAGGGGGCTGACCCCAACGCGCGGGGCGAGCTTGCTTTTTTACCTGAACAGGTATATGATAACTGCCATGACCGCCGAAGAAAAACCGCTCGAATGGATCGCAAGCTCCTACAAGGATTTGATGGCATTGCCACCCGAAGCGCGCAGAAATTTCGGTTATGCGCTTGGGCTTGCCCAGAAAGGCGGCAAAAGCGCGACGGCGGAAGTTCTCAAGGGCTTTGGCGGAGCAGGTGTGCTGGAGATCATGGAGAATGACGAAGGCGGAACCTATCGCGCGGTCTACACGGTTAAATTTGCGGAAGCGGTATTTGTCCTGCACTGCTTCCAGAAGAAGAGCAAGAGCGGCATTGCAACGCCAAAACCAGACATGGACTTGATCCGCGCTCGACTGAAGATTGCCGAGCAAAAGGCACAGGAGTTACGAAATGCAAAAAACTGTCATTGATGGCGTGGAGTTGCTACGCAGTTCCAGCAATGTCTTTGCCGATCTCGGATTGCCCAATGCTGAAAAACTAAAGATAAAAGCCGAATTGGCTTACAGGATCGAGTTCGCCATGCAATCCCTGGGTCTTACCCAACAAGAGGCGGCCAAACGCATGGGCATCCCGCAACCGAAGTTGTCGCGCATGAGGCGCGGCGATTTCACCAATCTGTCCGAGCGCAAATTGATGGATTGCCTAAATCGCTTGGGCTACGACATCGAGATAAGAGTGCGCCCGGCGGATAAGCCGGTTGGAAGCCTGTCCCTCGCGCCCGCCTGAACCTTTGCCTCCCGGCGCTGCGCGCCACCCCGCCCGCTTGCGGGCTTGCAAACCCCCGTCCCTGCGGGACACCCCCTTTGGCTTCGCCACGAGTCAAAAAGGGGCTGACACCAAGGGGGCTGACCCCAACACCACATTGCCGCCGTAGGGGCGAATAATTACTCGCCCCTGCAACTTGTGAAATGTACTCGCCGGAACCAAAATCGCTCTAACGGTCGGCAAGCGCCTTGCGAATGGCGCAGAGGATGCCGTTTTCGTCAAGCCCGGCTTCGGCAAGCAATTCCTTTTGTTCGCCGTGATCAATAAAGCAGTCGGGCAGACCCAGGCGCAACAGCGGCACGTCAAGCCCCATTTCCGCCAAGGCCCTGGCTGCTTCCGCGCCCGCGCCGCCTACTACGGCGTTTTCCTCAAGGCTGACAAGGAGCGTATGCGACTTTGCCAGACGGGCAATCAGTTCCCGATCAATGGGTTTGACAAAACGCATGTTGGCGACGCTGGCATCCAGCGTATCTCCCACGGCAAGCGCGGTAAACAGCATACTGCCGAAAGAAAGCAGGGCTATATCCTTGCCTTCCCGCCGCAATTCTCCCTTGCCCACCGGCAAGACTTCAAGATCATTGCCTGCGGCAACGGCAAAATCGCTGCCGCCGCGGGGATAGCGCACCGCGGCAGGAGCGTCAAGCCTGTAGGCGGTAGTCAGCATCCGGCGACATTCGTTTTCGTCAGCCGGAGTCATGATGATCATATTGGGCACGCAGGCAAGATAAGAAAGATCAAAACTGCCATGATGGGTCGCGCCATCCGCGCCGACCAGACCGCCCCGGTCAATGGCGAACACGACCGGCAGGCTTTGCAGGGCTACATCATGCAGCAGTTGGTCATAGGCGCGTTGCAAAAAGGTGGAGTAAATGGCGACAACCGGCTTCAACCCCTCACACGCCAAACCGGCGGCAAAAGTGACCGCGTGTTGCTCGGCAATGCCGACATCGTAATAACGATCAGGAAATTCCTCCGCGAAACGAATCATGCCGGAGCCTTCGCACATGGCGGGGGTAATGCCTACCAGGCGCGAATCGGCAGCCGCCATATCGCAGAGCCAATCGCCGAAAACGCGGGTATAGGTTTGTTTTTTATGCCCACTCTCATTGATGCCCGTGTCCACATCAAATTTGCCCACCCCGTGATACAGAGTCGGGTTGGCTTCGGCCAGCTTGTAGCCTTGGCCTTTGCGGGTGATCACATGCAAAAACTGCGGCCCTTTCAATTTCCTGATGTTTTCAAGAGTGGGCAGGAGCGCGTTGAAGTCGTGTCCGTTAATGGGGCCGTAGTAGTTGAAGCCAAATTCCTCAAACAAAGCCCCAGGCGTAATCATGCCCTTGGCGTGCTCTTCCGCGCGACGAGCCAATTCCAGAAGGGGCGGCGCGAAGCCGAGCATATGCCTGCCCGCTTCCTTGGCCGCGTTGTACATCTTGCCGGACATCAACCGGGTCAGAATATGATTCAAAGCCCCGACCGGAGGGGAAATTGACATCTCATTGTCATTCAAGATGACGAACATGTCGACATTGGCGGTTCCCGCGTTATTCAACGCCTCAAAGGCCATGCCGGCGGACATTGCGCCATCGCCTATGATGGCGACGACTTTTTTATCCTCGCCAAGATGTTTTGCCGCAAGCGCCATGCCAAGCGCGGCGGAAATGGAGGTGGAGGAGTGTCCCACCCCAAAAGTGTCGTATTCGGATTCGGAACGGCGGGGAAATCCGGCAATGCCGTCTTTCATCCGCAAGCCCGCCATTTCGGCGCGTCGCCCGGTAAGAATCTTGTGGACGTAGCTCTGATGCCCGACATCCCAGACCAGGCGATCAACAGGCGTATTGAACACGTAATGGAGCGCGATGGTAAGCTCCACCGTGCCCAGATTGGAAGAAAGATGCCCGCCGGTGCGGGATACCGATTCCACCATGAATGTCCGCAATTCTTCCGCCAGCCGCTTCAAATCGCGCTTGTCCAGCAGGCGCAGATCGGCGGGCGAGGCAATGCCTTCCAGCAGGGAGTCGGGGGGAGAGTCGCGTTCCATCAAAATCGCCGCTCAAGGATAAAATCAGTCAGTTCGGTCAGCCGCCGCCCGCTATCGCCAAAGGGAGCAAGAGCGAGAAGCGCATCCTTCCGCAATTCGTCCGCATAACGCCTTGCTTCGTCAAGGCCAAGGAGACTGACGTAGGTCGGCTTGGCAGTAGCTTCATCCTTGCCTGCCGTCTTGCCAAGAGCGGAGCTTTTTTCCGTGCGATCCAGAATATCGTCAATCACCTGAAACAGAAGACCAATGTTAATAGCGAAGCTGTTCAGGTAACCTCTCGCTTCTCCTCCTTCCCGCCCGGCAAAAAGATTGCAGCACAATGCGCCCAGAGTTATGGAGGCGCGGATTAAAGCGCCGGTTTTCATCAAGTGCATTTGTTCCAGTTCCGGGCGGGTAAGCGCCTTGCCGACAGACGCCAGATCAATGGCCTGTCCGCCTGCCATGCCAAGCGAGCCGGAGGCATGCGCCAGCGTTCGGATTGCGTCCGCCCGGACAAAGTGAGAGCCGTCGGCTTCCATTCGGCTTAAGCATTCAAACGCAAGGCTTTGCAGGGCATCGCCCGCCAGAAGCGCGGTCGCCTCGCCGAACGCGACATGGCAAGCGGGACGCCCGCGCCGCATTGGATCATCGTCCATGCAAGGCAAATCGTCGTGAATCAGGGAATAGGCGTGGATCAGCTCAACTGCGGCAGCGCACTCCAGGAGAGATGAATGCGCCGGCTTCCAGATACTCAACTCGCCCGCTGCAAAGACCAGAAGGGCGCGCACCCTTTTGCCGCCGCCCAGAACGCTGTAGCGCATCGCTTCATGCAGGCCGCTCGGAATAACATCTCTGCCAGGCAGGATTGAGTCCAGATGTTTTTCCACATCCTGCCGGACATTGCTCATCCAGGCGGAAAAATCTGTCATGCCGCCCCCCCATCCGGCGAAAAAGGCTTCAGCGCGCCGCCTTCCAGCGCCTTGATCCGTTCTTCCGCTTCCTTTAATTGGTTCTGGCAATGCTGGAGCAGCGCCATGCCGCGCTGGTAGGCGGCTATGGAATCTTCCAGCTCCAGATTGCCGCCCTCCATGCGGGCTGCCAGCGTTTCCAGCTCGGCAAGCGCCGTTTCAAATTTCAGGTCGACAGGCAGGTGTTCCGGTTCTGTGGATGGCATGACGGAAAAATCAGGAAAAATGATAAAAATACTGAATTTTCGCCGGAGGGTCAAATGTGAACGTATCTTTTGCTCATTCCAAGTCTGGTCAGGAAGAATTGCTATAGCGCGGACTTGCGGATTTTTTCCAGAAAGGCGGTGGTGGATAGCGGATGAATGAAAGGGATGGAATAAACCTGCCCGCCCCTGGCAAGCGTCGCTTCCGCGCCGACAATCGCTTCAACAGGCCAATCGCCGCCCTTGACCAGAATATCCGGCTGGCAGGCAAGAATCGCGGCTTCGGGAGTATCTTCGTCAAAGCCGGCGACAAGATTGACCGACTCCAGAGCGGCAAGCATGGCAAGGCGGTCGGGTAGCGGGTTGATAGGACGGTCTTTCCCCTTGTCCTGTCGCTTCACAGAAGCATCCGTATTTACCAGCACGATAAGCGAAGCGCCCAGCGCGCGCGCTTGCGCCAGATAGGTGACATGCCCGCGATGAAGAATATCAAAGCAGCCGTTGGTCAGGACGACAGGCGCGGGAAGCATCCTGGCGCGGACGCCCAGTTCTTCCGGCAAACAGATTTTGCGTTCAAAGAGAGGCAAGGGAAAAGTGGACATGGCATGTAATGCGGGAAAAAGATCATTCTACCCTGTTGTCTAAAGCGCGATGAAAATATCGTAACAGGCCGCCCGCCAGGCGGCAAAGGCGACCGGCAACGCAATGGGCAGCAATAGCCCCAAAGAAAGCAAGGTGGCAAAAGCCAACAGGGAAAGAAGCAACGCCAAAAAAAACAAGGGAGCCAGGTTTTTGCGGCAGGCAGTAAAACTGGCCTTCAATGCGCGTCCGGGCGGCAGGCGGCGCGGATAAATCAGAGGCGGCGCAAACAGGAGCGCCATGCCAAGCGGCAGCATCAGAACCGGCAGGAAAAAAGCGTACAAGACAAGCGCCAGCCAGAAGATAACGGAGCTTTCCGGCGCGGCGGCAATTGACAGCATTAATAAAAAAATCGTCCAGAGAAGCCAGAGCGCGCCTGCTCCCAGTATTCCGGGAACGATAAGGAGCGGCGCGGTAAAAGCGGCGAAAAAATCTCCCGGCAAAGGGCGTCGGCCTGTTTCTTCCGCCGTTTCCGCCATTCGGCAAAGCTCATGCCATCCGGCGGCAAAAAAAGGCATTAGCATGAAAAACAGCCAGAGGGCGCGAGGATAAAGAGCGACAGGCAGAGCCGCAAGGGCGGAAAAAAGCAGGGCAAGCAGACACCAGCGGAATTTGTCCTCCGCAAACAATGCCCACCCTCGAGCCAGCCAATCAAGCGCCGCATCTGCGGGGTTGGCGCGGGATTCGCCGGTAAAGGCGGCTGGCGGCAGGGGAAAGTGCGTCATTACGGGCTTGCCCACACTACTCGCATGAGTCCGAATTAACACAGTTGGCGGAGACGGAGGGATTCGAACCCTCGATGCGAGTTTTGCCCGCATGCTCCCTTAGCAGGGGAGTGCCTTCGACCTCTCGGCCACGTCTCCGGAAAGCGCATATCGTAAAGATTCTCCGCGCTTTGGTCAAACTTGTCCGCTTGAAAGCCCGCAGGTTCGTTATTCCCGTAGGCAAAACATGGATTGACCGTGATCGTCGCTGAAGGAACTACTTGCTCAACCTGTTTTGCTCACCGGATAGGTTGCCCTATCCAGCCCGAAGGTCTGATGCAGGACGCGGACGGCCAGTTCAAGGTATTTTTCGTCCAGCACCACGGAGATTTTGATCTCGGAGGTGGAAATCATCTGGATGTTGATGCCTTCTTCCGCCAGCACACGGAACATCCGGCTGGCAATGCCGGGATGGGAACGCATTCCGACCCCGACGGCGGATACCTTGCAGATTCGGTTATCGCCGGTTATTTCCCGCGCTCCGATATGTTGCCGCACATCTTCCAGCACTGCCTTGGCTTTTTCAAATTCGTTGCGGTTGACGGTGAAGGAAAAGTCGGTAGTGCCGTCGTGCCCTACGTTCTGGACGATCATGTCGACATCAATATTGGCATCGGCTATTGGGCCTAGAATCTGGTAGGCGATGCCGGGGCGGTCAGGAACATTGAGAACGGTCAGTTTTGCCTCGTCGCGGTTGTGCGCGATGCCGGAGATGATAGGGTCTTCCATGGGTTTGTCTTCCTCGACTGTGATAAGCGTGCCTTTGCCTTCTTCTCCAAAGCTGGATAGCACGCGCAGTTTGACATTGTATTTGCCGGCGAACTCGACCGAGCGAATTTGCAGCACCTTTGAGCCAAGACTTGCCATTTCCAGCATTTCCTCAAAGGTTATGGTATTCAACTTTCTTGCTTCCGGCACGATGCGCGGGTCGGCGGTGTAGACTCCGTCAACATCGGTGTAAATCTGGCATTCATCGGCTTTTAGCGCCGCCGCGATGGCGACTCCGGTCGTGTCCGAGCCGCCGCGCCCCAAGGTTGTTATGCTGCCTGCCGCGTCTACGCCCTGGAATCCGGCAACGACCACAACATGTCCGGTTTCCAGATCATTTCTGATTGCCGCTTCGCCTATTTCCAGAATGCGCGCCTTGCCGAAACTGCTGTCGGTGAGAATGGGAACTTGCGCGCCGGTATAGCTTTTCGCCGCTACGCCGATGTCGCGCAACGCCATGCAGAGCAAGCCGATTGAAACCTGCTCGCCCGTGGAAACCATGACATCCAGTTCACGCGGGTCGGGCGCGGCCTGAACTTCCTTTGCCAGCGCGATCAGCCGGTTGGTTTCGCCGCTCATCGCGGATACAACGACAATAACCTGATGCCCTTCCGCGTGGAAACGGGCGACTCTTTGCGCCACATTTTTGATGCGCTCCGGGCTGCCCATTGACGTGCCGCCGTATTTTTGAACGATCAATGCCATATATTGTCTGCCTGCCGGAAAAAAACCTCGTGATTCTATCGTATGAATGGCGAGGAAGGGGTTTTTTATAGTGTTTTCCGCAATTATATTGCTTTCTGTAAATAACAAGACTATCAGGCATATCACTCTTTCGCACAGATGCCAACCTAATCGTCATTCCCGCGAAGGCGGGAATTCAGTTCGGCGTGGCAGCAACGACAGGTTGCCAAGACAGGAGCGGCATTTCAATAATGGAACGCCAGAGGAACGGAAATGTTTGTCTGGATTCCCGCCTTCGCGGGAATGACTAGTGATTGGGCATCGGAGCAAAGCGCCCCCTTGATAGTCGCGTTATTTGCGAAAATTAGCTATAAAGCTACTATCGCGTGATTGCAGGGGAGGCAAAATACCCGCATCCCCTCTCCCACAAGCGGGAAAGGGGCATCCGCCTTGTCCCGCTTGTGGGAGAGGGGTTAAAAATTTTTAACCCCTACAGCGGCGCTGTTATAGTAGCTCTCATAGATAAAGGGACATCGAATGTTTATAGAGCTTCTTTGCGTTTCATACTGGTCATGGCGCGGCGAAAAAAATCTTCTTGCCATATTTGGCGTATGGCGCGGTAGTCGGCGACAAGCGTGGCTAATCCGTCGGGATTTTCAAATTTTTGCGCGTTGGCGGGCAGCGCGTCCCTGTGTTTTTCGATGAACAGACGGCCGTAATGCGAATGTTCTTTGCCGTAATCGCCCGTCGAGGCGTGAATGATAGGAATATCAGAGCACACTCCGAGCTTCCTGCCCGCTTTCCAGGCGGAGAAACTGAAATCGAGATCGTAGAGATGAAAGCCGTCGAAGGTTGTTTCGTCAAACCCTGTTTCTTCCGCTACTTCCCTGCGCGCCATGATGCACAAGCCGTCAATACCCTGGATGTTATCCGCCACCGGCCAAGGCTCGACGCTCCATACGGAGAGCTGGAAATCACTCCCGTAAGGGTTTGCGACCGCGCCGTATGACAAGGCAAGTCCGGCATTCCACCATTTTTCCGCGATGACGCGGCGCGTGCCGGCGAAGCCCAGAATGTCGAAATCCTGCAGGCGGCTACTGATTTTCAGGCCGAAATCAGGGTCGAGGATCAGGATGTCGTCATGGGAGAAAATCGCTATGTCCCCCCGCGCGCGCCGCAAGGCTCGGTTGTAGCCTTCGGCAAGCGATTTGGCGTCATGGACGCCGATGATCTCATGCGGAAAATCGGCGAGAAGATCCTCGAAACATGCGCTGACATGAGCGAATCTCAAGGCATTTACGCTGCAAATGATGACGGAGAACGATGGCTTGTCTGACGTGTTCATGAAAATTCCTCCTTGCCGCTGCGGGCGGCGGATAATGCGGCGCGGCGAAATATGTCTTCTGTCCAGAGGCTGATCAGGGTTTTGTGGTCATTGACGTAACACTGGGCAGCAATCCACTGTATCTGTTCAAAGGGAAACATTGCGCGTTTATGCCTGTATTTCCTTACAAAATGTTCGGCATATTTTTTATAGCTGGCGGACTTTGCGCCTTGACCTGCGGAAAGGTGGATGTGGGGAATATCGCAGCAGACCCCGATTTTGTAACCGGCAAGATAGGCTTTGAAGCTGAAATCGCTGTCATAGAGGTGCCAGCCGTCGAAGGTATCTGAATCAAATCCGATGGCTGTTGCCGTCTCGTGACGGGCAATAACGCACATGCCGTCCAGAGCTTCAATGCCGCCGGTGACAGGCCAGTCCAACATGCCGACAAAACCAAAACCAAGATGGTCTGGTTTATCGTGGCGCCACCATCCGAGCGCGGCGCTTGATGAGTTTAGCGCGCTGCTCCAGGCTGGACTAACCAGGCCGGACGCCCCGGCAAAGCCGAGAATATCCCAAGATTCCATCCGTTCGACGATTTTTTGCGCGAACTGTTTGTCGAGAACAGTCACATCGTCATGGGAAAAAATCACGATGTCGCCGCGCGCGCGGCCTAAACCCCGGTTGTAGCCTTCGGCGAGCGATTTGGCGTCGTGAATGCCGATAATTTCAAACGGGAATCCGCGAAGCAGGCGTTCGAAGCAGGTTCCGGCCTGGGCGAAATTCCACGGATTGACGCTGCAAATGACGACGGAGAAAGAGGTTTTGCCCGGCTGGTTCATGCGGATTCCTCAAAGCGACGGGCGACGGATAGCGTGGCGCGGCGAAAGACATCTTCCTTCCAGAGGTTTATCAGGGTTTTGTGATCGTTTGCGTAACAGTATACAAAACGCGCATCGGCGCGACTCAAAGGCTGAAGCCCGCGCTTATCCCCGTATTTCCTTAAAAAACGTTCAGCATATTTTTTATAGCTGTCGGAAAGAAAGGCGCTTTGCGCGTTCTGTAGGCTTGCGGTAGCGTGGATGTAGGGAATGTCGCAGCAGACCCCGATTTTATAGCCGGCAAGATGGGCAGCAAAGCTGAAATCGCAGTCGTATAGATGCCAGCCGTCGAAGGTATCGGAATCAAAGCCTATGGCGGCGGCGACTTCGTGGCGGGCGATCATGCAGAGTCCGTCCAGCGCCTCTATGCCGCCGGTGACAGGCCACTCCCGCGCCCCATAAACATTGAAAGAAAGATATTCGGCATTACGGCGCAACCAGTGGCAGACCGCGCCGTTGAGCGAGTCTGTCGCTCCAAACCAAGAGGGGCTGATCAGGCGTTGTGCCCCGGCAAAGCCGAGAATATCCCATGATTCCATCCGTTCGGCGATTTTTTGCGCGAACTGCTCGTCGAGAAAAGTCACATCGTCATGGGAAAAAATCACGATGTCGCCATGTGCGCGGCCTAAACCCCGGTTGTAGCCTTCGGCGAGTGATTTGGCGTCGTGAATGCCGATAATTTCATACGGGAATCCACGCAGCAGACGCTCGAAGCAGGTTCCGGCCTGGGCGAAATTCCACGGATTGACGCTGCAAATGACGACGGAGAAGGAATGCGTGTTCATGGCTGTTCATTAGAGCTGCTTTGGTTCAAATGGATACGTTTTGTAGCTATTCTTGCAATTAAAAACATATACTGTCTGCAAACCCCTGCCCGCCAAGGCGGGAACCCCCTTGCAAACCCCCAGCGCTTCGCGCCACACCCTTTGTAAAGGGGGCAAGGTGAGGGCTTGTCGGCGAAGCGTCCTATGGTTTGCGCCCCATTTCTGGCGGCGGAACGGCCGAGAGTCTGCGCCCCCTTTACAAAGGGGTCGCCTCGAAGGGGCGGAGTTAGTCAATTCTGTCATAACCGTATTTATGGGAACTGCACACATTATTATATGTAGGGTTCAATGGGCAGCATTTTTGGCAAAGGCCGTAATTATCCATCAGCATGTCCAGCCTGATTTTTTTCATTCCAGGGCTGTTGTATTCCTTCTCCCAGTCTATAACATCATCCTTTACAGCCGCATTCACACTAAAGCGCGGATTGATCCAACCGCAGCACTCAAATTTCTCATCTGGATATATGTCCAGTGAATTAAAAGGCGCAAAGCATGTATCTTTGCCATTTATTGCAATTTGCCTTATGGTCGATGTCCAGTCTTCGTCGAAAGTGAACTCTTTTTTCCCTTTGCTTCTCCTTATCCTCTGCCTTGCTTCGTATTCCGTTCTCATGGAGCGATCTCCGGCAAGCTCAAGAATTTCCGAATATTCCTTCCGCAAATTTTCTATCGGGATAGCTTCCACCATCGGCTGAATCATCTCCGCTTCCTTCAGCGGAATCCATAATCTGAAATATACAAATAACTTTCCTGCCAGTACACGTTCGAGTTTCATCAGTTCAAAAAGCGCCATGCGTGAAGTCGTCGGACAGCCGAAGTAGTTTCCGGCCATATTATTTTCCGTATAGTCGAAAAAGAACATTACATGACGCAATTTTTCAGTCAGCGCATATTTAACAAAATCACGAACATCATGCGCGGTGTCCCTGTTTATCACCATTGAAACATCAGGCGCAAAAACCTCAAGCCCGGATTCCCGCAAACGAGCCATATAATCCCGGATATTTTTGGTAAACTTTCGATATGCGGCTTTTCCTCCTTCCCAGCAGCCTTTGGAATACACTTCTTCATTGCTTGCGTTAACAGAAACATGCACACTCATCAGGCTTTCCATGGCAAGCCTTTGCCATTTTGCAGTAAAGGCAATCCCATTGGTCTCCAGGATCATGGTAACGCGAGGATAATTCTCGCTTATAAATCGGCAATAAGACATGCTTTCCGCAGTAATCAGCGGATCGCCTCCGGTGAGAAGCAATATCTTGATTTGTTCGTAAATCGGTTTTAGGTATTTGTACAATATCTCGTTTCTCACGCTCATTTTCTGCACGTCTTCAGGCCAAAATCTTGTACCGCAAAACCTGCATTTTGCATTGCAGCGATTTGTTATGCGAACTCGTAATAATCCGTCTTGCATCGTCGAATGCAGGCGCGCAAGAAAGCGCGACGCATGTTGACATTCCAGAAGGTCGCCGCGCTCGGCAAGAATTTGCAGCAAAGCATTCCTTATATTTTCCTGGGCATCTGAGGGCAGGTCACAGACGGTTTCAAGGAGCAAAACAGCTTCCTCGCTTTGTCCGGTCAGATGCAGGCTTTGCGCCAAAGCCGGGTAAGCCGCGAACAAGTCCGGTTGCAAGTTCAATGCCTCCCGCAGATATTCCGCCGCCTCGAAGGGCTTGCCTGCTTTCAGGAGAGTTTCGCCCAAGGCCGCGATGAAGTCAATTCGTTCAGGAGCAAGGCTTAACGCCTGCGTTATGAAATCATGCGCCTCTTGCAGCAACCCTTGACGCGCACAGGCAAAAGACATGTATGCGAAGGGTAGCGGGTTTTGCGGCTCATCCGCCATTGCCGCTTTGAGACATTCGACTGCGGTCTCGAAATCTTCATTTTGGAAAGCATTGATTCCGCAGGCAAGCATGTTTTCTGTCGTTTTCATCGTAAACCTAACTATGGTTTGAAACTCCGCCCTTCAGGGCGGCGCTAAGGTTGGAACCCCGGCCTGAAGGCGGTGGTTTCGACCGTAGCAAGGGAGGGGATGCAAATCCTTTCCTTGTTCGTTTTGAGCGACAGGCATGAATGCCTGTTGCCAATTTCTTGCGGGCTATCATTTTCAGTCGGCAGGTTCCGAATTCGTCATGGCATCCGCAAATCCCAGCGCAAACGCTTTTGCGTCGGTAAGCCCCAGAGCTTTCATACGCTCGCGCAGGGCAGGGTCCGGGATTATAGTCCGACCGGACGGGGCTAGCCGCATGGCAAGCTCCGCATAATGTCGCGTGTCGGCTGCGATCCATTCTTCCCGGCCTAGCGCCCTCAATAGCGCGGCGGGGCGTTGCGCCCACGGCAGGACGGATGCCGGAGCAAGGCAGGGTCTGCCCATCCACAGGCAAGCAGGCAGGGCAAGGCCGCCGGGGTTAGTCTGCGGCAGTAGACCAAGATCAATGGACTGCCAGGCAAGGCAAAGTTCTTCCGTTGTCCGGGCGCTGATGAAGACGAGCCGCGCCGGATCAACGCCTTCGCAGGAGAATTGTCCGCTGATAAATGCTTTTGCCGCCTTGCCCAATTCTTCAAGGTTGATGACGAGAGTCGCATCCTTATGCAAGCGCAATGTTTCGGCGAACAACTGCCAGCCGTTCCTGGCAATTTCTCTGGCGGGGATCAGACAACCGAGAACAGGGCAACCGGGAGGCGGATTGCCCATCTTGCGCGCCCTGTCGTTGGTTAATGGCAATTCCGGCAGATTGAACACTTCCCCCATTTCTGGAAGAGTTACGGCGGGCAGCATGTTTTCTATGGACAGATCGCTACCCGCCAAAGTCCGCACATCGGGCGCGATAGGCGGCATGGGCGCATCACCCCACATGAGCTTATGCGGCACCGGCGCAGACAGAAAAGCCGCCAGACGCTCTGTTGGGGAACATACTTCCATGTTGATCAGAATGTCGGGGGCAGCGGCAAGAATTTTTTCAACCGCGCTCTTGTCGTCAATCTTGTTGATGTTCAAAACAGAATCGGCAAGCATGGCGCAGGTCTGAATCTTGTCGTCCTTTGGTATATGCGTGTAGCAGGAAACAAGGATGGTGAAGAATCGATCCGTCGGCAGATTGAGCATGAGCGCATAAAGCTGTTCGGCTTGGTGGCGCGAGGTGAAGTCGCCTGCCATGAACGCGATTCTGATCAAACCGGATTGTGTGCCGCTATGGCTGGTGATGCTGTCATGGCTCCGAGATGAGATGTCGTCTTCCAACCTGCTTTGAATGCGGGCAAGAGTTTCAATGAATGTCTTGCCATTTTCATCAAAACGCGCAAGATGCCGCGCCGCCAGTAATTCATCAGGCAACCCTTCCGAAAAGCGCAGGGTATATTTTGTAAATTCGGACAAGTCGCCGCATTCGGCAAGGATTTGCAGCAAGGTGGTTCTGATATTCGCCTGGGCAACTGATGGCAGGTCGGAGACGACTTTGAGGATTGATGCGGCTTCCTCGCCTTGTCCGGTCAGATGCAGACTTTGCGCGAGAGCCGGATAAGCCGCGAACAAGTCCGGTTGCAAATGCACGGCTTCCTGCAGGTATTTTGCAGACTCATAAGGCTTGCCTGCCTTCAGGAGAGTTTCGCCAAGGGCAGCAATGAGATCAACGCGCTCCGGGGCAAGGCTTAACGCCTGCGTTATGAAGTCATGCGCCCCTTGCAGCAAACCTTGACGCGCGCTTACGAAGGCAAGATATGCGCGGGGCAGCGGGTTATCAGGCTCCTCGACCATTGCCGCTGAAAGAGATTCGACTGCGGCCTCAAAATCTTCGTTTTGGAGAGCCTCAATGCCTTTCTCAAGGGAAGATTCCGGCATTTGGGGGGGAGCGGATGGTTTATGTTGCGCGAAAATCTGCCTCTCTTTTTTAACGGCAGCAAAATCGGTGCGATCAAAGTTATGGACGGCGCGGATTTTCTCGGCTCTTTCATGCGAGGACAGCAATTTGTGCAGTAATTGCAGCCCGAACAGACGGTGATGTAGAGAAGCGTTTGCTTCTATTGCCGTCATGGCCAACGCGAACTCAATGTCGGCATCGGGCTGCGGGTAGTATTTTTCCATGAATGGAAATATCTTGAAGAATTCTTCAATGTCTGCAATGCTACAGTAACTGTTCAAAACCATGTAACTCTCAAAAACTGTACTGTTGAGAGTTTGCTGGGTTAAGGAACTCGTATTGCTGTTATCGGATTTCCATCTGAAATTTACGAGACACTCGGGCAGCACATGTATTTCATACTTGAAACACAAACGAACCCACATGTCAAAATCGGGTAATTGCCACAGCGCCGGATTGTACAGCCCGCAGTCGGTGTAACATTGCTTGCGTATCAAGACGCTTGGGTGGCACAAGGCGTTGCCTGAAAAAAAGAACAGCCTCAACCATTCATGCCGCGTTTTGTTCTCTTGCCTGAAAGCCTTGTGTGGATAATATGATCCGGTATGAGCATCATTGTTGATATTTCCGTACTCATCAATAATATTGACCCACGAAAAAACCGCGCCGACTTCCGGGTTGTTATCCAGAACAGCAACCTGCTTCTCAAGTTTGTCCACTGCCCATACGTCGTCAGAATGATGAACGGCTATGTATTCGCCCTGGGCAATTTCGGAGACGGCCTTGTTGACGCTATTGCCCACATAACGCTTGAACTCGTTTCTGAAAGCCCTGATTCTGCTGTCGTTGTATTGTTTGATGATTGACCAGGAATTATCCGTGGAATCATCGTCCCAGATGATAAGCTCGAAATCCCGGTACGTTTGCGAAAGCGCGCTCTCTATGGCGTCGCGCAGGAATTTCTCGTGATTGTATGAAGTCAGGATAACGGAGATTTTGGGCATCTTCTTGCCTCGCGGAGAATTATTTGCAGTAGATGGTATCATAAGTGGAAATGTCTTTGGCTCTGCGGATGCTTTGCCGACCATGTACAGAATGCTGGATGACTTTAAGCCAAGCTGCCGGAAAATGTCTTCTCCGAAATCATCCTTTGTCATTTGTTGCAACAAAAAACCGCCTTCCTTGATTCTGGTCACATAGTCGTCGTGGCTGTATAGGCGCACATGGTCATTCTGACCGAAAAGCCGCCAGCGAAGAGCCGGATCGGTAATTGTCGGGTCTTCGATTGTTGTTTTGATACTGAGGCAGATTGGCGTCATGAGAATGCCAAGTCCGCCGGGCCGAGTGACGCGGTACAGTTCCCTGATGGCTCGTCTGTCGTCCGGCACATGCTCCAGAACGTGCGAACAGATAAAGAAATCAAAGCTGTTGTCGGCAAAAGGCAGTGATTGCAAATCGGTATGAAAATCCACGCCCTGCATGGACATGTCGGTCGTTCGGTAGGACGCAAAATATCGTTCACGGCGAATATGTTTTGAGAGCGCAGGTTCCGACGCGAAATGGATCATATGACCACAGAGTTCTCTCTTCATTTCGCGGAGAAAAAGCGCGTAAAACCGCTCCCGGTCGGAAGCGCCGCAAGTGGGGCAGGCATATGTGAACAGCGGCGTCATTTCACCGGAGCCAAAATGCTTGTGTCCGTATTGTCTCGACAGCTTGGAATACATGTTCGGCAAAGGCTGCCAGCGGATATTCACGGCATCGCAGACAGCGCAGTAAGTCTCAAGGTTCATTGTTGACCCAATTCAGTGCTTGAAGCGGTTTGTATTGTATACAGACTCAATGAATGCTGCAATTTTCCATATGCTTTAGATCGGTTTTGGATGGATACATTCAGGATTCCAGCGTATGCGCCTACCCTTTGGAGTGCTTTTGGTTTATAGTGTTTTCCGTTAATAAAGCGACGGTCAGACGCAGTCATTCTTTCGCACATACCATAACCTACTCGAAATGAACGCGAAGGCGGGAATCCAGTACGGCGCTGAAAGCAACGACATGTTTCCAGAACATGACAGGAGCGGCATTTCCATACGGAAAAGCCAGAGGAGCGGAAAGGCTTGTCTGGATTCCCGCTCCTCGCCTTCGCAGGGACAGGCATGCGGGAATGACGAATAATTTGGCGTGGGAGCAACGTTTTTCCTCTCTGTTTGCTTTGCGATAAAGTACAATTATTTACATGTGTTACCTTAATTACTGAAAGCATTATACGCCCTCTCCCCCAGACCCTCTCCAGTTTGCCCAGACGTCATTCCCGCGAAGGCGGGAATCCAGTACGGCGCATAGCGCCGGGGAGGGTATGCAAAACGTATTTACTTTGACCGGAACCATTCTAACATGACGCGCAGTAAGCCCCAAGCGGTCGGGGGCACAATGCCAGGATTGAATTCCGCTCCCCAATCCTGTATCATGATTTTGTTTTGAGACCACTCCAGCCACTCTGGCTTGAGCGCCCTCAAGCCAGAGTGGCTTGACGTCCATTTCCACGCCTGAACTGGACAAGCTGTTTTTTAAGCGGAAATTGAAGGAGAAATCATGAGCGCGCTGAATTTTCTGTTGATAATGCCGAGATTTGTGACAAGGGTCGGCGATGGCTACAGTTTCCAACTAGGAATTGCATATGTTTCAGCGGCAATGAAACAGGCGGGGTTTAATGTATTTACTTTGAATCTAAATCACATTGAAGGTGAAACAGATGCAATAATCAGCAATGAAATAACAAAAAATAAAATTGACTTAGTGATGACAGGCGGCTTGTCTGTCCATTATAACATCCTGAAAAGCATTGTTGATTGTGTTCATGATAATTTCCCGCGAATAAAAATAATTATTGGCGGCGGGATAATTACCGCTGACCCGGAAGTGGCAATGACCGCCTTGGAACATGCGGACATTGGCGTTATCGGCGAAGGGGAAGTGACTGCTGTTGAGCTGTGTAATACTTTACAAGAAAACATCGGGGAAAGTGGGGTAATTATATCACAATTATCAGAAATTGCGGGAATTATTTATAAAAATGACAGAAACTGGACGCGAACAAAAGCACGTAAAGAAATAGATGATTTGGATTCTTTGCCGTTTCCTGATTGGGATGGTTTTGAATTAAGTCGGTATTTAGAACTGCCTCCAAGGGTTGAGAGGGAAATAACAAAAGAACGCTCCTTCCTTAGTATAGGCGCACGTTCCTGCCCGTATCAATGCACATTTTGCTTTCATACAACAGGCAAAAGGTACAGGAAACGTTCTATGGACAATGTAGCAAAAGAAATTGAAATGCTGGTCAAATACAATGTAACATGCATTATAATGCTTGAAGAATTGTTTGGAAAACATAAAGACAGGGTGCAAATTATGGGAAATATCGCAAAAAAACACGGCATAGCTTGGTCTGCTTGCTTTAGAGTTGATGATATTGATGAAAACATGGTGGAAATATTAAAACATGGAAATTGCATATCCATAGGCTTGGGTTTAGAGAGCGCAGACAACAGAATACTAAAAAGCATGCGCAAAAACATAACAATGGAGCAGACAGAAAAAGCTTTGAAATTGCTATACGATGCCGGCGTGGTGTTCAGCGGAAATTTTATCTTTGGCGATATAGAAGAAACATTTGAAACCGCAAATATTACTTTGGATTGGTGGGAAAAACATAAACATTACAACATATTAATTAATTTCATTAACACATATCCAGGCACATATATTTACAAGTATGCCTTGCAAAACGGAATTATTAAAGACCCGGTTCGGTTTTTGCAGGATGGCTGTCCGCAAGTAAATATTTCAAAACTTTCAGAAGATGAACTGTCGCTTGTTGCAAGAAAAATGCTCCTTTTATCCGCCGAGGCTGGCTTGACATTAGAACAGATGGAACATATTGCGTTAGATAATAAAGATAGAATTTCCTTTGGCGCGACATGTATTAAATGCGGCAAAAAGCAAATATTCAAAGATGTGATATTATTTGTTGGAAGCACTTTTGTTCATTGTGCTGATTGCAAACAACAATATATAATTCACTTGCCTGAAGAATTAGCGCAAATACTTTTTGTTAATTTACAGAATCACATCAATGAAAATGGCAAAACCGGGCTGTGGGGAATTACTGGGTACACATTGCCCCTATTTGAAAATAACGATATTTTCAAGGATGAAAAGATAATTTTTATGGATAATGCCGCAGCAAAGCAAATGATAAAAATTCACGGAAAAACAGTACATTCTCCGGACGAATTACTAGCGGGCGAAATTGATACGGTGATATTCTTTTATCCAAGGTCTTACTCAATTGTCGCAGAAGAAATCAAACGTAAATATCCGAAAGTCAAGCGATTTATCAATGTTTATGATTTGCTGGCAGGGCAAAAATCGTAGCATGAGGACTGTATACAGAACTCTTGTGCTGGAGCGACTGGATATAATGCTTTTCGCAAATAAAACGACTATCAGGCGCAGTTATTTTTTCGCACAGACTATAATCCACCAGTCATTCCCGCTTCTCGTCATACTGAACATTAGTCACAAATTCTGATGCAGCGCTGGATTCCCGCTCCCGCCTTCGCGGGGACAGGCATGCCTCCAAGCGCCGCTATGCCTGTATCGGCGAGATTCCCGCTCCCCGCCTTCGCGGGGACAGGCATGCGGGAATGACGAGTAACAAATTTTGCATCATCCATCATTTCAATTTACCTGGACATTTTTATCTCCCTTATGCCAGACAGATTGCATCATAGCGATCCAGCAGCACATTTTTCATTGTTTCCATATTCGGAAATGCCATAAACAAAAAACCAAGCGGCTCGGACATATGGTTTTGCACCGGATTTTCCGGCTTCCATAGAAAATGCGTGTCATGAACAAACCTGTTTATGTCTTCTGGAACAATTATTTCTTTCACATAACCATTCTGTTTTGCCATGATAGTCTTGTAAGCGCAGAAATTTGTCTGTCTGGAATTTTTTGGAAAACCGGATAAGTCCAGACCGCAATAAACAGCCATTTGCCAATAATCCCAGTTTATTCCAGTATGCTTTTCCGCAGGCGTTCCGTACATGTTGCCAATCGTTCTACGCATACATTCCATAATATACGGTTTATTATCTTGCATTCTATACTGTAAATGAAAAATCCCGTCTTTTAAGTTGAGGATCGCCGCCATCTTTTCTATTTGTCCAATTAAAAAGTCTTTTACTTCATCAAAATTATCCGCAGGAAAAGTATCTATTTCAACTCGGTAAGGATTTACGAATGAATATTCATTGTTGGAACAGACCGCTACAACTTTTTTATTTATCAAAAATGTGCAAAAACCGTGCTGAGAGCCATCTATAAAAGGCTCAATCACAATTTTTTTAATACGGGATTTTCCCAAGGCATTCCTGATGGCTATAACTGCCTGTTCTTTACTGTCGGCTCGTGAAATCCCATTGCCCGCGCTTAAGTCCGAAGGCTTGACAATAACAGGGTATTGCACAGCCTCAATATAATTCAAGGCCGAATTTTCATCAGCAAAACATTCTGCGTAAGGCGTAAAAATGTCATGCTCTTTGGCGAATTTTTTAAACATGTCCTTACGATGCAAAATGAGAGTATTCTCGTAAGAATCATGCCCGGATAAACCTAATTTTTCAGCAACAAAGGAGGCTGTAATTACTCCAAAATCATTGCAGCACGCGCATATATGGTCTATATTTTGAGTTTCCGCAAACTTTAGAACTTCCTCTTTTTCAGAATAATCAATCTGGAAATATTCATCCACAAACTGTTCGCCAACCAGGCCGCTTTTGCCTCCTGTGGCAACCACATGAAATCCCATCTGCTTTAGCGCTTTTATTGCGCGTAAGTCATTATGGCTGGTTGCGAGCATAAGCGCATGTTTGCTCATAACTCTACTTTGCCTCCAATTTCAGCGGACATATAAGCCGCATAAATTATTTTTGCTGTATCCCTTGCCAGACCAAAACCTGATTTCGGCTCCCTGTCATAAAGAATGGCGTCCATGAAATCCCGCATTTCATCTGTATATCCCCGGATTATTTCATCTTCCAGAAACGGATTATTCCAGCCTGTCTTTGCAGGTAGCATTTCCGAAATATATACATCCCCAAGGTTATCTTCGTCCAGAAAATATGTTTCCATTAAATTGGACATTGTGATATTGCATCTGATCGCAGCATCGTTACAGTATAGTTCCACATAATTCTTGCTGCCGCCGAGCAAAGTATCTGTTGCAATGACAACAGCCCTGGAATTATCATTAAACTCAAGGATAACCGTTCCGCAGTCCTCCACATCCACAGGATTCGCCGCTATATGCCGGTGCTCATATTCAGACAAGGAAGGTGTAATTTGAGCCATATCGGCCAAAACAGATCGGACTTTTATTTCCACACCTCTGGCCAGGGCTTCCTGTTGTTTGAGATAAAGAATCGCAGAAAGAGGATGAGACCCGGTTCGTATAAAAGTGCCGCCGCCTGTTTTGGCCCATTCGCCGGCAACCGGCGAACTGGAACCCTTTAAGCTTTCCTCGCCTTTTGCATACAGTATCCTGCTTCTCTTCTTCCTTAGTATTTCTGCTGATTTTACTATCGCCGGAGCATAAACAAAATTCTCGGCATACATGAATTTCTTGCCGGAATTGTTTATTGTAGCTTGCAAATTTTCCAAATCAAACAAAAGCCGGGCATACATTTCCTTTTTTGACAAACTTGCATCAAAGCAGCCGGTAAGAGGTTTTTCACAAATTACATGCTTTTTCGCCTGCATTGCCATTTTTATCATTTCCGCATGCAAATATGGCGGAGTGCAAATATCAATAACATCTATCTGGGGATCATTCAGCAAGTCATTGAAATCAAAAGAAATATTTTCAAACCCGAAACGCTTTCGCGCGGATTCCAGTTGCTCTTTTCTGCGAGCCATAACAACCTTGAGTCTTATGGGAACGCCGGTAAACCTCTTGAGCGCATTTACATGCAACTCCATTGCTCGTCCGGCTCCGGCCATGCCAATGCAAATTTCATCCTTGCGACGCATGTCAAGACTCTTCTAAGCCGCTTGCGTGGAACGCAAAAGGCGGCGCAAACCCCCGGCGGCTTCGCCGCCAAGCCCCTTTCTGGCGCGGGGGGGGATTTTCCATTACGGGAATCACTTAATCGAGCCGATTAGGTTGATGATTGCCACTGTCAGGCGACAGCGCTCCAAGCTCCACAAAACAACTGTCTCGCTCACCTCGCCGTAAATGGCGAGGCTTCTTCGAGACGCGTGGTCAAATTCTATTGCGCGAGGCATAATGGTTTCTCCAGTGTTTTTTGGAAGCTATCCGATGCTGCGAAACCGGCCTCGCAGCATTCTGGACGGGCTTGGGCAGCCCGAAAACATCTGCGGCTAAGCTGCCTACTCCTGAATGAGATCGCAAATTGTATCAACTTCTTCCGGTTTCAGGGAAGGGTAGATGGGCAAACAGAGTATCCGGTCTGATACGGCGCGGGCATGTCGTAAATTCCCGACAGCCGCGCTGGCATGGGCGCGGTACATCGGAAAATCCGAAATCAGGGGATAGAAATAGCGGCGGGGATGGATGTTCTTCTCCTTCATGCGGGCATAGAGTTCATCACGCGAGACCGGATGCTCCGGTTTGACATAGATGGGGCAGTAGGAATAATTCCATGCCGTATCAGCTGGTATCGCCGCCATTTCGATACTGTCCGCTTCCTTCAGGCGTTCCGCATAATGACGAAAAACTTCCGCGCGCAAGCGTAGCGCCTCGTCAATGTGTTTCAATTGCAAAAGCCCCAGGGCGGCGGAAAATTCATTCATCTTGCCGTTGATTCCCGGTGCGACGACGGTAGTCTCGCCCGCAAATCCAAAATTCTTCAGGTAGTCAATCCGCTGCTTGATCTTCGCGTCCGGGCAGATGATGGCTCCGCCTTCAAAGGTATTGAAAACCTTGGTGGCATGAAAGGAAAGAACGGACAAGTCGCCATTGACAAGAATGCTTTGCCCGTTTTGCGTGACGCCGAATGCATGCGCGGCGTCATAGATGACTTTCAGGCCGTAAGTGTCCGCAATTTCTCCGATACGCTGGAAGTCGCACGGAATGCCGTAACAGTGCACCGGCAAAATGGCCGTCGTTTTTGGGGTGATGGCTTCTTCTATCTTGTCCGGGTTGATGTTCCGGCTTAGGGGGTCAATGTCGACAAATACAGGTTGCAAGCCGTTCCACAACAGGGAATGCGCGGTAGCGGCGAAGGAATAAGGCGTGGTGATGACTTCTCCGGTAACTCGCAACGCCTGCAAGGCGGTAATCAACGCCAGAGTTCCGTTGGCGAAAAGGGAGAGGTGCGTAACGCCCAGATACTCCGCAAGCTCCTTTTCAAACTGTTCATGAAAAGGGCCGCCGTTGGTCAGGCGGCGACTATGCCAGATTTTTTGCAGGCTCGGCAGAAAATCCTCCAGCGGAGGCAGGAAGGGTTCCGTCACATGGATATCGTTCATTGCATCTCTTTCTGCATGTTTTTCTCCCCTATCCCGTTTGCGGGACAGGGCAACGGCTCAGGTTGAAATTTATGCGTCCTGAATTCAAAACGCATTGCCCCTCTCCCACAAGTGGGAGAGGGGAGTTGTCCCCTCGCTCGCGGGAGAGGGTGGCGCATAGCGCCGCTAGAGGGTATGCAAAACGTATTCACTTGAACCGAAACCGCTCTGAAGCAAAACCGGCTCATGTTTCCTCCGTCGGCAAGTCGCCGCATTCTATCAGTATTTGTCGCAAGGTTGTCTGAATAGCCACTTGGGAATCGGACGGCGCGGCGGCAACGGATTTGAGGATTGATGCCGCTTCTTCGCTTTGTCCTGTCAGGCGCAAACTTTTCGCCAACGCCGGATAAGCCGCGAACAAGTCTGGCTGCATGGCGACTGCCTCTCGCAAGTAGTCCGCAGCTTCGGAAGGGTTATCTTCTTTCAGAAAAACCTCGCCCAGAGCCGCGACGAGATCGGCTCGCTCCGGGGCAAGCCGAATTGTTTGCGCGATAAAATCCCGCGCCCCTTGCAGAAGTCCCTGCCGCGCGCAAACAAAAGCCAGGTACGCGTAGGGCAACGGGTTTTCCGGCTCATCCGCCATCGCCGTGGAAAGACATTCGATTGCGACCGCAAGATTCGCCGTGTCGAAAGCCTCAATGCCTTTCTCAAGCGGAGATAATCTGGAAGAAGATTGTAACGGCGCAAAAATTCGCTCCCGTTTCGTGATGTTCATGAAATCCATATGATCAAAATGATGAACCGCATGGATTTTTCCGGCTCTTTCAGGCGAGGACAGCAATTTGTACAGTAATTGCAGCCCGAAAAGATGATGTCTTGCGGACAAATTTGCTTCTATCGCCGTCATGGCCAACGCGAACTCAATGTCCGCATCGGGGGTGGGAGGGAAGTATTTTGCCGAGGATGGAAATATCTGCAAGAATTCTTCAATATTCGCAATACGGCGGTAGTTGTGCAATACCATGTAGCGCTCAAAACTTGCCTGATGTGCGCTGGATTCGGAAAAGGCGCAGGTATTGCTGGACAGCCATCTGTATTTTACAAGACACTCGGGCAGAATATGTATTTCATGCCTGAAACACAGGCGAACCCACATGTCAAAATCCGGCAATATCCACATCAAAGGACTGTACAGGCCGCAGTCAACATAACATTGCCTGCGTATCAGGACGCTTGGATGGCACAGGGTATTTTCCGCAAAAAAGAAATATCTCAGCCATTCATGCCGCGTTTGATTACCTTTCCTGAACATCTCGCCAAGTTTGCAAAAACGAAAATCATTGTTGATATTCCCGTTCTCGTCAATTATATCCGCCCATGAAAAAACGGCTCCGACTTCAGGATGCCGGTCGAGAAAATCCACCTGTTTTTCAAGTTTATCGGCCTTCCATACATCGTCCGAATGATGGATGGCGATATATTCGCCCTGGGCAATTTCGGAAATGGCCTTGTTGACGCCATAAACCCCATAGCGATTGACATCATTCCTGAAAGCCCTGATTCTGCTGTCGTTGTATTGTTTGATGATTGACCAGGAATTGTCAGTGGAAGCGTCGTCCCAGATGATAAGCTCAAAATCCCGATGCGTTTGCGAAAGCGCGCTCTCTATGGCTTCACGCAAAAACTTCTCGTGATTGTACGATGTCAGAATGACGGAAACCTTGGGCGAGTTCATTTTTTGCCTCATTGGTAAGCAGGTGTCATTTCACCTCAAATTGAAGGAGTTTTCGCGCTCTGGGCTTGATGGCCTTGCAGGGAATGCCTATGCAGATTGACCAGGGCGGCATTTTTTTTGTCACCAGGCTCATCGCGCCGATCGCCGCGCCTTCTCCGATACTTGCGCCCGGCAGAATGACGCATCCTGCGCCAATTACGACATAACGCCCTATCAATATACGTTCGCCATAGGGAGCGCGATATTGTTCGGGACACATCGGATTGCTCATGGCATTGCCGGAGTAGTCGTCGCTTTCAGCGTAAATTGAACAACGTGAAGAAATCCCGGAAAAGTCTTCCATTTCAATACCGTAACAACCGGCGATCAGCGTGTTATGCGTTGAAATATGAATATAGTCGCCGAGTTTGATTTTGCCGCTAAGAACGCAGAAATCGTCAATTCTGACGTTACTGCCGAATTCCATTTCTTCCGGACTGTATAAAGAGGCTTTTTTGCTGATGAGCACATTTTGCCCGTAGGACTTCAAACCCAAGGCAGCCAGTTCGTCAGGGCTGTAAAATGAATTCATCGTTTTCTCCGCAACGCGCATGGGTTGATGACCAGGCGGATTGTATCAGCTTCTTCCGGCTTGAGTTACCCCGGCCTTACTGTCGTGGATTCCTCGATACAAGTCAGAGCGGTTTCGACTTGAGTGAGTACGTTTTACGCACCCTCTCCCAGCCTTTGGCTACGTCGCGAGTGGCATCAAAGCGAGTGGCCACACTCTCCCGCAAGCGGCGTAGGGGTTTGCAGGCAGTACTTGATTTTTAATTACGGGAACTTATAAAGTTAATCGCTTTTCCGCAAGGCATCCTGAATAGCCGCCTGTGAATCAGGCGGCAGGTCGGATACGGCTTTGAGGATTGAGGACGCTTCCTCGCTTTGTCCGGTCAGGCGCAAACTCTCCGCCAACGCCGGATAGGCCGCGAACAAGTCCGGCTGCATGGCGACTGCCTCTCGCAAATAGTACACCGCCTCGGAAGGGTTGCCTTCTGCCAGTAACAATTCTCCCAGAGCCGCGACGAGATCGGCGCGCTTAGGAGCCAGCCGGGCAGTTTGCGCGATAAAATCCCGCGCCTCTTGCAGAAGCCCTTGGCGCGCGCAGACAAAAGCCAGATAAGCATAAGGCAAAGGGTTTTCCGGCTCGTCCGCCATTGCCGCAGAGAGACATTCGATTGCGGTCTCAAAATTTGCCTTGCCGAAAGCCTTAATGCCATCCTCCAGCGGAGTAGGCAACGCTCCCGTCGGGAGAGCCATCCGGCAACGAGTCTGCCAGCGTTCCGGTATAACCGCTGCCAGCATACTCAATGTCGTGGACAGAACTTCTTCAGGAAGAATGCGCCTGAAGCAGTAGTCAAGCCTGTGGCGGCATAAAAACTCGGTCGCCTCGGGCGCGAGGGTTTTTGTGCATCCCCTGCATTCGACATCCGCCCATAGGGCGCGGCTTGCCGTCGCAAACGGCATACGGGCGACCGGATCGACCGTGCTGAACATCCCCAGACACGGAACGCCGACAGCGGCGGCAATGTGCATAACACCGGAATCCGGCGCGACCAGAAGATCACACAGGGAAATAACCGCAGCAGTCTGCATCAGATTCAACCGGCGAACGAGGCAGAGAACGCGGCGATCGGAAATGCCGATGTCGGCGGCGGAAAAGTCAAGATCAGTCCCCAATACGACAATGCCGGTGTTCTGCGGCAAATCGGCGATGAATCGCTGCCAGTATTCCCTGGGCCAGGTGCGAGCAGGGGCGTTGGCAGGCATGTGCACGGCAACAAGGCGTTCAACCCTCAAGTATCGGAAGTTGCTGAATATATGAGCGGCAACAGGGCGGAAATCGCTGTTTGCGGGGTGCAGGGCGGGTTGGGTTGAGGTAAGGGAAATGCCGCTGGATTCGGCATAGGCATGAAGGATATGCAGTTCGCGGCGAGATTCATATGTCCAATCCAGATCAATCAGCACATCATCCGGCAAAGGCTCGTATTGCATATTGAATACCAGGTCGGCATCGGGATTATGCAGAAAGACTTCTGTCTTTTTCGTGACGACAATGAGATTATGGCGCGGGTACCGCCGCCGCAATTCACGCAGGATGGGCGTTGTCCAGATCACGTCGCCCAGCGCACGGGTTCGCTGCATGACAATATTGGGGCGCTTACTTTTACGCGGACGACGCAGGATGAAAATGAATATTTCAGCGCGATCATCGCCGACAAGACCATGATCGGCAATGCCATACGCCTCGAACGTGGTTTCTCCGAACGATTTATATTTCTGGCTGAAAACGGTAATGTCCTCAAAATACTGTTCGAGAAAATTCATCAGCCGTTTATAGTTCCAGTTTGAAAGATGGTAAGGATTGATATGAGAGCCGTGACCGGTCTCATCGGGCAAGGATATGAACAACCGACCGTCGGGCGACATTCTGTCAATCAATAGCTCAATGAAGCGGTAAGGGTTGGGCACATGCTCCATCGTTTCAAAAGAAATAACATTCTCAAACGACAAGGGCGCGAATTGTGCAAGGTCAATCGCGTGAAAATTGAGTTTGTCATTCCACGTTCCGGCTTTTGCGTAGGCGACCGCAATTTCGGATAAGTCCACGCCGTGGTATTCCTCTACGTTGTCAAGACTTGACAGCATCACCGCGCCGTAACCCGCGCCGCTGGCGCATTCCAGCGTCCTGCCGGGAATGATGAAATCGAATAAAAAACGGTAGCGTTTGATATGGGAGATGGCAGCTGAATAAACATTTACACCGGGAACCATGCGCTCCGCCGTCAATGCCGAAGCTGGCATGATCGGCTGTGGATGCAACTGCCAGGTCAGATCGTCCTTGTCGGACTGCGACATGTATTCAATGATTCTGTCGGAGATAAAGGCAAGATTGTCGCGCTCCCAGTTTTGCAGGCAGGAAGGAAAGTAAATCCCGTTCTCTTTGATCAATATCCCTAATATGGTCATGACATGCTTATCGTCAATTGAACGGAGAACGAGATCGGCTGCCGGAGTTTTTTCCGCAGTATCCGGCAGAGACACCCGTTCAAAGTGAAGGTAATCAATGCCGTGTCGCCACATGCGCTGAAATTCATCCGCCGCCTGCTGCGTGTAAATCTGGAGCGTCTCAATCAGCGGATGAGCGCCAAAATTGATATGCGTTTCGTTCATGCTCCCTCCGGTGGCAAGTCGCATTCCGCCATGATTTGCCGCAAGGCGGCCTGAATAGTCGCCTGGGAATCGGACGGGATGGCGGCGGCGATTTTGAGGATTGAAATAGCTTCCTCGCTCTGTCCGGTCAAGCGCAGACTTTGCGCCAATGCCGGATAAGCCGCGAACAAGTCCGGTTGTATGCTGACGGCCTCTCGCAAATGATACGCCGCCTCGGAATGGTTGCCTTCTCCCAGTAACAATTCTCCCAGAGCCGCGACGAGATCGGCGCGCTCCGGAGCCAGCCGGATGGTTTGCGCGATAAAATCCCGTGCCTCCTGAATCAGCCCCTGGCGCGCGCAGACAAAAGCCAGGTAAGCACAGGGCAACGGGTTTTGCGGCTCATCCGCCATTGCCGTTGAGAGGCATTCGATGGCAGCCTCAAAATTTGTCTTGTTGAAAGCCTCAATGCCATCCTCAAGCGGAGTGGGCAACGCTTCCATCGGGAGAGCCATCCGGCATCGAGTTTGCCAGCGTCCTGGCATTAACGCTTCCAGCATCTTCAATGTCATGGACAACACTTCTTCGGGAAGGATGCGCTCCATGCAATCAGCGTGTTCACGCGGGCATAGCGGAAATGCTTTGGGGGCAATGCTTTTCAGGCATCCCCGGCATTCGATGTCCGCCCACAGGGCGCGGCTTCCGGTCGCAAACGGCATACGGGCGGACGGGGCGGCCATGCTGAACATCCCCAGACACGGCACACCGACGGCGGCGGCAATATGCAGAACCCCTGAATCCGGCGCGACCAGAAGATCGCACAGGGAAAGCGCCGCCGCAGTTTGCAGCAACGGCAACTGATAATGCGCGAGGCAGAGGATGCGGTGATCGGCAATGCCAATGTCGGCGGCGGAAAAGTCTTTTTCGCTCCCCAATATAACAATGCCGACATTCTGTTGCAGCAAATCGGCAAGGAATCGTTGCCAATGTTCCCTGGGCCAAATGCGCCCCGGTGAGTTATACCCCATGTGGACTGCAATCAGGCTCTCGACCTTCAAGTGCCGGAAATGACGGAGCACGAGGGTTGCAACAGGGCGGAAATCGCTGTTTGCAGGGTACAGGGCGGGTTGGGTTGATGTAAGGGAAATGCCGCTGGCTTTGGCATAAGCGTGAAGGACATGCAGTTCCCGGCGCGTTTCATATGCCCAATCGAGATCAATCAGCACATCGTCCGGCAAAGGCTCGTATTGCGTATTGAATACGAGGTCGGCGTCAGGATTGTGCAGAAAGACATTGGTCATTCCTGTGGAAACCACAAGGTTATGGCGTGGATATATACGCCGCAATTCGCGCAGAACAGGCGTTGTCCAGATCACGTCGCCAAGAGCATAAGCGCGCTTCATGACGATATTGGGGCGTTTTCTTTTATGCGGTCGGCGCAGGATGAAAACGAAGACTTCATCGTTTACTTCATCATCCGACAAACTGTCAAAAATACCGCTTGCCGCAAATGTGGTCGGACCAAGCAAGGAAAGTTTCTGGCTGAAAACGGTAATGTCCTCAAAATACTGTTCGAGAAAATTCATCTGCCGCTTATAATTCCAGTTTGCAAGATTGTATGGCTTGAGGTGGGAACCGTGATAGGTCTCGGTTGGCATGGATAAAAGCAACTGGCCGTCCGGCGACATTCTGTCAATCAGCAGTTCCATGAATCGGTATGGATTGGGGACATGTTCCATCGTTTCAAAAGAAATGACATTCTCAAACAACGAGGGCGCAAATTCCGCAAGGTCAATCGCGTGAAAATTGAGTTTGTCATTCCATGTGCAGGATTTTGCATACGTTACTGCCGTGTCGGACAAGTCCACGCCGTGGTATTCCGTTACGTTGTCAAGCCTTGACAGCATCGCCGCGCCATAACCCGTGCCGCTGGCGCATTCCAACACCTTGCCGGGGATAATCAAGTCCAATAAAAAACGGTAGCGTTTGATATGGAGAACGGAGGCTATATAGGCGCTTAAACCGGGAACCATGCGTTCCGCTGTTACTTCCGAAGGCGGCATTACAGGCTGAGGATGCAACTGATGTACTGCGTCTTTATCTGACTTCGACATTTGCTCAATGATTATGCCGGTGATAAAAGCAAGATTGTCGCTCTCCCAGTTTTTCAGGCAGGAAGGAAAGTAAATCCCGTCTTCTTTGATCAATATCCCCAATATGGCCATGACATGTTTATCGTCAGTCGAACGGAGAATGAGATCGGCAGCCAGAGTTTTTTCCGTAACGTCAGGCAGCGACGCCCGTTCAAAGCGAAGGTAATCAATGCCGTGCCGCCACATGCGCTGAAATTCATCCGCCGCCTGCTGCGTGTAAATCTGGAGCGCCTCAATCAGCGGGTGAGCGCCGACATGGATATGCGTTTCATTCATTGCGTTTCTTTCTGCATGTTTTTCTCCCCTCTCCCCCGACCCCTCTCCCACGAGTGGGAGAGGTTGACCACTCGCTTTGATGCCGCTTGCGGCAGCTTTGCTTTTTCCAGGCGGACATCATTCGATCCTGTCATTGCCTGTCGGATACTTCGGGGCGGTTGCCGGTCGCGCACCAGCGCCGCCACATGCCGCTAAACGCGGCCTCAAGGCTTTGCGCCATGCGAGGGCCGTCAAGCAGCGGGCTGTTGAGCATACGTTCGCGCAGATCAGCGCGCAGCCGCTTCAAGCGTTCAAGGTCGTTCGCCAGGGCAACGGCAATGTCCACGTATTCATCGGCGCTATTTGCCACAAGCTCGGAAAGACCGACATTGTCAAGAATCGCTTTTCCCATGCGGGCGGAAAGATGTTCCCCCGGCCAGGTCACAAAAGGAACATTCATCCAGATGGAGTCATACCCTGTGGTTCCACCGTTGAAGGGGAAAGGGTCAAGCCCCAGATCAACCTCGTTATAACTCTCGTAATATTTCTGCCTTGCGATATAGCCCCGAAATTCCAGTTGTTCCGGCTTGACGCCGTATCGCTCGAATTTGCCGGAGAAATAGCGAATGGTGTCAGAGTCCTTGCCGCCAATGGCGACAAGAATCAGGCGCGCCCCGGGAAGTTCCGCAAGAATGCGGCTCCAAAGCTGAATGGTCTTCTCGCTTGCCTTTCTGAAATGGTTGAAACAGGCAAAGGTGAAGGGCGCTTGCAGCCGTTCGCAGGGAAGCCCCGTTTCAATGACGGCGGGGCTGATGTTGCTGCGCGCGCCGTAGCAGTCCGGCAGCGGACAGGGCGTCTCCGAACACCAATCCCCTTTCTCCAGTACAGGGTCGGGCGGGATAAAAATGTAATCAATCGCGGACATGCCGCTGGTTCCTGGAAAACCAAGCCAGGTGACCGCTATCGGCGCAGGCTTCTTCGCTATCGCCTCGACACGCGAACCATCGGTATAGCCGTTCAGGTCGACCAGAATGTCAATCTCATCCCCTTCAATAAGATCCGCCAGAGCCTCATCGCCGATGTCGTTTACGACGCGCCATTGTTGAGCGTTCGCCTTGATCCGGCGGGAGAGGTCGTCTTCCTCGGAAAAATTGTAATAGATGAAGGTCTCCAGCTTATCATTATCAATATGCTCAAGAAACGGCCACACGAAAGCGGCAACCGGATGGTGCCGCATGTCGGAAGATAGCCAGCCGATACGCAGTTTTCGCTCAGGGTTACGGTCGCGTTCGGCAAAATCGTTGGCGCGGCGTTGCGACTTCAGCGAATTGTCATCAATGGCGCAGGCAGTCTCAAGAATGTCCGAGGCGCTGGCGGAAGAAGAACTCAGCATGGTCCAGAGCATCTTGGTATAAATTTGGCGCACATTGGGAGAGTGTGTCCGGGCGCGGGCAAGGCACTCCAGCGCCTCATCATGATCCCCCTTATCGTTGTGCCAGGTAGACAGGTTCATCAGCGCATAGATATTGTGGGGATCCTTTTCAAGAATGGCATCCGCAGTCTGGCGGATTTTGTCGCTCTCGCCCATCCTTATATATACCATTAGCAGGGTTGTCCAGGCGTTAAGGTTGTCAGGGTTGCGCTCTACCGCCATTTCCAGATTCTCGCGCGCCATCGGCGTCCAGTATTTGGTGGTGAACATCATCCCCAGCTTTTCTAAAATCCAGTCTTCGGATACGCCCAATTCATGCGCGCGCTCCATCGCGTCAATTGCGGCAATGGCTTCCCCGCAAAGAACCAATGCAATGGCAAGCCTGGCCTGAATGTCGGCTCGATCAGGGGCAGATTCTGCCGCCTGCCGGAAAAAACTTGCCGCTTCACGGTTGTTGCCGAGCGACCATTCAAAATCGCCCGCCAGAGAAAGGGCATCGGCGGAAGCAGGCTCCAGCTCAAACAGCTTTTCCAGACAGGCTTTCAGCTTGTCCCGTTCCTGTTTATGCAGATAAAGATGCCCCAGGGACAGCCAGGCGTCAGGATAACGCGGTGCTTTGGCGGTAGCCTGCTGAAAGGCTATCAGTGCCTCGTCCGGTTCGCCAAGCTGCTGGCAGGCCATGCCCAAAAGGCAGAAGTGAGCGGAAAGCGGGTTGGGCAGACGGACAACTTCACGCAATACACCCTTGGCGCGCTGCCAGTTGCCGAGCCGGGCATAAGCGCCGGAAAGACTGCACATGATGTCTGCATTGCGGGGCTGCAAGCGGCGGGCGGATTGCAGTAGCTTGACCCCTTCCTTGCCCAGACCGATTTGGCTATAAAGCTCTCCCAGCTTCAGGAGATACCTGACTTTTTCCGGCTGGAGCCTGACCGCTTCTTCCAGAAATGATACGGCGGCATCCGCCTGTCCGACCGCCAGCGCCACCTCGCCCAGACCGAACCAGGCTTCATGCGCCCTGGGCGACTTTGTGACCATCTCCTCGAAAAACGCGCCCGCTTCTTCGTACTGCTTGTTTGCCAGCGCCTTTCTGCCTTTGTCAATCAGGCTCTTTGCCGCGATATTCTTTGCCATGTTTGATGCACGCCCAATTTTTTCGGAACATGAAATTCTAATCCATTCAGCAGAAGAAAAGGGGCTTTGCCTGCCGCGAAGATGAGATTTGGGGTCAAGCGCGTTCTATAGCGTTTTCCGCAAACAACGAGACGGTTGGAGAGTGCGCTTTACTCCCATCTCCCGCTCTCAATCGCGTGTTATTTCCGCGAAGGCGGGAATCCAGGCAAGCCTTTCCGTTCCTCTGGCGTTTCCTTATGGAAATGCCGCTTCTGCCCTGCTCTGAAAACCTGTCGTTGCCGCCACGCCATACTGGATTCCCGCCTTCGCGGGAATGACGGTATAAGCCCGTTCCCGAACTGCTATCAAGGAACGACAATCACTTGTCGGATAACTGGCACGCAAAATGCTTTCTTTTGGCAAGATTTGGCGGAAATAGCCGCCAGCCGGATTTTGAATCTTTTTCTCCCAAGGAGAATGAAATGCCACAAGTTATTAACACTAATGTCTCGTCGCTCAATTCGCAGCGGAATCTGGACACTTCCCAAACCGCGCTGTTTACCGCGCTGCAACGACTGTCTTCCGGCCTTAGGGTCAACAGCTCCAAGGACGATGCCGCCGGTCTTGCGGTGGCGGAGAAGATGAATTCCCAGGCGCGCGGCATGTCGGTCGCCATCAGGAATGCCAACGACGGCATTTCTCTGGCGCAAACCGCCGAGGCCGGAATGAACGTGGTCAGCGAACATTTGCAGCGTATGCGCGAACTGGCGGTGCAGGCCGCTTCCGGTCAATATGATTCGGATAACCGCTCCGCGCTGGATACCGAATATCAGCAACTGGCCAGCGAAATTGACCGGGTAATCAGCGCCACCAACTTCAATGGGCAAAAACTCCTGGACGGCACTTTCTCCGGCGGGGTTATCTTCCAGGTTGGAGCGACGACCACGGCGGAATCGCAGATTGCAATCTCGATTCAAGCCTTGTCTGTGGCCGCAGGCGATATTTTAGGCTCTGACGGAACTCACGCGCTGTCTGCGATGTCGGTTCTGGACACCATGATTGATTACATCAACAACAATCGCGCGGCTTTGGGTGCGGTTCAAAATCGTTTTGAAGGCGTGCTCGCCCAGCTTGCATCCGCGCGTGAGTCTGCCGTAGCTTCCCGCAGCCGGATTATGGACGCCGACTATGCGGCGGAAACAGCCAATCTCGCCCGCGCGCAAATCCTGCAACAAGCCGGAGTCGCAATGCTGGCACAGGCCAACGCCTTGCCGCAAAACGTGCTTACGCTGTTACGATGAGCGGACGCCAGAATATATCAATCAGGCGGCGCGGTTCTCGCGTCGCCTTGTTTTTATTGGCGCTTGTTAATCGCTATTTATAGTCATTCCTTTGGATAAAGAAACAGGTAGGGGCACGAAAATCCAAGAGATGATGCCTTAAATGCCGCAAACACATCCACTCTCCCGCTTGCAACAGTAGGGGTTAAAAATTTTTAACCCCTACTGCGGCGTGGTTATAGTAGCTCTCATAGATAAGGTGACATCGAATTTGTATAGCGTTTTCTGCAAATAACAAGACTATCACGTGATTGCAGGAGATGGAAAATACCACAACGCAACCTTTTCCCATTTATGGGAGAGTGTGGTCACTCGCGGCGCAGTCGAAGGCCGGGAGAGGGTATGTAAAATTTACTCACTATAACCAAAGCCGCTATAAGGCCGATGGAACCGCCCTTGCGACAACCCGCAAACCATCGCCCGCCTTGACGCATTCCCGAACCTCGAACCGTGCCGCAGCGTCAAGCGAAGTCAAGGCCGGAAGTTCGAACATTCCACGCGCTGCATTGCCGACAACCAGGGGCGCCAAATAAAGCAGAATCTCATCCGCATATCCGGCGGCAAGGAGCGCGCCATTGAGCGTACTCCCCGCTTCCACATGGATTTCATTGAGTTCCAGCCTTGCCAGTTCCGGCATCAGAGCGGCAAGGTCAATACGACCATCCGCTAGCGGCAAAGGGAGGATGCGATGACCTGAGCCGGTGAATTGCCGGATACGATCGTCGCTCCGGTCATCAGCCGTGACAATCAGCACGGGCGCACTCTGAAGAATGCGGGCGAATGGAGAAATTTCCAACCGGGGATCAAGAATAATACGCAGCGGCTGACGTTCACAAGGGTGTTCGCGCACATTAAGCTCTGGGTCGTCGGCCTTTACGGTTCCAATGCCGGTAAGAATCGCACAGGCGCGAGCGCGCCAAAAATGACCGTCGGCGCGGGCGGCAGAGCCGGTGATCCATTGGCTTACGCCGTTTTCCAGCGCGGTCTTGCCATCAAGTGTGGCGGCAATCTTGAGCCGCAGCCAGGGGCGATTCTTCGTCATGCGTGAGATGAATCCGGTGTTAAGTTCACTCGCTTCGTCGACGAGAAGACCATGCTCAACCGTGATTCCGGCAGCGCGGAGTTTCTCTATGCCGCGTCCTGCCACTCTGGGATTAGGGTCTTCCATTGCAACGACGATGCGAGTGATACCGGCTTCAATCAATGCGTCGGCGCAAGGTGGAGTGCGGCCAAAATGGGAGCACGGCTCCAGCGTGACATAAGCCGTCGCGCCGCGCGCGGCTTCTCCTGCCTCCTTGAGCGCGTGTATTTCCGCATGTGCTTCGCCAGCCCGTTCGTGCCAGCCCTGCCCGATGATTGCCCCGTTTTTGGTCAATACGCAACCCACGCGGGGATTGGGCGTAGCGGTCAACAAGCCTTTTTCCGCCAGCTTCAAGGCATGTGCCATATGGGCATGGTCGTCTGCGGAAAAGAGAGCGGAGAGAGGGGAATCAGGATTGTCCATTGTCGGGGGAGACTTCCCGGATAACCCTGGAAAAAGCGTCTACGTCCTCAAAATTGCGATACACGGAAGCAAAACGAATGTATGCGATCTTGTCAAGCCGTTTCAATTCAGCCATGACCAATTCGCCAAGCTGATGGGTCGGCACTTCCCGTTCGCCCAAAAGGAGCAGCTTTTCCTCAATGCCCTCAACTGCGTGTTCGATGGTTTCTGTGGTGATCGGGCGCTTCCTCAGCGCCAGCGCAAGGCTTGCGCGAAGTTTTTCCCGCTCGAAGGGAACCCGTCCGCCGTTTTTCTTGACGACTTGCGGCAACTGCACTTCCGCCCGTTCATACGTGGTAAACCGTTTGTCGCAGGCGGTGCAGCGACGGCGGCGACGTATGGTATCGCCCTCGTCATTGACGCGAGTGTCAATGACGGCGCTGTCCGAGACTCCGCAGAAAGGACATTTCATGTCGTTACTGGCTACCGTAGACGGGAAAGCGCGAACAGAGAGCCGCGACTTCTTTCTTTGTCCGCTCGATGACTGCCGAATCTTCGGGAGCCTCCAGCACGTCGGCAATCAGATGGGCGGTCATCGAAGCCTCAATCCCGGTAAAGCCACGCGCGGTTATCGCGGGCGAGCCGATACGAATGCCCGAAGTGACGGCAGGTTTTTCCGGGTCTTTCGGAATGGCGTTTTTGTTGACGGTAATGCAGGCTTTGTCCAATGCCGCTTCGGCGGCCTTGCCGGTAATGTTTTTTGCGCGAAGGTCTACGAGGAAAACATGGCTTTCCGTCCTGCCTGACACGATCCGCATCCCCCGCTCTTCTCCGAGCACACGCGCCATGACGTTGGCGTTGGCGATGACCTGTTCCTGATAAAGACGGAACGAGGGCGAGGCTGCTTCCTTGAAACATACCGCCTTGGCGGCGATGACGTGCATCAAGGGGCCGCCCTGGAGACCGGGGAAGACTGCGGAATTTATCGCCTTTTCATGCTCGGAGAGCATCAGTATCGCGCCGCCGCGCGGGCCGCGCAGGGTTTTATGGGTGGTGGTGGTCACGACATCGGCATGCGGCGCGGGGTTGGGATATAAGTTGGCGGCGATGAGTCCGGCGTAATGCGCCATGTCTACCCAGAAAATCGCGCCGACTTCCTTCGCCGCTTTCGCAAAACGCGCCCAGTCAATTTTGAGCGAATAGGCGGATGCGCCCGCGATGATGATCTTCGGCTTGTGTTCATGCGCCAGCGCCTCCATCGCGTCGTAATCAATGGTCTCGTTTGCGTCAAGGCCGTAGGAGACGACATTGAACCATTTGCCGGACATATTGAGCGGCATACCGTGGGTAAGATGCCCGCCTTCGGCCAGACTCATGCCCATGATGGTATCGCCCGGTTTGGCAAAGGCCATCAATACCGCCTGATTGGCCTGCGAACCGGAGTTCGGCTGCACATTGGCGGCCTCTGCGCCGAAAAGCTCCCTTACGCGGTCAATGGCGATTTGCTCGACGATGTCGACATGCTCGCAGCCGCCGTAATAACGCTTGCCGGGATAACCTTCCGCGTATTTGTTGGTAAGTTGCGAACCCTGCGCTTCCATGACCGCATGGGAGACATAGTTTTCGGAAGCGATAAGTTCAATGTGTTCTTCCTGACGGCGGTTTTCGGCCTGTACGGCAGTCCACAATTCAGGGTCGGTCCGGGAAAGGGTGTGTTGCGCGGAAAACATGACGGCTCTTTGTGCAAAAATGATCATTCTACAACAGAATAGCAAGCCTCAGATGGTTTTCCTGATTTCTGTACTCTGTACTCTGTATAATATATGGCGTCTGCCTGAATCCATGGAGAGCCTGTTATGAACCATTTTGCTGACAATTCAATGATGAAAATAGTTTTTGTCGTTGACGACATTGATACCAACCGGGCAAGCGCAAAACTCGCTCTGGACGACACCTACAGAACGTTTACCTTACCGTCAGCCGAAAAGATGTTCTCGCTCGCGGAAAAAATCAGACCGGACTTAATCCTGCTGGATATTGACATGCCGGAAATGGACGGCTTTGAGGCAATACAGCTATTAAAAGCCAACCCAAGACTAAGATCCATTCCCGTCATTTTCCTAACGGCACAAAATGATACAGTAATGGAGATTCGTGGGTTTGAACTGGGCGCCCTTGATTTTATCAGCAAACCTTTTTCTCCTCCGGTGCTTTTGAAGCGGGTCGAAATGCACATTGAAGCGGACAAGCTGATGAAAAACGCTCAGCGATCCGCTCAAGTAACCTATAACGCCACCATCAACGCACTCGCGGATGCTATGGAAAGCAAAAACAGCATATCAAGCGGACACGTGATGCGGACACAGGCTTATGTAAAGCTCCTTGTGAATGAGCTTATCCGAACCGGAACATATGCCGAAGAAGTATCAAAATGGGACAGACGCCAGCTGATACCGTCCTCGCAGCTGCATGATGTTGGTAAAATTGCAATCAGTGATACCATACTCAATAAGTCGGACAAGCTGAACGAAGCTGAATTTGAAAACGTCAAGCAGCACTGTAGAGAGGGAGAGCGCATCATTGAGCGCATCATTGACCAAACAAAAGATGATTCTTTTTTGCTTCATGCCAAAAACTTTGTGAGCGCACACCATGAAAAATGGGACGGCACGGGTTATCCAAGAAAACTTGCAGGCGAAGAAATTCCGCTTGAAGGCAGAATCATGGCAATAGCGGATGTGTACGACGCGCTGATAACTGATCGGCCTTACAGAAAGGCGGTTTCCCATGAAGACGCCGTCCAAATCATAGAGGAAGGTAGCGGTACACATTTTGATCCCAAGCTCGTTGAGGCGTTCCAGGAGGTTGCGAAAGATTTTTGGCGTCAATCGTTAAGCGTTAAAAATTAGACGCAGGCTATATATGATGCAGACGAGCACCGACTCTGCCACCGGCAAACCCTGTTGCCGGTGGCAATGCTCCTCTAAAATCCGTTCGGGCAGCTACTTTGAGGATGCGGCAGAAGCGCCGCATCAGGTCCAAGGATGACATATGAAACCAATTGATGAAACAGGCCAGAAAACCACCATGGGTAACCACACGATGCGAAAATTTATCGCATTTTCTGCCATATTGTTTCTGAGCATATCCATCCTGGGAAGTGTTGCTTTTATCTTGTCCATGCAACAGATCAACCGGGCGAACAAGGCAAATGAATTGCCCAGAGTATTGGAGCTTGAACGCATAAAAATAGAAACTTACGTAAAAACTGAGGTCGCTATTGTGCTTAAAATGGCGAATTCACCACTGATCAAGCGCTATTTTGCCGCGCCAAAAAATAGAGAACTCAAGAAAATCGCCCACGACGAAATCCTCTCTTACACAAAGTCCTTCACGGGACAAGCGGTTTTTTGGGTGAATGATATAGACAAGTTGTTTTACTCCTATATAGATTCCAAACTTGCCGATCCTTACCTGGTAGACGCGGATAATCCTGACAATTATTGGTATACCATGACACTTTTTGAGACGGAAGTCTATAATTTCAATATCAATTATAACCCTGATCTGAATGTAGCCAAGCTATGGATCAATGCGCCGGTATTTAATGACGACGGCACTCCCATAGGAATGCTGGGCACCGCTTTTGACCTTTCCGGTTTTATTGAAATGTTATATCAGGATCAGGAGACAAAGGCGGACATTTACTTTTTCAATCAAGAAGGCGAAATTACCGGCGCAAGGGACATCGAACTTATGGTCGGAAAAAAGCAGATTGAGGCAAGATTGGGCGGTGGCAGCGTCGGCATTTTATCTACAGCAGCGACTTTAAAGCCCGGCGAAACGCGCACATTCGATAGCGCATACGGGCTGATTTCCATCGGTACAATTCCCGCGCTCGAATGGTATTCCATCGCGGTTTTGCCGGATATCCTAAGCCCTGGCGACTATAAAAATAGCATGACAGCCTTGTTTTTTGTGAATTTCGTTTTAATACTGTTCATTGTGATTCTATTCAATTTTGTCGTATTCAAATTCTTGAAATCCTTGCATGAGACGATGCGCTCCCTTGAAATCGCAAGAGAATCCGCAGAAACGGCAAATCGCGCAAAATCGACATTCCTTGCCATCATGTCGCACGAAATACGCACACCGATGAATGCCATCCTCGGCATCGCGCAAATCGAGATGCATAAGGGAGATTTGCCGAAAAAATATGACACTGCCTTTAGTAAAATTCATACTTCCGGCACCAGTCTTTTGGGAATCATCAATGACATCCTCGATATGTCAAAAATTGAAACCGGGAAAATGGAGCTTAACCCGCATGAATATGATGTGCCGAGCTTTATCAACGATACGGTACAGCTTAATGTCGTGCGGATTGGAGTTGCCCCGATTGAATTCAAACTGGAAGCGCACGCAGACCTTCCGTCAAAATTGATCGGCGACGAATTGCGCTTGAAGCAAATTCTGAACAATCTTCTCTCAAACGCCATCAAATACACCGATAAAGGATATGTGAAACTCTCGATCTTGCATTCGCAAGAAAGCGAAGATGTTGCCTTGCAATTCATCATCGAAGATACAGGTCAGGGCATCAAGCCGGAGGATCAGCAGCGGCTCTTTTCGGCATACACTCGCTTCAACATCAAATCCAACCGCACCACAGAAGGAACGGGGATCGGTCTTACTATCACAAAGAAGCTGGTAGAACTGATGGACGGCGCTATAGAAGTTAAAAGCGAATGCGGCAAAGGCAGTGTATTCACGGTGACGGTCAAACAAAAAGGGGTGGCGTGTGATGCCATCGGCAAGAAGGTGTTGGAACAACTCTGCAATTTCTCGTTCAGAGGCAGCAGACATACGGGACTTCATCAAATTGTTCGGGAACCAATGCCCTATGGGAGCGTTCTGGTCGTGGATGATGTGGAATCAAACCTGTATGTAGCGGAGGGGCTTCTGTCGTTTTACGAATTGAATGTTGAAATAGCGTTCAGTGGTTTTTCGGCGATCGAGAAGGTGGGGGCAGGCAAAACTTATGACATCATTTTCATGGATCACATGATGCCGCTCATGGATGGAATAGAGGCAGCGCAAAAACTTCGCGCGATGGGTTACAAAGGCGCAATCGTGGCGTTGACGGCAAATGCTTTGGTCGGCACCGCAGAGATGTTCAAACAAAACGGGTTTGATGATTTCGTCCCAAAACCGATAGACGTGCGGAAACTCGATGCTGTTTTGAATCGCTACGTCCGTGATAGGCATCCTGAAGAAGCGGGGAAATATCAAGCCAAGACTGAAGAAATCGAGCAGGACGAACTAGCGCCCATTCATCCGAAAATCATTGATTCCTTTCGGCGCGATGCAAAAAAAGCGATCATTGCTTTGCAAGAAGCGATTGCAAAGGGTGACATCAAACGCTTTACGACCACCGTGCATGGCATGAAGTCCGGCTTGGCGAATATCAGAGAACATGAACAATCCGCCCTGGCGTTCGAGTTGGAGACAGCAGGACGCAAGGGCGATATGGAATTCATAGTCGCCAACACGGATAGTTTTATCCAGTCGCTTCAAGGCTTGATAGAGAAATTCAGCACGGCTGAATCCTTGAATGAGGACGTAACAGAAGACACGGAATACTTGACCGCCGGGCTTTTGAACATCAAAATCGCTTGTGAGAATTACGACGACAGGCCAGCCTATGCCGCGCTTAGTCGCCTGAACGAAAAGCCATGGAAACCTGAAACTTCGGTAATGCTCCTGAAAATCCATGATCTCTTGTTTTCAGACAGCGACTTTGAAGGCGCTGTAGAAGAAATTGAATCATTCCTGAATTCTCGTTAGAGCGGGCTCCATGCACCGTCATTGCGAGCGTAGGTGTGGAATCCGCACGGGATTCTGCGACTGCTCACAATTCGATCTCGGCAATGTGTTGTTGCAGCGCAACATCATGCGTGGCGCGAGTGGTGCGGCTTCTGCCATGACAAATTCAAAGCATGAGGGTCGGGGTGCAGGATGGAAAGTTGGCCACAGGGCGGGAGGTTTGGCTTGACAGACGGAAAATGCTAAACTGTAGGCACTTTTAATAACAAATGGAAATATTCATGTTCGATTCCCGAGCACTCGATGAGTTTTTACGCAAGGTCAATTCGATGGTGTCAAACAGTCCGGTCGCGGGCATGGAGAAGAACGCGCGCGCGATGATGATGGGCTTTTTCTCCAACATGGATCTGGTTACAAGAGAAGAATTTGACGCGCAAGCCGCAGTGCTTGCCAGCACCCGGCAGCGGCTTTATGCCCTGGAGCAGCGCCTGCGCGTTCTGGAAGAGCAAGGGCAAGGCGCAGAGGTCGTTTAAGTGCTTTCTGTAAATAAAGAGACTGCCAGGAAGAACGCTTTGCTCCCCTCTCCCGCGCATCACTTGACCATCGTTGCAGGAGCCGTTATAAGTTCAGGCAAATCATGCCTTTTGTAAGCCTGTGGTGTCGGGGCGTTGATGGCTTGCACGCGCCACGGGTGCAGGTGGAGACGCATTTGTCGGCGGGATTGCCGAGATTCAATCTGGTCGGCTTGCCGGATACCGAGGTCAAGGAGGCGCGGGATCGGGTCGAGGCCGCAATCGGCAATTCCGGCTTTATCTTTCCCGACGGGCATATCGTCGTCAATCTCGCGCCCGCCGATCTCCCCAAGGAATCCGGGCGTTACGACCTTCCCATTGCGCTTGGCATTCTTGCCGCTTCCGGTCAGATTCCCGCAGATCGTTTTCATGATTACGAATTCGCGGGCGAGCTTTCCCTTTCCGGCGCGTTGCAGCCGATACGCGGCGCGTTCGCTATGGTTCTCTCGGCGACCGCTTCAGGCGGAGAAAAATTTGTGCTGCCGGATGCCAGCGCGGACGAGGCGGCATTGGCGGGCATGGGCGAAATTTTCGGAGCGCGTTCGCTCTTGCAGGTTTGCGCCTGGTTGCGGGGTCAGGAGACATTGCGGACGGGACGCCCCGAATCCGGCCTTGCCGCCTTGTCCTTTCCCGATCTTTCGGACATCAAGGGACAGGCTCAAGCCAAGCGGGCGTTGGAGATTGTCGCGGCAGGCGGTCATTCTCTTTTGATGTACGGGCCGCCGGGGAGCGGCAAGTCCATGCTGGCGGAACGTCTGCCCGGACTGTTGCCGCCGCTGGACGACAGAGCGGCGCGGGAATCCGCCGCCGTGCTCTCATTGGCGGGGCGTTTTGATCCGGCGCGGTTTCGCGCGCGTCCCTTTCGTTCCCCGCACGCGACCGCTTCCGCTGTAGCATTGGTCGGAGGCGGCAGTCCGCCCCGCCCCGGCGAAATCAGTCTGGCGACAGAGGGCGTGTTGTTCCTTGACGAATTTCCGGAGTTTGACCGCAAGGTGCTGGAAAGCCTGCGCGAACCGTTGGAACGGGGAGAAATCCACATCGCGCGCGCCGCGAGATACGCAACCTTTCCCGCAAGGTTTCAACTGGTCGCCGCGATGAATCCCTGCCCATGCGGTTGGCAGGGACACCCGAATGGGCGTTGCCGGTGTACGCCGGACAGGATCGAACGCTATCGGGGACGAATTTCCGGGCCAATTCTTGATCGCATGGACTTGCTGATAGAAGTTCCCGCCCTGCCAGCCGAAACTATGGCGCGGACAGGCAAAGGCGAACCGTCCGCCAATGTGCTGGAGCGGGTCATGAAGGCGCTTCTGCGACAAACGGCAAGGCAGGGGCGGGTCAACGCCAGAATTAAGCCGGAAGAGATTGAAACCTGCGTCAGGATGAGCGCGGAGGCAAAAGGGCTTTTGCAGCAAGCGGCGGTTCGGCTTGACCTGTCTGCGCGTTCCTGGCATCGGGTGATGAAGGTTGCGCGCACGATTGCCGATTTGGCGGAATCATCCGGCGTTGAAAAAATCCATCTGGCGGAAGCGTTGCAATATCGCCGTCCATTCACGGAGGCAAAGTGAGCGCGCGACAACCAAGCCGCCCTGGCCTGATTCTGATACTGGCCGCATTGGCCGCTATCGGCCCTTTTTCCATCAGTACCTACCTGCCTGCTTTTCCGGAAATCGGCGCGGAACTTGGCGCAAGTCGGGAAGCGGTGCAGGAAACTCTTTCCCTTTACATGCTGACCTTTGCGATCATGACCCTGTGGCATGGCTCGCTCTCCGACAGTTTTGGGCGCAGGCGCGTCATTCTCTTTGGTCTTGTTGCCTACACCATTGCTTCTATCGGCTGCGCGTTTGCGAACAGCATCGAAATGCTTTGGACGATGCGCGTGGTGCAGGGGCTTTTTGCCGGCGCGGGCATGGTTGTCAGCCGCGCTATTGTGCGCGATCTCTACGCGGGGCCTGACGCGCAACGCATGATGGCGAACATCGCGGTCATGTTTGCGATTGCGCCCGCCATTTCCCCAGTCATAGGCGGTCTGGTGCTGTATTTGTTTGATTGGCGCGCCATTTTCCTCTTTGTGGCCTTGACTTCGGCTATCCTGTTTGTCGTCTGCTGGCGCTACCTGCCGGAATCATTGCCTCTGGAAAAACGACAGCCTTTTGCGCTCAAACCGCTCTTTGCGAACTACAAAAAGATTTTTTCCAACGTCGGTTTTGTGCGGCTTTCCTTGTGCATCAGCGCGTTTTTTGGGGGGATGTTTCTTTACGTGCTCTCTGCGCCGGTCTTTATCCGTGAGCATCTGGGGCTTGCCGAAACCGAGTTTTACTGGCTGTTTGTCCCCGGCACTATCGGGATGATGGCAGGCGCATGGATTTCAGGTCGTATCGCCGGACGTTGGGATAATCGTCGCACTCTTTGGCTTGCCTTTATTCTGATGGGAATCGCCGCGCTGGCTAACCTCGTTATTTCCTGGGTCTGGCATGATTCCATCTGGCTTACGGTCTCGCCCTTCCTTGTTTATAACGCGGGTGTTGCCGTTGCCATGCCTACCATTACCTTGCTTGCGCTGGATCTTTTTCCGGACAACCGGGGCATGGCTGCCTCCTGCCAGAGCAGCATCCATACGATGTTCAATGTGTTGCTGTCCTCTTTTCTTGTGCCGGTTCTATGGCACGGTCGTATGGAACTGGCGCTGGGGATGCTGGGGCTTTGGGTTTTGGGGGGTTGCCTTTTGGGGCTTAGGAGAAGCCGATAATAGCAATGCTCGTAATTAGCGAGGTTTAGTTTAAGCGCGCACTTTTTCTCCAAGCGCAGAGAAATCATGGCGCGGCAAGCCCTCTTTTCCGCAAGCGGGAGAGGGGAGTCGCTCCTGCCCTGCCTTGTCTGTTGGTGTGTTTGTTGTGCGGGATGAAGCGTGTTTTTTGTTGGGGGCGGTTATTTTTGCACTTGGATGCTGCAAGTAAAAAATAGCGGTTGACAGATTTTTTTGTTTGTTTGATAATGCTAAGTCCCCTCTTTCGGGGGTGTTCTTTAACAATTCGGCGACCGATAATAGTGGGTGCTTTGCGGGTCGTCGGGCGTGGCTGTTGGGGTTTGTTTCCAGGGACTTGTTCTTTGGGGCTTCTTCTGGTCTGCCTGATGGATTTGCTTGGCATCCTGAAATTTTGAATTGTCAGTGATGTTGGGTTGGATTGAACTGAAGAGTTTGATCCTGGCTCAGATTGAACGCTGGCGGCATGCTTTACACATGCAAGTCGAACGGCAGCGGGGGCTTCGGCCTGCCGGCGAGTGGCGAACGGGTGAGTAATGCATCGGAACGTGCCTTGTAGTGGGGGATAACCAGTCGAAAGATTGGCTAATACCGCATACGTCCTTTTGGGGAAAGCGGGGGACCGGAGACGGCCTCGCGCTATAAGAGCGGCCGATGTTGGATTAGCTTGTTGGTGGGGTAATGGCTTACCAAGGCTACGATCCATAGCGGGTCTTAGAGGACGATCCGCCACACTGGGACTGAGACACGGCCCAGACTCCTACGGGAGGCAGCAGTGGGGAATTTTGGACAATGGGGGCAACCCTGATCCAGCCATGCCGCGTGAGTGAAGAAGGCCTTCGGGTTGTAAAGCTCTTTCGTCGGGAAAGAAATCGCGGGGTTAAATAGGCTCTGTGGATGACGGTACCCGAACAAGAAGCACCGGCTAACTACGTGCCAGCAGCCGCGGTAATACGTAGGGTGCGAGCGTTAATCGGAATTACTGGGCGTAAAGGGTGCGCAGGCGGTTCTGTAAGACAGGCGTGAAATCCCCGGGCTTAACCTGGGCATTGCGTTTGTGACTGCGGGACTTGAGTACGGCAGAGGGGGGTGGAATTCCACGTGTAGCAGTGAAATGCGTAGAGATGTGGAGGAACACCGATGGCGAAGGCAGCCCCCTGGGTCGCTACTGACGCTCATGCACGAAAGCGTGGGGAGCAAACAGGATTAGATACCCTGGTAGTCCACGCCCTAAACGATGTCGACTGGTTGTTGGCGGGGTAAAACCTGTTAGTAACGAAGCTAACGCGTGAAGTCGACCGCCTGGGGAGTACGGCCGCAAGGTTAAAACTCAAAGGAATTGACGGGGACCCGCACAAGCGGTGGATGATGTGGATTAATTCGATGCAACGCGAAAAACCTTACCTACCCTTGACATGCCAGGAATGCGCGAGAGATTGCGCGGTGCCTTCGGGAACCTGGACACAGGTGCTGCATGGCTGTCGTCAGCTCGTGTCGTGAGATGTTGGGTTAAGTCCCGCAACGAGCGCAACCCTTGTCATTAGTTGCCATCATTTGGTTGGGCACTTTAATGAGACTGCCGGTGACAAGCCGGAGGAAGGTGGGGATGACGTCAAGTCCTCATGGCCCTTATGGGTAGGGCTTCACACGTCATACAATGGCCGGTACAGAGGGAAGCGAAGCCGCGAGGTGGAGCGGATCCTTCAAAGCCGGTCGTAGTCCGGATTGCAGTCTGCAACTCGACTGCATGAAGTCGGAATCGCTAGTAATCGCGGATCAGCATGTCGCGGTGAATACGTTCCCGGGTCTTGTACACACCGCCCGTCACACCATGGGAGTGGGTTTCACCAGAAGCAGGTAGCCTAACCGCAAGGGGGGCGCTTGCCACGGTGGGATTCATGACTGGGGTGAAGTCGTAACAAGGTAGCCGTATCGGAAGGTGCGGCTGGATCACCTCCTTTCTAGAGTAGTAATGAAATAGCAAGGCATCCACTCTTATCGGTTGCTGTTTGAGGCGAAAGCCCGATGTGGTTTAAGCCGGGTCAGTAGCTCAGTCGGTTAGAGCATCGTCTTGATAAGGCGGGGGTCGTTGGTTCGATTCCAACCTGACCCATGCAGTAGGCAGAGTACAGAAGACAGAAATCAGGAAAACCATGGTTAGAGTTGGAAGTTCCTGATTTCTGACATCTGTATTCTGACCTTTGCCCGGGGGATTAGCTCAGTTGGGAGAGCACCTGCTTTGCAAGCAGGGGGTCGTCGGTTCGAACCCGTCATCCTCCACCATTTTGGTAGAGGGTGCACAGGCAAGGGTAATGGTTTATGTTTGCCTGTGCGTATTTTTTGCGCTGTTCTTTAAAAATCAGGAAGAAGGAAGTAAAGTGATCGCGTTCCGGGGGAACCTGGGGCGTGACATGGAAGGTGATTGCATCCAGTCTCCGGCGACAGCTAGGTTGGAGACTGAGCGAATGTTGTTTTTTCTGTGCTTTGTGTTCCGTGGAGAATTTTCGGGAGTGCAAGGTTATGGGATCAAGCAATTAAGTGCATGTGGTGGATGCCTTGGCGATCACAGGCGATGAAGGACGCGCAAGCCTGCGAGAAGCTGCGGGGAGTTGGCAATGAAACTTTGATCCGCAGATGTCCGAATGGGGAAACCCAGCCCGTAAGGGTTATTCTGTGCTGAATACATAGGCACAGAAGGCGAACCCGGTGAACTGAAACATCTAAGTAGCCGGAGGAAAAGAAATCAACCGAGATTCCCGAAGTAGTGGCGAGCGAACCGGGAGGAGCCTGCAAGTGATATTTGACGAACCATGAGAACGCTCTGGAAAGTGCGGCCGCAGAGGGTGAGAGCCCCGTATTTTAAGGTTTGTTTTTGGTACTGAGCTTGCGAGAAGTAGGGCGGGACACGTGAAATCCTGTCTGAATATGGGGGGCCCATCCTCCAAGGCTAAATACTCGTGATCGACCGATAGTGAACTAGTACCGTGAGGGAAAGGCGAAAAGAACCCCGGGAGGGGAGTGAAACAGAACCTGAAACCGCATGCATACAAACAGTGGGAGCCCCTCCTCCAAGCGCTTCGCGCTTGGAGGAGGGGCAGGGATCAGAGCGCAGGGATCAGGGATCAGAGAGAGAAGTGTCTGATACCTGATACCTGATACCTGATACCTGCTCCTCCAAAAGCGGAGCTTTTGGAGGAGGGGTGACTGCGTACCTTTTGTATAATGGGTCAGCGAGTTACGTTTTGTTGCGAGCTTAACCGAATAGGGGAGGCGAAGCGAAAGCGAGTCTGAACAGGGCGAATTAGTAGCAAGGCGTAGACCCGAAACCGGATGATCTATTCATGGCCAGGCTGAAGGTGGGGTAACACTTACTGGAGGGCCGAACCCACTACCGTTGAAAAGGTAGGGGATGAGCTGTGGATAGGGGTGAAAGGCTAAACAAATCCGGAGATAGCTGGTTCTCCCCGAAAACTATTTAGGTAGTGCGTCACATATTTCTTCCGGGGGTAAAGCACTGTTATGGCTAGGGGGTCATCGCGACTTACCAACCCATGGCAAACTCTGAATACCGGAAAGAATGAGTGTGGCAGACAGACTGTGGGTGCTAACGTTCATAGTCGAGAGGGAAACAACCCAGACCGCCGATTAAGGTCCCGAAGACATGGTTAAGTGGGAAACGAAGTGGGAAGGCAGAGACAGCCAGGAGGTTGGCTTAGAAGCAGCCATCCTTTAAAGAAAGCGTAATAGCTCACTGGTCGAGTCGTCCTGCGCGGAAGATGTAACGGGGCTCAAACCATGCACCGAAATCGCGGGTTCAGGAATCAGAATTCAGGGATCAGGAATCAGATGATGATAGGACGTTTTGAATATCTTAAGGTGTTTCAGCGAGCGTACAAGGTTTCGCTGGAGATACACAAAATGAGTTTGTCTCTGCCGGAGACAGAGAGATACGTGCTGTCCGATCAAATATGACGGGCAAGCAAATCGATTTGTGCAGTGCTGGCGGAGGGTTTTGGCAAACAGGCAAACTCAAAGAAAGAATTCAGGCGCTATCTGCTGATGGCGATAGGGTCGTCAGACGAAATGCGAGTCTGGCTACGCTATTGTTATGATCTGGGCTATATAGATGCAGAGTGATGGGAAGCATGGCGAGGTGAGTATGAACAAATCTCCAAGATGCTACAGGGATTGGTGAAGTCGGTAAGTTGAGACGATTTTACTGATACCTGATTCCTGACCTCTGATTCCTGAACGGTAGGGGAGCGTTCCGTATGCTGTTGAAGGTGTCCTGGGAGGGATGCTGGAGGTATCGGAAGTGCGAATGCTGACATGAGTAGCGATAAACAGGGTGAAAAGCCCTGTCGCCGAAAGCCCAAGGTTTCCTGCGCAACGTTCATCGGCGCAGGGTGAGTCGGCCCCTAAGGCGAGGCTGAGAAGCGTAGTCGATGGGAAACAGGTCAAAATTCCTGTACTTGTGCAAGGAGTGATGCGGTGACGGAGAAAGTTAGGTCATCCGGGTGTTGGATATTCCCGGTTCAAGCGTGTAGGCGTGTCCCTTAGGCAAATCCGGGGGATTTAGTTGAGGCGTGATGACGAGGACTTACGGGTCTGAAGTGACTGATACTCTGCTTCCAGGAAAACCCGCTAAACGTTAATGCTTGCGCAAACCGTACCGCAAACCGACACAGGTGGGCGGGATGAGAATTCTAAGGCGCTTGAGAGAATAGAGGAGAAGGAACTCGGCAAATTGACACCGTAACTTCGGGAGAAGGTGTGCCCTTTTAGGTTGT